>ENA-ORXT01000161-ORXT01000161.1-marine-metagenome-genome-assembly--contig:-NODE-161-length-113260-cov-9.162613_pt1 | contig 113260 bp, 91 predicted proteins | sample MGYA00237868_ERZ511482 | MGnify/ENA metagenome assembly ERZ511482 | reverse complement strand
GCAGGCAATTGACCACTACCGTAATACTTCGCAAGTAGCTCACGAACCGCCGGAACAAGCTCAACTGGAATCGCCATCATCGTCTGCTTTTTATCCTCAAAAGCTGCCTCATCCTCTGCAATAGCTTCTTCATCAGTTTGCTCTTCATAATGAGATAGTACCTGTTGGACTCTGTCTAAATCCCAACCTTCTGGGAATCGATTTTTCTTTGTGCTCATTTTCGTTTTCGCTGCCTCCGCCGATAAGCAATCAATGGCTTACCAGTCAATTCATATGCCGTAATCACAAATACACTATCTGGAACAGGGTCTCTTACATAAACTACTTTCAAAAATCGCCCATGCTTTGTTTGCCCGATGGCGATTCTTGAACCATCACGTCCTGCCCTATCTTCGCCTGGGCTGATCAAAACATCAGTCACCTCTTCCTCATCAACATCATGTTCATAAATGTGATAGTCATCACCTCGTCAACCCCCTACACCGGCACATAACTCAAACTCTGATGTCGATAATACGTATTATATAACTCAGCATAATGACCGCCCTGCGCCATCAGCGCGTCGTGATCACCCTCCTCGATAATCTGACCCGAACGGAGCACAATGATTCGATCCGCCGACTTGATCGTCGACAGCCGATGCGCGATCACAATTGCGGTTCGATCTGCTAGCACCACGTCCAGCCCCTCTTGGATCTGCGCCTCTGTCAATGGATCCACGCTTGCGGTCGCCTCGTCGAGAATCACAATCGACGGATCCTGCATCAGCACGCGGGCGAGCGCGACCAACTGCCGCTGACCCATCGAAATGCCGCGCCCCTCTTCGCCCACCGGCGTGTCGAGACCCTGCGGCAGCGCGTCCAGCCAATCACCGCCGCCGATGCGTTGCGCCGCGTCCGCAATCTGCTTAGGCGTAAAATCGGCGTCGCCCTCTTGCTGTTTGCCATAGACAATGTTGTCCGAAACCGAGCCGGAGAAGAGGAAGGGCGTCTGCTGCACAATCCCCAAATGGCGGCGATAGGATTGCAGATCAAACGAGCGAATATCGCGCCCGTCGATCAAAATTTTGCCGCCCTGAAACTCGTAAAAGCGGGCCACCAACTTGCCCAAGCTCGACTTGCCCGCACCCGTATGCCCCACCAGCGCCACCGTCTCGCCCGCCTCAATCGTCATATTGAAATCAGTCAGCACCTGCTCTTGCTCGGTGTAGCGGAAATCTACATCTACAAAATCGATCCGCCCATCCACCTGATCCACCTTCTGCCCGTCGATCTGCTCCACGCGCGGCTCCGCATCGATCAGCGCAAAGACCCGCTCGCTGGCCGACATGCCCAACTGAAACTGGCTCCAAAACGACGCAATACTCGTCAGCGGGAACCAGAAACGATCCAGACTTTGCACAAAGAGATACCATGATCCGGCAGTCACCACGCCAGCCAAGACGCTCATGCCGCCAAAGTAAATGATCGCCGCTGTGCCGATCCCGGCCACCGTGCCGAGCACCGGGAAAATACTGCTAAAGACCAGCCCTTGCCGCAACCCCAAATCGTACGACTGCGCATTCACGTCGATAAATTGGTCATAAATCGTCTGCTCGCGGCGGAAGTTTTTGGCAACCGAGATCCCCGTAATTGACTCCTGCACCGTCGCGTTGACCTGCGCCAGAACGCGCCGCGCCTGTTGTGTTGTCTGCCGAGCAATGCGCCGAAAGCCGAGCGCCACAAAGACAACGACCGGTGCAATCGCCAACGCAATCAACGCCAGCCGCGCGTTAATAAAGAAAAGCACACCAATGACAATAAAAACTATCAAAACTTGGCTCATCAAATTAAGCGCAAGCGTGACCACCGTCGCAAAATCTTGCGTATCCGACGTCACGCGGCTCACAATCTTTCCCGTCTGAAACTCATCGTAAAAGGACATATCGCGCGCCATCACCGCGGCAAACGCATCCTCGCGCTGCTTCAGCACCACCGCGCCCACCGTCTTGGCCGTATACCATTGCCGAAAATAGTTGAAGACCCACGCCAGCGCACCCGACAGCACAATCGCAATCAGCAGCAAAGCGCTTTGGGACCAAAATGAAGCACCCTCACCACCCGCACCACCAGAGTCCACCAACCTATCAATTCCCCGCGCGATTAGAATCGGCAGCGCGGCATCCATCACCGCGTTCAAAAAAATCATCCCCGCCACAAAGTACATGGTTGGCAGATGTGGTCGAAAGTACTGGTAAATGCGCGCAAGCAGCGCCCTGTCCGAATAAGTGCGGTCGTACGACTCGGCACCCAAACCATCCATTACGAAGCCCATGTTTTTCGTGTTCCCCTATTATTTTGAAGAGGTGACAAGATGACCGGATGACAAGATGACATCGTAAAGCACATTGACTGTTCTCAACGATGTCATCCGGTCATCTTGTCGTTTTTTGTCATCTTGTCATCATTCTATTCGTATCGTGCAAAAATTCGTTGATAAAGCTCATTGTCGGCCAGCAGTTGCTCGTGCGACCCCTGCGCGATGATCTGCCCTTGATGCAGCATCAAAATCTTGTCCGCTCTGCGAATCTGAGACAGCCTGTGCGTGATCAGCAACGTCGTGCGCCCTTCCAGCACCTTGTTGATCGCGCGCTGAATCCGATCCTCGGTGGCGCTGTCAATCGCGCTGGTCGAATCGTCGATAATCAGAATGCGCGGATCGGTGAGCAGCGCGCGAGCAATCGCCAACCGCTGCCGCTGACCACCCGAAAGCGTCACCCCACGCTCGCCGATCACCGTTTTGTAGCCGTCGGCAAAGCCCATAATAAACTCGTGCGCCTGTGCCGCTTTGGCCGCCTCTTCAATCTGCTCTTGCGTTGCGTCCTCGCCCAATCCAAAGGCAATATTCTCGGCAACGGTGCGTGAGAAGAGGAAGATATCCTGCTCAATGGTCGAGATCTGCGAGCGCAAGGATTCTAAATTCCAGCTACTTACTTCCACGGTGTCGATCAGAATGCTGCCCAAATCGACATCGTAAATGCGGTTCACCAACTTGGTCAGCGTGCTTTTGCCCGAACCCGTTTGCCCCACAATCGCAACCGTCTCGCCCGGCTCGGCGCGGAACGACACATTCTCTAGAATTGGCTTGGCCTCTTTCTGCGTTGGATCCGAAAGCTCGTGGCTAAAGGTCACATTGTTGAACACAATCTCGCCAACGATTCTGCCGCTGTGTCCATCCATATTCTCATCAAGCTCGCTCTCTTCTTCCATCAATTCCAAAATGCGTCGCGAACCAGCTAGCCCAAGCTGTACTAGCGAAAAGGTGAAGATCGAAATAAAGGCGGGGAAACGTAACACGCCCAACACACCCATAAAGGCAACTACCTCGCCGACGCTCATCTCGCCATTCCACAGCAGCCATAGCGCATGGGCAAAGGCACCCGCCAGCACAAAGCCGAGCAGCAGCAGCGGCAAATAGCGTGCTTGAATTTGCCCTTCTTGCACAAAAAAGTCGCGATAACGCGACGCGTTGCCCAAAAATCGATTCGACTCTTTCTCTTCTTGCGCAGTCGATTTGACCACCTCGATGCCTGCGATGGTCTCGTTTAGGCCCGCATTCATCATGCCGAACTGCATCCGCATCTGACCCGCCACGGGGTTTAGCTGGCGCATGTAGCGGCGCAACGCAAAATAGAAGATTACAATGAAGAAGAGCGGCCAGAAGAGCAGCTCAATACGCATGGTCGAGATGAAAATGATCGGCGTGAACAGCCCCACAAACGATTCGGTGATCAGCGCTACGCCTGGATTCATCATCGGGTTGAGCTGACTCACATCGTTGGCCGCGCGCGCCATAATATCGCCCACGCGCTGCTTGTTGTGGAAGGTCTGACTCTTGCCCAGTAGGCTGGTATATAGCTCCTGCCGCGCGTCGCGTTCTAATCGCTGGGCCAATATTTGGATCGACGTGGAGTTGGTCAGATCGATGACGCCGCGCAGCAACACCAATCCGAGCACGCCGACTGCAAGCAGCAGAAGTTGGCGTGGGTTGGGGGTGGGTTGCAGCACCAAGTCGAAGGCGCGCCCGGTCAACACTGGGATGAGCGCAAACATAAAGTTTGTAGTGACGGCGCACACGACGAAAAGCGCGATATAGAGCGGGTAGCGCAGCAGATGCGAGATGATCCAGCGCACGGGGCCAGAGCGATTGTATTCGTAACCATCGGCAACGGTGAATTCGCTCTTTTGGTGGGGCAAAGCAGATTGGTTGGGTGAAGAGATTGTTGCAGCCACGAGGAATTCTCCGGGAAAGGTTGTTGGTGGGTTTGTGGGGCGGATTAAACGGGTTAATTGTAAAGAACTTATGTTCGAAGTGTACTACAAATTTTTCGATTGTCTTAATTGAGACCTATTTTGCAGCCGATTGCCCTAAATGACTATCCGCCCGCACGTTGCTAATCTTTATATTCCCGCTCGCCTTTACACCGCTGATCTTAACGCCTGTAACATCGCCATCGCCCTGTGCGGTGATGCTGTCCAACTCGATTGAAGCGGCCTCTACATCATTCATGTCGATGCCAATTACAGAATCTGCTAACCGCTCTTTTATCTCGCTCAAATCAATTGGCTCGAACTCGATATCAAACCATTTGACCATTAATTCCTTCAATGCAGCATTGGTTGGGTTTTCCTTCTGTGCGCCGACAAGTAGACGCTTGAGCCCACATTTTTGGGCGGCAAAATGCGCGACTAGCACACCGACGATCGTTGTTAGATCTCGTTTACCCGCGACGGGCGTCACCCATTCGAGTGGCAGATCAAGTTTATGAATGGTTAGCTGTTGCAGACTATTGTGATCGAAGCCATTTAGCAGCGCATTGGTCAGATTCTCTAACTGCTGGCCAGTTGGTTTTGTTGCCATTTACTTTCTCCTCGAACAAAAATTTACAAATAGCTATAGTGAGTAGGCTGATGGTGGACACATTCTAGATTGATGGATAATCAATATTTACCCCACCCCTGCCTTCGCATATTCAAGGGGCATAAAGAGGCAGGCTCCAATGAATGGGGCTAAAAGAATGACGCCCTCTGAAAGCGGGCTTTAGCTTGCTCCGTTGTGCTAGCCCCGTAGCTTTAGCCTAGGGTGGAATGGTATCTGTCCACCATCGGCCTGACCATTACAAAATTCACAAACATCTTCGATCAATCTATTGTACGAGATCTGTACAGCCGCAATCGGACTGTTTTTCGTAGCGCTAACACCCGCAGCCAGCGTATCGACAATCTGTTGAAGTTTAATTGTCATTTGGTTTGGGTCCGTTGTGGGTGGTTTTGGAGTCGATTTATGCTCGATATCAGTTCCAAAAGTATAGCAGCGAAAAATAGAATCTCCAATCAACAGCTGGTTGAGGTTTCTCGCTAATAATTAACTCAATAGTTCAATATTTCAAGGTGATTTTGATAAAAATAACCGCTATGTTATAGATAGAAATTCTATCTATAACATAGCGGTTCGATTTGCTTCCAAACAAGTTTTTTTATTAAGGGCGTCTCAATTGAGGCAATCACACCAGTTGAATCGACGCGCACGTCGGTCAGCTAAATGGGTGTAACCATTATCGCACCTGAATGGTTCGTTGTATAAGGCGGCTAGGATTGCGCCTTATTCGATTCCGTTGCGTTGGCGGATCTCGCTAACAGCTTTGCGCAGCGCCCAGCGGGTGCGAGAATATTCATTATACAAATGATGCTCAAGCTCGGGCAGTGAGCTAACTGCCCCAATCTTGGTTAATGCCTCAGCGCATTTGCGGATAACTGTGGGGTCTTCTTCGCTCGCCAACCGTTTTTCGATACATTCTCGTGCATCTGGCAGATCTAGGTGAAGCAGCGAATCTACCGCATAACCACGTATTGCCGGATTCTCATCATTCAATGCCTTATCGCGTAAGAGGCTTAGAGTGCATGTTCCGCTACAGACCCATCCCAATAAATAAGTGGCACGCACGCGACATTCATTCTCTCCCAACGAGGCAGCGTTGGAGATAATCGTGTCTTGCTCTTTTAAAGAGGATACTGCTGTTTCAACGCTTTGTTCAATCTTCTTATTGAAAACGTCAAATGCTTTTTGTTCTAAGAATAGCAAGGTGGATTGGGTCAGTGAATCGACTGCGCACCAAGCCACAAAGGGATCTTCATTGTCACTCATCGCAATTTCGAAGAGCGCTTGGGCTGTTTCGTCCGAAGGTTGGTACCCCAACCCAATCGCACAAAGGCCACGACAAAGTTTAGACTGCTTTGTATCAACAAAACGTTGCATAAGCAAATCAATAAATGGAGCGCGTTCATCTCCGGAAGTGGCAGCTAGGTGTTGGAAAATCTTCATTAGATCAGCAAAAGATTCCATTTGTGTCGTCGAACTTTCGATAACACTCTTCTCGGCCGCTAAGATATTCTCGAATTCTTTCTGATTTGTCCACAGCAAAATCGCTTGCGCAATCGCCAGAACGACATTGCTTGCCTTTTCGCGATGTATTGCTAAGATCAAGGCTTGGGCCGCGCGCTCATGACCACTTTCGCCCAAGTAAGAGGCAATTCGCCTACGCTCTAGCGCGCTTTCTTGGCTCATGCGCTCAATTAATGTATCGACAATTGCGTCATAGACCGAACCGCTCAAGTCTCGATACTGAGCAACGTGCGCAGCAGTCAGAATGTCTCGATCCATCATATCAAAAAATAGTTTCGTTGGTTCGTGGGCAATCCCTACGTACAGTTCGAAAACATCACGCCACCACAGATTTGAAATTTCCTCTAGCACTGGCGGGAGACGCTCTGGTTCGTTGACCAAGGCGGCAGCAACATAATAGGGTGCTGTGATGCGATCTCGGAACTGCCAGTTGCGCTTACCCGACGGAATCAGCATGCCAATTCGGGCTAGGCCTTGCACGATTTGTCGCCAATTAAAGGGAGCATGCCACTCATCTATATATACTTTGACCACATTCATTAGCTGGCGTTCACTAAATCGGTGTAGGTGATTGCGATACATGTGGTAAGCAATATGCTCCAATAGCGATTCGGCTAAACCCTCGTCCAATATGTTTTCTGGGTCTTCTTCCAATGCTCTGCGCAGCCGTTCCTCGCAGAGAAGCTGGACTAGTTGTCCCTTGTTTTCTAAGGAGTTGGCTGTCCGCTTGTTGTACTGTTCTAAGTCGAGCAGGATTCGCAGCATTAACCGATTATGGGCTAGCTGTTTAAGCGATTGGCTGAGCATATCATAGCGATATGTACCTAATATCTCTTGAGTTTCATCTTTAGTTAGATCTGCTACGACTAATTCATCCAACGAGCCAAGTTGACCGCGATAGGTGCCGCGCCGGCAGGTAATTACGTACTGCTCTTCACTATTGCTCTCCATAAAGCTGCGGATCTCTTCCAATCGGGCGCGTTCTGTTACTTGGCTGTCGAGGCTGTCAAATAGAAGCAAACATGTGTAGCTTTTTAGCAATTTGGGCACCTGCTCGGCTGTGATCTCAAGCTGTGTTGCCGCAATATCAATATGGCGATTGAACTCGTCGCGAATTAGAGTCGATATCGTATTACCATTGTATAATTCGGCGAGATTGATGTAGATAGGAATAACGAATCCGGCGTTTTTTTTGCTGGCACTATTCGCAGTGGACTGTTTATCAACAGTCATGTTGCCTTCTGAATCAAACGAAAAACGCATCTTCAAGCTGTTTTTGGCTGCTTCTCTGCGCAATTGGACAAGCGCATCGGTTTTGCCGCCGCCCACATTGCCTAGCAAGATAACCCGTTCAATGCGTTTAATCTTTCGATCTTGACGAAAGCTGTTTTGTACCGCGTCGTAGATTCGAGTTCGATGCGCGAAGTCGCTACCGAACATTTTGAGATGTACGGGGATATCAGCCAGCATACGTTTTTTGTGGGAGTTTCGGTCGCTGTCAAAACGAGTTGTACGAATGCTTCTCATCTCACTTACGCGTTCCAGATAGGCCATGACGCAATGAAAACCAGGTGCCTCGGCGGGCTTTGGTAGCCCAACATAGACATCCTTGATAGTAATATTTTCGGCCTCCACATCCTTTAGGTTAACGCCGATTGTCTCTTTTATCTCTTGCGGGGCATGGATAAACTGTTGTTGTAAATTCATCACACGATTTAGCAGCTCGATATCTTCGTGAGCTTTTTGCTCGATAAACTGCGCGGCGATCTGTGAACGCGTGTCAGCCTTCAATCCACCATTCTCTAAAGCATTTAGGTCCACCTTGGTGTAGCGCCGCATTACCCATGAATGCAGCGTACGATACGCCGGTCCCATGACCTGATTGTTTTCTAGCTTAGCACCGGCTGTTCCAGCCTCTAGAGAATTAATAATGCTTTCGACAGTCGTTTGCGGAGACGTTACAATAGTCATCGTTTTCTCTCTTACAGAATTGAGTGAAGATTACTGATGCTTTTGGTTTTGATACGAAGGGAAAGAAAGTTAAAAATTTTCGTGGTGCGGTGACAGAACAAAATAACGGTTACGAATAATGTTCAAATGTGTTTACTATAACTATAGACGTTTGTTCACCCCAGAATCTTTCACGATAAAAAACCATCTCTGTCGAGCGGACCGCTGGCCTCATCAAAGGGTGCTTCGAGCACTAGTCCGGACGAGGAAGTAGTCTCTAATGAAATGTCCAAACTTCAGCTCGCTCGCTCCACCTCAGGCACGCTTTGGGATCTGACTTTTAGCGACATTAAATGGTTTCCTTTTTCGGCATCAAAAGGCACGTTTCTCGAACTGAACGACATCAACCCCGTGACATTGCCATTTCGAATGGACTAAGGCGTGAACAAATGTTGCGGGTGGTTGGCGGTGTGGGTTCGTCGTTAACGCTTGGACGGCATGGAAATCGCCCCTACAGAATGGCGGTGTTGTAGAACGCCCGCAACGCCTCGACCTCCGCCTGCCTATTTTGATACCGCGCCGCCGTCTTAACCCCGTTTCCGACGACCCGCGCGTACCGTCCCGGCGACTCGACTAACTCCGTCAGCACCTCTTCCACGCGCTGCCCCAAGGCCAGCAGATTCCCGTTTTCCACTAACACACAATTCTGATCCGGCCCATCACCAATCATATATTCGCTGCCGCCGATGCCGCTGTAGCCGATCACCAGCGCGCCGCACGCCATGGCTTCGAGCACGGAGACGTGCATCCCTTCTTGCAGCGTGGTGGCTAGATAGACGCTCGCTTGACGCATACGCGTGGCATAAGTTGGTTCGTCCATCTCGCGCAGTGGCACCCAATTGATGGCCGCGAGCCGATCGGTTCGGCGGCTTATCACCCCTTGCAGCCATGCGCCAGATTGATCTTTACGCGTGAGATAGCAGATGCTCAGGTCAGATTTCTCTTCTGGATAATAGAGTTCTGGATTGACAAATTCGGGAATGATGGTGACGTCGAGATCCATGCTCCATGCAAAGTGATCGGCGATGACGGCGGAGGTGGTGATAGCGCGCGTCACGCCATGATCTTGCCAGCGTTCGCCGGGCTTGAGGCGGCTGTAGGTGGGTGTCCAACTCATGGCGAGCAGAATGCGATGTACGGGGCTGCGGCTGGTCTGGCGAATCAGCTCGGTCATCACTTCGGGGATGGCCCACGTGTCGCTCGCGTCGAATTGGGGTTTGTCTTCGAGCCAGACGATAGGGACTTGGTGGGTGTGCCAATCGACGCGGAAGCCGCTCTTTTGGTGAACAACCGCTGCGTTCAAACCAAGCTTGTTGAGCCGCTCGACGTGGCGATAGATCTTTTTGATGCCGCCCGATGGTTGGGGGAAGTCGGGGCAAAAATAGAAGATGCGTTTACGATTGGGTTTGCTCATACAATAATGGTATCATCGACTTGCAAATGTGTGTAAAATTTTCTACGTCTTGCGGTGTGGGTCCATTGTAGCACTATAACAGATAGTACTATCTGCCACCGATTTGATTGCCACCATCAATAGTTTGGCTGAAACAATGTTCATGCGGTACATTAAATCAACACGATTTTTGTTGATGACAGCAGCTATAGGGGCGCTCCTGACACCGTACTGTCAGAAGTAAATTTCTATCGAAAAATTATCTCCCAAAACTTCTTTTTAAATTTATCTGTTCCATATACTTCTATGTTTCAACTACGTAACCACCAACTGAAAGCAGTCGCCGCGGCACTTTCGAAACCACACGGCGGCACACTTACGGCGGTGATCCCTCCTGGCGGCGGCAAAACAATTATGGCACTTGCTGTGCTCGATGCGCTCCACAAAGCTGGTCGGATCGATGCCGCAATGGTCTTTACCCCGCGGCTGGGTCTTTGCGCTCAATTCGAGCTAGATTGGAAAGCGGTACGATCCAACTTCAAGCCCAAAGCAATGCCCGCAATCGTGCATCGCGAGAACGCCAACATTGGGGATCCCAAAACGCCAAGCTACGTTACTAGCTATCAATCGCTCTGTGCCGATCCGGTTGTCCACGCACGCTTTGCCAAACGCCACACGAAACGTTTAGCAATTGTCTGCGACGAGGCGCACTATCTGGGTCAAGAGCTGCACGGCAATGGCGAAACCACACAGGCCGCCAAAATTTTGGCGGAGCTGGGCGAGTATGCCTCGATCAAAATTGTGATGACCGGCACACCCTATCGCGCGGATGACAACCCGATTATCTTTGCCGAATATGACGCCACGGGCCACATTCAGGCTGACGTGGAATTGTCCTATGGCGAAGGGGTGGTGCAGGGCTTTTTGTGCCCATTTGATGCCACACTATTTGATGGTAAACTATCGCAGACGCGCCGCCGCCAACGCAATGGACAGGCGTACTACAGCAACGAAATAGTCGAGCTGCGCTTCACCGCGCAACAGCTCACCAAAGTCGCGCTAGATCCACAATTTTGGCAGCTAGCCGTCACGCATGGCTACGAAAAGGTGAAGGAATTGCAGGAAATCTGGCGCACGTATTGCGGAATCGTGGGCTGCGCAAATCAAGAGCACGCACGCGAGGTGCTGGCGTACTTGCAACATTTAGGGGCACGGTGTTTGTTGGCGGTTTCGGACGACAGCAAAGCCCACGAAAACCTGCGTCGCTTCAAACAGGGTGGCTACGATATGTTAGTGACTGTTGGCATGGCGCATGTGGGCTATGACTATAAGCCGATTGCGGTCGCCGTCGTACTCAATGGGGTGCGCGAGTTCAACTGGCTGGATCAGTTTACCATGCGTGCCGGGCGCGTGGTGCCCGACCGACCCGAAAGCGAGCAGACCGCGTGGATCTACGGCATGAACGACATGGCCATGCGGCGCTACGTCAACGCCAAACGCACCGAGATGGAGCGTGCGATCAAGCTGGCTGAAGAAGCTGGCCCCGAGGATGGCGTCTCGGAATGGGACGCAGCTAGTTACGGACCCAGCCTGATCTACAACGGCATTACGCTGGACAGCATTTCGGGCATCGGGTTCGAGTACAGCGGCTATTCGGAAGATCTGGATGATGAAGAAGAGGATGAACCCGAACAGACAATTACGGACAAAGAATTGCGCGAGCAGTTGCGCCGTCGTCGGCAGGGTCTTGTGCAGCAATATGCAGGGATGCTCTACGATAGCGTCAACGGCGAGACGATTCGCAACGCCAATGCGGCTCTGCTCGCGCGTTTTGGTACGCCGGTAAATAAATGTACGGTAACCGATTTAGAGAAGCAGATCGACTGGCTGGAGCGCAAATTGACGCCGACGGCGAAAAAACGCGAGGATGAGGCCAAAGAAGATGACGGTAAAAGCGAGTGGGTGCAGGCAGGATTATTTTAGTGTAAAAAGCGATTCGTGAACAGTAGATAGTAAACTATAGTAGTAAATCGTAATTCGAACATCGTAAATATTTGGGGGTTACTATGACTAAAAACAATATTCGAGTTGGATTAGCAAATGAAGGGGATCGGCGACAGAACATCTATCACGCGCTGGATCTAGTGCGCGCCGACATTGAGGCAAAACTAAAGCCGCAAGTGCTGCTCAAGCCAAACTTTTTGAGCAAGGACAATCAGCTTGCCTCCAGCCACGTAGACGCCATTCGCGGCGTGATCGACTTTTTGATGAGTACGCCCAATCCACCCACTGAAATATTGATCGCTGAAGGCGGCAATGAAGATTATTCGGGACAGGCGTTTGAGAACTTTGGCTATCATCTGCTGAAAGAAGAATATAATGTGTCGATTGAGTTGATGGACCTAAACCAAGAGACGAAGTGGGTCGAGACGCCGGTGATTTTGGCCGATAATAGCGACGACACGGTCAAGATGCCCAAGACAATTCTGGATCATCCCTGCACGATTTCAGTCGCAATTGCCAAGACGCACGATGCCTGTTTGGTGACATTAGCGCTCAAGAATATGATCATGGGTACGATCTACAAGCCGGATCGGATCAAGATGCATGGCTACCACGATCACAAAGATCGCACGCTGCCGCTTGAGGCACAGACGATCAACGTGAACTTGACGCGACTGGCGCGCTTTTTGTCGCCCGACATTGCGGTGATCGACGGCACGGTCGGATTAGAGGGCAATGGCCCGGGCGGGACGGATGATGTGCCTTTGGGTGTGGCTGCCGCAGGCCCAGATGTGATCGCGACAGATGCGGTCATGGCAAAGGTGATGGGCTTCGAGCCGCTTGAACTGGGGCTGTATCACTACATCCACGAACTGGGCCTTGGCGTAGCAAATCTGTCGCAGATTGATGTGCTGGGGACGCAGATTGGCACGGTGCAGCGTTCGTTCAAGCGCCACGAAACCGCGGATCTACAGGAGCAATGGCAGCGGTCGGATGCGAGTCAGTATTTGGTGGTGTAATTCGTGAGCTAAGATTACCGTTGTGCTGCTTGATTAAATCGCAGCAGACTATCTATCCGAGGTACGACTGTAGCACAATTGGGCTTTTTTATATGATTTTATATGATGAATGAATTTTTTGATAGCGAATTTCACAATGAACTTGGACAGCCAATTGGGCAATCATTGACCGACTGGAAATCATGTATACACCCACCAAAAAAGGTTTTGAGCGGCAGATATTGTCGTGTCGAGCCGCTAGGCATGGACGCTCATGCTGCGAATTTATATGCTTCGTTTGTTGGGGTTGAAAATGATTCTTTATGGACATATTTACCTTACGGTCCATATGAATCGTTTGAGCCGTATCGTGAGTGGGTTGCATCAGTCGAGTCGAGCATGGATCCACTCTTTTTTGCGGTTATTAATGCAGAGTCGGACGAAGCGATTGGCCTTGCCAGCTATTTGCGGATTGAGCCAACGGTGGGCGCAATCGAGGTGGGGCATATCAACTTTTCTCCACAGCTACAGAAGACCGCCGCGGCCACGGAATCCATGTTTTTGATGATGCAATATGTATTCGACGAGTTGGGCTACCGTCGCTACGAATGGAAGTGCGATGCACTGAATGCTGGGTCGCGCGCGGCTGCTCAACGTTTTGGATTTTCGTTCGAAGGAATTTTTCGGCAGGCCACCATGTATAAAGGGCGCAACCGCGACACGGCATGGTTCTCGATTTTGGATAGCGAATGGTCAAAGCAAAAGGAGGCATTCGAACAGTGGCTCGAACCAAATAATTTTGACGAAACTGGTCATCAGCGGCGACGCTTGCAGGATTTTAAATAATCAGTTATTAATTAAGGGGCACGGAGCGGTAATTCTAGGCCTACGGGCGGGGATGCCCGTGGACCAACCATAGCCACCAGCTCAATGACACTAAGTAATCATATAAAACCTCTATTTGGTATTCATTCGCAATTTAACCACCCACGAACTATCAAGTAAAGAGGTGCTATGCAATCTGCTGTTTTGAATAAGCCACACAAAAAGAACGGCGTGCTGTTGAAGGGAGCACTCTTATCTACAAGTACATTGACCGTTATGGCGGGTGCAACCATCGCACCATCGCTGCCAGCCATGCGAGAGATCTTTAGTAATGTTCCGAATGTAGACTTTTTGGTTGGGCAGGTCCTAACACTTCCGGCTCTCTTCATTGCTATCTGTTCGCCATTAACTGGCTTCCTTATCGACCGTTTTGGCCGCCGAACACTCATGCTGGTTGCGATAGTGCTCTATGGCCTATCGGGTGGGGCTGGGGTTGTTGTACCATCGCTGCTTTTACTGCTGCTAGCTCGTGCGTTTTTGGGCATTTCAGTTGCCGGAATCCGCACGTGTGGCAACACGCTGATTGCCGACTATTTTGAGGGTGAAGAACGCACCCAGATGTTTGGATTGCAGGCGGCGTTTGCTGGATTGGGCGGCACGGTCTTTTTGGCGTTGGGTGGCTATCTGGCAGATGTACACTGGCGCGGCCCTTTCTTTATCTATCTGCTGGCGTTTGTGATTTTTCCTTTTATCTATTGGCTGCTTTATGAGCCAGATGTTTCCCGATCGGGGGCAATGGCCGATAATGCCGTGGGTGCAAATTCTGTGTTGCCACTCCGTTTGCTACTTTTCATCTATCCAATAAGCGCGCTGTCGCAGATTGTATTTTACTTTGTACCGGTGCAGCTTCCTTTCCATCTGCAGAATATTCTCGATGCATCGGCGTCACAAACGGGCATTGCAATTGCCTCAACCGCATTCTTTTATGCATTGGCGTCGCTTGCATTTGGCTGGTTTGGTCAGAAGTTTCGCAACATCTCCCTATTGATGCTCGGGTTCACGTTGACAGGCATTGGCTTTTGTTTGATCGGTCTTGCAAGCACATGGATAGTCATTATTTTTGGTTTGATATTGGGTGGCTTCGGTCTTGGATTGGTGATCCCAAATTTGAATTTATGGCTGGCAAATGCGGCACCGACCTCTATTCGGGGTCGACTGCTGGGTGGCTTTACCACATCGCTTTTTTTAGGACAATTCATCTCTCCGTTTTTGAGCCAACCAGTAGCCAACCGTTTTGGGATCGGGGGCGCATATTTAACAATGAGTAGCGCACTCATCGTGATTGTGCTGTTGCTATTCGTCTTCCGGCAGCGGATCGACCTGCTGGGTAAATCCTAATCTGGCAAAGCCAGAACCAAAAAGGAACGCGGACGAGCGCGGACGAGCGCTGATAAAAATATCATTGACCCAAAAGTTCATTTGCCCGATTCCCTTCGGTAATTCAACATTTTCTTGCTTTGAAAACACGAATCTCACTGCTAAACATTTAAGAAGTCATCTGAAAAGCCCATGGTGGATAATCCTATGACCAAAAACATCGGAACCGACCAAACTTATCTGCTCAACGAGCAATACAAAGATTCGTCCAACCTAGACGCGCGAGCGCAGCTTCATGCAAAATACAGCGTTGCCGAGCAAGAATGGCAGCCGTGGGTTTTTGACCATTTTACACTGCCCGACGATGCCCACCTTCTCGAACTGGGATGCGGACCTTGCTATCTGTGGCGCGAAAATATGGATCGCATTCCGGCTGACTGGTCTATTACCCTCTCGGATTTTTCGGCGGGGATGCTGGCACAAGCCCAAGAAAATTTGGGCGAGGCGAAATCTCGCTTCCTTTTTCAACAGAGCGACGCGCAATCGATCCCAGTTGAAGATCATTCTCTCGACGCGGTGATCGCGAACCACATGCTCTATCACGTGCCCGATCTGAGCAAGGCTCTGGCCGAGATCCGTCGCGTGCTGAAACCTAATGGTCGACTTCTCGCCGCCACGAATGGTAAAAACCACCTGCGGCAGTTGACCGAACTGAGCGTCAAATTTGTTCAGGCATATGCGCAGGATAAAGTAGGAAATCGAGGACGACCGATTGACGAACTAACGTTTCGTCTCGATAATGGTGTTCAACTGTTAAGTCCGTATTTTTCAAATATTGTGATGCACCGCTACAATAGTACTCTCAATGTGACCGCAGTCGAGCCACTGGTCGCATACCTCAACTCTGGCTTGCGCTACAACTTAAATGAAAGTGTAAACGAAGATTTGCGCAAGTTCTTAACCGCTAAACTCGAATCAGGCAATGGTGCTATCCATATCGATAAAGATACGGGCCTGTTTGAAGCAAGCGGTCCACGGCTTTAGAAACAACAGTCTGCTTGTCCACCGAAATCTGGAGAAAATAAATGAAGATCCACGATCTATCTCAGCCTCTTAACCAAGATTGTTCATTTTGGCCTTTTTATCCACCCTTCGAAGTCAAATACTTCAAGCGTAAATCAGAGCATGGCGTTAACGCCCAATATATTCAGTCTTCTAACCATATGGGCACCCATTTGGATGCGCCGCGCCACTTTGTGACCAATGGCAAAACGATTGATCAACTGCCGCTCGACTGGCTTTACGGCGAGGGCGTGATTGTGGATCTAAGCGACATGCTGGGAGAGTTGGACGTTTTTCGTCCCGAAGATATTGAGGCGCGTGTCGAGGTGAAGAATGGCGATATTCTCTTTATCAATACGGGCTGGCACAAATATTCGTTCCTCGAACCAGAAGGGGACGAAGAAAAATATATCTTGCGTCATCCTGGCCCGCACCACAGCATTTGCGACTGGCTGCTGGATAAGAAGATTCACCTGTGGGCCGTCGACATGATTTCGACCGATCATCCGATGAACTTACCGATTGGGCGCTTCTTGGGCAATGGTGGTCTGGAACAGTGGAAGAAAGTGCGTGCGCAGTGCGAAGAAAAGTTTGGCGGTTCCGACGGGGTGGATGAACTTTTCCCAAACAATGCGTATCAACTGACGCACAACGCACTCTTTCCGCACGATTGCTTCCATGTCGAGAATTTGGGTGGTCAAATCGGCGCACCGGAGTTGCAAAATCGTCGCCTAACCTTAGGCGCGTTCCCGTGGAATTTCAAGGGTGGCGAGGCTGCATTCTGTCGAGCCGTAGCCTTTACAGAGGAATAAAAGCTTTTGCTCAATTCAATTGTTACAAGACACAGAAAAGCCACAAAAACCTACCCATTTCTTTTTGTGTTTTCTGTGTTTTTGTGGCTGAGTTTAGTCTTTTTAGGAGCCATGCCCAATGAAAACTCTACTCCAAAATGGAACCGTTGTTACCGCGACTGACATGTCCAAGCAGGATGTGCTCATCGATGGTGAACAGATCGCCATGATCGGCAACAACCTCGCCGAGCAGATCGAGGCCGAACACTTTGTCGACGCCACGGGCATGTATCTGCTGCCCGGCGGGATCGACGTTCACACCCATCTCGATATGCCTTTTGGCGGCACCTTTTCTTCTGACGATTTTTATACAGGACACGTCGCCGCAGCCTTTGGCGGCACAACTACTCACGTCGATTTTTCGCTCCAAACTAAGGGCGACACGCTGCGCAATGCGATTCGCGAGTGGCATGGAAAGGCCGAAGGCAAAGCCGTGATCGATTATGGCTTTCACGTCGCGATTACCGATCTGCGCGATGACGTGATGGACGAAATTCCGCTGCTGGCTGACGAAGGCGTGACCAGCCTCAAACTCTTTATGGCTTATAAAGACGTGCTGCAAGTCGACGACGCTACGCTCTTCAAAACCATGCAGCTTGGGGCCGAGCACAACATGCTTACAATGGTTCATGCCGAAAACGGCGATGTGATCGACACGCTCATTCATCAGCACCTTACTGTAGGGAATATCGCGCCGAAATATCATGCGGTTACGCGGCCTGCGCTAGCAGAATCGGAAGCAACCGGTCGCGCCATCGCTATGGCAGGTCTCACTGGCGGCCCGCTCTTTGTGGTACATATGTCCTGCGAAGAATCTATCGAGCAGCTTGTCCTTGGGCGGCAAAAAGGCTTCCCGGTTATGGGTGAAACCTGCGTACAATACATGTTCATCTTCGAAAAGGATCTGGACCAACCCGGTCATGAGGGGGCGAAATATGTCTGTTCGCCACCTGTGCGCCAACCCAAAGACGCGCCAATCATCTGGCAAGCGCTCGCCGACGGCACGCTTCAATCCGTCTCCACCGATCATTGCCCTTTCCCCCACGAAGGCGGGCGCGACGACTACATGCCCGGCAAAGAACTGGGCATCGGCGACTTCTCGAAAATACCTAACGGTGTCCCCGGTCTCGAAGATCGCATGATGGTCATATGGCATCACGGCGTAGGCGGTGGACACTTTAACGCCAGCCGCTTTGTCGAGATTACCGCTACCAATCCGGCCAAGATCTTTGGCATGTATCCTAAAAAAGGCACCATTGCCGTTGGCAGCGACGCTGACATTCTTGTATGGGATCCAAACGCGGCACACACAATCAGCGCCAAAACGCACCACATGCATATTGACTATAATTTATATGAAGGTATGGCGGTAGCGGGCAAGCCGCGTCAGGTCTATATCCGTGGTAATTTAGTTGTAGATGGAGATGAGCTAAAGGCGAAGAAGGGAACTGGTCAGTTTATCAAACGAGGCAAGCCTGTGTTGATTTAACCCATTGTAGTAACACCACTCTTTACCAAGTGCTCTGACCAATCTAGCGGATCGACTCGCCGTATGCTAGGCACATCGGCAAAATGTTTATCGGCCGATACAATGTTCGTTATACCGCAATGTAACATTGTCGCAATGTGAACGGTATCGCGCACCGCCGCATTCGTCAACTGTTCCATCAATAACATCGCACGGTCAATATCCTTTTGGTGAACCGACATAATATTGTCAACAATCGTGGTAAAATCATTCACAATTTTAATACCGTCGGCGGCGCGTTTGCGTGATTTATAGATGTGTAGAATCTCTTGCAGCATCTCCACATTGGAATAAGCAGGAATATTATAGTGCGCAATATCTTGCAGAATTCGTACGCACGGCTCTTTTAGATGGTGCTCTGCACCCGCAGCGTACATCAAAATATTCGTATCAATAAAATAAAAATCCTGCTCAGGTACGATCCGCATAGCGCTCCTCTAGCTCTTGCTTCACCACATCCCAATCATCGACGGGCAAGCTCATTTCAGCTAACGCTGCAACCGCCGCCAGTCGCTTTTGCTTGCGAACTTCGAGGGGCGTTACGAAATATTGAACAGCAACTGCTTCGCGAATGAGATGACCAACCGATTGCTTTTGTTCTGCCGCCATGTGGGTAAGTTCTTTCCACTGTTTTTCGCTAAAGAGTACTTGAACTCGTTTGTTTAGATCTGCCATTTCACACCTCTTGTGTATATCTTATAAAACATGTGCATGTGTATATTATCACACGTGTGTGCATTTGTAAAGGGCCAATTTGCATGAAGCCTGCACCGTTTGAATATTTTGCACCGGCCACGCTTGACGAGGCGCTTTTGCTCTTAGGCGAACACGGCTACGACGCCAAGATCCTCGCCGGTGGTCAAAGCCTTGTGCCCACGATGAACTTTCGGCTGGCGCAGCCCACAGTGTTAATCGATATTAACAACATTGCCGAATTATCGCACATCACAACAGCAGACGATGGTACGACCCGCATTGGTGGATTGACCCGTCAGCGCACAGTAGAACGCAGCGCTCTCATCGCTAAGCGTGCGCCACTTTTGTATGAAACAATTCCCCATATCGCCCACGTACAGATCCGCAACCGTGGCACCATTGGCGGCTCGCTGGCACATGCTGATCCTGCGGCAGAGCTGCCTCCTGTCTCTGTCACGCTGGATGCACGATTTCGGCTTCAAAGCGCAAGCGGCAACCGTTGGGTGGCGGCACGCGACTTCTACATTGGTCTCTTTACCACTGATCTTGCACCTAATGAACTGCTAGTCGAAATGGCGATTCCACCCACGCCCGCTCGCACCGGATACGCCATCCACGAAATCGCGCGCCGCCATGGAGATTACGCCATCGTCGGCGTCTCGACAGCCGTTACGCTCGACGAAGCGGGCAATTGTGCCGACGCCAAAATTGCCTTTCTCAGCGTCGGTGATGGGCTAGTCGAAGCCATCCAAGCAATCCAAGCGCTCATCGGAAATACACCAACCGAAGCCGCAATTACCGAAGCCGCCGAACTCGCTGCCACAGTCGACATCGATCCAACTGGCGACATTCACGCAACCGCGAAGTATCGGCGACATCTCGCACGCGTATTGACGAAGCGGGCGCTGAGTCAAGCCGTCGAACGAGCGAAAATCTAGAAAACGATGAAGAGGTGACTGGACGAAAATCGCGACACTACCAATAGCATGATAACGTTACGGTCTCACCTAGTCACCTTTTCACCCAGTCACCTCTTATAAATTGAGGAACCTATTCAATGACCAGTCACCCAATTCTCCGCATCAACGGCGACCGCTTGTGGACCCGCCTTATGGACATGGCCCAAATTGGTGCGACCGCCAAAGGGGGCGTCAACCGTGTTGCCCTCTCCGATGAAGACAGAATCGGCCGCGACCTCTTTATCCAATGGTGCGAGGCCGCTGGCTGTACCGTCTCTGTCGATCAAATAGGCAATATTTTCGCCCGCCGACCCGGCAAAAATAACGATGCTCCTGCCGTCATGGCTGGCAGTCACCTCGACAGCCAACCTACCGGTGGCAAATATGATGGCGTCTATGGCGTACTGGCCGCGCTCGAAGTGGTCGAAACGTTCAATGATTACAACATTGAAACCGACGTCCCCATCGAAATCGTCAATTGGACCAACGAAGAAGGTGCGCGATTTGCACCCGCCATGCTTGCATCTGGCGTTTTCTGTGGCGAATTTAGCTTAGAGTACGGTCTCACCCGCGAGGACCGAAGTGGACTCACCATCCGCGACGAACTTAAGCGCATCGGCTATGCTGGTGCCGAAAAGATCGGCCAACGCAACTACAAAGCCACGTTTGAGATCCACATCGAACAGGGACCGATCCTCGAAGCGGAAGGCAAAGCTGTTGGCATTGTCACTGGCGTGCAGGCCATGCGCTGGTACAACATCACCATCCCCGGCAAAGAATCCCACGCTGGCACCACACCCATGGAGCGTCGCCGCGATCCTGTGCAGGCCGCGCTGCCCATTTGGTCGCAAGTCTTTGACGTCGCGGCCGAACACGCGCCAGACTCGCGCGTGACCATCGGCGAGATCCATGCTAGCCCCGCATCGATCAACACCGTGCCGGGCTCGCTCTTCTTCACGCTCGACATGCGCCACCCTAGCGAAGAGTCTCTGCTCAATATGGATAACTCGGTGCGCCAAATTGTTGAAGAGACCGTCGCCGCTTCGGGCCTCGAAGTCAACTTTGAAGAGATCTGGTACTCGCCTGCGGTTAACTTTGATCCAGCCTGTATCGACTCCGTGCGCCGTGCGGTCGAAACGACGGGCGTCAGCGCCATGGAGATTGTCAGCGGTGCGGGGCACGACGCGGTCTACATTTCGCGGGTTGCCCCTACGTCGATGATCTTCGTTCCGTGTGCCGATGGATTGAGCCACAATGAGCTTGAAAGCGCGGAAAAGCATGATTTAGTTGATGGGTGCAATGTGCTGCTCCACGCGATGTTGGATCAGGCGATTGTAGATTCGTAGATAAATTTGAATAAAAAGTAGATTATTTTACCGCGAAGTCGCGAAGGCGCAAGGGAAAGATAAAAGAAAGAAAAAGATGCTGTAAAAAACTGTACCAAATTGTGGTACAGTCCCTACTGCAGTTCTTTGCAGTTATAGTTCTTCGCATCTTCGCGCCTTCGCAGTAAAGTAATGAATTTGGACTAATAGATATGCAAATAACCCTAACCATTAACGGAACCACCCACACACGCGATGTCGAGCCGCGTATGTTGCTCAGCGATTTCTTGCGCCACGAAGTTGGACTCACCGGCACTCACGTCGGATGCGAGCATGGATCCTGCGGCGCATGTACCATCTTGCTGCAAGATGACGCGGTTGCCGACACGCCCCAAGCGATCCGCTCGTGCATTATGTTTGCCGTGCAGGCCAACGGACGCAGCCTTACAACCGTCGAAGGCATCGGTGACCCGCAAAAGATGCACCCGATCCAAAATGCCTTTTGGGAGAAGCACGGTTTGCAATGTGGCTACTGCACACCCGGCTTTTTGCTCACGCTGATCCCATACTTAGAGGATAACCCCGATCCGACCGAGACGGAGATCCGTGAGGCAATTTCGGGCAACATTTGTCGCTGCACCGGCTACCAGAACATCGTGGACGCTGCATTATTGGCAGCCAGGATGATGCGTGAATAATATTACCCTCTCACTTTCCCCAGTTTGCGGAATCGTTCCACATTGGGCAGATCGCCGACCTCGATTTCGATAATGGTTGGAATGTCCGACGCGAAGCCGCTCTCCATGGCTGTGCGTAGCTCATCTAGCGTGGTGGTGCGAACGCCGCACGCGCCGTATGCTTCCGCCAGTTTTACAAAATCAGGGTTGTGCAGATCGGTCGCAATAACGCGCTGATCATAGTAATTTTTCTGCATCATCTGCACATTGCCATATTGCTTATTGTTGAAGATTAGCGTCACTAAACCGATCTTGTGCTGCACCGCGGTGGCAAGCTCCTGCACGCCAAACATAAAACCTCCGTCCCCCGCGATCGATACGACCGGCGCATCGGGTTTAGCCACTTTGACACCCAGCGAAGTGGGGAATCCCCAGCCAAGCGTGCCTTGATAGCCAGTCGAAATAAAAGTGCGCGGACGATAAACGGGTAGCGTAATGCGGCTGACAAATCCGACCTGCGTCAACTCATCGATGAAAATTCCATCCTCGCCCATCACGTCGCGGATCGTCTTTAGGTAACCAATCTGCTCTTCGAGATAGGCTGTACGCTCGATCCAATCGCGCTGGATGGACATGAGCTCATCTTCTACTGATTGCCGCTGCGGATTGTGATTGTCTATGCGTTGCAGCAATTGTGGCACTGCGTCTTCGGCTCGGGCGGTCAGCGCGATATCTGGCTGCCGAAAACGAGCGTGATCGGTTGGATCTACGTTGATGCTGATAATTTTCATTTTATCATCGACGCCCCATCCTTGCAGCGGAACGCGCATCTGTGTGCCAACTGTCAGTACTGCATCGGTCTTCTTCCAATATTCGTGCGCTGGCGGTAGATGTAGGCTCAAATAGTGGCGGCTGTCGAGCACGCCTGCACCGGTTCGATATCCAACCACTGGTGCCTGTAGCGCTTCGGATAAGGCCGTGATTTCTTGGGATACATTTTGCGCGCCGCCTCCAACGAAGATCATTGGATGTTTGGCTTGGCCTAAAATCTTGGCCGCCTCTTCTAATTTGTCTGTATCTACTGGTGGTGTATAAATGGGCAGTTGAACTGCTGTGGAATCTACTTCGGTCTTGGCCGCGAGGACATCCATTGGCACTTCTAGCCCCACGGGACGCGGTCGCCCCGATTTCATCTGTCGAAATGCTTCTGCCACCATTGTCGGTGCCTCGGCTGGACTGTTCACGCGGGCGGCCCATTTTGTCAGCATTTGCATCACGCCAAGCTGATCGGGGATTTCGTGCAATACGCCATAGCCCTTCCCAATCGCGCTTGTGGGGATCTGCCCGACTAGGCAAAGTACCTGTGCATTGAGGCTCTGTGCCGTTGCCAATGCGGCTGTGGAATTGAGAAAGCCTGGCCCTGGCACAACGTTGTACACCCCAACACCACCGGTTGCTAATGCATAGCCCAATGCCATATAGGCTGCGCCCTGTTCGTGACGCGTATGCAGTACGCGGACCTGATCGCGATGATCATAAAGTGCGTTGTAGAGCCAATCGTTTTGCACGCCGGGTAGCCCAAAAAGTGTATCAACGCCTTGTGCAATTAGTGATTTGACAACGGCTTCACCGCCAGTAAGTTGTGGCATGAAATCCCCTTTTTTGTTTTGTAGAATGATATAAATCATGTAACCGCTCAGCCGTATCCGCCGGTTGAGTGCTCGCGATTATTGTATCCTGAATCGTCAGATATAGCTGAATCCCTTGCCTCGCTGTTTTCACAGAGAGCACATCCTATATATAATAGATACGCACGATTTTTGTAGTAGCTAAAATGCTTTTTTTGCTCGACCATAATCATCTAGAGAGGCCTAGAATGTCAGAATCCAAAATACAGGAATATCGGTCAGAGATTGATGAGCTGAATATGCAGCTCCTCAATCTTTTGAGCCGCCGTGGCGAGATCGCAAAAGAAATTGGCGCACTGCAGACCGCTGCGGGCAGTTCTCAGTACGATCCGCGCCGCGAACTTGAAATGTTAGAGGTATTAACCAAATCAAATAATGGTCCGTTCAGCGATAGCACAATCAAGAGCCTTTTTAAAAACATCTTTCAATCTAGCATGGAAATTGGCATTTCTGCCGAGAAACCTAAATTCTTAACGACCCGGGCGGATCGTGATGACACAGTAGTAATGATTGGCGATATCGCAATCGGTGGTGGCAACCCTGCCGCGCTGATCGCGGGTCCCTGTGCGATTGAATCGAAAGAGCAAGTTGAAGTGACTGCTGAATTTGTTGCCAGCCGCGGTGTGCAACTTTTTCGTGGTGGTGCATTTAAGCCACGATCCAATCCATATAGTTTTCAGGGGTTGGGCGAAGAAGCACTGAAGTGGGCGCGCGAGGCTTGTGATAAGAACAATTTACAGTTCGTGGCCGAGATCATGGATGCTGGCGATCTTGAGCTTTGCATGGATTACGTCGACGTTTTGCAGATTGGCGCACGCAACAGCCAAAATTTCACGTTGCTTAAGGCTGTAGGGCGCACAGATAGACCTGTTTTTCTCAAGCGTGGGCTGGCAGGCACGATAGAAGAATGGATTATGAGTGCCGAATATATTATGAGCGAGGGCAATCCAAATGTGATCTTGTGCGAGCGCGGCATTCGGACTTATGAGCAATACACCCGCAACACGCTGGATGTGAGCGCCGTTGCGTTAGCAAAACTTGAGACTCACCTGCCCGTCTTTATCGATGCGACGCATTCTGGTGGTCGACGCGATCTGCTTGTGCCGCTAACAAAGGCGGGGCTTGCCGTTGGTGCGGATGGCGTTATGGTTGAAGTCCACCCGAACCCGGCCGTTGCGCTCTCTGATCAAAAGCAGCAGATGGACTTTGATCAATTTAGCGAGTATCTCGAAAAAGTTGGATACGATAAGAAACTAAGCGCGGCTCGCCATGAGGTATATGGCTTTTAGGTTGAGCTTTAAACATAACATAGATTAACCGGAAAGAGGGGGGCCATAAACAAGTTTGTTTATGGCCCCCCTCTTTTTAATTTTTGTGTTTTCACTCTTCTGCTGTAGTTTCGTAACATTTGTTGTAGCTCGATGTGATATAATTGACAGCAATTGTCTACGCTAAATGCAACATATACCTATGTACATGACAAATACATATAATGTAAACTGTTTTTTATTAGGGACATCATACTTTTGACTGTCTGTTAAACGACTCATATACTTACCCAAAAGAGTTCTGTATCACATCTCAAAAAGCTGAGATGGCTTCGACCAAGCTAGAACGAACGGTACAAAACTTTTCTGGAGAGTTATACTTTGGAAATGTACAACTATGACGCCTTCAATATATACGCATAAACGTCTATTTATTCAGACGCTTCTACTCTCGCTAATTTTAGTCTTTTCTTCGATGTCATTATCGGCTGCTGACTTCTCCACTAACGTGCAACCAAAAAATATTGCCGTAAATAATTTGGCGGGTGTTTCTGCCGTATTAGATGTTCTATCTCCTGAACCGTCAACTGGCAACTTGACCACTATCGAGGCCTCTGGTATTTGGCGCAATGGCTGCGTTCCCGTTCTGGATTCTGTCGTGTTTGATAATTCTGGTCAAGAGGTAGGTATGGTCCTGATTACTGCGATAGCGGAAAAGGCTAATCAAACGTGCGGGCAGGTGGAAACAGCGTGGAATTTTCCTATCGATGTCGAATTTGAGCTGCCTGGCTACTATATGGTTAATTTACTGATTGTAAGCGAGCAATCGGGCACAACGGAGTTGATCACGTCTAAAAGTGTTGTGGTCGCAGGACACGTGAGCTTTACACCACAGGTTCCTCAGCTAGACGAAGAGTTCTCTCTCTCTGTAACAGGCATTCATGGCGATGCCTGTGTCCCTGAGTATGTTTCACACGATATTGTTGATGGGAAAATTATTGTGGAAATAATGTCGCTCGAACACGTTTGTGGTCAAGTGCTTACATTATGGGAAGTTGATGTTAACATTGGTGCACTGGAAAGTGGAGAGTACGAGGTCGAGATATACAAGTCCTATGAGTATAAGGGCGTTCCTAATGAGCGTACACTTTACAAGACAGAGGCACTCTCAATTGGTGTTCGCGCGTCGCAGATAAATAACTATTTTGTTTATCTGCCGAGTATCACTTCGAATCAATCTGCACTGCAACAATAAAGAATTGCTACGGGTGCATTTTAGGTTGAGGCTAGTCGTATCTGCATCTACATTTTAGCTGTTCCCTAAACTAAAATGCACCCTTTAATACGCTCGCAATTATAAGTACGGGCATAATATGATATACTTAGAAAGCGCGTCCGTTGGTCGCGCTTTTCTTGTAGGTGTCTTTTATGTTATCAACATTATGGTACAAAGGGTGACAACACTTCCTCCAACAGAAAATGCTGCTACGACACCTTATGTAATCGGGCTAACTGGCAACATTGGCACTGGTAAAAGCACCGTTCTATCCTATTTGGCAACAAAAGGCGTTGCCATTATCGACGCGGACAAACTCGCCCATACCGCGATGAAACCTGATGGTCCAGCATATAGGCCCGTAGTTGAAGTATTTAGCACGCTCGGCGATATTGTTGCAGAAGATGGACAGATCAATCGTAAGGCACTGGGCGAAATTGTTTTTGCCAATCCCGATGCGCTGCGACAGTTAGAGTCGATAGTGTTACCTGCCGTATTTGAGCTAACCAAACAATGCATAGCTGAAGCGAGCGCGGACTTTATTATTTTAGAAGCAATCAAATTGTTGGATGGCGGCAAAGTTGTGGAATTGTGCAGCGAGATTTGGGTTGTGACGGCAACAGCCGAACTGCAAATCAAGCGTTTACAGGAAAACCGCAACATGAATATTGATAGCATTCAGCAGCGCATGGATGCTCAATCATCACAGGCAGAAAAGATGAAATGTGCCGACCGTATTATTCGTAATGATGGATCCTTGTTCGAACTGCATAAGCAGCTTGACCAAGTTTGGACTGAATTACAGAAATAACGAACCAAACTATGAATATTGTAAAACGACTGTGGGATAATTATCCTACTTTAACAAACTGGCTAATCCTTGCGGTAGGAATGCTTATCATTCTCTACTTTGGGGCACGCCATGTTGGGTTCGATCTACAACAATGGACTGCATTAGCCATTGCAACAATTGTGTTGGCTGGTCTTTGTTCGTGGATTATTAGTTGGGAGTAACGATAGGGAAAATGAGTAAGCGTGACTATTATGAAATACTTGGCGTAGAGCGTGATGCTGATGGGAATACTCTTAAAAAGGCATTCCGTAAAATGGCACAACAATATCACCCCGATATCAACAAAGCACCCGAAGCCGAGACCAAATTTAAAGAGATAAACGAAGCCTATCAAGTTCTAAATGATAGTCAGCGTCGTGCTGCATACGACCGCTATGGGCATGAAGGCTTAAACGGAATGCCCGATTTTGACATGGGCGGTTTTGGCGATCTTGGAAGCATCTTTGAAGAACTATTTACGGGCTTCGCCGGTGGCAGCAGCCGGGCCCGCCGCAATGGACCGCGCCGTGGTGCCGATCTACGCGCAGATATTTCGCTCTCCTTTGAAGAAGCTGTCTTTGGCACCGATTACACATTAGAAGTGCCGCGCATGGAAATTTGTAATGAATGCGACGGCACAGGTGCAGAAGCTGGCACATCGCCGACGGCCTGCTCTGCCTGTAGCGGATCGGGCGAAGTGCAGAGGCGACAAAATAGCCCACTCTTTGGCACCGTGATCACCTCTTCCACCTGTACAACTTGTAACGGTACGGGTGAACTGATTACCGAACCCTGTCGAAAGTGTGACGGCCAAAAGCGTATTCGAAAAACGCGTAAGCTAGATGTTAAAATTCCTGCTGGTGTAGATGACGGCACACGCATTAAACTTGGTGGCGAAGGCGAAGCAGGCGCAATGGGTGGGCCTTCAGGTAGCCTGTACGTAATTGTTTCCGTAGAGCCACATGACGTCTTTGTGCGGGATGGCTTTGATGTGCATCTGGAGCTGCCGATTACAATTACCCAAGCCACCTTAGGCACATCCGTCAATTTGCCGCTGCTTGATGGCGGCGAGGAAGCGCTGGACATTCCGTCTGGAACGCAGTCGGGCAAAACATTCCGCAAACGTGGGTTAGGCGTGCCGCGTTTACAGAGCAGCGGCCGTGGGGACATGCTTATTTCGGTGCGCGTTGTTGTGCCAACTAAACTTACTGGCGAACAACGAGCGTTGCTCGAGCAACTTTCCGAAACGCTTGACGAAGTGCCCTTAGAGGCACAAAAAGGACTCCTTAACCGTCTCTTTGGCGGTTAGAGTTTAATACATATATGGAAAATGAATCGTCTGACCAAGAAGTAGACGTTATCGAATTGTCGGTGGTTGTAGACACCGAGGCTGCCGAGGCCGTTAGCGAACTTTTTAACCGCTATAATGGCGGCAGCTATGACGATGATAGCAAAGTGGGGGAAGCGAGCGGCGGCGGGGCCGTAATCGAGGCCACAGGTTTTGATGATTTTGAGCAACCAGTTGATGGCGAATACAAGCTTGTCGTCAAAACCTATATCAAGCCGGGCGAACGGGGAGCTAAAATCCGCCAGCAGATTGAAGAGGGTATGGGTCATTTGAACTTAATTTGGCCCCTGCCCGAACTTGACGTTCGCACCGTACGCCAAGAAGATTGGGCAAACGCTTGGAAGAAGTTTTACAAACCGCTGCGCATTGGCAAAAATGTGGTGCTTAAGCCAACTTGGGAGACGATTGAAGCAAAGCCCGACGACATCATTATCGAGTTAGAGCCAGGTATGGCCTTTGGCACGGGCATGCACCCCACCACACGGCTCTGCATTGCATTGATGGAATCCTACGTAAAGCCGGGCCAAATGGTGCTCGATGTGGGTACGGGGAGCGGCATTCTTACTGTGCTAGCGGCCAAGCTTGGAGCGGCTCCGATCTACGCGACTGATATCGATCCGATTGCGATTGATGTAACTCGCGAAAACGTGACGCTCAACGGGCTGGAAGCCAAGCTCGACACAGAGATCCTTATACAAAAAGGCAGCGTGGTGGCCGACATGGCTGGGCGTTTCCCTATTATTGTGGCCAATATTCTGGCCGAAATTATCGTTAAGCTGTTTAATGGTCAATTCGATAACGTTCCCCTGCACGAACCGCTTGCCCCCAATGGCTACCTGATCCTCTCGGGAATCATTAACGAACGAGCCGATATGGTCATTGAAGCTGCCGAAAGCCAAGGATTTTTTCTGGTAGAGCGTATACAGGAAGGGGATTGGGTGGCGCTTGTTGTGCAAAGAAAGTTAGCCAAATAGTAAAATAGTGTACTACAAAACCGGTATCGATTTTGCCGCATAGTACCTTTCACCTACATTGCTTCAAATGCATCGTTTCTTCCTCACCGGCGGGCCCTTCCACATCGGCCAACGCGTCGATATAACCCTCATCTCTAAACAACTTACAAGCGTGCTCCGGGCGCAACCGGGCGACGAGATTACCTTGCTGGACGGAGAGGGGAACGCTAGCACCGCGTCTATCACCTCTCTTTCCAAAAACAATTCCACCGCACGCATTCTTGAACAATACGTTGTGCAAACCGAGCCGAAAACAGCGCTTACCCTTTATCAATGTACCCTAAAAGCCGATAAATTTGAATGGGTGTTGCAAAAAGGGACCGAATTAGGGGTTACTCACTTTGTGCCGATAATCAGTACCCGCAGCATTGTGCGTCCTGCATCCAAAGTGCTGCAAAAGTACGAGCGCTGGCGCAGGATCCTGCAAGAAGCGGCCGAGCAATCTGGGCGCGGGCGGCTGCCCACACTGGGCGAACCGCTGTTGTTTAATGCAATGCTTGATATTGCAACTGGATTAAAGCTTTTGCCTTGGGAAGAAAAATCGCAGGAGAAAAACGCCGCGCTCGGAGACATGATCCATGACAACATGAAGCGAACCGCAGAACGCGATGGCGTGTCGTTACTGATCGGATCCGAAGGTGGATTTGAGGCAAATGAAATAGATGCAGCCCATGAACGGGGCTGGCAGATTGTTTCTCTTGGGCCGCGTATTTTGCGTGCCGAAACAGCAGCATTGGCCGCAACCGCAATTGTACTGGATCAACTGGATGAGATGGGGTAACCCCATACTGCGATCTGTTTGCCAAGTGAGCTATCCGTTCACAATTATAATGTAAACAGGAGTTAATTTACGCGCTTATTGATTTCTGCTCTTGCGGCAGTGGCTCGCGACTTGGGTAGTAGTAGTTTTGGGTGCTGACATGATTGTTGCCTAGAAGATCTTCTACAACTTGGCGTAAATCGGCTATTTTGAATGGAATGTAAAGCATCTGCGCCGGTTCTGTGTCGATTACTCTTGGGGTGCGCGAAGGCTTGCGGTTTGGAGACAAAACCAAGAGAGGTATTTCGGCACTGCCAATGCATCTAACTCCTATATACCGTTGTAGGGCTGTGCTCTTCATATCCGTTAGCGTCTCTGGTGTAATGATTAGGTGGGGCTTGAAGGAGTCTAGCGTGTTTAACGCTTTTTGACCACTTGGGGCTATAAGAATTGTATAGTTGGCTTGTAATAGAATCGATTTATAAAGCGTGCTGAGCGATTCTGATTGCTCTATAATTAGAATTCGTTTGAAGTATTGACTGTCTGAATCGGTTTGTGCAAAGTTGTTTCGACGGTTCATGATCTGTTCTCTATCGTTGATTATTTAACTGGCTTATGATACATGGCAAGAGACCGTCGTAGATTGTGTGTAACTTGCATCAAGCTACTTAATCAGACGAACTCGTTGACAAACTTGGTGGTACAGCCCCCGTGGGAATGTCTGCTATAACCATCTGATGGTCATCATGGGTACAAATTTAAAGCTTTTTTGTGCCTCACGCTCTGCATGAGAATAGATGCTTTGCGCCTTGGGACGTAGATCGTCTGCTCTTTTCATTCCACAATTCTTCACTAACTTTATACTTATAGAGTCGTACACTGTAATAGTCATTTATTGTATAGAACAGAGTATACAGAGTTAACTCTATGAATACATCGGTCTACCGAATGAGATTACTTATCCACTAAGTGGTGGATTGCCGCCATAGACAAATGATTTATGCGATACGTCATTTGTCGTAATGTGTGCCATTATACACATGCGCTATGTTCGACTACTTCATATCTATGTCAATCCTCGCATCACTTGCAATTAATTAGTATTAAGATAATTAGTATTAGGAGAAATTCACTTATGCCCACTGTTGAAATTGATGGTCTGCACATTGATCAGCGGCTGTACGATCTTGTTGAAAATAAAATCGCACCCGGTACGGGCGTGGATCCGGCAGCGTTTTGGACTGCATTGCGCGAGATTTGCGAGGAGCTTGGCCCAACGAACCGCGCGCTACTAACGAAGCGAGATGAGTTGCAACAGCAGATTGATGCGTGGTACGTTTCAGGAAAAGGGCAAAATGCCAGCGCTGCGGATCGGCGGGCATTTTTATCCGAAATTGGCTATCTGCTGCCAGAAGGGAAGGAGTTTAGCGTTAGCACGTCGAATGTAGATGTTGAGATTACGTCGACGCCTGGTCCGCAACTGGTGGTGCCGGTAGATAATGCTCGCTATGCGTTGAATGCTGCGAATGCGCGTTGGGGTAGTCTGTATGATGCGCTGTACGGCACGGATGTGATCGATAGTGAGGATGGCAAGGCACATATGGGTGGCTACAATACGACGCGGGGTGCGGCCGTAATTGCGCGTAGTCGGAAGTTTTTGGATGGCACATTTCCACTGTCGACTGGCAGCTATGCGGACGTGACTGCCTATGTGGTTGTGGATAGTGCGTTGTTACTTTCTACTGCCGATGGCGCAACAGGATTGGCTGATGCCGAGCAGTTTGTGGGCTATGTGGGGACGGCTGACGCACCAAGTGGAGTGTTGCTAAAGCACAACGGTTTGCACGCCGAGATCCAGATTGATGCCGCGCACCCGATTGGTGAGAGCGATGCGGCAGGGGTAAAAGATCTGCTGCTAGAGGCTGCGGTGACGACAATTCAAGATTTTGAGGATTCTGTTTCGGCGGTTGATGCGGAGGATAAGGTGCGCGTGTACGCTAACTGGGCTGGAATTATGAAGGGCACGTTGACCGCGACAATAGAGAAGGGTGGCAAGACGATTACACGGAAGCTGAATCCGGATCGGGTTTACAGTGCTGTGAATCATGAAGGACCGGATGGATCGACTTTGACATTGCCGGGACGCAGCCTGCTGCTGGCGCGCAATGTTGGGATCCACATGTATACCGATGCGGTGACGCTCAACGGTGACGAGATCCCCGAGGGCTTTTTGGATGCGATGATGACCTGTTTGGCTGCGGTCCACGATTTGAAGGGGACGAATCAAGATGCTGCTTTTAGTGGCAATTCGCGCACGGGCAGCATCTATATTGTGAAGCCAAAGATGCATGGGCCGGAAGAGGTTGCACTGGTTGCGGATCTATTTGAGCGGATCGAAAATGCGTTAGGGTTAGCGCGTAATACGATCAAGATGGGGATTATGGATGAGGAGCGGCGCACGACGGTCAATTTGAAAGAGTGTATTCGAGTGGCGCGCAAGCGGGTGATTTTTATTAACACTGGCTTTTTGGATCGCACGGGCGACGAGATACATACGGCGATGGAGGGGGGCGCGATGTTGCCCAAGGGCGACATCAAGGCGCAGCCGTGGCTGTCGGCCTACGAAAATTGGAATGTGGATGTTGGTATCGAGACGGGGTTGATCGGTAAGGCGCAGATTGGCAAAGGGATGTGGGCAGCGCCGGATGCGATGGCCGATATGTTGGCGACGAAGATGAATCATCCGATGGCGGGTGCGACAACGGCGTGGGTGCCTTCGCCAACTGCGGCAACGCTGCATGCGCTGCACTATCATCAGGTCAGTGTGGCGGATCGACAGGCGGAGTTGGCAAGCCGGGGACGAGCGAGTTTGGACGATATTTTGACGCCGCCACTATTAGATCGCAAATTGACGGATGCTGAGATTCAGGCTGAGTTGGATAATAATGCGCAGGGAATTTTAGGGTATGTATCGCGCTGGGTCAGGCAAGGTGTTGGCTGTTCGAAGGTGCCGGACATTAATGATGTGGGGTTGATGGAAGATCGGGCAACATTGCGAATTTCGAGTCAGCTTATTGCAAATTGGTTGCATCACGAGATTGTGAGCGAGGCGCAGATCCGTGAGACCTTTGAGCGGATGGCCGCAGTGGTGGATCGACAAAATGCTGGGGATGGTGCATATTCGAATATGGCTCCGAATTTTGATGAGAGCATCGAGTTTCAGGCCGCGCTAGATCTGGTGCTGCTGGGTCGAGACGAGGCGAATGGCTATACGGAGAATGTGCTGCATTCGCGCCGTCGACAGGCGAAGCGGATGAACTAATAATATTTGTCAGAAAAGAAGAATGAAAATTTGCAAAAAAACACAGAAGACATAAAAAAAACTACAAAAAGTTTTATGAGATTAGATGATGTAGAGATTAATCTCTCTGAATTAAGAAATGCTTTACGATGGATGGCACTTAATTTTGTATTTCCTGTGTTTTTATGGCGATAACAAAGACGCCCAAGCGTATATCGGATACGAAGATAATAGTGGATCTCACTCTTGCGGAAAGAAAAACTCGTGCGTCGCATGATTGTCATACCCGTCGACCCATGTGCTTGAAATGCCTGGGCTTTCTAGCGCTGCTTGCACAATTTTTTTGTTGAACGTGCCCACAAAATCGCTGGTCAGATACTCGTCTATTGGCATCCAAATTGACTCCTCAATCTCCGTTTCATCCACGCTGATTTCGTGCGAAAGTGGACGCAAGCGGCAGATGAAATAGAGATCGGACTTACCAAAACGGTAGCCGTGCCAATGGCGGAAGCAGGCCAACGTTTCGAACTCGACGTGTACGCCCGTTTCCTCAAGCACCTCGCGGATCACGCCGTCAACCAAATGTTCGCCCGGGTTGAGCGCACCGCCCGGCAGCTTGTAATAGGGGCGGCTTTTATCGCGGCGAAACTTCTCGCTCACCACCAATAGTTCGTTCTGCTCATTGATCACCACGCCGCCCGCGCCAATGTAGTGCGTGGCGTAAGGTGGTACATATGCATCAGGCTTTAAGCGGCAGATCATGGTTAGCTTGGTGTCGCTGCTGTGATGAAACTGAAAGTTGTGTGCTGCCGCGATCGGGATTAACGCGGCGTGCGCCAACGGAATCGTGACCCACACCACCGGGAAACCTTCACGCATCCATGTGCTGAGCGACTGTGCCAGCCGCGCGGCAAACAGATCTGCGTTCGTGGGCAGCGCGTCTTGATCCATAACCAAGCCACCGAATCGATCCGCAGTGGCGTCTAGTAGTTCTATCATTTATTTGCTCTAATTATGATGATTCTTCTATCCATCGCACCCAACTTAATTCGCTACGAACCGAATTGTACAATTCTCGATCTGCTGTCCAGAATTCGCACCTGTTAATTTGGGCAAGTGCTAAATAAGCCGTATCGTACGCTCGTGGGCGGTTAAACTGTTGAGCCAACTCCCACGCTAACGGGAAGATACCGCGGCGATTTGACAACCGAACACCTTGTTGCATAAACTTTCCTAATGCTTCTTTGCCTTCTTCTACGGTGAGCATATTTTTATAGACATAAAGCCGCAGGACCGATGCTACTTCAAACGCCAACAGTGCTGGCGCGATTAATGGTGTTTTATCTTCGCTCCAAGTTGATAATAGTGCCAAAGCATTTTGACTGAAGGGACTAGGTGCCAGGGTTCGGATAATGATGCTGGCATCAACGCAGACCGAGGATTTCATCGTCCCTCTCTTCGCGTGCTTCTGCCAAAATATTATCTAAATCAAGTAACTTGCTGCCACGCCTTGCCAAGATCCGTTGTTGCAAATCTTGTAGCTCGCTTACTAATTGAGTGGAGATTGTTGGTTGAATCGCGATTTCTATTTTAATTTGTTCAAACAAATCGTCATCAACCAGTTGCTGGGTGATAGCCTGTAAACAATACTCTGTTACGGGCATATTATACTTTGCCGCTGCCAACTCGATCCTGCGTTTTATTTCGCTATCTGCGTATACCTGAATGCGTTGTTTGTTCATACTATTTACCTCACTGTGCTGCATGATACTCTCTTTGACACCAAGGTGTCAAGAGGTAATTTTGAACTCACAATTCATCCGCTATAATAAGAATACCCCCTACATCGACACACCCAACAACCCACGTGTGATCTGAAAATCGACATTTCCCTGCTCATACAGCCGCGGCGAAACTCTCTCAGCAAAGAGATCCGCAACCAGAGCCAAAATTTGCTCAGCCCACGTATCCGCATCGGCCCCCAGCACCAGATCCAAATCGCCGCCAAAATGCACCTCGACCTGCTCTTCTGCTGTTACTTGCAACACTGGCACCAGTGGATGCGTCTGTACCGGATGATCGCCCACGTAGGCAATAATCACCTCCACGCCCGTGCCGCCCAAGCCCGACAACGTCTCGACCCAGTGTTGCGTGGGCGTCCCCATCACGTGGAAGCCCCCAGTAGATGACACCGTAGATGCGCGCTCGCCATATGCTAGAGATGGCATAACCATGTCGCTTTCGAAGAGCGCCGCTCGATACGCAGACGCCGATAAGAAAGTTGTATTTTCCGGCACAACAATCAACCCACCAGCCGCAACAATCGCCTTAGTCAGAACCGCCATGGCCACCGCAGCCGAATCCGAAATGGGACCCACGCTCGCCAATCCTACTCGCAAATTTCCCAGATTGCCCCGTATACGCTCCTTAGCCTCAGCCTTTGCCTTCACCTCAAGAAACCATGCCTCTATCTTCGCCATCACCTTCTCGATACCGCCATCGAGCTGCACGCTCGCCCAGCCCAGTGCATCCTCGGCCAGCCCCACCTCGGCCAGCCCGTTGCGCATATGATCATTGTGCGTCTTCTCGCAGCCATGCTCCAACATCATGCAGCGCCGCACCAGCGGATGCGCAGCATAGCCCAGCATCGTGCGCGTGTGCAGTGCCTCCGACGATCCGCTCGACGATCCGCAGCCTTCCGTATGCACCAGCGCCACAAAGCGCGAAAGCCCCAACTTTTGGGCCACGCCTCGCTCGTTTAAATAGCGCGCCGTCATCGCGCTGATCTGCCCCGAGCAAAGGCTAGTTGGGAGAATTAGGCCAACTTGATCGCTCACAAGAGCGTTGGTTCCTTTGTACATCTCGAAGGCAATGTCGAAGCTTTTGGCGTCATCAATTCGTATCTGTATTGGCACACCAGACGGGGGGGACGCAGCGAGCAGCGCGGTCAAATTGGTGCTGTCCGACTGCGCCCAGTCGCGCCAGATTTGCGTCTGCGCATGACCCGCCGCCTCGCCCACACTCTGCTGACCCGCGGCCACCGCCATCGTCAGATCTAGCGTCTGCTGCCCCAACTCATCCATCGGCGTGCCGTCCAAATATGCTCCGGAATTGACGTCCATATCTTTCGAGAGCAGCCGATATCGCCGACTGGTTGTGACAAACTTAATCGTCGGCACGAAGGGGAAATTCGTCACCGAGCCGTTGCCCGTGACAAAGAAGATCATGTTGCAGCCACTCGCCACCTGACCAGCAATACTCTCTAAATCATTGCCTGGGCTGTCCATAAAATAGTAGCCGCCTTCAACCATTGGCTCTCCATACTCAATTGCATAATCCAGCCGCAAATCGGGGTGCTTTTTCATCGCTGCGCCAATCGATTTGAGCACAATATTGTAGAGCCCGCGAAATTTGTTGCCGCCCGACGGATTGCCCTCGGCGGTGTGTCCGTGCCACGAAACGCGCTCTTTAAAACGCTCGATCATCGTCAAGAACTTGCGCGCTGTTTCCACATCGCGCACCTGCTGCAATATATACGGCTCCGCACCAATCAACTCGTCCGTCTCGGCAATGTTGGCCGCACCGCCATAGCGGATCACCTCACGCGCAACCCACGACGCCAGCGGGTTGCCCGAGATCCCTGAAAACGCATCGGATCCGCCACACTGGAGCGCGATCTTAATATGCTCGGCAGATTCTTCCGTACGGGGCGTGGCGTTCACATCATCCAGCCAGCTACGGATGATGCTTTCGCCATTCGCCAAATTTTGTTCAAAGTTACCGCTCAGTGAAAGGAATTTGTGCGGCACCTCGTCTAGCGCGTAGTTGTTATCTACCATATATTGCTGCACCATGGCGTTGGTCAGCGGTTCGATGCCATAATCTACGGCCAGCACCGCGCCCACATTTGGGTGGACCATAAATCCTGCCACTGTACGCAGCAGTAGATCCAGATTATTGGGCGTGCTGTCTGCCCCGCCTTCGGTATGCGCCACCGCAACAATGGCGTCGATATTCTCGTAACTATCCGCTACACCGGCCACGCGCGTTTCAAGCTGCTTGACAAAACTGCCCGTGCGCGAAGATGTGCCCAGCAGCACGATCATATTGCGCGTGCCGACTCCACGGCGTTTGCTGCGACGGTAGCCCATGAAGGCAAGATCCTCGGTGTAGCGCATGACTTGCTCGGTTAGATTTATATTCTTTTCGTCAGGCTGATAGGGCTCAATCGAGTCTTCAAAGTTGGGCGCGGTGGGCAACACAAAGTTGATCGAGCGACCCATTAATGCACTGAGCGTGCTGCTATTACAAACATAAGAACCGGACGCGATGTCGACCGTAGCGCGGCCAAAAGGCAGATTCCACGAGAGTAACTCTTCGCCCACTGCAATCGGCTGAATTGCAAAACGATGGCCTTCCAAAACAGTATAATCGAGCGTAAATGTTTGGTCATCCGTACGGATTTCGCTGCCTTCTGCCAGCTTGCGAATGGCGATTGCCACGTTGTCTCCGGGCAGAGGAATGCGACTAACTTCGTTTAGTCGATAGATGCTCATTGTGCTTTCCTTGATATGCTTGGGGCAACCCAGGAAGATAAAGTACCGGAGATGGCGTTCTCTATCGTCGGGATCTTTAGAAACTATAATGACGCATTAGAAAATGCTCACTCTATAGTGGAATGGCTGGTTATTTTTCTGGGCGATCCATAGTGAAATATGTTGTTTCAACTATTGTAGCACTCTTTTTAAGAGCGGCAAATGGTAAATAGTTTGGATTGTGAATTTTGAGCTACTGCTTCACTCGGTGAAAACTCAGCCTTCGCTATCTGTATCCTCAAATATGGAGAAGATAAATATGGAGAAGATACATTAGCGCCAATAAAAAGCGGGCCTAGCATTCAGCGAACGCTAGGCCCTAATTTCAGGTAAAGAATGGGATGCACCATAAATTTATTTAAACAACAAGTTGGTTTAACTTTCAGAGTATCAAAAATCTAAAACAACTCATTGCAGAGGTACCGCTTTAATTTTTTGCTCATATGAGCCTAATCTTTCGTGGTGAAAGGCAGATAGATTTGTGCTTCTGTCTGTCTATTTACTCCCGCAATGGTTTCTGTACTTTGCTTATAATTTAGCGCAGCAAACACATTGATCAACCCATGACCAAACTGTTCATCGTACCCGCTCTTGCCAAGATCGGTTGTCGAACCGATGATAATGTTTGTCAACTCGTCGGCTGTTTGATTAGGGTTTTGGCTTAACAATAAACCCGCTAAACCAACAACATATGGAGCCGCCATACTTGTTCCACTGCGCGAACTCAAATTGTTTGCATCGGTTGCATTATATATCGTGCTAAAAATATTTTCGCCCGGGGCAGCAACCGTGATATGTTCTCCGGTATTGCTCACACTCCACAGTGTGTTATCCATTTTGGTCGCGCTAACCGAAATTACGCCATCGAGCGCTGCTGGATAAAAGGGCAGAGTGTTTCCCGAATTGCCCGCTGCTGCAACGATCAATAAACCATGCTCTTGCGCATATTCGACCGCTCGCTCTACTACCGATGAAGATTGCAACGAACCCAAGCTCAAGTTAATAATGTCTGCACCAGAATCGGTTGCATAAACAATACCCTGTGCAACAGCAAACCAATCACCTGCGTTGTTTCCATCAAGCACTTTGACGGGCATAATTGCGCAACCGCCACAGACGCCCGCTGTACCAATATTATTATAAGCCGCTGCTGCGATGCCAGTAACGTGCGTCCCATGTCCATTATCATCGTCGGGATCATTGTCATAGTTAACAAAGTCATAGCCTTGAACCGTGCGCCCAATAAATTCGGGATTATCCATATCTAGCCCCGTATCGATCACCGCAATAACTGTGTTCGAAGAACCGACCTCCATTGCCCATGCTTCTGGAGCAGAGATATTGCGCAAGCCATACGATTGGCGCGCTACTGCTAATGCTGGATCTTGCCCTGTCCCATGAGCTTGGCTCTCTGTTTCGATTGAGATGATAGCCATGGAAGCAGCGGAAATTGACGCGGCAGAAACTGGTACAGCAGAAGATGACCCATCAGAAGATGACATAGCCTGTGCTGCCGATAAAGATTGTGTATCGATGACTTTGACTTTTGCTGTATGCAATGGTGCTAGCCAAGCAGTGAGCTCATATCCAAGCGAGGCAGCAAAGACATCTGCTTCGCTCTCTACTACATCATCGTGAAATTGGATAAGCCTGACGGACCCGCTATCAGTTGCATTCTGGGTTATGGTCTGCTCATCTAATCGCAATGCTTGAGAGCGACTTGCTCGCGCACTCTGTCCATTAGTGATTATAAAAAGTAAAGTTAATAGAACGATGAAATTATATTTTTGCAATTTGTCTTTTATCTGTATTATTTAGTGTGTTAGAGTTATAAATTGTTGACATGTTCTCAGCAATGTTTGCAAAAGGAGTGTCACAAAGCGAACACCGGTCTCGCTATAATAATACAGATAAAGGGCCATCAGTTAAAGGTCAGAATGTCTTTAGTTTTACGCCAATATGGAGTGGGACAATAGTAGGAGGTGGAGGGGGAGGGGGATAAAAGGCCGTATTTAATTGACTAAAGTGAATTGTTGAGGAAAGGTACACTAAAATACTGTAAGAATAACCTAGATTTGTTGTTGAAATTCTTCCCAATCAACGCCGATGCCAAAGCCTGGCTCTTTTTTTTCGGGATTGCGGAACTCTAATACCATGTCAAATTCTTGTGTTTCGATAATTTCTGGCTTCTCGGTCAAGCCGAGCGAGAGCCGCGCGATAAATTTGTAGGTTTCACCCGGCACCGAATTTTTCATATGTAATGTTTTTTCGAGCTTCGTGTCGGATTGTGCCAACAGCGATGCGCTACAATTTTCTGTGCCGTCAGGGTTGAGGATCGCAATATCAACATTGGGTGCAGAGTCAATCTTGGGAACGATCCACATGCGGACCCAAATGCGTTTGAAGTCGGGGTAGGGGTAAACAACAATTCGCTCAAACTTCTGCGGCTCATCGTCCTGAAAAAGTGAAATTTCCATTTATCAATAGTTTTAGTATTCTATAGGTTTGAGAATAAGCGGGAGGGCATGGGAGTCGAACCCACCGCAGCCGACTATGCGTCACCTGCCACCGGTGTTGAAGACCGGGGTGCCCACCGGGACACATGCCTTCCCATAAAATATTGTTACGTTTGTCCATTGTACTGGATTGGGTAAGCCACAAGCAAAAAGATGAAAGGTCGCAGTGTTGAAAAGGCAATTTTTGGTTGTAACAACAGGATTCGCTAACTAACTAACTTTTTTATATTCATCTCTTCTAAATCTTTTAGTGAAATACCATCATGGGTTTGCCATGCCAGACGACCATTCATTGGGTAACCGACAATAATTGCAGCTGCTTGAGATGGGCTTGTAAAGATCTGATCCTTTGCAAACCTTAATGTGCCGTCTAACTCAAAAATTACTTTATTGTCTTGAAGTTGACGTCTCAGTTTTAGGTAACCTTTGGAAAGGCTCTTGTTCGTATTGCGAGAAACTGTTGACCCTTTAAGTACGACAATGCCTTCATCATCGATAATTGCATGAGCTACAATATTTTTTACTGTTAAAGCCAACTGGTAGGTTACTTTTGCTGTTTGCTGGCTTTGCATACTTGTATCGTTTTCTACTATATTCTCGTGTCTTCCTAACTGTTCAAGTGTTTTATGACCAATGACACCAAGCAATGTGCGAAGATTTCCAATAAATTCTTCCATGGCATCTCTATCACCACGTGGAAGCGCTGGTATTTGGGGATGAGCACGATTTAAAACAACATCTCGATCAGCACCCTTTGCTAGTGTGACAAGTCTAGATTCCAGATATTTTACATGGGATTTAGTCAGATTTTCGTCTTTGCTTGTGAAAAAGACGACTTCGTTCCAAAAATCTTTATTCACCAAATGATTTTGTAATCTCTCAAATACATTCTCTGCCTCGCCAATATATGTTGCTGAATTTCCAGTTTCATCATCCACGCCAAATAGAAAATATACACCGGGTTTCTTAGACTCGGGCCAGTGATTTAGAGAACTTAACTGTCTACGGGGGGACGAAATTGCTTGTCCAGTCCAATTAACAATCTCTGCATGTCGGATACCCGTTACTGAGCCATCATCTAAATAAATCCGAATTGTTCGACCAATGCTCATGTGAATCCCCTACGAAAACGTTTTTTACAATTATCGATAGTACCATTTACGCGCTTTGGCTTCGACCAAATCTCTGCGGGTTCACTCAGCCAATGCTATTGGCAACGAAGAGTGCTCTTCACCTCCCGTAACCGAACCGGAGGCGACACGTGCCAGTTAGCAGTTTCATCTCTTCGCCCAGTCAGCAGTTGTCACCTTTTTAGCCTTTCAGCCACTCGCGCAACAGCGCCCAACCATCCTCCGTATGAAAATAGCCCCAATGCGTCACGCCCAACTCATGCACTTGCGCATTGGGCCAATCACTATTCTCGATCACCCGTGCGCTTGAAACGCCAACCGCCAAATCATGATCCCCGCCAAAAATAGAATCTAGCCCCATATCGCCCACACCGCCCAAACGCCGGAACAGGTGAATAAAATTTGGATCGTGATCGCGCCCCTGCGCCAGCGCCGAATAATTTCCCGTTTGAATAAAATAAGGCACCGACACCGGATCACCCGTAGGCTGATTGATATTCTTGTAAAAATCCGAATCCGGATCTAGATCCGCAAGACCCATGCCTGCCTCTACACTCTTGCGCAAAAACCAGCTCACCACCAGCGCAGCTGGCACTGCGCCCACCTGATTGATCAAAATTGTCCCCAGCCACGGGATCAGCTTGCGGCTCTTCACCAGCGGCGACCCCGCATTCGGCGCGCCGCCCATAAAGACCCGATCCACATACTGCTTGCCGCCGAAGCGCTCGACCACTGCTCGCGCCACCTGCGACCCCATCGAATGCGCAAACACGTCAACCTCTTTCCCATCATCCGCACAAACCCCGATGGCCTCCAACGCCCGATGTAGCAACAGCCCATTGTCCCAAATGCCCGTCCCAAACGTTTCATAATCAAAGGTTAAACAGAGGTCATACTGCCCTACCTCCTTCACTAGCGGCCAAATCTTCTCCACCATCCAGCCCGTGTCCGAATTGATACCGTGGACTAGCAGACCAATACGCGTTGCCGCAGTCACATCCGCTGGCGCAACCGGCTCGTAAATCACCTCACCCGCCGCAGTTACACCCGCCTTGCGCAAGCCTGTATCGGGCGGCAACTCGCTGTAAAACAACTTATAGAAAAAGAGTCGAGCCGTCCGCCCCACGCTGCGTGTAGCGGTTGCCGCACTTTCGCCGATATCACTCTCTAGCGCGCCCGGCAGCCGTTCGATTTGTACCGTCACTTGTCGGGTAGACGCTGAGGATCCCGCGCCGGATCGAGTTGTGGCGGCTGTTTGGGGTGTACTCGAATCGGTCACCGCGTCTGCCACCTCCACCGTCTCGCCCGCTACGTAATAGCACTGCCCATCAAACGCAATCGGCACGATCCCCTGCAACCCCGGCTCATTGTCTACAGCAAAGCGAAAACTCAGCGGTGCTTCGGGCGTTATCGCGGCTAACTGGCTGGCATCCCCCTCAAGCGTAATCACCGCGGGGGTGACCAAAGCTGACCGCTTACTGCCCTCGCTATTTCTGCCTCCTAGCGTTAGCGGCTCGAAATATCGCTGCAGTTCGGGGCTGCGCATGGCTGGCGGCAGCGCAATCGCATCACCTGTCGACCGTGTCGATTGCGCCAAGCTACCGATCCGCACCGACCCTTCAAACGCGGCTGGTTTCTCCACCGTCATCTGTAACAATTGCGCTTCGACCACCGCGCTTGTCTCACCCGCGGCTAGCGTCTGCGTTCGATCCGCTGCCAAAATTAAGATCTCAAACTGCGTCGTCATCCACTGATCGTCCGTCGCTTCGTCCAGCAACAATGCACCGCCGCGCGTGCCGTCGTGACGCGTGCGGTTTAACAACTGCGCCAACGCTGAGGATCCCGCTGCCCGCGTGCCGGATTGTGCTGCGCCGCGCTCTTGATTCAACTCGGGCAGCGCTAGCACGGAATAATCAATCGGCTCACTTGATGCGATCACTTTGTAGATCTGTTTGCCGCTAGCGAGGTTTGAATTATCTAGCGTTACGCTACTGGGGATCGGAATGCGCTTGCCGCCCGCGACGCGCTCGTGCCCCGCCCGCTGTGGAAAGAGCTTGGTTACACCAAAATCTGGCGTCAACATAAAGAGCGCTAAATAGAGATCGTCCGTCGTGTTGTTGACAAGTTCGAAGAAGAGCTTTTCGCCCGCGGTAATGCTGGCTACGTTGCCCACACGGTCCAGCTCGGTTGGATCCGCTGGCATATTGTTGCGCTGCCGTTTGGTCCACGTCACTGCACCTTCGATGGTGACAGCGTTTTGCAGCAGCCCATCGGGCAGTGGATTGCGCAGCGTCAACACATTGTTGTAGATCGCAATATGTTCTAAGTTGTCTACAATCTGGGCCGCGCTGACCGCTATTGCATCACCCGTGGCTGGGGGTGATGCGTCAATGACCTGTACGCCTGTCGCATCCAAAATGTGGAACCGACCTTCACGAATCTGCACCACATAGTGCGCAGGCCGAGAAGCGCCATGCTCATTATTCAGCGCCAAAAATGCCGAAACACCGTCCCCTGCGATCCGCGCCTCGATTTCGGCTACGGCTGCTTTATGTGTGCCGTCTGCATCCTCAATCGCCACAATCACGCTCTGATCGGCTATGGCAAAGCTGGTGATTTTGGCGCGGCTTGCTCGTTCGACTGTGGCTGGCTGGTCAAGCTTAACCCACGCGTGATCCACCTTAACCTCGTCCACCGTGCCCGCTACGAGCGGCTCGCCCGTAAGGTCGCTGGCGGGGGGATAGACGGCAATTTTTGCGCCAGGCGTCAACCCCGTGGTGATGCCGCCATTGAGCTTGACAAAATGCTCCCCGTCGATGTCGGTTACCAGCAACGCTCGACCCGTGTCGGCTGCGATGCCGCCAAAGAGTTGCAGATTGGCTGGCCCTTCGAGCTGCGGCGACTGAGCGGGATAGACAGCGTGAACATTGGTCTGCACAAAATCATGCACGTCGGCCCATGTCATATCGGCGCGATAGGTTGCCATTAATTTGTGGAAGAAGTAGGTCGTCGCTCCCTGCCATTGACCGGTTTCAGGGGATTGATATTCGTGGCTTAGCTCTTCATCGCGGCAGCCCGCCAGCAGCACATGCTTCCCCAATGGGATCCAGCCGCTGGGTGATCTGGTAGCGGCTGCGCGTGTGCTGGCTGCACTGCTTACGAGCGTTACCCCGGCGAGTAGGCTGGTGAGTGGTCGGGTGCGCTCATCGGGATTGCAGCGCCGAACTTTGGGCGCGTTGGCCCCTTGCACTGTCGAGGCTGCCGTGCGTGTGCCGCTGCCCGAGTGACAACAGTCCATGAAGATGGTGACCTGTACACCTTTTTTCTCAACTGTTTCAATTAACTGTGCCAGTTCTTTGTCCAAAATATCGAAGATACCCGGGGTTCGGCTGTCGTGGGGAACAATTGTTTCGTCGTAGCCGCTTGGCTCGTTGGGGTTAACGCTGCGTGCTTGCGCGCCATGTCCGCTGTAGTTGAAGAAGATTTGATCGCCCGCTTTTGCTTGACCAAGATGATCGTCCCACGCCTGCAATATGTTGGCGCGCGTGGCGAGATGTTCGGGTGCTTCGGCCTGATCGGCGCGTGCTGTGAGCAGACGGATATTTTCGGATGGCAGCCCTAATTGTTCGCGCAAGAAACGCTCTGTCCCAGTTACGTCGGCAACGCAGCCGCGCAGGTGGGGTGCTTCGCTTGGGTTGGCGTAGTGATCGATGCCAACAAGCAGGGCATAAAGGGACGAAGTCATTGGGCCTCCTAAATAGTTTTATAGAGATTGTTGACTGTGCTAGGCAATGAAGAACATAATGATTTTTACTGAACATTAGTATATCCAAGATTAACCGTATCATGCTAACTTAACGAGCGTATTAACAGCAGAATTGGGAATGGTGTTTGGAGATACTATGATGAATTACATCAAATTTTTTAATTATTTAATTTTAAAGCGCCATAAACACGTGCAGGACGTTTTACCTATGAACGCCCGACGCAAATGGGTGTTGGCAGGCGACGATTGATGTACGGTGCCTACTTCTTTGCAGATATGCACTGCATCAACTACAATAATTCTTAATTAGTTAGTCAGATATATACGCTAATTCTGCTGTAAAAAACATACTTAAAACAACATGTTAAAGAGACAATGCAGTAGGTCTGTCTACTATTTAAAATTTAGATGAATTTAAGGATATGTACATATCGATGACGCGATATAATTTGTTTTACTGCTTACTAAATAAAAAAGCATACCAAAGAGGTCGACAAAGCCACTGTATGTCTGTTGCTGTTCTACTGATGCTCGTTGTGATGAGCGGCTGTACAAGTGCGGCACCTGCTGAAACTCCTCCTGTGGTAGAGGTGAATGAAACGCCGACCACAATGGTGTCCACACCGGCTTCGGCGACAGAGATTGTCACATCGTTTGATCCAAATAACCTTCAGCCCGCCAATGTTTCGACAATTCCCGTTGCTTTGTCGATTCCTGCAATTGAACTGAATGCAAATATTACTGAAATGGGCTGGATTGTGACGGAAGTTGATGGAGAACGTACATCGCGCTGGGCGATTCCATACTCTGATGCAGGCTGGCATGTGAACAGCGCCGGTGCTGGAACAGATGGAAATGTTGTCATATCTGGCCATCAAGTAGTAGGTGAGGCGGTCTTTGCACCATTAGCGCTGGGAGAGGTGCAAGTAGGGCAAGAGATACAGCTTACGGATATCCGCGGCGAGGTTTTTGCGTATGAAGTGGTCGAAATAACGGAGCCGATTCCACTGGCTGGTGCCACAGATGAAGAGCAGGCGCTTGCTGCCTCCTACATTGCACCATCGCCTAATCCTAAGTTGACGTTGATGACTGGCTGGCCGGATTTTGCCACAACGCACCACTTGTTTATTGTGGCCGATTTTGCGGGCGAGGCTGAATAGCCTTAAAAACCGTTGGAAATAAAACGATGACGCATAATCGACACACATTGGACTTTTCTAACACTTCTTACATTTATCTACCAAAACCCATCACCCAATACACGATCAAAATATATTAAACCAATTAGCTCGTGAGTTGCGGTAAATTGAGTATACAAAATTCGACTTTAACTTGCTCTGTAATTGTGCCTGTGTACAACGGAGCAGATGTAATTGTGCGCTGTTTGGACGCACTGGCTAATCAGAGTGTTTGCAATGAAAGCTACGAGATACTAGTGGTTGATGATGGATCGCAAGATGAAACGGTCCTGTTAATTAATCGATGGCATTCGCAGCGTGCCGCTATCTCTCTGCGAGTTCTTCAGCAAAAGAATGCGGGTCCGGCTGCGGCGCGTAATTATGGTGCGCAAGAAGCTGCGGCCCCGCTGCTGCTCTTTACCGATGGTGATTGTGCGCCCGCTCATGACTGGATCGAAGCGATGTGTTCGATCTATTCAGTTGATCATCCGCAAGAAGCAAGCGCTGATTATGTAGCACAGCCAGCCGTTATTGGATCAAAAGGGGCTTACCTAACCGAGCAGACAGAACTTGTTCCACTCTTTGTTCAGGCCGAATATGAGGATCGCTACGACCGCATGGCCGAATTGCCGCAGATCGATTTTATCGACACTTATTCAGCGGCTTACAAGCGAGATATTTTTCTCGAAAATGATGGCTTTGACTCAATTTTTACAACGGCAAGTGTTGAGGACCAAGAACTAAGCTTTCGACTTGCGAGCAAAGGCTACCGACTAGCCTTCAATCCTGATGCTAAGGTTTACCATATTCATGACGAGAACATTGGTGAGTATTGGCGGCGTAAATATTACATCGGGTACTGGAAAGCATTGTTAACCCAGTGGCATCCACAACGAATGGTGCAAGATAGCCATACGCCTCAGGTGCTTAAAATACAGATGGTGCTTTGGGCTGCCATCTTAGGTCTGCTGCCATTGGCTTTGGCTGGCCTTTTTTGGAGTCCACTTATGTGGCTTTGGCCGCTTGTTTTAGGTCTGTTTGTTAGCTTTTTAGCAACAACGGGATCATTTGTGCGCAAGCTGACTGAGCGCTCGTGGAAGCTTGCACTCTTTGGCCCGATGATGTTGATGATTCGTTCACTTGCGCTAGGGTTAGGCTACTTGCAGGGCACGATTCATTTTGCGGGGACGGTACATGGTCAACGCGAGGCGGCCATTCCGGGATGGAAGCGCATCTTTAAACGGTTGGTCGATATTGTGGGTGCGTTGGTTGGTTTGGTGATATCGATTCCGCTTATTGCGATTGCCGCTATTGCGATCAAGTTGGATTCGTCTGGTTCGATCTTCTACCATCAAGTTCGGATTGGCGAAAATGGCATTCCGTTTCGGATAGTCAAGCTGCGGAGTATGGTCAACGGTGCCGAAGAGGAATTGGCAGATCTGATTGATGTTAATGCGCTGAGCGAACCAGTCTTCAAAATTCTTGATGACCCTCGTGTGACCAAGGTTGGTCAAATTCTGCGCCGAACAAGCATAGATGAAACGCCGCAGTTTTACAATGTGTTGAAAGGGGAGATGAGCCTCGTGGGGCCACGGCCCGAGGATGCTAGAATTGTGGCGCTTTATACGGATCGGCAGCGTCAACGGCTAGCCGTAAAGCCGGGCATGACGGGGCCAATGCAAGTTTCGGGTCGAGGCGCACTTTCGTTTGAGGATCGGCTTGAATTAGAGCTAGACTATATTGAAAATTATAGCATTATTCGCGACTTAAGATTGATGATTAATACGTTTCCTGCGCTGTGGCGAGGCGATGGCGCTTACTAGCATAAGCGAGCGGACGTTCAACCAACACCAGCCTAAACTAAATAGCTACTAGTAGATAAAACAAACATACGACAATCATAATGAAAATTAAAAACAGAAAAAGTCATAAAAATATTGTGTGGCCAGATAACAGCCGTAAAATCAATAATCGATTATTCGTCAATACAGTGCATTCACTTCAACGACAATGGATTCTTTCATTTGTGGCGGTAATTGCAGGAATTGTGTTGCTGACGAACGCGTCTGCATGGGCGTCGCCCGTTCTTGCACCAGCTAACCAAACTGTGCCTATTCCAACTGCAACCCCAACGCCCACGCCAGTTCCGACTGTAACACCGGCCCCAACGGCTACGCCCGAGGATGATGCGGATGAGCCCATTGTGGATCCAACAGAGGAACCGATTGATCTAGATGAGGATGACGGCAGCTTTTTTGAGGATACGGAAGAGGAGTCGCTAGTTGATGAAGAATCGACGGAAGATAATGATAGTAGCGAAGATAGTGACAGTAACGAAAACGAATCATCTAGCGAGCCGACTGGTTCTTCAAGCCAGGAAAGTAGCAGCAGTGAGCCAGCTACTGGAATAGAAGCCGATAACACAGTTGCTTCGACCGGTATAACGGCAAGCGTGGCGGTCATTGTGCTAAATATCCGCGAGCAACCCAGTCTCGAATCGGCTGTAGTCGGTACCGTTTTTCAAGATGATTCATTAGAAGTTCTTGGTCGGAACGGGGATTGGTGGCTTGTCTGCTGCGCAATTGGCTCTGATGAGCCTGCATGGGTCAACCCAGATTTTCTTGAGCCAGGGTTTGATCTTGCGCAAGCTGATGCACTGTTGCCAGAATTCGGTAGCGAGAACAATGCGGCGGGAGAAACATCTTCTGGTTCCGTTCAAGCTAAAGAATCGTCTCCTGATCTGGAACTGAAAATGAGCCTAAACCCACGCTACATTTGGCAAAACCTAACGTTCGATTTGGAGTTTGTTGTGCGCAACGTTGGCAATTCGGCTGTGACGAATATTGTGTTACGCGATGAGCTTTTGGGCGAATTAGAATTTATTACGGCGAAGGTGTCAGATGACGGGCAAGTGATTAAAGAATCACTGGATAATGGAAACTCTCTAGTAACTGTAAGCTGGCCGAATCTAGCCGCCAATACAGAAGTAAACGTTGCATTTACGTTGCGAGCGGTGGGTGAATTAGAAAATGGGTATGTGATTGATAATCTGTCTGTGGTAGGCGCTGCGGAGACATCAAGCACAACGGCTGGCATTAGCATTGGTCTACCACCGTCTGAATTGCCTATCTTTAAATAAGGCCATGGCCCTGTTTTTTGGTATTCAGTGCTTGTGCAATATGGAAATCGTTTGCATCGACGTTTTGTAAACATGCCTTTCAACCACTGGAATCATGCCGAAAATTTGGATAAACGGAGCAAATTTAATGAGTGCGACTCTGGTCTACCGCCTGAGCTTAAGCCTTCGCTTCTGTTTCTTTCGCTGGCTAATAACCTCTTGATCCGTACTTGTCGGTTCGAAGCGTCGCTGTGTTATATAGTTAAGTAGATACAACAATCCCACATGGTGAATCGTACAAGCAGTAGTTCAATATTTTTTGCATCTGTTCTAGCTGGTACGATCTACTTTTTTACGCTTGCCCCTGGCCTAACGTGGGCGAACTATGGAGCGGATGGTGGCGAGCTGATTGCGGCAGCCGTACAGAATGGGGTACCGCACCCACCGGGATATCCACTGTACATGATGTTGCTTCAAGGCTGGCTATGGGTAGGCACGTTTCTTCTTTCATTTGCCGAACGGTCTTGGCTTGGCAATTTATTCAGCGCTGTTTGCGCTATGCTGAGTGTTGGATTTACTGTACATACTGCGGCTTATCTTTTGGAACAGCTTCAAGACACACAGCGTAAACACGAAGAGCTAAAGCTAAAAGAAGCGTCTGTACCGCACATACAAAACAGATCTACCAAGGTGGGTTGGTCACAATGGGGATGGACTATTGTCACCGCATTGGCTTGGGCATTTTGTCCACTTTTTTGGGGACAGGCACTGATTACAGAGGTCTATAGCCTGCATCTTTTATTGACCATCTTTCTAGCGTGGTCTCTACTTGTAAAAAATGGTCGCTCGCTCTATCTTCTTCCGGCTGTCGCCTTTGGCTTTGCCCACCACCTCACATTTGTTCTGCTTCTGCCTGCTGCGCTTTACTGGCTGTTGTTTGGCGTTAAAGCGCATAAGAAAGAGGATTCTGAAGAAATTGATCCTTTTTTTTCGCGGCTTCTCGGAGCTGCATCTAAACTTGGCTTAGGTTTGCTAATCGGCTTGCTTTTCTACTTGCGGATTCCCCTTGTTGCGGGCAGTGGACCACCAGCCATTAATTGGGGATATGCTGATTCACTCTCTGGATTTTTGTGGCTAATCAGCGCTGATGCGTATCGACCCTATCTCTTTGGTTTACCAACAAGCTCGATTTTGCAGCGGATCTCGGCGTGGGCCTATATTACAACGGCTCAATTTACTCCTGTCGGGTTAGCGTTTGCGCTTTTGGGGCTCTCCTATTTAGACAGAGTCTGGCCACGGTTTCGCACCTTTTGTCTGCTGTGGGCTGCGCCAATCTGCATCTATGCAATCGGCTATCACACGCGTGACAGTGAGATCTATCTGCTGCCCTTTATTTGGATCGCTGCGCTTTGGCTGGGCGTGGGCTTTTGGTTTAGTGCGGACACTGTTGCTGATTGGTTAAGCAAGCGGAATCTTCGCATCCATTCGATCTTTTACCCCATGGTGGGTCTGTTGTTTGTGCTGGGCTTGTGCGTGTGGCGTTTGCCTGACATCTCTTTACATACAGATCGCGAGGCGATTGACTTTCTCGACGATGCCAGAGCGATCATCGAACCAAACAGCGTTGTCTATAGCAGTGCCGATGCCGAAACGTTTGCACTTTGGTATGGTGCATGGGGGTCAAGCAAAGCTTGGTCTACCGATACAATAATCCATGCTGGGGACGCCAGTCAAACCAAGCCAGAACTGGTGTTAATCAACTCTGCCTTGCTGCAATTTGAGTGGTATCAGCGTTTGATTCGCGAGTACTATTCCGATGCTGCTGGATCCGATGTTGCTGGTATTGAACAACTAACGTTGGAACAAGCACTCAGTCAATCCATGATAGAAAATATCGATGTGCGGCCTATCTATTTTAGCGAAAATCCGCCCTACATCCCTGCGGAACATTTGGAGCCGGTGGGGCGCTTTTGGCGCTACGTCCGGTAATTATTATGCACGATAGCTTGCAGTCAGAATCATATCCTTTGGAGCAACTATCAAACGAGTTAGATTCAAATGCGAATGCTCGCACTTGGAATTTTGCGCGTCGATTTTGCATAATGGTTGCAATCATCCTACTGCTCTGCGTGGGCATTATAGTGATCCGCAGCGGGCTACATGGCTGGTCTGCCTATCATAACGGAACTCAATTGTTGGCGCTTGTGCAGCGTGATCCGCAGGGCGATGATTTGCCCAAAATACAAACTTTGCTAGAAAGCACCACAACCGCTCTGAATGGGCTGGATGACGTAATGTGGTTCTGGTCGCCCATTCTTGAGCGGCTAAGTCGGCTGCCTCAGTATGGTCCAACCCTTGCTGCTGCGCCAGAATTTGTGGTCGCTGGCAGCCAATTTGCAAACTTGGCCATCGTTGGATTGCCTGTCGTGCAACCACTTTTCGCTGACGACAAATCGCTCACCGCTTCTCTTTCTGAAATGTCAATCACAGACCTAACAACATTGTTTTCCGAGCATGAGGCTGAGTTTGTGCAGATGGCCGAGCAAGCGACTGTGGCAAACCAAGCGTTGGCTGGGTTAGATGCTGCTGCGCTACACCCTAAGTTGGCGGATCCAGTTAGCTTGGGGCAAATGTTGCTGCCGCTTTTTGCTCCGGGGCTGCGCTCGCTGCCATATGTTTATGGATTGGTCGGGCGAGATGCCCCCCAGACGTACTTGGTTTTGGTGCAGAATAATGATGAATTGCGGGCGACGGGTGGATTTATTACTGCGGTTGGGCGCTTGGTGCTGAAAGATGGCGGCTTGGACGCGCTGAAGTTTACCGATAGTTACTGGGTGCAGCGTGACGATGTGGAGTACCCGGGCGCACCGAGGCCGATGCAACAATATATGGGCGTACAGTTGATGTTGCTGCGCGATGCGAACTGGTCGCCCGATTTGCCGACTACGGCGAAGACAATCAAAGCGATTTATCGACAAGATACGGGGATTGATATTGATGGCGTGATTACGGTAGACATGAACGCGCTGTCGCTAATTGTGAATGCGCTATCGCCGTTGACCCTTGCTGGGGTGGATGAACCGCTAACTGGCGAGACAATCGTTGCACAGATTAAACGCCTTTGGGATGAACCAATCGAGCCTAACGGCACGAGCGGATTTGCTGAAGGGGACGAGTGGTGGATGCAGCGCAAGGACTTTGTGCCAGCATTGGCTGACGCTGTGTTGGCCCGTGCCACGGGTGGTGACATTGACTATGTGGCCCTTCTTGGGACGATGGTTCGCGCGCTAGATGAGCGTGCTGTGCAGCTCTGGATCGATGAGCCACACATTGGGCGCGAGGTGCGTGCGTTGGGGTGGGATGGTGCGGTGGATGCACCAGAACACAGCGATTTCATTGGGTTAGTGGACAGCAACCTTGGCTATAATAAGGTTGACACGGTGCTAGAACGGTCAATTGCTTACCACGTTGAATGGCCAACTACCGATCTGAATTTGGACAATATAGAGGCTACTTCTTCTGGGGTTGCCACGCTTTCTGTTACCTATCGCCATCCCGTAGAAGTAGCAGAACATCGCTGCAGAATTACGCCACGGTATGGCCGTAGTTATGATGAGATGACCGCCCGCTGCTATTTTAACTATGTACGACTTTATGTGCCTGCCGATAGCGAGCTGATTGCCCTGGATGGAGTGCTCGAAAGTTCGGTAACGAGCAGACGGGGCGAAGGAGGGACGCAGGTTTTTGCTGGCTATTTTGTGCTGGAACCCGGCAAAGAAAATGTGCTCACTTTTACTTATCGTCTGCCAGAACGGATTCAGCCACCAGCAGAAGATGTTGGCTACCCCCTTGTTGTGCGTCGTCAATCTGGAACAAGGCCGTTGTCTATCGTGTTGGATGTCGGTGGACGTAGTTTGTCTGTAACTGTTTCTAAGGGTACTAGGATTCTATCAGTTTACTAGCCACATTCAGGAATTCATCGATGCCACAAAATCTGCCATGTAAAATTCACTCTACTCTTCTCTCTGTTCCTCCCTGCATTATTCCTCTCTCTGCTGTGAATTCAGTTAAAGTAAAATCTATCTGGATGGATGGTCGCCATAGTCGGCCCCGCAAAGTTTTCTATCTTGTTTTAATTTTTGTTGTTGCCATATTGTTTTCAGTGCCTGATGCCAAATTGACCGCTGCGGCGCTACCTTATCCTGGCTCGAACATCCTAGTGAACCCAACCTTTGACGCTGGACTGGCGGATTGGTCAACGCTGGGCAATGTCACCGCACAAAACGGCACGGCTGTATTGTCTGTACAAAGCGCAAGCGCATGGATCATGACGGACTATATCGCCGTTGATCCGAAGCAGCTATTGGTCTTTTCATTTATGACCAGGGCCGACAATATTCTTCACCCTGGTCTCTATCAGCGCGCGGCGATTTCGGTGCAAGCATATCGAAGTGATATGAGCTATATCCGGCAATATGTTGTGGCTGACTTTTCGGGGACGTTCGACTGGAAGCAGATGAATGGGGAGCTAACGATTCCAGACCAAGTGGCATTTGTACGGATACGAGTAAAATTGAGCAGTACAACTGGTGTTTTGCACATCGACGATGCGTCTGCCACGCTGCTCGATAAGCCAGCAATTGATCTGACCAATCTCTATCGCTATCCAGATGAACCTGCAACCATTGCGCGTCGGGGTGCAATTGTTGCCAACGCTTGGTTCAATACGCCCGAAATCGTCACCCGCTTTCAAGAGGCAGACTTTAATTTCGCTTGGTCTCAGGGATCATACCTAAATCAGAAAATGCAGTACAGTTGGCGCGTTGCATTCAGTGCAGCCGAAGAGACCGAAATTGCCGCATGGGTAAATACCTGTACAACAAACGGGATCGAGTGCTACCTTTCCGTTGCGCCGCGTGGGCCAACGCCTTCTGAGGCAACTACCTATTCATCGAACACCGATGTCGATCTACTGGTTGATAAGTTCGAGGCTCTCTACGCGCTGGGTGTGCGCAATTTTGGGCTAAATTTTGACGATCTGCGCTACGTAAGCCAAGATGTACTGATGGGTGATGATGTAGCGGTCTTCAATAATCTGGGTGAGGCGCACGCCTATTTTGTGAACGAAGTATATGCGCGTTTTATCTTGACGCACGCAGAGAGCAACTTAATGATTGTGCCGCTTGACTATTCTGCAATAGGCAACTTGGGCAGCAACGAGGAGATCTATCTGAGCGAGTTGGGTGCGCTTCCGCTGGCGATTGAGATGCTGTCGAGCATCGCTTTTGTGGCCGATGCCGATGCAGCTATCCGATTAACTGGCCGTCCGCACGTTGTGTGGGATAATCAATTTGCCTATGCGTATGAGATTACTGGGGCGGATGAGTATATTGCACCACTTTATCACGAGGTGTTGGATCCAACGCTGATCGCGGGATATGCTTTTCTGCCATTAATTCCGGCTTTAGAGGACGATTCGCTTGTTTCGTGGTGTACCGCGGCGTTTTACGCATGGTCACCAGAGCGTTATGATGCCGAGCGTTCTTTTCAACTGGCGGTGGCAAAGTATCAAGGCGTTTACGACGGGCTGCCAATTGAACCCAGCCCGCCTGACGCAATTGTTCAACTTGCGCCGCTGGATTCAATCTCGTCGACTTCGCCTACCTTTAGCTGGCGTCCCGATGCCGTGGCGACAGATTATAATCTCGCCATCTATGATGAGACAAACGACACAGTTATCTTTCTCAGCCAATCACCATACGTAGCGACAACTATCTGTAGCGGCAGCGATCCTGCGCTAGACACTTGTTCCATTCAACCTGGAATTACCTTAACGCCTGGGGCATATCGGTGGCTGGTGCAGGGGACAAATGATGGTCTTGATGGTCCTTGGAGCTCTTATCCCTAAATTAAAGTAACAAACAAAAAGCCCGTGGTGATTCCAATCATCACGGGCTTTTTGTTTTATGAAGTTGCTCGCAAAGCTATATATGTGTCTACTGATCAGCCATCATGAGAAGCATTTCAATCGGCAATACAAAGGCACCTTCTGGAGCTTCAATATCATCTACCTCATTAAATTGCTCCGTGTACGTGTTAACTTCTAATCCAAAAAATGGTTCGGCACCTGCTGGCAAATTGATCTCGCCCGTTGTCGCTGCCATCTGCAATACAGATGTCATATCCCATTCCATCAAGAATTCTCGGCTGAGAAGGTAATCACTTTCCAAGCTGACTCCTTCAACTACATCCAAGACAAGCTCTTGAAGAATGACTGGCCCCATAATTTGGACCGTTGCAATCATTTCATCAATTTCATCTTCCGTAAGATCCTCAATATCCATTTCGCCCTGCTCTGCCATAATTTGCAAGAATAGCTGGCGGAATATCGGACTTGCGAAAAAGGCATCAAAATCAAATGTCGTGCGGAAAAAGGCTGTATTTTCGCCATTAACTGTGCCATCTTCATCACGCTCTACATTTAAAAATTGAATGAATTGATTCGACAGATCAAAGGAACCGATTTGTGCCACCAGTGGACCGGCTGGGTTCATGTTAATTGAGCTGGTCATGCCCATAGTGTCGAATTGCATTTGATTAGCTGTTGGTTGATTTGCCAATTCTTCCTTTGCTAGCTCTAGCAGTGGCGCAATCTCAAAACCGACCCAGCCTTGCAACATGCCGCCCATTTCAGGAATAAACTCCGAGATGCTTTCCAAGTCCGCATAAAGGAGACCATCATCGATAATCATGCTGAAGGTAATCGTTTCTGGTAGCGGCACACCTAACTCTTGTTCAACAGCCATGTTGGCAAGCATGGCCACATCATCAGAGAGTTTAAGCTTCATGTCTACAGCCATTGACATACCATCAAGCATATCTTGATATAGCTCAATCGCTGCTACTGGATTGTTCATCAATTCTTCTGCATCATCTGCCGACATTTCTCTCATATCAGCAAGCATCTCCATTAAGTCATCAGACATGATAACCGAAGAATCTTGCTCATATTCGAATCCGATAGTGTTCAGCGGTAGATCAGGAATATCGCGCAGTATCATTGCCATTTCAGTGCGCGTAGCCCCAGACGAGACATCTTCCATCGCTTCTTCCGAGGCGCTAAATATTTCACAATCATCATCATCGCTCATTACATCACAATAACTTTGGTGAGTAGCTTTTGCAAAGATTGATGTTGGCATAGCAAGTATTGTTACAAAAAGAGCAATGAAGAATATAGAAAAGTGTCGTTTCATATAGAGTTGTTCCTTATTACGGGGTTGAAAAACAAAAATTGTTGTTGATTATGTTTGACAGCAGAATAGTATATTTTGATGCCAAGTAAAATGGTGACTACTTTCACATACGACTAATTTTTAGATGTTGAAGTGTAGTAAAATTGATGATAAAAATTTGAGGAACGAGCAGTTGTCCGACATAGTATACAATATTTTGGCATAAATGTCAGCATCCAGTTTTATGGTGGGCTTACGCTTGGAGGGCTATTTCAGAAAATTAAATAAGCGCGACGCGTCGTTGACGGGCCGCTTCAAAAAGTATAATAGAGCCCGCAATACCAGCATTTAAAGATTCGGTGCCGCCATACATCGGAATTGAAATACAAGTGGCTGTAGATAAGGCGTCTGCACTGGCGCCCTCTGCTTCGCCCCCGACAATCAACACCGCCGACTCACTCCAGTTGACTAAATCATATGGCAACGTTGCATGAGCCTCAGCAAGATAAATTGGGAGGGAGCTATCAATGTGTTTTGGCGATGTATTTATATCTGCCGCACTATATTGTATAGACGTCAAAAGCGCAGCCCATGTTCCATAAATGCGGATCGGCAACCGAAAATGTGCGCCCATTGCCGCACGTATTACTTTCTCGTTGAATGCATCCACTGTGTTGGGCGCAAAGAGCACTTGTTCAACACCGGCTGCTTCGGCACTGCGTAATAGGGTGCCGACATTGCCTGGATCGCGCACCTGATCCAAAATGAGGGTAAGGGTCGGGTTATTTGGCAGAGGTAGTTCAGGTTGCGGCACAGTGGCTACGATACCCTGTGGTGTTACCGTATTCGACAGTGGATTGAGCGCCTGTGCCGTACAGATAAGACATTCGGAGATCTTTTCGAGCTTTTTCATCAATGCCGCAGTAGCAGGACTTTTCTTTTCAAACTCGGGTGTATAAAAAACCGTACTGGGTCGTACGCCTGTACTAAGCGCATCTTGAATAAGACGCTGTCCTTCAATTAAAATTAGACCCGATTGCATGCGCCGCCGTTTACGCTGTAGCTTTTGAGCCTCTTTAATCTGTTTATTTTGCGGGCTAGTGATCATAGTAAAAGAAAAGCGACAGGATCGATTGACCCTGTCGCTCTATTATTTGTTAGATGCTGGATGATTCTCTTTGATTGCTATAGATAACTTTTGGACAGTGCCCTAAATTGTATAGATGGCATCATTATACTTGATAGACGAAGCCACATACACTCTTTGTGCAGCCCCGATTTTAGTTCGGTAGCTTTGACTTGGCTAAATCGGTTAGTTGGGTAAATGTAACGGCGTCACGTGCTGCAATATCTGCCAACACCTTACGATCTACCTGTACATCTGCCAACTTCAATCCATGAACAAATCGGCTATAGCTGAGACCATTTATTCGCGCAGCCGCATTAATACGCGTGATCCACAATTTGCGGAAGTCACGTTTACGATTACGTCGATCGCGAAATGAGTAGAACAAAGATTTGAGCATTGCTTCGTTTGCTCGCTTAAAAAGCGTTGAACGAGAGCCATATTGCCCCTTTGTAAATTTTAAAACTTTTTTATGCCGTTTATGCGCATATACTTTTGGTCTAGATCTTGGCATTTTATCGTCCTTCCGTGAGGGCGAAATAGACTATCTATTAAACTGAAAGATAGTCTATTCACTTAGTGAGCCTGTCACGTGCGTTTGATAGGTTTTCTTTTAATTATATACGCTGCGATGTCGTTAATGAAACGAATCTTAGCGATTACCAGTGTGCTTACCGTTTCCAGATGATGCAGAGTTCGCTGTTGCTTTACGTACAAGTTTAACGATGCTCTTCACTTCACTAGAAACAGGATGGCGAAAGTCACTATTTACAGATGCACTTTTCTTGCGGCGCAAGTGACCTCGCCCTGCTTTCATTCGCATAACTTTTCCATTCTTAGTTAAACGGAAACGTTTTGCAGTTCCTTTATGTGTCTTAATCTTTGGCATTACGGTCTCCTAATACTTCTCTAAAAAATTGCCCTGCTTTTGACAGCTCATTATCAACGAACGATAATCAGGCAGAATTTTTTAGAGTATCATCCTCTAACAAACATAGCAAAACGGGCCGAAGCCCGTTTTCTATACAAAATATATTTAAGCCATTCCAAAAAATAAAATATACAGTATGGCCACAAGCTACTTCAGAAAAACATTTAAAATCTGTATAACTATATTTTCTGAATTAGCCTTAGACTGTGCCAAATTGGTTGAATAGCATCAAATAATCGACGCACAATCTCGCAGAAATGTTGACTACTTTACTGACCTGTTTTTCGACACTATTTCTCTGCACCTGGTGCGAGAACCATAATCATACTTCTACCTTCGAAAGAAGGCATTGATTCAACACTTGCCACATCCGCGACAGAAGTAGCAACACTCTTCATAATGTTGCGCGCAACTTCGGGGTGGGCTATCTCGCGGCCACGGAAACGAATGCGAACCCGTACTTTTGCGCCAGTCTGAACGAATTTACGGATCTTTTTAAGAACAACATCAACGTCGTGCTTATCTGTCTTTGGTCGAAGTCGAACTTCTTTTATTTCGATCTGCTTCTGCGCTTTGCGCGATTCGCGCTCACGTTTCTGCTTTTCGTATAGGTACTTCCCATAATCCATCAATCGACAGACAGGTGGCTTAGCTTTTGGCGCTACTTCGACTAAATCAAGCTCTTTCTCTTCTGCAAGCTTTAGCGCTTCTTCTATTGGTATAATACCTAATTCTGTTCCGTCGTCGCTTACGACGCGCACTTGTGGTACTCGAATTCGATCATTAATTCGAGTTGTGTCTCTGTATGGTGCTCTAGGCCGAGCAGGTGCTCTTCGTGCGATTGTTCAACTCCTTAAAATTGGTTCATCGTGCAAAAAAGTGTGGTGGTTTTTATTAAAAAAATAGTAGACTGCATACCACACATATTTTAGCAGATGAGAAAAGGTTAATTTTAGAATAATAAATTACGGAAATCTAAAATTTTGGTGGCAAAAATGAAAATTAACCACTATATGTCAGTCGAAAAAAGTATACCATGGCTATATTAGGGGCGTCAAGTACGATTTTCGCAGCGGATCTATTTAATCGGCCAAGAATGACAACAGTTGCGTACACTCTGAATAATCTGATTTTGTATCGACGCCTATCAACCTTACAGTTCGCTTGACCGTGTACGAATTTTCTCTTGAATATTAGCTAGAAACTCTGCTACCGGCAGCCCATTCTGACGTGAATTATCGCGTCGTCGCAGCGCAACTGTATCATTCTCTATTTCTTTGTCGCCAAGCACCAACATATATGGAATCTTCATCAACTGCGCCGTGCGGATCTTGGCATTCATCCGGTCGGATCCCAGATCGGCTTTGGCTCGAATCCCATTGCTTCTTAAACGAGCGGCTAACTTTTCGGCGTGCTCGTTGTGATCATCCGTGATCGGGATCACGCAGACCTGCTGTGGCGCAAGCCAAATGGGAAACGCACCAGCATAATGTTCGATTAAAAAACCGATCATGCGTTCGTGCGTGCTTAGCGGCGCACGATGGATGCACAAAGGTGTCTCGTTCTCGTTATTGCTGTTGACAAAAGCGAGAGCAAAGCGTTCGGGCACGGCAAAGTCGACCTGATTTGTTGCCAGCGTAAACTCACGCCCGATCGCGCTCCAGATCTGCACGTCAATTTTGGGGCCATAAAAAGCAGCTTCATCTGGCACTTCGACAAAGGGAACGCCGCCATCTGTCATCGCGCGGCGCACCATCTCTTCTGTCTTCAACCACATTTCTGAATTGTCAACGTACTTTTTGCCCAACCCTTTTGCATGGTGCGTGCTTAGGCGCATCACATATTTTTCAATGCCAAAGAGCTCAAAATACTTCTTATAAAGCTCAATTACGCCCATAAACTCCTGCTCGAACTGTTCTTCAGCGCAGTAGATGTGTGCATCATTCATCTGCATGGATCGTACGCGCATGAGCCCCATTAACTCTCCACTCTTTTCGAAGCGATAGCACGTGCCATATTCGGCGAAACGCACCGGCAGATCGCGATAGCTGCGTGGCTTGGCTGCAAACATTTTGTGATGAAATGGACAATTCATCGGCTTAACATAGTATTTGATGCCCTCCAACTCCATCGGTGGGTACATACTTTCTTCATAATAGGGCAAGTGACCGCTACGCAGGAAGAGATCTTCTTTTGTCACATGGGGCGAGCGCACGCGATCATAGCCTGCCTCTGTCTCCATCTCTTTTGCCAGATCTTCCAGTCCCTCAATGATGACTGCGCCGTTAGGCAACCACAATGGCAGACCCGGCCCCACTTCTTCATCAAAAACGTAGATATCCAACTCGCGACCCAGCTTGCGGTGATCGCGCTTCTTGGCTTCTTCAAGCATCTCTAAGTGCTTTTTGAGCTCTTTCTTGTTGCGCCAAGCCGTACCATAAATCCGTTGAAGCATGGCGTTGCTTTCGTCACCACGCCAATAGGCACCCGCAACGCTCATCAACTTGAACGCGTCCGCCGCAAGCTTGCCCGTATGCTCGATGTGACCACCGCGGCAGAGATCCTCAAATGTATCGTGCGTACATGTACTTAGGATTGGGGCATCACCTTCTTCATTCTCGATTAGCCCGTCGATTAGATCCAACTTGTAGGGCTGATCGGCAAAAAGCTTACGCGCCTCCTCAACCGAGACCTCTCGATAGGCGAACTCATGCTTGCCACCGATGATCTGCCGCATCCGTTTTTGGAGTGCTTCTAGATCTTCGGGCGAAAACGTGCGCGCCTTCCCTTCCTCATCTAAACCCAGATCAAAGTCGTAATAGAAACCCGTTTCAATCGGTGGACCAATTGCAAACTTAGCTTCTGGGAACAGACCCAACACGGCCTGCGCCATAATGTGCGCGGCACTGTGTCGGAGCTTATAAAGTTGTGGGTTATATCCTTCGGGAATCTGATCATCCGCAGCATTTTGTGCCGTTACTTCATCTACCATGTCCATCACTTTATTCCTCATATTTTTAAACACAAAAAAACAGCGCCATCGTCTGCTTGGGACGAGGTACGCTGCTCGCGGTTCCACCCAGCTTGATCGAGAACATATACTTCTTCAGAAAAATTTCGTACCACATTTCAAAAAGCAGAAATGGGACAGAAATTTTTTTGGGGAGCTATACTTAAACTTGATCCGCTTGTAGGCGAATAACGACGCCACCCGAATTCCCCTACTCTTTTATGTCCAGAGAAATTATGTCCAGAAAATTTGTTGTTCAGGGAATTAGCTCAGAGATGGTACCTATCTCATGTCGTTGCCTAATGGAGCTTTCAGCCGATGGCTCCATCTCTCTGCAGGACTTACTTGGAAGGGCTGTTCTCTTCTTTGCTAATCATGAATATACTATTTAATTGCGTATTATCATAGCAGTTGCTTTGGTGTATGTCAACCATTTTATAAGCTTCCTTTCTGCGAGAAACCTCACGCACTCAACTCGCCTGCAACCCAAAGCGCGCTCCACCACGTTAGCAGGATCAAATGCTGCACGCCGCGCGGCATCATTTCGGGATCGATCCACTCGCTAAGTCGATGAGCATCACCGCCGCGGGTAATGCCAATACAAACCGAAGGAATGCCGCGGCTGAGCGGAATGTTGGCATCGGTGCTGCTCATGCGCAATGTATGCTGAACCTGAATGCCACAATATTCAAGCGCCTCTGCCGTTGCCAGAACTAGCGGATGTTCTGCGCTAATTTCGCCCGTTGGCCGATCACCAATGCACTCGACATCGATCTGCACATTTTTCTTTTGCCAATTCGCGTTTTGAAACGAACTAATAATCTTGTGCGTTTGCTGAATAATGGCCTCTAACGCCTCTGGATCCTCGCTGCGCAGATCGAGCTCTAGCCACGCCTCTTGTGCAATGGTGTTAATCGACGTGCCGCCCTGAGTTCGACCGATATTAAATGTAGTGCGGGGCGATTTCGGCACGCTCATTTGGCTTAGGTTGGCGGCCAATTGCACCAACGCGTGGATCGCACTGGCAGAGCCAAAATCACTCCAGCTATGACCACCCGGCGCAGACGCAGAGATCCGATAGCGCCGCGATCCAAGCGCTTGATGCACAATTCGACCAACACCCGTGCCTTCGATCACAATGCTGGCACCAATGCCACCTGCGCCGATTGTGTCTAGTCGTTCCACTGCTGCACGCATCCCGCGTAAATCGCCCAATCCCTCTTCGCCGCTGTTGGCAACAAACCAAATGTCAACGGGTGGCGCTGGCAGGGTGCATAACGCTTCTGCCGTGCTAAGCAGTGCGGCCACGCCTGTTGAGTTGTCGCCAATTGCTGGACCATAGATCAGGCCATTCTTTTCGTCGATGCGGACACTCAAATCAGTCTCAAAAGGAAAGACCGTATCAATATGGGCGCTAACTAGCAATGCTGGCGCATCAGCGGAGTGGCCCACAATTCGCCCATAGGTATTATGTAGCTCATCTTGGTAAACGTCCGCCAACCCCAGCGTTTCGAAATATGCGGTTACCCAATCCGAACGCATCTTTTCTTCGCCGGTGGGCGAGGCGATTTGTTGGACTTGGATGCAGAGAGTGGTCAACGCATCTTCATTTTCTAAATAGCGGGCTGCGGCCGCAAGCACATCTGGGTAATTGTGTAATGCGTTCATTAGTCGGTGATAAGTTGTTTGGGTGGCTAAAAAAAATCTCGCCCAAGCGTGGGACGAGACTGTTGCCGCATTATACACTGATGCAATTGGCGCAGCAAATGATTTTCTGCATGAGCGCCGAACAGGATATACTCGGTTTCTATGAACATTTTATCAAAAACTGAGCAGCTTGTCTTACGCCGGTTTACCAATGCGGATGCGCAGAATCTGTTCGGGCTAGACAACGATGCCGATGTTATGCGCTATATTAATGGCGGTACGCCGACCTCATTTGAAGTGATTCAGAACGAACTTTTGCCCCAGTTTGTGCGTTATGATGAGCACCTCCCAATGTTTGGTTTTTTTGCACTTATGCCCAACGCTATACAGCATGAGATGACAATGCAGCGTGATGCAACATCGAAATTTTTGGGGTGGGTGAGCCTGCGGCTTGGCGATCAGGATCAGCGCGAGGCACAGTTAGGCTATCGCTTGCACAAAGCTGCGTGGGGCAAAGGCTATGCCGCGGAGGCTGCACGAACATTGATCGATTTAGGATTTTCTGACTCACCTATCGAACGGATCGTTGCGACGACGTATGAAGAGAATTTGGGCTCGCAGCGCGTGATGGAAAAAGTCGGCATGACGCTTGTTCGGCGTTTTCGGATCATGACGGATGATCTGGTCAACGCGGATACGCACCATGCGTTTACTCTAGACCTGTGGGACGGCGATGATCTTGAATATGCGTTGACGCGGATGGAGTGGGCGGCCAAGCGATAGATGCCAATAAAACGGATAGCGCGTGCCGAAATTGATCCCGCGCTTTTATCAAAATATCTGTGGTGTAACATAAGTGTAGGAGTAAGCAGAAGAAGGAGTAAGAGACGTGGCGAATACTGTGCGGAAAAAAATTCCTGAGTGGATAGAAAAATTGGCGGATGAGTCGGCTGATTCGGTGGGCGGATTTTTCGGCCCCGATACGGTACAGTGGCAGATCTCGCGCGAGCAGGCGCTCTTTGTGGGTGGCTTGCGCGCGCTGTTGATGCAGATTGCGCATCCGGCGATTGCTCATGCAACGCGGGGCCATTCGAGCTTTTACACCGATCCATTTGGCCGCTTGCAGCGTACATTTGAGATTGTTCACGCCATGATCTTCGGCGATCGGGATGCAGCGGTGGATGCAGCGACTCGACTGTGGCGCATTCATGAACGCGTCAACGGTACGCTGCCGGCTGGCACGCCGGGTGTCCAAACGCTTGACTACAGCGCCACCGATTCGGAGCTGCTTTTCTGGGTAGCGGCCACGCTTTTGGATTCGACCGTGGCGGCCTGTAATTATGTGCTGCCGCAGACGGATCCGACCATGTGGGAGCCACTCTATGCGGGCGGCAGGGAGTTTGCGTTTCTGTGCGGCGTGAAGCAAGAGGATATGCCCGAAACGCTGGCTGGCTTTCAGCAGAAGATGGATGCGATTTTAGAGAGCGATGTGATTACGGTTTCGCCGGATGCGCTGCATATTAAAGACGCATTGCTCTCGGCCACGCCCGTGGTGCGGATGCTCAAGCCGTATAATCAGATGGTGGCCGCCGGGTTGCTGCCCGAGAAGTTACGCGTGCAGTTTGAGCTGCCGTGGGGGCCGCTATCGCAGGTTGGATACCGCGCCAATGGTGCGGTTTTGCAACGAGTGATTCCACTGTTGCCGCCACGGGTGCGCTACGTTCCTGCGTACATGGATGCAGCGGCGCGCTGTGGCGATGCTTCTTTATTTTCGTCTCACCTAAAAGTTACTGAATCTAGATAAAAAGGAGTTGACGTATGTCCGACCGGTTTTCTGCTGTAAAAGCATTGACCTTTGATCTTTTTGGCACCGTTCTTGATTTAGGCGGCAGTTTGACTCCGTTCATTGCCGAACTACTGCAAACCAAAGGATCCGACGCGGATCCACAACAGTTTTGGACGCAGTGGCGGGCGCGCCAGCGCATTGAACAATATCAAGACAACATTATGCTGTTGGGCCATAGTGGATATTTAGAGACCGCGCGGCGCGGGCTTGATTATACGCTGAAGCTAAATAAGGTAGAGGCAACGCACCAAGAAACGTTGGACTTTATGGAAGCGTGGCGCGAACTGCAACCTTTCCCCGAAGTGGTGGCTGGTTTGGAAAGATTGAAAAGCCGTTATAAGTTGGTCGCGCTCTCCAATGGCAATCGCTGGTTTTTAGATCACCTGGCCGAGAATCAGATCAAATGGAATTTTGACGCCATCTTTTCGGTGGGCGAAGTGGGCGCGTTCAAGCCACACCCTGGGGTCTATCGGCGGGCGGCCAAGAGCATTGATCTTGAGGTGAACGAATGCATGATGGTCTCGGCCAACGCGTTCGATGTGATGGGCGCGCGGGCGTGTGGCTATCGCGCTGCCTATGTGGATCGATACGGTCTGCCATACGATGACACACCCTATCTGCCCGATGTGACGGTGACAAACTTTACCGAATTGGCGGATGCGTTGTTGTAGGGCGCATTTTTAGGATGTACTCCGAAACTTTCATGGCGTGGTTAGCGTAGAGTGGACATCAACTACTAACTATACACATAACCAAGAAAGATTGAGGAGTTCTGATGACGACGCAACCTTCGACTCGAGGACGGCGCATTGCTGGCTGTTTGGGCCGCTTTGCTCTATTTAGTTTATTGCTTGCAGTTCTGTTTGTTGCGAGCTTTATTCTATACGACTATTTTGTGCCCACCGTTGGCGAAAAAGTAGTTCCGGCTGGCTATGTTCGTAATCAGTCCGTCTACATTCCCATGCCCGATGGGACGCAGATTGCGGCTGATATTTGGTTGCCGGCTACCCTTGCTGCCGACGAAGCTGTGCCGACGATTATCGAAACGACGCGTTACTGGCGTGCGCAGGATAATGCGATTCTGGGACGGCGACTCCCCATTCTTTCGGGCAGCAACTTTATGCATGAAATATTCAATGGTGCGGGCTATGTGTATGCAATTGTGGATGCGCGTGGCAGCGGTGCCTCGACTGGATCGCGGCCAATTGAGTGGGCACCCGAAGAGGTAGCCGATATGACAACCGTGGTCGATTGGCTGGTTGCGCAGCCGTGGTCTAATGGCAAGGTCGGGGGATGGGGTGTCTCGTATTCGGGCAATACGGCAGAGCTGCTGGCAACAACAGGACACCCGGCTGTGCGTGCGGTTGCACCACACTATGCAGATTTTGATCCGCATCTTCAGCTAGCGGTGCCAAGCGGCGTGTTTGATAGCGGGATGATCAAAGAGTGGGGGCGCTTTACCAGCGCGATGGATCGAAACGACATTTGTGATCTGGCCGGGATTGAGGGAACTGCTTGCAGAGTGATCTCATCGATTGGGGTTCGTGGTGTCAAGACGGTGGCTGGTGCAGAAGAGACATTGGCGCGTGCTGTAGCAGATCACCAAGCGAATGCCGACGTGTTTGCTGCGGTGCAAAACACACCCTTCCGCGATGACGAATTTGGCACTAGCGGATTGACCATGGGCGATATCAGCCCCTATAGTTATAAAGCAGAACAAGAGGCCAATCAGGTGCCATCCTTTTTTACGGTTGGCTGGCAAGATGCTGGGACTGTCGATGGCGCGATCAGCCGCTATCTCACCTTTGATACGCCACAGCATTTGGTCATTGCCGCGGTCAACCACGGTGGCAATAGTGGCACCGATGCTTATCTGCCAGAGGATGCGCCCGATCCCTATTCAGGGGATCAGCAGATGCAAGAACTGATCGAATTTTTCGATTCGCACCTCAAAGCTGATCAACCTCTTCCGCGCCAAATTCGTTACTACACGATGGGTGAAAGTCGGTGGAAAAGTACGGAGCTCTGGCCGCCAGCGGGTATTGAACTACAGCCCTATTGGTTTGCTGGGGATGAACTATTGGCACCAACGCCGCCGTCAGATGAGGGATCAACCGATGAATATCGTGTGGACTTCAGTGCGACAACGGGCGACCTAAACCGCTGGAATACCCAACTTGGTGGGGATCCCGTTGTTTATCCCAATCGCACGGCAGAAGCTGAAAAGCTGTTGACTTACACAACCGAACCACTGGATGCAGCGGTTGAAATTACGGGCAATCCGATTGTGACGTTGCATGTTGCTGCCACAACCAGCGATAGCGCGTTCCACATTTATTTAGAGAGCGTTGCGCCCGACGGCAGCGTGACCTATATCACCGAAGGCATGTTGCGTGCGATCCACCGCAGCATTTCGGATGACGAACCACCTTACGTGCAAACTGGTCCCTATCACTCTTTCCTACGTGACGATGCGCAGCCGCTTGTGCCGGGCGAAGTTGCTGAGATTTCGTTTCAACTTTATGCAACCTCAGTCAAAATCTCCAAAGGAGACCGCATTCGTGTAGCAATTGCCGGTCACGATGCCTCGATGTTCGACCGTTATCCAGCCGACGAAACACCCGTGTGGACTGTACATCGGAATAACACATATCCTTCATCAATTCAGTTGCCGATCCAGACGCGTTGATTTTTTGAGGTAGGCAGGGTACACTATTTTTATGTCTACAATCAACCAACCAATTCACATCCCACTCCCCACTCCCTTCCTCATTGGTCCAGTCAATACCTACCTCTTTACTGATCCCGAACCCACGCTGGTCGACTGCGGTGTTGATACGGATGAAAGTTGGCGGGCACTTGTCGATGCTTTAGCGAAACAGGGGCTAACCGTGGCCGATCTGCAACGCGTGATTGTCACGCACGCACATGTTGATCACATAGGGATGGCAGGGCGCATCGTTGCAAATAGCCAAGCCGATCTTTGGATTTGGGTGGGCACTGCGCGTTGGGCCGACGAAGTCGAAACCATGTGGGTCAAGCGGATTGACTTCCTCCATACGTTGCTGCACGAGTACGATCTGCCCGATCTGCAACGAGACAGCATTTTGAACGGCAGGGGTAGTATTCTAGATATTTGGACATCTGTACCAAAAGATCGGGTACGCACCTTTGCGCTCGAAGATAAATTATCGATTGGGCCATGGCTGTGGGATGTGATCTATTTGCCGGGCCACAGCAACACCCAAACGTGCTTTTTTCAACCAGAAACGGGCAAGTTTCTGGCGGCGGATATGCTGCTATCGCTGACGCCCGCACCGGTTTTAGAGGCTCCACTGGCAGGCGGCATAATACGCGAACCGAGCTTGCCGCGTCTGCTCGACTCGTACGATCTTGTCTATAATTTGCCAATCGATCAGGTATACCCCGGGCACGGTGAGCCCTTCGATGAACACCGCACGTTGATTGATCGACAACGAGCACGCATTGCCGAGCGCAAAGCTGAATGTCTAACGCTCGTGCAGGATGGCAATCACCAAGTGGGCCAAATGTTGGAAAAGATGTATGGGCATCACCCCGAAACGGCACGTTTTACCGGGTTAAGCACATTGATCGGTTATTTGGATTTGTTGATTGCTGATGGGTTAATTCGAGAAGAAATTATGGGAGGGAAAAGACGCTATTTTGATGTAGGTTGAACATATCATCTCAATATGCAAGGGGCGCTTCGGCTGGATCAAACTGGGGTTTGTATCGATTATTCATGCCGTCCATTCTACTCTATCAGATACACTAACACCAGTAAAATTTTTGTGGAAAAATACACATTGTAGCTCTTCTTTTTTGCGGTATAGTTTGTGTGCAAATTTGTTTGAACTATGCTAGCAAACTGTTGCAAATAGTGCTGCTGTGACGTAGCCCGTCCATTCCCAAAAATTAAATATACAGTATGGCCGCAAGCTACTCCAGAAAATCGTTAAAATTCGTATAATTATTTTTCTGGTTTAGCCTAAATCGCAATACTCTGTACTAGGTCACTCACTCTTCACTCGCAGGTGATTGCCAATCCGCTAACGTATTAGGTAAAGTCTATCCCCATTTGTCTGGATAATATCCTTTCTTTTGCCAGTGGCCCGCAGAATGAATTCTGCGTCTGCTATGGGAAACCTGTTTTAACAGGTTAGATGCCGTAACTTTAACGTGATTTATCACGTTTTCCGTATCAGGCTGGGAATTCATTCCTAATTACCCGCTAGTTACCCACACAACACCTCAGAGAACCGAATTATCTTTACGCTCTGTAGTAACTCTCGCAATGCGATATATTCTTCGTTCCAAAAAACGGGCTCTCGATATTTGACGACCTGAGTAACACAATTTCACTGCCCCCAAAGCTCACCGTTAATAATCGTCTGCTGAATGTATAACTCCTTATCCAACAAGACCAGATCCGCGTCTGTGCCCACCTCGACGCGCCCTTTTTGAGAAAAACCAAGCAACTCTGCGGGGATTTCCGTTACGGTACGGATGGCTTCGTGCGCGGTACAGCCCGTCCATTGAACCAAGTTTCTCACCGCTTGATCCAGCGTCACGATGCTGCCGGCAAGCGTGCCATCCGCTAGTCGGGCGGTTGTTTCATCCACCGTTACCGTGTGATCGCCAAGTTGATAGATGCCTGGCCCCTGACCCATCGCGGCCATTGCGTCGGTCACGACGTTGAGCCGATGACGTGCTACCTGCCACACCGACTTTACCAGTGCGGGATGGACATGAACGCCGTCGGGGATCAGGCCAATTGTGGCGCGTTCATCGGCCAGCAGCGCGCCCACCAATCCCGGATCGCGGTGATGTAGCGGCGGCATGGCGTTAAAAACGTGCGTACCGTAGCGCACCCCCGCATCCACCGCGGCTGTGGCTTGATCGAACGTTGCCGTGGAGTGGCCCGCGCTCACAATCACATTGTTGTCGAACAGGCGCGCGATCAGATCGTCGGCACCCGTGAGTTCGGGTGCCAGCGTGACAAGACGAACGCCATTGGACGGGCTCCAGTCGATCACCTCCGCGCGGGTTGGCGCTCGCAAATGTGCCGGATTATGCGCCCCTTTCTTCGCCACATTCAGATACGGTCCTTCGAGATGGAGGCCAAGGGGTATTGCGCCAGCTTTGAGTGGATGCTGCGTTAAAACAGCTTGCGCATGGGCGACCGTTGCGAGCGGCGAGGTGATGATAGTGGGCAAAAAGCTGGTGACGCCAAAGCGGGGCAGCGCCGCGGCGACGGGCCAAATTGTGGCTGGATCCGTGGTGAAATCGTGGCCGAATGCGCCGTTACATTGCAGGTCGATAAAGCCGGGGGCAAGGTAGAGGCCACTGGCATCGATTTTGATTAAGGCGTCGATCTTGACGGAGGCGTCGGCTGTGGGGTGTGGGCCAAGCGCGGCAATTTTACCGTTGCGGATCAGGCAATCGCCACGAATATTGCCCGTGGGCGTGATACAAGTTGCGTTGCGGATAAGGAGCGTCATTATTTGCTCTGCGTGGAGGTATAGGATTTATGAATAAGGGCCTGCTATTATATATCGTACCCGGCATAGTCGACAGGAACATTAATCTTGCGCACGATATATCATGCCCTTACAGGTTTTCATTGGTTCATTTGATAGGCGTTTATCACCCTATTCTACTTATGTGAGGAGAATATTACAACCAAAGTCACATTTCGGGTACCTTTTAGTTTGGGGGAGCTAGGCTGTATATATACCATATATACCCGCCAACAAAAAAAGCTACTTCGCTGTCATCCCCCTATCTGCATGGGGGCAGGCTCTGCGCAGGCAGGAATCCATGATACGACAGCAGAATATTCAGAGTTTGCCCAATAAACAATCACCGTTGTGGAGGGTAATGTGGACAATCCACGAACAGGTTTGGGGCAAAACCAGTCGTACATTCCATCTTTGGACCCCTGACTGCTCAGAGGTGACAACGTCGAATCATGTGGATAGTCCCTAAACATATCTTGCCCCAAACTAAAAAGCAACCCACATTTTTATAGTAACTTGACGAGTCTAATATAAAACGATACACTTTCCCGAACTCTACAGGCACGATCGAAGGGGTTGCCGCCGCGGAAAGTGTGGACAATGCGGTTGTCCCCAACAGCTTGATCCCGCTCTTGGCTTTAGACATTCCGGGCGGCGCAACGCACTCGACACAAGAGATTTGCAGTGGCTGATTTATTGATGAGCCTTAATTTTTTGACTGATCGAACGGGCGGCAGAAGAGGCCAACGGCCACATCCGCTGGCTACGGCCAGAGTGTCAAGCCCCCGAAGAATTTGCTGCGGCGCAAAAATCGGCCGACCAACTTCCTGTCCAGAAGACGTTGGTAGAGACAGCAGAGCCGGTTGCCAAGCCGACAATGGTTATGACAGAACAGCTTGCGTGGCCCGCCGCGCTGGCCGCACAGACGCAGGCGATCCGCACAATTTTATCCAACGCAGCAGTGCCCGTTGGCGTGGTGGATGTGGCCGCGGACTTTGTCGGGCGCAAGACGAAAAAATGGCTGGGCAGCATCGAGTCGATCCTAGAGACGCTGGTGGCGTTGGGTCAAGCCGAAGTGGAAGATGAGGGACATTTTAGCGTGGTTTGATTTAGTAGCGCTGGAAAAATCATGAGACAAACCCGTAGGGGCACGATATATCGTGCCCAAGATTGTCGTGCCCAAGATTATCGTGCCCAAGATTATCGTGCCCAAGATGCCCCGACAAATCAAGGAAACCCGACATGCCAATCACCGTCACCCGCCTAACCGAAAGCGACCGCGCTACATGGGAAACGCTCTATCACGGCTACGCCACCTTTTACAAAACGTCCGTCACCCCCGCGGGGCTAGAGAGTGTTTGGTCGTGGATCTTTGACGATGCTGAACAATTTTACGCGCTGGGGGCAAGAGATGACGCAGAGAAGCTAATTGGCTTTATGCACTATCGATCCATGGCGTCGCCGCTGCGGGGGGCCAAAGTAGGCTTTTTAGACGATCTCTTTGTGATGCCCGAATCGCGCGGCAGCGGCGCGGTCGATGCGCTCTTTGCCAGCCTCGAAGTCGACGCCAAAGCCCACGGCTGGCCGCTGGTGCGCTGGATTACGGGCGACGATAATTTCCGCGGGCGGGGCGTCTACGACAAGCTGGCGACGCGCACAATGTGGATCACCTATCAGATGGATATAAAATAAAAGAGAGTACTTTTAGTTTGGAGTCGAATGTAGGCTGTACATATATCTGTCAGCAAAGAACGCTACTTCGCTGTCATTTCCCCATCTGCATGGGGGCAGGCTCTGCGAAAGCAGGAATCCATAATACGACAGCAGAATATTCAGCGCTTACCCAATAAACAATCACCATTGTTGGGGGTAGCGTGGACAATCTATGAACAGGTTTGGCTCAAAACTGTACGTACAGCCCATCTTTGGACCCCTGACTGCTCTGGGGTGACAAAGTCGAGTCATGTGGGGTCGGTCTAGGAAACATTTCGGCCCAAGCTAAAATGCACCAAAAAGAGGAATAGAAGATGCTTTTAGAAGATAAAGTTTGTATCATTACGGGGGCGGCATCGCGGCGCGGCATTGGGCGAGCCACCGCCCATCTTTTTGCCGAGCATGGCGCGCGCGTGGCGATTTTGGATCGAGAGCTGACGTTGGCGCAAGAGAGTGCGGCATCGTTGCCGCAGCCCAAAGCGGGAGCGGATCATCTTGCGCTGGCGTGCGATGTAACGGATCGCCAACAGTGCGAGGATGCGGTGCAGGCTGCGCACGCCCATTTTGGTCGAGTGGATGTGCTGGTCAACATTGCGGGGATCACGCAGCCGATCAAGACGCTGGATATTGGGGCCGCGGATTATGACGCGGTTTTGGATGTGAGTTTGCGCGGTACGCTCTATGCCTCGCAGGCTGTGATCCCGATTATGCGTGCGGCCAAGTCGGGATCGATTATCTGCATGTCGTCGGTTTCGGCGCAGCGGGGCGGCGGTATTTTTGGCGGTCCACACTACAGCGGGGCCAAGGCTGGGGTGTTGGGTCTTGCCAAGGCGATGGCGCGCGAGTTCGGGCCGGACGGGATCCGCGTCAACTCGATTGCGCCCGGATTGATCGACACCGAAATTACGGGTGACAAGCTTTCGGCTGAGATGCGTGAAGAGATCCAGGCGGGCATTCCACTGGGTCGGCTGGGCGAGGCGCACGACGTGGCCGGATCCTGTCTGTTTCTTGCGTCACCGTTGTCGGCCTATATTACGGGGTCGGTGATTAATGTGAATGGCGGGATGTTGATTTATTAGGGCGGAGGCGTACGAAATTGCGCGAGTTTTGACCAGATCCTATGCCCATGACCAGTTCCTCCCCTAAACTGGTCGTGGGCATAGGAGGGGGATGATATCTATGCCCACCCTAGAACTTCGCCACCTCCCTACCATACAAGTAGTACAAGCAAGTAGATCAGAGGATAGACTTTATGCATAGACCAATCGTTCCACAAGAGACAACTACCCTACTCGACAAAGCCAAAATGGTGCGACGCGAAGTCTTGCGGCTGACAGAGATCTGCGGATCGGGCCACTATGGATCGGCCTTCTCGATTGCCGAACTGCTGGTTGTGCTTTACTACCGACTACTACACACGCGGCCCCACGAGCCACAGTGGGCGGATCGAGACCGCTTTACCATGGGCAAAGGTCACGCGGCCATTGGCCTCTATCCCATTCTGGCGGATCTGGGCTTCTTCCCCCAAAGCGATTTGGATAGCTATACCCGACTGGGCAGCCCGTTGGGCGATCACCCCGACATGCGCAAAGTCAAAGGTGTCGACTTCTCATCTGGATCGATTGGTCACAACCTCTCGGTGTCGGTTGGCATGGCGGCCGCGCTGCGCGTGCGTCAGTCTGCGGCGCGGGTGGTGTGCATGATGGGAGATGGCGAACAGGCCGAGGGGCAAATTTGGGAAGCCGCCGCCTCGGCCTCTCACTGGAAGCTGAACAATCTAGTCGGTATTGTTGATATCAACGCCGCTGGATCGGATGGCTTTGTGCGCGACGTAATGAATAACGAACCGCTGGCCGAAAAGTGGGCCGCATTTGGCTGGGACGTCATCACGCTGGCAGATGGACACGATTTGGATCAGACCTTCGACGCCCTGGATTGTGCGCTCAATGAGCCGCGCGAAAAACCCTGTGTAGTCCTTGCCACTACCGTCGCGGGCAAAGGTGTGAGCTTTATGGAAGGCACGTGGCACTGGCATCTTGGTTATCTTGGTCCGGCAGATTTGGCCCGTGCCTATGCCGAAGTAGAGGAGGGATCGGCATGACAGAACAAGAGAATCATCTATACGCCGAGACGACGGTAACGGCAGACTTTGACACCAAATCGTGGGACATGGTCGGCTCGCTTGCGCTGAGTCAGCAGCTGACAACGGGGAAAGCGCTAGTTGAATTGGCTGATGGCGGTAACGACAAAATTGTGGTCTGCACCGCTGATTTGGGCGGGCCAACCCAAGTTAAAAACTTTGGGCAAAAGTATCCAGATCGTTACTTCAACTTTGGCATTGCCGAGCGCAACATGATCGGAGCCGCCGCGGGCATGGCAACGGTCGGCTACATTCCCGTTATCTCCAATTATTCATTTTTCCTTGCCTTGATGGGTGTAGAAAACATCCGCAACGACATCTGCTATCCTAATCTGCCGGTCAAGATGGTTGGCACCCACTCGGGTATCGCTATGGGTTTTTATGGCACCTCGCATCACTGCAATGAGGATATCGGTGCGCTGCGTGCGCTGGCCAATCTTACGGTGATGGCCCCCTGCGACGGCAATTCGATCCGCGCGGCGTTGACAAGCTTGATCGATCACCCCAGCCCCATCTACTTCCGCGTGGGCCGCGGGCGCGAGGCCGTTGTCTACGACGAGCCGCCCGTCTGGCAGATCGGCGGATCCCATACGCTGCGCACGGGTGGGGATATGACCATCCTAGCGATTGGCAATCTGGTCCATGCTGCGTTGGAAGCGCACGACATCTTGGCCAGAGAGGGCGTCGCGCTACGGGTAATCGACATGTATTCGATCCGCCCGCTGGATCGAGAAACGATTCTGGCCGCGGCCCGCGAACACAACACACTCATCACCGCGGAAGAGCATAACGTAACGGGTGGCTTTGGATCCGCCGTTGCCGACGTGCTGGCCGAAGCGGGCGCAGCAACCAAGCTCATTAAAATCGGTCTGCCGGACGAATACAGCATACTTGGTCCACCTACGCATCTCTATCGACATTACGGGTTAGATGGAGCCGGGATCGCCGCGACAGTACGTCAGCTATTGGATGAACCAATATGACCAAAAGACCAACCCTCCTTCTCATCACCTCGGAGTAATAGCGCAATGAGTCAAGAGGATGAGCAAGCAAATGCCGATTGAGTGGTCAGGCAATGTCTGACTATATCGAAACCAAATTTGCGGCGGCAATCCGCTGGCTAGTGCTGGTCGACGACCTTTTTGCTCGTATCCAGATTGGGGAATCAAATGTTAAGATAACAAAATTACCTTTCTGGGGAATATATATGGTCCATAGGTGTAAACTTAAGCTATCCAGTGAGCACGCCTCGTGCGGCTCTTTTCAGCCATGAACCCGCACGGGACGTGCTTACTGGACTTGATTTAACAATGTTTGTTCTTAAGTTCACACTTATGATATATGGTCATCTACCACGCCTCTTTCCCCGGTGGCGTCCCCCACTCTAATTCTTCTGCTATGTACGTTTCCGGAATCTGCGACACCAGATCTTTCAACTGGTATTTGCCACGTACTTTATCCACTGGCCGAATGACAATCCGCCCATTTTCAACCAAAACGTGTACTTCATCGCCAACTAGGACAGAAACTTTCTAAGAATTTATACTGTTTAATCTTAATCGGCTATTTTCTACTAGACACTTTAGTACGTCGTTGTCATACCCGAAGGTGTTTATCGGGAATCCACAGATACTCAGCGAGATGGATACCCGATGAGAGCACTCGGGCATGACAAAGTCGCACAATTCTTCTTCTATCTACAAATTTAGTAGAAACAAAGCCCAAACCACCAAATGCTATAACGTTATAGTAAGATCATTCGTAGAGCCTAAACAACCGCTACCGATCCGCCGCGCCGCAGATCACCAGCAGGCACGATCTGACCATCCTTAAACAAAACAATGTGGGCACCGCCAAAGAACATATGGCGGTGCTCCCATGCATTGACTTTATATCCCCACTCACTCAATTCTTGCGCTACGGGTGGCGCAACGCCGCCTTCTAGTTGCAGCACATCTTCTTCAAAGTGAATCCGTGGCGCGTTCACCGCATCGTGCGCATCCATGCCAAAATCCAGCACGTTGCTGATCGATTGAAGAATGGCTGTCCGGATCCGGTTTGCGCCGCCACTGCCAATCGCTAACAGCGGCTTGCCCCCTTTCAGCACAACCGCTGGCGTCATCATCGTGGACAGCCGTTGGCCAGGCGTGGTTTGATGAAAGCCACCCGGGTGCAGATCGACCTCGCCCAACATGTTGTTGAGAGAAACCCCTGTATCGCCCACAACGTATCCCGAAGTTTCGCCCGCAGAGGTAGTGATGCTCACCACATTGCCGCTATGATCCGCCACGCTAATGTGGGTGGTGCTGCTTGGCCCTGCGCTGAGAACTGGTTCGGTTGCGGGCGTGGCACCGTCCAAAACGGCTCGCACTTGCGCTGCATAATGGGCTATGTTTTTGGGAGCCAGAAAGCGCTCGACCCGTTCAGTAGGCGGTGCGGTATCAGCTTCCCAAGCGGCGCGTGCAATATTGGTCTGCCGCATCACTTCGGCCAAAACGCGAATGTGCGCGGCGCTGTTATGATCAAGCGTGCTCAACTCGATCTGCTGCCCCAGTAACATGAGCGCAAATGCCGTGAGCAAGCCACCCGTTGATGATGGTGGCGGCAGCAAAATGGTAAAGTCGCGGTACTCAATAGAAATCGGCTTGGCTTGGTAAACCTCATATGCGGCCAGATCCTCCGCAGTAAGCAGTCCGCCATACTCTTGTTGATCCACAATGATCCGCTCGGCCAACGCACCACGATAGAAGTACGACGCTCCATGGATACTCAACTGCTCTAGCGTCGCCCCAAGTTGTGGCGATTTAATCCGCTCACCTGGCTTGGTGGGTCGCCCATTAGGTAAATAGATCGCGGCCAACTCGGACGTGTCATTAAAGATGGGTTGAAGCAGCTGATAGGGAATGAGCATTGCTTCCATTAGCTCAACGCCTTCGTATGCATAGCGGATGGCGGGTTCGAACAATTTTGCCAAGGGCAATCTTCCGTGATCCGCGGCCAGTTGGCTAAGTCCAGCCACTGCGCCCGGCACCGCAACGCTAGCTCGCCCAATGTAAAATGGCTGGGTTGTTGGCCCATAGTTGACGGTAATTTCGCGAAAATCAGATGCAGCCGTAAATGGGGCAGAGGGCATGTTGCTAAAAAAGTCATAGACAACGCAGTTACCCGTTGCGCCATCCACAACGGTAGCAACACCAGACGCGCCAATATTAACAAGTGGATATTCGACCACAAAGGATGCAAGCGCCGCAGCAACCGCTGCATCAACTGCGTTTCCTCCTTGCTGCAAAATTTCTGCGCCCGCTTGAACAGTTTGCGGATCGCTGGCCGCAATGGAGCCAGATGTTGAGTGAAGTTTGGTAGTAGATATTGTCATAGTCGTTTGCAACGTATTGATTGTTCTCCGTGCAATTGTGTGATCCGCGCTGCTTAAGTAGCTGCAGCTGTTTACAGTAGTCAGTAATTTTACAACAATATATTTTATCTTGTTGCATTTGTGTCATATTTGGAAATCATGCTCAGATAAGTGCTGCTAAAAATCAAACGGCCCCACCCTCTTTCAACCCGGCGATACGCTCTTCTGAATACCCCAACTCTGCCAAAACCTCGTTGGTGTGTTGCCCCAAAACCGGTGGCGGTAGTCGAATCTTTGGCGGATTATTGTTCATCGTGTAGGGGAATCCGATTTGATTGATAATCCCCAATGTGGCGTGTTCTACCTGCTGCCGTAGATTATAATGCTCGGCCTGTGGATGATCGAAGACCTCGTCTGCCGATAGGATTGGACCGGCAGGAACGCCCGCTTTGCCCAGTTTGTCAAGAATATCGGCAGACGTTTGCGCCCCAAAGATCGCTTCGATCTCTTTAACTAAAACGTCTAAATTTTCCATGCGTCCGCTATTATCTGCATAGAGCGGATTAGCCGCGATTTCGTCCATACCCATTGCCTCGCAGAAGCGCTGCCAGATGCCATCGTTACCGCACGCAATGTTGACGTAGCCATCGCTGCTGCGGAACGTTTGATATGGCCCAACAATAGGGTGCGCGTTCCACGTACTTTTTGGCACCTGCCCCGTAGACAGATAGATCCCCGCGTGGTAGGACATAAGAGCCACCTGTCCACCGAACATACTTGAATCGATAAATTGTCCTTCGCCCGTGCGCAGCCGGTGGAAGAGCGCGCCCATAATCGCGTAGGCACCAAACATCCCCGCAGCCAAATCCGCGACGGGCACGCCAAACTTGGTCGGCATTTCGGGTGGCCCCGTCACCGTCATCACGCCGGACATACCTTGCACGATCAGATCGTACGCCGTCAATCCGCTGGCTGGTCCCTCTTGCCCAAAGCCCGAGATAGAACAGTAAACTATATCGGCCTTACGCACTTTGACAGACGCATAATCAAAACCGAACTTCGCCATTGTGCCGGGCCGGAAATTTTCTACAATTACATCCGCACCTTCGATCAGATCCCACAGAATTTGTTTGCCCTCATCCGACTTTAAATTGAGCGTTATGCTGCGCTTGTTGCGGTTGATGCTGAGAAAGTAGGCGCTTTCCTCATCGACGAAGGGTGGCCCCCACTGGCGCGTGTCGTCGCCCGTTTCTTGGCGCTCAACTTTGATTACGTCGGCCCCCAGATCACCCAACATCATGGCGCAGAATGGTCCGGTTAAGACACGTGTCAAGTCAATAACGCGAATTCCATCTAAAATTGCTTTGTTTGGTTTCATATTCCTCTCATTCGTTTGGTAAGCGGGTTAGTTTGCTGTTATGGTTAGGTTATCAATTTATATTCCTTCTGATTATACTCACTCACGGCATAAATGAAAACGGTCGCATCCTTTAACCACGCAGACATTCAAAGCTATAAATTTGGTTTTGCGCCATTTGGCAAACCACGCATGTTCTCTCATCTCTATTTTGTCGATGGTCTGCTCATCGACACCGGCCAAAGCAACATGCGTCGAGAGACGATGGCCGCCATCGATTCACTGCCAGTCGATCAGCTGTTTGTTACTCATTATCATGAAGACCATACCGGAAATTTGGCGGCTGTGCAGCAACGCTTTAACCCTCCTTGCTACGCTTCGGCTCTCTGTATCGAACTAATGCGCAGTCCACCAAAAATTAGCCCGGCTCAGTGGTTGACATGGGGAGATCGTCCACCTAATACGCAGCTTGTTGCAGCGGATCGAGAAATAGCTACCGCCCGATATCGTTTTGAGCTTATCCCCATTCCGGGTCATGCCGCCGATATGGTTGGGTTGTACGAAGCAACGCAGGGTTGGTTCTTTTCTGCCGATCTGTGGGTGAGCAGCCATATTCGATATTTTGTGTATAATGAAAGTATGAACGGGCAGATCGAATCGCTGAAGCGGGCCTTAAGGCTAGACTTTGATGTGTTGCTGTGTGGACATCGACCTCAGTTTAAGGGTGGGAAGGAAAAGCTGCGGCAGAAGCTACAGTTTTTGGAAGATTTTTATGGGCAAGTGGCCACACTACATCACGCTGGGCATTCTGCTCGTTCGGTTATGGCGCAGATGGCCTTAAAAGAAAGTTGGAAGATTCGATTACTGTCGCTGGGCGCTTTGTCGATGCTAAATATGGTCAAGTCAGTTATTCGAGACGAGAACTCACATGAGCAAACCACATAAAATTGTCATCTGCGGCGGCGGCGTCATCGGTGCCTGTATCGCCTATTATCTCAGCCGCAACGATGCCGATCACAATCTAGAAATCACCGTTGTCGAACGGACCGGCGTCGCCAATGCATCCTCCGGCAAATCTGGTGGCTTTTTGGCCCTTGATTGGTGCCAAGGAACAGTGGTGGCTCCGCTGGCGCGACGCAGCTTTGCCCTTCATGCTGAGTTGGCTGCTACCTTGGGGGCCGGGCTTAATCTTGAATGGGGGTACCGCCCAATTGACACCCTGAGCGTTATGGCGAGCGAGCAGCGCGATGTGAGCAACCATGCGCGTATGCCTTCACCAAGCTGGCTGGGCGAATCTACCGCTGTCCATTCGCGTATCGGCACCACACAGACCACGGCGCAGATCGATCCAGCGGCATTTACCCAAAGCATGATGGCGGCGGCTCGAACATATGGTGTTCAGTTACGCACGGGCGCAGTCGAGGGTGTCATAAAATCTAGCGACGGCAGGCGAATTACGGGCGTTACTGTGGATGGCGAACGGCTAGATGCAGATAGCGTTGTGATTGCGATGGGGCCGTGGTCGATTTTGGCGTGCAAGTGGTTAACGCTGCCGCCAGTTTATGGGCTAAAGGGCCATAGCGTCATTTTTGACTATAAACCGGCTGACCCCTATGCGCTTTTCCTCGAATTAGAAACCGCGAATGGCGATGTGGCTACGCCGGAGGTTGTGCCGCGACTCGACGGCACGACTTATCTTTGCAGCGTGCGCGGCCACGATCCGCTGCCGATGGATCCAGCTGACGTGGCGCTCGAAGCCGGTGCAACCGAACGATTGCGCACAATGGCCGCGGCATTTTCGCCCGAGCTTGCCGCCGCCGAGATTGTAGCCGAGCAGGTCTGCTATCGACCAATCACAAATGACGGAATCCCGATGATTGGGCGCGTACTAAATGTCGATGGTGCATATGTTGCGACCGGTCACAGCGTGTGGGGTATGTTGAACGGGCCAGCCACGGGTGAGGCGATGGCGGAATTGATTGTGGATGGAGCGACGAGCAAGGTGGCGCTTGAGGAATTTGATCCGAGAAGACTACTATAAAAGTGCCCCTGAACTATGCCAACCAGGCCATCATCGAAAAGAGGCCGCACTGACCCTTTTCGGCACGGTGGCTGAAAAAGTCGTAGATGTTTTGTGCCGTATCGATCTCGCTGATCTCGATCTGCTCTGCGGGAACGCCTGCTTCGATAAGCTGTTCAGCGTTGGCGCGCCACAGGTCGAAATGTAGCTTGGCTGGGAATTCATCTAATTCAGGTGTTTCAGGGAGGTAACGAAGAGGAGATGTATCGCTGTCCGAATTGGAGGGCAAATTTGCATCTGTCTTGGTGACAGATCCGCCCGCGGCTGTGGCTGGCGTTGCGAAAAAGCGTTCGGGTTTGTGCAGCTTGGCACGCGCCATGTTGATCACCTCTTCGCCCACCTCGTAACTTTGCGGTCCGATACTTGGGCCGATGCACGCCACGACGCGCCCCGGATCGGTGCCGTATGCCGCTTGCATGGCCCATAATGTGGCCGCGGCAGCACCGTTTACCGTGCCGCGCCAGCCCGCATGGCAGCCGCCCAAAATGTGATTTGCTTTATCATAGAGCAAAATGGGTGTGCAATCGGCAAAGACCCACGCCAGCGGCAGCCCGGTCACGTCGGTGATAAGGCCGTCCGTCTGTTCGATAAAGGTGCCCGCATCGCTCGAATCGACCTTGGCAATGCCGGTGCCGTGAACCTGATGGCAGCGCACTACTTGATCCGCTTGAACGTCGACGGCCTGAGCAAAACAGGCGCGATTTTGGGCAACGCGCTCGGGCGTATCGCCGCGGCTAACGCTAAAGTTGAGCGTGTTCCACGGCGCGGGGCTGACGCCACCGTGGCGCGTGCTCACATGCGCACGTATGGGCAAGCTAGCGAGCGAGTCGAACGTATAGGTGATGACGCTATTGGGATGGGTGATTCGTTGCATTGGGATAGTTTGGCCACCCACTTTCAGGAAACCTCGCATCTAGTAACAGAAATGCGAGTTTAGATGCCTGGCTTCCTAAAAGTAAATCATGGACTTTACACCAGCTCGATGGGCGCAGTATGCTTTTCGGTTTTAATACGTGTGTACGGCTGCCAATCTTCGGCGCGCCATGGGCCACCACGCGCTGCGGGGACGGGACGCTTTTCGTTGCTGCCGTAGCGGAAAGCCCAATCCGAATCGCAGGCTTGACAGCTTAAGCAGCCTGCACTATCGGGTGGACAGCTAAGCCCCGTTTTATCGGCTGCGGCCAAACGCAACTCGTAGTGGAAGTAGTTTTCGCTGATGCCGCTTTGTACAATGTCCCACGGCAGCGGCGTGCCGACTTCCCATGCGCCCGTATATTTTTCGCGATCTAGCCCAAGGCGCTCCATCGTTTGAAAAAAGGAACGCACATTAAGCTGTTCGACTGGCAGTTCGAGCAGAACGTGGGCTATCTGGCGGTCGCCGCGACTTAGAACGGCCTGCACTTCGGCCCAATCAGGCGAATCGGCGCGTACCTGCACGCCATGTTTGGCCAGCGCTTTATGAATGGTGCGCTGCCGCTTACGGATATCGGCAGAAGGGGTCATCCCTTCCCACTGAAATGGGGTGTGCGCTTTGGGCACAAAGGGCGTGGCGTTGATGGCGATGCGCCGTTTAAAATGCTTACGCGATTCGAGCGTAAAGTCAACGATTCCCTGAATATCGTCGTCAGTTTCGGTGGGGTGACCAACCATAAAATAGAGTTTAATTTGCGGAAAGTTAAAGCCTTGGGCCATGGAGATGGCTTGCATCATCTGCTCTTCTGTCTGCGTTTTGTTGATCACGTTGCGCAGCCGTTGAGTGCCAGCCTCGGGTGCGACGGTGAGATTTTTGGCCCCGGTCTCGGCCATGGCGCGAATTAGGGGTACGCTGATCGGGTCCATGCGCATAGAACTCGCGCTGATGCTTGCCCCCATTTTTTGCAGAGCGGTAGCCATTTCATCGATCTGCGTATGATCGCTGACCGCGGCGCTGACGAGGCCCACTTTGGTGTTGCCCGCTGCAATAGCTGCCTCGGCTGAGGCCATCATTCTATCCATGGGTTGTTCGCGTGCAGGCCGATAGACGTAGCCCGCCAAACAGAAGCGGCAACCGCGCCCACAACCGCGCGCAATCTCCATTAGATGCATGTTGCTGAACTCGGTGTTCGGGCTATAGAGGGTGCTGGTTGTGTCAAAGGCTGGCAGATCGCGCACCCATAGCCGTTCAACCGGGTTAAAATTTTCGTGGTGTCGAGCAGAAGGGCGCAGGCTTGGCACATACCAACCAGTTGTTTGGTCAAGGGTATTGAGCAGGGCACTGCGTTCTTCGTATAGTCCTTCACGGCACAAATCAATAAAATCGGGAATCGCTTCCTCGCCTTCGCCAATCAGAATTGCGTCGAAGAAGGGGGCCATAGGTTCGGGATTCATGGTAACACCAGGTCCACCCGCAATCAGCAGCGGCCAGTCGCGGCCATCCCACTGTTTGCTGTTATGGCGATCCTGCGCCAGTAGGGGGATGCCCGCCTGACGCAATAATTCGACCACGTTGAAATAATCCATCTCCCAAGAAATGGTAAATGCCCAAACGTCAAATTCGCTGGCGGGGCGTTCGTTTTCGATGGAAAGCAGTTGATCGCCCGACTGGGCTGCGCCTTTTTCCCAGAAGATGCGCTCGCAAACAACGTCGTCTTCGGCATTGAATGTGCTGTAAAGCAGTTGAAGCGCCAAGCTACTCATGCCAACAAAGTATGTGTTGGGCATAGTCAGGGCTATGGGGATCTTCCCACCCCAATTTTTGTAAACTGCGCCGCTTTCCTGAGGCGCGCCAAAGCCGCCTGCGGATTTCGCGTCTGCCTGATGTTGCTGGCGCGAACTGCGGCGGCTATTGGGTTTAGCTGTGTAGGCTGATTTCTGCTTGGTTTGCCGATTTTTAGCACGTGATTTTGACATGCCTTCAGTATACCATGGGTGGCAAGGGGTGAACAGTAATTTAGTAAACAGTGCGATGATAAATTGCTGGCTACTGTCTACTTCTGCCACTGTTTGCTCTTCTTACTCGCTCGCTATCGCATTCGAAATCCACTCCGATGTGGCGTCAAACTTTTCTTCCAAGAAGGTACGCATTTTTTCTATCGTATGTTTTGGGTACCAAACTGTATTAACAACGGTGCCGATCTCTTCGTTGGGTAGGTCGATATTAGTGCTCTGTTGCTCTATGGTTGTGGCAATTGTATCGGCTTTTCGATTAACGGCATCCATCGTAGAAGTACCAAGTTCTGATGAGTTTTCTACAAACGACTTGCTTTTTTCTTGAATTGTGTCTATTCCACTCCTCGGTAGATCGATCGATTCCGTAATCAGATCACCAGAAAAGATACGCTCTTCGATTTGTGCGGTAACCGTATTCAGATGGTTCAAAGCTTTCTGCTTATCTATCCACGCATTACCAAAGAACAGGGCTGTCGCAAATACACCTATGGTCAAAGCTGTAAGCGTTATCTGTTTTGCGCGCCGATCAGTTTGTATCAAGTGTCGTCCGGATAATGGCCGGACAGACGGTTGCTGAATCACTGTTGTGCGTTTGAACTCAAAGCTTGACACTTTTGGCGCGTTGGCGCTTGTTTTTAGCCTACCGATTGTTCGATCATACCATGTAAGCCCGCCCTCTGGTTTATCTTTGTTCTTGCTATTCTTCTCATCAGATGAACCACCTAGCGCAACGTCTCCGCTAGGTGTATAGCCACGCATCAGCGCGCCCATAAATGCGCCAGCTGACTCGTACCGATCTTGTGGATCTTTCGAAAGACATTTTTGGACAACGTTTGAAAGATGCATCGGTAATTCTGGGTTTACCTTATACATTGGCGTGGGATCTTCCATGACCACTTTGCGCATCATCTGTAGCTGATCCTGGCTGTGGAAGGGGATGCGTCCGGTAAAGAGCTTATAGGCTAAGATCCCAAAACTGTAAACGTCCGAACGATAATCTATAGTCTCCTGCCCACGCGCTTGTTCGGGCGACATATAGGCTGGTGTACCAACACTCTGCCCTGCTACCGTATACATTGTTTGATCCAAAAGTAGATGACGAGCAATACCAAAATCTGCTAACATTACACGCCCCTCGTTAGAGATTAACACATTAGCGGGCTTAATATCGCGATGAATAATGCCTTGGCTATGTGCATAATCTAATCCTGCCGCAAGTTCGGACAGAATTGCCACAGCTTCATCAATTGAAAAGAGTTTGCCGTTGTCGACAATTTGCTCGTCAAGTGGTTTGCCGCGTACTAATTGCATCGCTATATAATTGTATCCATCGGCAGAGGAGGACTCGTAAACTTTTACAATATTTTCATGGTTTAAGCGAGAGGTGTTTTCTCCCTCGCGCGTAAATCTTTGTAGCGTATTGGCGTGGGTTGCTAGCGTTGGCGGCAATACTTTAAGCGCTACTTGCTGGTTTGTGTCATTATTAACGGCATGGTAAACAACTGCCATACCGCCGCGGCCTAGCTCTGCCAAAATTTTATATTTTCCGATTTGCTTCAGGGGAACATCCATAATATATATCACTTTTGCTTAGGCTTATACTAATATAATATAAGGTTACAATAAAAGTACCTGCCTAAACATCTAATTATCCCAAATATTTGCTGTCTGTGCACCGTAAATTGATGGTGCTAATGTAATACCCGCATCTGCAATACGAGTTGTTGCCCGTGGGCGTAGACCGGTCGGACTGAGCGTCCCTATAATTTTTCCATCTTCGTCCACACTCTTCTGCTCGAAGGTAAAGATATCTTGCATGACGATCATGTCACCTTCCATGCCCATTACCTCTGCACATTGGATCACGCGTCGGCTGCCGTCGCGCAGGCGTCCGATTTGCACAATCATGTCAACGGCCGATGCCATCTGTTGTCGAATGGCGCGTAGCGGCAAATCAAGACCCGACATCATTACTAACGTCTCGATACGGTTGAGCGTGTCGCGTGCAGTGTTGGCGTGGACGGTGGTTAAGGACCCGTCATGACCCGTGTTCATCGCTTGGAGCATATCCAATGTCTCGCCACCACGAACCTCACCAATGACGATTCGGTCAGGGCGCATACGAAGGCTGTTCTTTACCAGCTCGCGGATGCTTACTTCACCCTTCCCTTCAATATTGGGCGGACGTTTTTCGAGACGCACAATGTGAGGCTGCTGTAGCTGGAGCTCTGCTGCATCTTCAATCGTGACAATGCGTTCATTCATGGGGATAGAGCTGGACAGTACATTTAACATAGTTGTCTTTCCCGTACCTGTACCGCCACTAATCACAATATTGAGTTTTGCCACAACACAGGCATCAATAAATTCATGAAATTCTGGCGTAAAACTGCCAAATTTGATTAAGTCCTCTGCCTTGAAGGGATCTGCACGAAATTTACGAATCGTCAGCGATGGACCGTCAACAGCAAGGGGGGGGATAATCGCATTCACACGAGAGCCATCTGGCAAACGTGCATCGACCATGGGAGATGATTCGTCAATGCGACGGCCAAGCGGCGAAACAATTCGCTCTATCACCTGTAAAACGTGTGAGTCGTCGATAAATTGTATATCGGTTCGCGTTAATTGTCCTTCAAACTCCATGTAAACATTTTTGCTGCCATTGACCATTACTTCGGTTATGTCATCTCTATCTAATAGCGGTTGAATTGGTCCAAACCCAAGAATATCTGAGAGAATCAGGTCGAGCATGCGCATCCGTTCAGTACGGCTTACAATCATGCTTGCGTTTTCGAGCGCTGCCTTGAAAACAGGCTCGATTAGCTGGCGCACTTCTGCTGCACCACCGATTTCGCTAACGGGCGGTGCTTCGTTGACTAAAAATTGCTGTACTTCTGCCCGAACTTGTAGAAATTTGGGCGGAGGAACGTACCCATTTAACAGGGTCACACTTTCCGACAGCGGTTTTTTCTTTGTTTTTGATAGCGCGCGATGTGTCGCTGCTACTTCTTGCCCCGGCGGCGATGCGGTTCGAGTTGGTTTTGTTGCAACTCCACCCATAGCTGCGCCACTTTGATTGACTGAATCAGGGGTGGCTCCCCGAACTAATCCCTGTTTTTTATTGCTGCCAGATCCTAAAGAACGGTTTCCAAAAAGTGCCATAGATTTTTTCTCTCATAAGCGCTACTATAACTGCATTAAACTAGAATGGTCGTGAAAACTTTTGCAGCATTTGTTGCTGCACTCTTGTCTAGCCAAAATGTCTACCGAATAACAACGGGATCCCAATCATCATATTGTCCGTCGCTGATCTGTCGTTGACTGCTACCATCAGAATTCATTACCCAAATTTGGCGTAGGCCACTGCGGTTTGAATAGAAAAAGAGCTGCTGTCCATCAAGTGACCATGTTGGGTGTTTATCCCACTCCCATCCATTTTTCGTCAACTGCGTGTGATCTTGCCCTTCCGTACCCATCACCCAAATTTCATCTCCACCTGTATGATTCGAGACAAATGCAATACGGCTGTTGGTTGGGTCCCATACTGGGTCGTATGTTGCACCAGGAAAGTCAGTCATGCGAAACTTGCGAGTCCAATTTTCTGGTAGATCGTGTCGAAATTTGTAGATGTTATGTTGCGAACCGCCGCCGCTCTTTTCCCTATTGATAAGAAGCTGCGCATTTCGATCTGGCGACCATTTTTCATTGTCGTACAAAACATTCAACTGCTCACGTGCCTCGGCGGGAGCAGCCTGTACGCCAGCACCATTTGGCTGCATCACAAACAGACCAGAACCTCCATCACGATTCGACGAAAAGAGTATCCAACCACGTAGGCTTGCCATCGTTAGCGGAACGGATGTGACCGTAGGGGCTGGTCGTGATGATAGCGATGATGGCGATATAGCGGTCGGTAACAGTATCGGTGTTGGCGGTATTGGCCGCGGCGTTGCCGTATAGGTTGGTGTTGGTGATGGCGTCAATGTTGGGGGTGGTGTCCATGTTGGTGTAGCGGTTGGCGTCAGCGCAATTGATGCAATCTGAAGTTTTTGCAGTGCAAGCGAGCGGTCCGCTATGTTCAGGGTTGCGGCTTTTTGGTAGTAACTATGTGCTGTAACCAAATCATTTGTCTCTTCCGCACGGATGGCAGCATCCAGATAAAGTTGGTAGAGCTGCTGCGTAATATATCCATTAAGATACCCTGGATTTTCGCTATTGAGCCTTTCCATAATCTGCATAGCACGCGGATACTCTTGTGCGGCTAGCGCGCGAGTTCCTCTCTCGTACTCTGTTAGGATCGCGTTGTTGAGTTTGGCTGTTGGCTCGTTCTGATCTAATTTAAGCACCTTACGAAAATATGATTGTGCCTGTTCTAGATCTGCGCCTTGAGCGGGACTTAGGGAAACGATTGCTAATCCAGCATTTAGATACGATGTCGTTAAATTCTTATTGACAGTTTCAGCTTTGAACTCGCCATTGAGTGATCGTAGATTTTCATATAACTCAATTGCCATGGTCCAATCTCGTTGCTCGAATGCAGCTTCTGCAGATTCAAACATCTCTTCGGCAGAGAGTGAAAGCTGAATTTGTTCAAGCCGACTGTTTACATCGCGATAACCCGGTGCTTTCTCTATAATTGCGGAAAATGTTGTCAGCGCAGCAGACAAATCTTTTGCTTCGAACGATGCGAGCCCGCTACCATATTGAGTCTGAAGTACTAGCTGGCGTTTGGCTTCAGCTAACCCCTTTTTAGCGATTTCATTTTCTGGCGAATTGTGAAGCAACTCTTCGAAAAGTGCGATTGCATCCTTATATTGACCGGCTAATAAATACTCTTTCGCTTGGTCGACTTTGGCTTGACGGGCACCAGTAATCGCATTTATTTGCCTTGTTTGCTGAACATAATAAAAGCTACCGCCAAGCATTGTTAAGATTAATGCAATAGGTAAAATGCGCACCGCTAATTTTATAGGCGAAAAAACAAACGATCGACCTCGAACTTTATCAGACCATTGTTCATCAAACTCTGACCGCAGTGCGACTTCGCGCGCCAGCATCTTTAAATCTTCGGAGTTGGGGTACTGCCCTTGAAGCTGTTGAACGCCTATCGTAACTGCCTGCCAGTTACCTAACTGCATATCATCCAGTAACTGCACAAAAATTGGATCAGTGGACAGCGCGATATGGCGTGTTTGGATGAGCGAAGTTATTTCGTCTAGCGTTCGCTCATCTTTTAAATAGTTGCGTGGTAGATTGTCTACCCTATTGTTGTCTACTCTATTATTCCTATCAGTTGAAGTAGGCGAATAAATTTGTTCATCCTTATCCTGATTTCTTCTGTCTAATTCTTCCATTGTTATATACCCGATTTGGAGTGCCTATATGTAAATAGTTTAAAATGCATTCATAATGCGCGGAACTGCTGGCCCAAAAATTACTGCGAAAATGGCTGGCATGATGAAGAAAACTAGTGGAAACAACATCTTTAGAGGCGCTTTACGGGCTGCCTCTTCGGCGCGCTGTCGGCGACGAACTCGCATCTGCTCGGATTGTGTCTGAAGCACATCGCGAATGGTGATGCCGAGGCTATCTGCCTGAATCAGTACTGCAACAAAATTAGAAATATCGGGCACACCAGTTCGGGCAGATAAATGCCGGAGCGAATCGGACCGGGGAACGCCAACGCGGATTTCGCTGATAACACGGCGTAACTCATACGAAAGTGGACCTTGTGTTTCCTCACTTACTTTTTGAATAGCGGCCTCAAAACCCAAACCGGCATCTACACAGATCGACATCAGATCGAGGGAGTCGGGTAGGCTGCGCATGATTGAATTTTGGCGCTTTCTTACCCGATTTTTTAACCAAAAGTTAGGTAAGTATAGGCCCAAAGCAAAACCAGCCATTGAAAAGGCAATGCTTGACGATACGGGATTGCTCATTATTGTGCCAACAAAGACGGAGCTGCTTGCGCAAACGGCGCAGAGAAATCGCAGCCCCACAAAATCTGTCACCTGCCAGCGGTCACCAATTCCTGCTTGATCCAAATCGTCAGTAAGCTTTTGAAGATTTTTCGTTGGGGTAAATGCGCTGCCCAGACCAACAAATCTTTTTAACAACGGCTTTAATAAGCGATCTTTTAGGGAGCGCGACATTTCGATTTCACGAATGCCAATCGGAGAAGGTGTACCATTCATTGACATGATTGAGGCCACTAATTCTCGCTGTGCGAGTCGCGCTCGTATACCCATAAAGATAGCGCCCGTCATCATCATGACGCAGAGTGCAATTAGTAAGTGAGTAGGTTCCATAATTCGTCCAATTTTTATCTATACGCTAAATTATTCTAGACTTCAATCTTCATCAACTGATTCATGACGATATTACCCATGACCATCAAAATACACGCCCCAATTGGAACTGCGAGTATCGGTCCAGGCTGAAAAATTTCCATCATATATTCTGGGTTTAACATCATCAGGACCGTACCCAAAATGAAGGGTAAGCCAGACAAAATCCACCCCGTAAAACGTTGAGACGACGTCATAACACGTATTTCGCCGCGTAATTTAATGCGCTCTCGAATCGTTTCTGTTACAACTTCTAGCACTTCTGCCAAGCTGCCGCCCACTTCATTTTGAATGTGAATAGAGGTCACGATCATCTTTAGATCTTCATTTTGGATACGTTCGACCAAGTGATCAAGCGCGTCATCAATGCTCACGCCTAAGCTTGTTTCCTTCAGCACTCGAGAAAATTCAGTGGAAATTGGGTCGGGCATCTCTTGCTGTACGAGCTTGCAAGCCTGAAGCAGCCCATAGCCTGCGCGTAACGAGCCAACTACAAGACTTAGCATATCGGGCAACTGCTCTTCGAATGCTTGTGAGCGCTTGCTCTGCTGGCGGCGCATGTAGAATGCTGGGCCAACCCAACCAAATACAGAGAGCAGGAGACCACCGATGAGATAACCAGATACCATTCGGCCAACAAAAAAAGCAAGCACTGTTAGACCGATTCGAATCATAAAATATTCACTCGGCGTTAATTTGCTGTCTGCTGCAACGAGCTGCTTTTCGGCGCGTGCAACAATTGAGAATCGACCGATCTGTTCGTCAACTTTTCTGCGCCGCTTTTCGCCAAAAGATTGTCCCTCTTCTGCCTTAAGTGCCTTTTTTAGTCGTTGTTGCATGGCCGATTTTTTTGTTATTTGATGATAGATTCCAGCGGCGATGAGCAGAACCATCAACATGACGCTTAGTGTAATTGCTAGCAAAATTGCCATCAATATTTACTCCAATTTGCTATAGCTTACATAGAGATTACAGTTGCATGTAGAAGTGCCATAGGTCGGTACCAAAATAGAGTGTTGCCCAAGCACCTAGCACGAGATATGGTGCGTAAGCCATGGTTTGACCACGCTGAAAGCGACTGCGTATGAGGATGAAGAGCGCTGCAAGACCGCCACTGAAAATGCAAATTAATATTGTAATGAGGATGCCTGGAATGCCTGTTGCAAGCCCAATGACGCCAGCTAGTTTGACGTCTCCCATCCCCATTGAGCCTGGCTTGATAAGCGCTATCAGTAAAAAGATTCCAAACCCGACGAGTCCACCGATTAAGGCTGATGGCAATGTAGGCAATCCAGAAACAAGATTCCCAAGAATAACTACGGGTAATGCTGGAAGCAACATGCGATTTAGCACAAGGCGATGTTCGATGTCTATTACGCCAATGCCCAAAAGAAACCAAGCATAAGTCGCTAGAACAATAGCTTCTGTGGGATGGTCTGCTCTCATAAAGCTGATACAACCAAGGGCCACGGCCAACAGCCAGACTATAAGGTAGCGAGTGACTGCGGTTTGCTCACCATCTATCGTATTTATTTGGTTGGTCTTTGCTCTGCTGGCGATACGCTGAAAGGGCCAGCGCCAAGTTTCTGTAAAGGAATGTCTATCCGGTACGGTATCAGCTACAACATTTACAACCCATCCGGCAAAAATGCTTAGAGGAATTATCCAAGTTAAATTCATTTTATTTGTTCTATTGCACTACTAATTAGCGCCACAAATTAGCGCTACAAAATAATAGTATGGATTGCGGACATCTCGCCTATTGGTCTCTTTTACGACCAAGATGCCCGTGCTCCGCGACTTATCCCACTCTTACTCTTAGCTTACTCTTAACTTACCTGTACTGGGTATTTAATTACGAGCGACCTAAGAAAGACATGATCGACGATTTTGTGGCTGGCTTCTTCATCATCTGCTGTCCCATCATTCCATCGGGCTCGAATATCTTTTCTGCCAATTCCTGAATGCGCTTAGTTAAGAGCGCACGAGGGTGACTCTGTACGAACGGAATGCCACGATTCATGGCATATGTCGTTAATGCTGGATCGTAGGGCAAGCTAACAATTGCTTCGTGGCCTATCTGTTTTTGAATGGTTTTCTCATCTAAGCCACCATTGATGCCGCTTCTGTTTATCACTAAACGCATTTGACCGCTGATTGATGGCTCTGTATAAATATTCTTATATAGTGCCGTTGCGCTGCGAAGACTTGCAATATCAGGATCGGTAACGACCAGAATTTCATCCGCTTTTATCAACACCTCGGTCAATGCACTGTCAGCAGAGGAGGAAGTGTCCAGAATAGTGTGATACGCTAGCCCTGACGTAATATTTAGAAGATGGTTCCACGTCTCTGGTGCTAGCTCAATCATGTCGTCAATTTCTGTTGGTGCCGCTAAAATATTGACGCCGCTTGTATGTTGCTGAAGATAGCCCCGTACAATATCATGATCAATAGTGTGTTCATTCTCGAGGGTAGCTAGCGTTCTCTGTGGATGCAGGTGAAGCATGAGCGATAAATTGCTAAGCCCATGATGCGCCTCTACGAGCGTTACGTTTCCGTGTCCTCTTTGCGCAACCGCTACGGCAAGATTTGTTGCGATTGTGCTGCGGCCTATACCACCACGCAAACTTACAACTGCTGTGATTTTGCCTTGAGGGGTAGGCATTGATGTTGCAACACCCATCACTTGCTGGGGTGGCATTGATGGTGCATGCACTGGCGATGAACTAGGTGATCTCGTAACACCATTTAAATGTTGTTGACCATTACCTCCTGCAATTTCGTAGTTATCCTCAATCGCGGTACTCTTTGATGTAGCGTACTCAACCTGCGGTAACTTACTGTTTACCATATCGAGATCTGCTGTAGCGGCCTGCGGTGTAATCGCCTTTTGCATTTGGTGATCTTCTACTATATCTACAACTTTTCTCATCTGCGCAGGCTGTACTGATGCGGACTGTTGTACTAATTTAGATTCTGCTGATACAGTCTGTTGTACTAGTGCAGGTTCTGCTTGATGAGTGTTAGGACTCTCATGGGTAAGCTCGTCTGAAGCATCAGGATTTGCCGAAAGAGTAGAGATCGAATCATTTTCTAATAAGTTTTCGGCTATAGCGTTTTCGGTTATCGGTACTCTGGCTCTGGCTATTTCGGCTATAGCATCCTCAAACTCAACCGCTTCAGCCTCATATGTTTCTGCTTCTATCTCATCTAAGACAAACTGTTCGTTTACATCTTCAATATCCTTGGCCCTCTTCCGATGAGCCGGCATAGAAGTGGCTAGGCCAATATCTTTTAAATAGCCATTTTGAGGCTTTGAGGGAGTTGTTTCGTCAAATATTGGAATAATATTTGAAACGGTTGTCGAACGCTCCCCAATTGCGCTATGTAGGGCCGCCATAAGACGCTTGGCATTTACGGGATAGGTTATAAAATCTTTTGCACCCATCTCTATTGCATCATGTATCTTGTCAATACTATTTTCAGAGGTAACGGCCAAAATAGGCGTACTGGGTGCGCAGCGGAGTAGCGAACTAATTAGCTGAGTGCTGTTTTGCAATTCGAGATCTAACAGTATTAACTCAACTTTTTGCTCAAGAATCCACTGTACAGGTTGCTTTTGCATTACAGCTGCAATCAGCCGCCAGCCAAGAGGTGAGACAATTTTCTCAATTGGTCTTACCCGCTCTATATCATTTGTAAATAATGCGAGTTGTAATACTTCGTATGACATCGGTCTATCCCTTACCTGTAGGTCCACTAGCTATCAAGTACTGCCTATCAAGCACTGCCTATTAAGCACTTTCTATCGTGTGCTGATATTTTCTGTATTACGTACGATTTCTATCTGATATCTTTCGGCCAAATAGAACTGATCAACAACTATTGTTTCGGCTAGGCTTTCATCATCTGGTGCACGTAATCCAACATCGATCATTCCGCCTACGTCTAGAATGTGGCGGATTGCTAGCGCATCTTGAGGCTCAACTGCAAGCAGCAGTGATTGACCTTCTTCATCAGCCGTCTGAAAAACACCGCCATTATCAGACGATGCATCATCAATGACTGTTGCTGGCAAAATAATGGCGTGAACTTCTAAATTTTGTAGCATTGAAACGCTCTCTGCCATTGGACCCGATCCTTGGTCGCGCACGACTTCAATATCAAAGGTGGCAAAGAGATCAATATTGTCTCCTGGTCGTAGTAAGCGATTGCTAATTAGCTTTGAATCGGTCGGTACGACTGTAACAATTTTGCCTTCCGGAATCGAGAGCGCAACCTGCTGGGTTACAATATCTGGTGTAACCAACTGCTGTACAAGAACAGGTTCACTTGCAAATATATTAACCGAAGACATTTTACCAACGACCTGCTCTAGCGTCGTAGCTGCACCTTCAGGCACAGACTCGATTGGTAGCTCACGGATAACTAATTCCGAATCGCTAATAGAGCGACGGAAAGGAATGTCAATTGCAGCCACAACAACGGATGTTGTATTCGCATTGCCTGCTGTATCTGTTGAAGTTTGTTTCGCTAAAACGCTTAATGTTAATATGCCGGCAATTGCTGCGAAGACGAATGCACCGACCCACCACAATATTCCACTAAATCTCATACGTCTGCTCCTTTTTTTATTGGATTTTCTCGTATCAACTATTTTCCAATAAACCTAAACCATCTAGTTTTAGGTCATTCCAAAAAATAAAATATACAGTATGGCCGCAAGCTACTCCCAGATAATCGACCGAATACGTATAATTATCTTTCTGGATTAGCCTTAATTATGGGTTGTAAAGTACTTTCATTGTGGATTCGATTTCGAAATCGATTACTGGCAGTTGCGTTAATGCCCCAAACATTAATGGATAACTGTGCGTAATTTGAATCGTCACCGCTTCGCCAGCTTTATATCTACTTTTATTAGGCACAAATGTGACTGAGATATTATCTTGGCTGAGACCAACCGAACTCGCTTCGGCATAAACTCTGGCCGTAGCACCATCCTTATCAGTCGGATGGATCGTAAGCCAACGTGTACCTTCGCGCGATGCATTAGACAACGCAATATATGTGCTAAATCCATTCCCGATATCAAAAACACCCAGTAATAAAATAAGCAAAAGAGGCAGCACAATTGCTAACTCTGCTAAACTTTGTCCAGTTTGTTTGCGAAGGTAATGAATCATCTTTTATCCTTATTAAAAGGTTCTGTGATATTTGGGGTGGTCGGCCCATCGGGTTTCGATATAGCCACTGTGCTACTAATTCTACCTACCACGCATGCCTACTAATTCTATCTACAAAGTCTGCATACTAAGTTGGTCTACTAAGCCTACAAAGTAAGCTGTACTTTACTCGACTGCTGTTAACCACACAGTTACTCATAGAGCCTTAAAAAGTACCAATCACGCTGTTATATAACGCTGAAACGCGCGAACCGAATGTCGTTATTCCGACAATGGCCGTCACAACAATAAACATAAATAGTAAAATATATTCAACTAAATCTTGCCCATCTTCTTGAACCCACAATTGTTTGAGTGTAGGTCTCAACATTTTTATTTGCTTTGTCAACATTATAGTAACTCCTCAGTGTATTATTGCTTCATCTGATTATGCAAAGCAGATCTTGTTGAGCCTTGATAAATTACCTGTAGCAAATTCCCAATATTTGTTTGGCTGAGAGCGATGGTACCGACTGGAACTTCAATCATATAGCTACAATCGCGTCGTGGTTTCCTGATGCTACTGGGAAGTATTCGTTCATCAAGGCCCACTACTTGATCTGCCTCATTTATGTAGAGCAGGTCAACTGCAACCGACATAAATATACGGCGAACGCTCTTGTAGGGAATTATCAGCAAGCCATCACCCTGTTCAAGCTGCGGTGTTCCGATGAGATCTTGAAGTCGGCTCCATGGATTATCGGCAATTTTTCCATTACGCATAATCGTTGTTTTTTGAGTTAGATTCTCTATTCTGACTAACATTTCTATCTGATAAAATCCATTGTCTTGTTACGGTACTAAGTATCCACTTCTACTATTTAAAACTCGCACAATAAACCGAATGATACCAGATTACTGTACGAGTTTTAGTGTCATCGACAATTAGATTAGATAGATCCAGCAAGGTCATTGAAAATTGCCAAAATGCGATCGCCAAGAGCTGTAACACCGATAATGCAGGCAACAGCAATGAAGACTAGTAAAAGAGCATATTCAGCTAGATCTTGACCACGCTCGTCTTTGATAATGCTCTTTACTGCGGATTGCATGTAAACACTTAATACTGTTAGAAAAGGGCTGTACATTATGAATTTCCTCACGAATAGAAAAATAGTCAATTAGCAATATAAGAGGTCAACCTTTGATATATCCGATATGGGTATAACTTTGATACTGAAAAGGGATAATCTGCAAACTCCCTAGTAAACCTCGGGAAGTTATGCCCAGAACAACATTTGAAACTGGGACCTATTCAGAATTTGCACGACTATGGTAAAAACCCTTGAATATCGTGCGATTTCACTATGGAAATTCTGGCAGTTTAAAGTTACATCTATCCGATAGAGATATATGAAGATAGTATCTATATTGCCAACATGCATTTACACAACATGCACTTTTCTAATTATGAGACACGTATAGACAAAAGTAACGAGTAGAATGTAATAGTTGATATACGTTAAATGTTGTGGTTTTTGATAGATATGCCTATTGAAACAGAGCTAAAATGGTCCATATATGCGGCGTTAATGCAAAAACATAATAGTTGAGGTGTTGAAATTTCATAATGAAATGCTGAACAAAGTGAGCCTAGATCTCGCTTTTGAGCAAGTTTGTATGCATAGAGCCTACCATCTCTGCGGGAAAGATAACTGATAATCGCATCTGTGTGGGTCTACTGATGGAAAAAAGACAAAAAAGAGGAAGAAAAGGAGGATAATGAAGGGATGGAGAAGAGGATTTTATTCTGGCGTAAAGATTCGCAAAATCAAACTATCACTCAAGGCTTTTATTTCGTAATCGCCCAATGCTGCTGGCAAAAGCGTCCAGCCGATAGCGCGTTGTATCGGAGAAGATGCACCTGCCCAATCGCACGAAAAGCTGCCCTCTAGCACTGCCAAAATTTCAAATGTCTCGCCATCGCACGCACCGGAATACTTTTGACCTGCGGGCAAGTGGAGCCTTTCGGTACAAAAGTACTCGCAAAGACCTATCTGCTCTTGGATAATACCATTATTTTCTAGCGGAGTTGGCTCAAGTGGTCCGGGTTCAACTAGGTCAAAATCTAAAACATTGAGCGCCTGCTCTACGTGAATAGGTCGAGGACGACCCCAATCATAAATTCTATAGGTTGTATCGCTATTTTGCTGAATTTCGGCTACAATAATGCCCGGCCCTAATGCATGAATGGCACCAGCGGGGACAAACACCACATCACCAGGTTTAACCGACATTCGGTGCAGCATCTCTTCCACACGATCTTCCTTAATTGCCTGCGCAAACGATTCGCGATCCACATTTGGCTTAAAACCGAAGATAATTTCAGACTCTGGCTCGGCGTGCAGCACAATCCACATCTCTGTTTTGCCAAATTCACCTTCATTTGCCAATCCATATTCATCATCTGGATGGACCTGAACCGAAAGCCATCGATTTGCATCGAGCAATTTAATCAATAGCGGAAATCGATTATGGTCTAACGCAAATTGGTTTCGGTTGCCAACGAGGTCAACACCAAGCTGCTCTTGAACTTGGGGAAGCGTCATGCCAGCAAGCTCGCCATTTTTAACAATGCTAGAGCCATTTGGGTGCCCTGCAATCTCCCAACTTTCGGCAACAATTCCTTCTGGAATTCCCCTGCCTAATTTGGTCTCTAGGTTGCGCCCACCCCACGTATAATCTTTAAAAGTAGGGTGAAATGTTAATGGATAGATGGTGGAACTAAGGCTAGCTTTTGACATGATGGAATCTTAAAAGATGTTCTTTTGTATGAACTTACTAATAGCACGTTCGTTTAATACGGGTGCCGCATGCTTTTCATCTACGCGGCATGTTTTGTATCATAGTCGCTAATCTATCTAAATACTATAGAACTCATGGCCTATATAGATAATTTTTGTGGTTTTCGCTAATAATATAGGATAGATATTCCCAGTAATGTGACAAAACCATAATACGTTTAAATTGATCTTATCGAGACTTGCTGATCTAATAATTACAATTTTTTCAAATTCGCCAACGAGGCCATAACAGTCTTCACGCCGATACCCGGAAAGGCAATCGTCACCTCCTCATCGCCGCCACTCACTTTCGAATCAATTACTGTGCCTACGCCAAATTTTGCATGTTGAACGCTATCCAAATTATTGAACTTAGTTGATGATGCGCTCTTTTTGCTCGGCCTAGAAATCTGTTTCTTTTTATTGCTCCAATTGTACGAATCGTCCTGACTTCCCCAGCGCTCACTGTCGCTATTGCGTGCGGATCGACTGCGTGAACTTCGGAATGACTGATCCACCCACGAACTGTCTTCCTGCGAGCCACTTTCCCACGACGTTGCACGCGCATAATTCGAACTCTGCCGACGCTGTTTGTCGACCATGCCCGTCAACAAGTCGCTCGGGATCTCGTCAAGAAAGCGACTTGGTGACTGCATCGAGACGTCGCCCCACATGTTGCGCTGAAACGCGTGAACAAAGTAGAGCCGTTTTTTCGCACGCGTAATCCCCACGTAACAGAGTCGCCGCTCCTCTTCCATATCTTCCAAGTCACCACTTTCGATACTGCGGCTGTGCGGCAGAATTTTATCTTCCATGCCAACCATAAAGACAATCGGGTATTCTAGCCCTTTGGCCGTATGCAACGTCATCAACGTCACGCCACTGCTCGACTCTTCAATCTCATCCGTATCGCTCACAAGGCTAATTTCTTCTAAAAATAGATCGAGTGCCGAACGGTCATTCTCTAGCCCATCAATGGGAGATAGATCGCTCATGCCCTTTTTATACTGTGCCGCTACCCCGCGCAACTCTTGCAGATTTTCAAATCTTTCTTCGCCCTCATCCGTTCCATCACGCAATGTATCCACATAGCCCGAATCATCCATAATCAGATCCATCAGATCCGCAACGGACTCGTACCGTTCGTTCTGCCGAAGAGTCACCCATCCTTCGAGATGGGTCACAAACCCCTTGAGCGCCGTCTGCGCTCGTTTGCTCAATGGTGGTGCTTTGTAGGCCAAATCGGGCAGCGGCGATTCACGATTCTCTGCCACAAAATCTGGGCCGTGGCGCAAAATTAATAGCGCCTCGTATAGATTAACCCCTATCTCTGCCGCCCACTCTTTCAGCCCCGCGTAGGTCTTCATGCCGATACCGCGCGTTGGCACATTGATGATTCGGTCCATCGCCACCGAATCCGCTGGGTTGTAGACTAAGCGAATGTACGAGAGCGCATCCTTGATCTCTTTGCGCTCGTAAAAGCGGGTTGCGCCAACCAGCTTGTATTTGAGCTGACGCATGACAAACGTCTCTTCCAGCGCGCGACTTTGTGCGTTGGTGCGATACATTATCGCGATATCACCCAACGTTAGTGAACTACCATTCACAATACGCTCGATCTCATCGCATACCCATGCCGCTTCTTCGATCTGATTGTACGCCTCGTACATCATCACGCGTTTGCCCACACCATTTTCGGTATGCAACTGCTTATGCGTGCGCTTTGTATTATTCTGGATCAGTGCATTAGCGACATCTAATATGCTCTGCGTGCTGCGATAGTTCTGTTCAAGCAAAATCACCTTGGCTTCAGGATAATCTTTGCGAAACTGCTGCACGTTACGATAGTCCGCCCCGCGGAAGCGGTAGATTGACTGATCCTCATCGCCAACGGCAAAGAGATTGCGCTTTCCTTCAGGCTCGTTTGCTAATAGGCTGACTAGCTCGTACTGTGCCGTGTTTGTATCCTGAAATTCATCGACCAAAATGTATTGCCATTTGCGCTGATACTTAATCCGCAGATCGTCTCGGTTGCGAATGAGCAGAGTGGTGCGCATGAGCAGATCGTCGAAATCCATGGCATTATTGACCTGCAACGTCTCTTGGTATTTCGCATAGACACGGCCCGCGATCTCATCCATATAAGCTTGTGGCTTATGCGCTTCTGGCGTAATCAACTCATTCTTTAGTCGGCTAATTTTTGATTTGATCGCGTTTGGGCTATAGCGCTTTTCATCATAGTTTAGCTCACGCAAAATTGCCCGCACCAGCGCTCGCTGATCGCCGCTGTCATAAATTACCCAGTTGCGCTCGTAGCCAATCGCTTCGGTTTCAATGCGCAAAATTCGTGCGCAAATGCTGTGAAAGGTCCCAATAGTTAAGCCACCCAACTTGGGAGCCTGACCCGGTAGGGGGGTGCCAAATCGATTGCCCAACACAGCCTCGACCCGTTCGCGCATTTCGCGCGCGGCCTTATTTGTAAAGGTGACCGATAGAATGTTCCATGGCGCAACGCCCGCCTCATCGATCAGATAGGCGACGCGTCGAGTTAACACACTTGTTTTCCCAGAGCCAGGACCCGCCAAGACCAAAACAGGGCCATTTACCGTGCTGACCGCTTCGGCCTGAGGTGGGTTTAAAGAGGTAAGAAGTTCGGTCACGTTGGGCTACTCATCCAGTTCTATCATATTTGTCCAGAAAATTTCCGTGCCACACTTCAAAAAGCATAAATGGGACAAAAATTTTCTGGGGGCTATAAAGGTTCTTCCGTTGGTTTTAGATCGCCTAGCCTTTCACCATGCAAAATACGCAAATAGCTGTCGTAGCGTTCGGGCGTAATCTCACCCGCATCGGCAGCCGCCCGAACCGCACAATCCGGCTCGTGATCGTGCGTGCAATTGGGAAAGTGGCACTCGTGGATTAGTGGCTCCATCTCTTTAAAGTAGAAGCCTAAATCTGCCAAATCAATATCGTAAAAGCCGAGATCGCGAATGCCGGGTGTGTCGGCAATATAGGTTTTTTCGCCAAAAGGCATCGTCATCAGCGTAGAGGTTCGTGTGGTGTGTCGCCCCTTATTTAAATAGTTGCGCAGGCCGCCAACCTCTAACTGCAAGGCAGGATGCAAGGCATTTATTACGCTGCTTTTGCCCACGCCGCTGGGGCCTGTGAATGCCGTCACCTTGTCCGTTAGCATTGCTTTGAGCTGCTCGATTCCGTCGCCACTTTCTGTACTGGTATAGACAACATCGTAGCCGATTTCTTCGTAGGACGAGAAGAGCGCCTGGGTCGCTTCTAGACCGATGAGATCAATCTTATTGGCGCAAATAATCGCGGGGACTTCGTTAAATTCGGCAATGACCAAAAAACGGTCGAGCATGCGCATATGTGGTTCGGGCTGAGCCGCGGCAAAAACGACCAGCACCTGATCGAGATTCGCCAGAATCACATCTTCGGCCAGCATATCTTTGCCCACACGTTGACGGCTTAACACCCGTTCGCGCTCTTCGATTCGCTCGATTTTGCCCGCGTCATCACCATTTGGCACAATCCACACGCGGTCGCCAACCGCCACCAGCGTATCGGTAATTTTGCCTTTCATCAAGCGCCGCCGGATCTCGCACAACCGCGTTGGGCCAGCCGCGTCAGGGTCATCTTTCGGATCAGTCTTAACATCATAGTGGTGCCCCAAAGCGCGCACAACCAGCCCCGGAATGAGTTTGCGCGAATCGCGTTTGGGCTTGGTGTCACGCCGTCTACGCGCTAAGTATTCTGTCGCCTCAAAGGTAGAGTCTTCATACTCTTCATCATAGTCAAGATATTTATCCCAATCTTTTTCATGGCTCAATAAGCATTTCTCCTTGTGTTTGATTTATTTGTTAGTTTATCGCCGCCACAGAATAGGCATATTGCAAATGGTTTGCAAAAACACCTTACATGCTGCCGGAATTAAAGTGTAACAATTGGCGGCACTGCTGTCAATCTTGTGGATTTGTTTGGGGGTATCTCAGTTTGGGGAGAAAATATTTCTAGGTAGACCCCAAATGAGTCGAAGTGCGTCGCACTGTTCGGAGGGTGATTCGAGCCAGAACCTATTGGTGAACAGTGCGACGCACTCCGTCAACCACATGAGGGCCGGTTGAACCCAAATAATTTCGGCCCAGTTGTGTTGACAGACTGTATACGCCACTCACGCTATTCTCTGCTGTCGGATCTTTGGATCCCTGTCTGCACAGGAATGACAGCGAATTAGCTTGCTTCTCTGGACAAGTATACAGGTTTATAGCCAATCATAAGTGTAAACTTATATACAGCCAATGTTTTTAGGCAGATTCTGAATAATTTAACTCTGTCACCCCTGAGCAGTCAAGAGTCCACTGTCTTCACACCGCTTGCAACAGGCAAAAGGCGCGTATCCTTCACAAATCGACTCTGTACCCTCGACCGTAACCGTTACCCCAAAATCGGCCAGCAGCGTCACCAGATCGACCAGCGATAATCCCATCACGCCCGAGACGCAGCCGTCTAACTTTTTCACAGGGGCAAAGACCGGATGCTGGATAGCGTATGCACCAGCCTTATCTAGCGGATCCCCGCTGGCAACGTATTCGGCAATTTCGGCGTCGCTATAGTTGCGCATATATATAGTAGACGAGTTAATCTTCGTCTGCTGCGTTGCTGTACCCTCTGGCTCGAGTCGAATGATGCTCAGCCCACTGTGAACTTGATGGTCGCGGTCGCGCAGCTGAGTCAACATTCGTTTCGCGTCATCTGCATCAGTTGGCTTGCCTAATGGTGCCTCATCCAGTGCAACAATTGTGTCTGCCGCAAGAATTAGCAGCGCTTCATCGCGTTGATCTTGTTTGTCCACCACCGCTTGTGCTTTGGACTCTGCCAGCCGCTTAACCAGAACAACCGGCGCCTCATTTGGCAGAGGCGTCTCATCAATATCCGCGGTAATAATTTCAAAGGGCAGACCAAGGTCGCGCAGAAGCTGCTGGCGTCGTGGACTGCCGGAGGCTAGGATAATTTGGGGTCTATTTAGTATCGTCATGTCGTGATTATTCTTTCTGTTGGACAAGTTACCACGCTTGTGGCAATATGCACGCTTGTAGAAATTTAATGATTCGATAAATATGATACTAAAGTATACCAAGCACCGCCATAAATAGACGAGTGCGCAATCGAGCAAAGGAGCTATTTGCGTGAGCGAACAGAACGAATCAGTAGTCAAAACCGCCATGATCGGAACGGGCGGTATGGCGCGCCACCACACAAAGCGAATTTTACAGCAGTTAGAGACAACCAAGATCAGTGCGGTTTGCGAACCATCGGGTAACGCGTATGAAGAATTCTGCCAACTTTTTGATGACGCTGGGCAAACCCCGCCACCAAACGAACCAGATTTGACAATAATGCTCGCAAAATATGGTGCAGAATTGGATGCCGCGTTTATTATCACGCCGCACGTTTTTCATTTTACACAGGCTAGCGCGTGCTTGGAAGCTGGTATTGATGTGCTGCTTGAAAAGCCAATGGTGATGAATGCAGACGAAGCCCAGCAGCTGATCGACATTCGTGATCGAACGGGGCGGCTGCTGACGGTTGCCTTCAACGGCAGCCTTTCTCCGCAGATCCGTACTGCGGTGCAACTGCTGCGGTCGGGCGAGTTGGGCAACATTCTCAACGTCCATGCGGTGGTCTGGCAGGACTGGAAAAACTTAGCTGCCGATACGTGGCGGCAGGTTCCAGAAATTGCGGGCGGTGGGTTTCTATTTGATACGGGCGCACATATGCTCAACACCGTTTCGGATCTGGTTGGCGAAGATTTTGTCGAAGTTGCGGCGTTTCTCGACAATCGGGACGCGCCAGTGGATATTCTCGGCTCGGTCATGGCGCGCACCCAATCGGGGATCCTCGTGACTTTGAGCGGCTGCGGTGACGCGATCAAATCGTGTCACTCGGATGTACGTGTCTTCTGTCAACAGGCAATTTTGCGCACGGGTGTATGGGGCGAACGGCTCGAAATTCAGCGTGGCGGCGAGGATGAGTTAACACCGATTCCGGTTGCCGAATCGCTCGGTTCGTGGGAACAATTTTTGGCCGTGCGCAGCGGCGCGATGGAGAACCCAAGCCCGCCAGAAGTTGGGCTACGCATGGCGCGCTTGTGGGATGCGATTCAGGCTTCGGCGAGCCAAGGTGGGCAGTTAGTGAAGTGCTAAAAACTGATAAGGAAATTGAGGCCACGTTATGGCTCAGTCCACGTTACGGGGTTGGCCACAACGCAATAACGGTGGGGGTAACTGGCCGTGCAGCAGACGCACCATTTGCCGGAATGCAGGGGTGCGACGAAGAGGCCAGTGACCCTCACCGGTTTAGTCCAAAATAGCGATAAATTAGAGTCGGAAAGCGTGATACTTTAGGAGAAAACAAGATGAGCAAGCCAATACGAGTAACCGTTTGGGGCGAGTATCGACACGAAAAGTCGAGCGAACAAGTAGCTAGCGTCTATCCCGATGGGATGCATCATGTAATTGCCGAGGGCTTACGCGCCTATGGTTTTGAGAATGTGATGACCGCCACGCTGGATGAGCCAGAACATGGCTTGACCGATGCGGTGCTAGACGAAACAGATGTCTTGACTTGGTGGGGGCATAAGGCGCATGGCGATGTGGATGATGCGATTGTGGCCAAAGTGCATGAACGTGTGCTGGCCGGCATGGGGTTGATCGTGCTGCATTCGGGCCACCATTCAAAGATTTTTAAGAGGCTGATGGGCACGAGTTGTAGCTTACGCTGGCGCGAGGCGGATGAGAACGAACGTATTTGGGTGGTGAACCCGGGACACGTGATCGCATCGGGCATCGGGCCATATATCGACATCCCCGAAGCAGAAATGTATGGCGAGCATTTTGATATCCCTGCGCCGGACGAACTTGTCTTTACAAGCTGGTTTAGCGGTGGCAATGTCTTTCGGAGTGGCTGCTGTTATTATCGCGGCAACGGCAAAATCTTCTACTTCCGGCCTGGTCACGAAACGTATCCGATCTACTTTCAGGATGAAGTGCGTAAGGTGATCCACAATGCGGTCCATTGGGCTGCGCCAACGGCTGCATTTGAGTTTCCGTACGGTGGCGGTGAAGCTATCCACGAGGTAGAGCCGCTGGAGAAGCTTAAGTAAAGACAGTGAACAGAGTGAAAAAAGGTAACAGTTCACCTAGCAGGCAAAAACTTACATAAAGTGAGCAGTGAGCACGCCCTCGTCGGGTTCAGAGCCAGAATCATTGGGAACGCAGCCGCACGAGGGCGTGCTCACTGGACAGATAACTACAATAGGTGAACAGAGTGAAAGAAGTAAACAGTGAACAGTAAAAGAAGTAAACAGTGGATGAGCGCTTTGGCTTCGACCGGTGCACCTCGTACAAGCTCAGCCTCCACTATCAACACTGCTCACAGCTGTTACTGTCCTTAGCTCCACAATCGATCCCAGGATCGTTCACTATCCCACTGTTCGGTTGGCGTATCAAAGTAAATCGGATCTACCGGATCGAGGTAATTGCGGCACATCTCTTCGTTGATACCATCAAAACCGAGGCCAGGTTTCTCGGGCACCTCGACAAAGCCGTTCTGGATCATCGGATTGGAAAGCCCCGTCACAAGCTCGTTCCACTCCGGATGATCGACTGAATGATTTTCGAGCACCAAGAAATTTTGTGTTGCGGCGGCACAATGCACATTTGCCAACGCAGAAATGGGTGTACCGGCCATATGCATCGCCATGGCGATACCGTAATCCTGCGCCATATCGCCAATCTTTTTAGTCTCTAGAATGCCGCCGGACGAAGCCAAATCTGGATGAATGATATTAACGGCTTGCTTCTCTAGCAGCGGCACAAATCCCTCTTTCAAGTAGATATCTTCACCTGTGCAGGTAGGCGTATCGACCGCGCGAGTCAGCTCGGCCCACTGATCCGCAAATTGCCACGGGATCATATCCTCGTACCAAGCAAGCGTAAATTTGTCCAGTGCCTTGCCCAGCCGGATGCATGATTTTAGTCCAATATGGCCAAAGTGATCGACCGCTAGCGGTACTTCGTATCCTATTTCGGCCCGCACTGCTTCCACATAATCACAAAGATGGGCGATGCCTTTCTCGGTAATTTGAATGCCCGTAAATTGGTGCATAATTTCTTGTGTTTCTAATATGCCTGGGGGCGCAATCAGCGTTTCTGGAATGCCCGCTAATAGATCAATCCCTACATCCATCTTCAAGAACGAAAACCCCTGATCCATGCGCTCTTTTAACCGTTTGCCCATTTCAGTACCGTCGAGCGTTGTAGGCGTGTCGGAATAGCAGAGCACTTTGTCTCGGAATTTTCCACCGGCCAATTGGTATGCGGGTACGCCATATGCCTTGCCCGCTAAATCCATTAGTGCCATTTCAATGCCACAGACGCCGCCTGCCTGTCGCGCATGGTGTCCAAACTGTTTGATCTTACGGAAGATTTTGTCGATATTGCAAGGGTTTTCGCCTAAAAGACGACTTTTTAAGGTCAACGCATAAGTTTTGCTTGCCCCATCGCGCACTTCGCCATACCCACAAATGCCCTGATTAGTATCTATTCGAATGAGGGTGCAGCGCATGGGCAAGCCTGCGAGATTGGCGATCCGTAAATCGGTGATTTTTAGGTCAGAGGGGCGCGAATTTGAATTAACGTTCTGTTCAACTTGAGCCGACATATAAATTATGCTCCTTCATGGTCTACGCTCTGTTTTACGATAAAATTTACAATTGCCACCTAAAGGATAACTTACTTTCTTACTTCTCAACAAGCGCTATAATTTTGCCCAAAATTTAGCAAACTCGATATGCCAGAAACCTTTCTCTGTTGCATGCGTATAGAGACCATATCCAAAATTTGTTTATCTGCATTATCTTCATAGCGTTATGCCAATTCGGAAAAGTAATTATCCGCAAACCGTGGAGCGACTATTCCCTAATGCGGCTTTATCCCAAGACTAGCGGTATAAATAAACGCCTCCTCCGCTCTTAAAACTGGTTGGGCAAATGGTTCTCCTAGCCTTTTCAGACAGTTTATAAGAATTAATAAATCATTTTACCTAAAATATAAATGCTACTGAAGTATAGCGAGCGCTAGTATGACCTCAACGATTGTCCAAACTCAGAGTTTAACAAAGCGGTATAAACGTGCAGACGGCTCCATGATTGATGCCGTCAAAAACGTTAATCTGACCATTAACAAAGGCGAGATTTTTAGCTTGCTTGGCCCAAATGGTGCAGGAAAAACCACAACCATTTCGATGATTAGCGGTCTAGTCAAGCCAACGGTAGGCGATGCAACGATCGGTGGCTATTCGATCACGGATGAGCCGCTCAAAGCCAAAGCCTTAATGGGCTTTATTCCACAAGAGATCGCGCTTTACCCCGAACTAAGCGCCCGCCAAAATTTGAAATTTTTTGGCCAAATGTACGGTATGGGTGGTGCAGAGCTAACCAAGCGCATTGATGAAGTGCTAGAGTTTATTGACCTGCGCGACCGACAAAAAGATCGCATTGAAACATTTTCGGGTGGCATGAAGCGTCGCGTCAATATCGGTGTAGGATTGCTTCATCGACCACAGCTTGTCTACATGGATGAGCCAACCGTTGGGATCGATCCGCAGAACCGACGCCGCATTCTAGACACCGTCAAATTGCTGCGCGATGAACAGCAGATGACGGTGCTCTATACGACTCACTTAATGGTAGAGGCAGAAGAGTTGAGCGACCGCGTCGGGATCATTGATCATGGTGAGATCATTGCCTTGGGGACGCAAGATGAGCTGACGCAGCAGGTTGGTGGCGAGGATAGACTGGAAATTGTGCTAACTTCTCAGCCTGTTTCCCCATCGCTACTAATCGATTTATCTTCCTCTATTGCGGAGGTTACATCCGTACTGTACGATGAGCCAAAAGAAATGACAGAGGGAGAGAGCGGGACAAACTCTGGCGTGATTACCGTCTTTACAAAACATGGGCGAACCGTTCTGCCCGAAATGATCCGCTATTTGAACAATGCTGAGCTACAGATCCAATCGATACAGGTGCGCGAACCAGATCTGGAAGCGGTCTTTTTGTCTTTAACGGGTCGTGCGCTGCGCGATTAGTAGACAAATCTATAAACAATATGTAGTAGACAAATGTATAAACAAGAAAAAAATAACCAAAAAAAGAGCACCGCCCCAGCGGACAATGCTCTTAGAAAATCAATATTTTGTTAATGGCTAAATTATGCTCAAATGTATAACCGCAAATTTAGATAGAGCCAGCAAGGTCGTTGAAGATGGCAAGGATACGATCGCCAAGTGCCGTAACGCCAACGATACAAGCAACAGCAATAAAGACTAGCAATAGCGCGTACTCGGCTAAATCCTGACCTTTCTCGTCACGAACAGTTTTCTGAATTAAAGCTGAAAGGCATGAGTGTGCGGTTGTCATTAAATGAAGATACATATTGTTTTGCTCCTAGAAATAAATGTAAAAATTACTTTGGTTAAACTATTTAGCTGCTCAAAAAGCGTTAACTTGTTTACAGATAAGCATTTCACCCGTTTTTCGGCGAGCCACTATTTGCTCATGTGAATGTGTTGCTTAGCTGCTTAAAGTATAGCGGGGAAACGGGGGAGTGCGGCTGTCAAACAACTTTCTGTCTGCTTTCTTGCCGCTGTCAAACGTTATGGTTTTGAAAGGTAAAGGCCCGATTTAGCTTTTAAAAGTGATGACTTCGACAGATTTTATGAATATGAGAGACAAATCAATCAAGTTCCTATCAAAAATCCTTCATACCATCAATTATGAATAAGATAGCCGCCATTGCTTGGAAAGAACTCTATACCACCTTGCGAAACCGAAACTTACTGCTGGTTATGTTCGTGACACCCATCATGCTTTCAACCATAATGGGACTCGTTTTTGGCAACATAGGCGGCGGCTCGAACACGCAAGCATTTTCCAACATGCCAATTGCCGTTGTAAATATGGATAGTGGCTTCAATTTTGTGCGGCAAGGAGCAAATGTCGATGGCGCGCCTACTGATTTAGATGATTTAGGGTTAGATAATTTAGGGTTAGATGATCTGGAGATTGACATCGGCGGGGAGACGATTAATATCGGGGAACAGTTGTTGCAAAACAGCAATCTTGACATCAGCGAAGGCGATCTCGGTGCGGATGGTGCAACCTTTAACTTGGGCAATCAACTGGTCGACATACTACTCTCATCACCCATCACGTCAACTACTGCCTCAACTACTACTAATACGTTTGATATCGATGATATTTCCTGCTCGTTCAACGATGGATCCGAAATTGGAGAAGATAGATCCGAAAATTCTTTTGGCTTCGACGGCACATTAGACGATTTACTGGATGTTGTGCTGCTCGACGACCCGGCAGCGGCCCGGCTCGGCGTTGATAGCGGAGAGTATGTCGCCGCGGTGATCATTCCCACTGGCTTTACCGGTGCCCTCTTCCCAATTTTTAACTTCGGCACCGAACCGCTCGACGCATCAGAAGGAGCTGTCGAAATTTATGGCAGCCGTGGGCAAGCAATCTCCGCATCGATTGTGCGCGCCGTCGTCGAAGGGATCACCAATCAATTTGCCAACATTGGTCGTGCGTTAGGCGCGCTGCTAATCGCATCGGCAGACGCGCTTGCAGAACAAGTTAACTTGGCCGATCTGGATCTGAATTCGCTCGATCTCAGCAGCCTTGATCCAGCCATTGCCACCAACCTGCTTCAGTCCGTCGATACATCTGTCTTCGAACCACTGGGATGCCTCATCGTGCCCAGTGCGGGTAATGTAACACTGCAACAGGTCGCGCTGGATCCGATCCAAGAGCGCAGTAACTTTGGGCTAATTATGACGCTGCTGGGTTCGGCACAGGCGATCTTTGTCTCGCTTTTTACGGGCATCTTCGGCATGAACTCGATCTATGAGGAACGAGAAGGGGGCACGCTGCAACGCATGATTGTGTCGCCCATGCCGCGCTGGTTTGCGCTGGCGGGCAAGATGCTGGGGAATGTGATTACGGTGGCTGCACAGTTGCTGATCTTATTGACGGCATTCACGCTAATCACGAGTTTGGTGGAGGGAACGCCAACGTTCATCTGGGGCACCAATCTGCCGCTACTCTTCTTAGCCATTTTGGCAATTAGTCTATTCGTGTCGGGGGTGGGCGTCTTTGTTGTCGGCATAGCACGTTCGGCAGAACAGGTACAGTTTCTGGGACCAATGGTCGCTTCGACGCTCGGGGCGCTCGGCGGATCCTTTGGCTTTCGACTGCCGCCAGAAATTGCGCAATTTTCTCCAGTCTGGTGGGGAACCGAAGCGCTACAGCGCATTGCAAATGGCGAGTCAACAGTCTGGATGCCGCTGCTAATTTTGTTTGGGGTTGCGACAACATTATTTGGCATCGGTTCTTTCTTTTTTAGACGACAGACGGATTTTTAGAACGAATAACAGCGAAAATCATTATGAAATATGTTTTAACAATTGCCTTAAACGATCTGCGCATCTTCTTTTCAAAGCCTGCGAATTTAGTGGGCCTAGTGGTGCTGCCGCTGGCGTTTACGCTGGTGCTTGGCTGGGCCTCTAGCGGCGGCAGCAGTGGACCCACGCGCGTGCGCATTGATGTTGTGGATCAAGAACAGTCGGCACAATCTGCTGCGCTGCTCGAACAGCTGCGCGCGGCGAACGATACGCTGCTCCTTTGCCCCATGGATAATGATGCGGACGATTATTGCCGTTTGGACGACGAACTACTGACGTTGGAACGCGCTTTGTCACGTGCGCAAGAGGAGCGAACCCAAGCGCTTTTGGTGATCCCAGATGGTTACGCTGAGGCTCTGGGGCAAGATGGTTTTAAGGCAGAGATTCAATTTTACGCAATGGGCGAACCTGGTCAGCCGCACCCGGTGGAGCAAAGCATGGCCGCGGTGTTGCAGAAGGTAAATAGCGCAAGCCTCATTGCTAGGGTCACGGATGCGCTGTTGCAGAATGTAGCAGAGCAGACGGGAACTGCGTTTTTAAGCAAATCATTCCGTTCGGAGTTTGTGGCGGATGTGTTTACCGAAGCATCGGAGCAGATCGCGACGCGTGCCAAATCCGTGCGCTATATGCTTAGCGGGTCGGGCGATGAAGTTGATGAAGGTGAAAATGGATTCGACCAATCAGTGCCGGGGATGGGCAGCATGTATGTCATGTTTACGGTGCTGGGCGGTATGGCTGTCCTTTTTCGCGAGCGCCGACAGTGGACGCTACAGCGGCTGGCTGCGTTGCCGATCTTGCCCTCGCAAATTCTGGGTGGCAAGATTCTAACTTACTTTTTGCTCGGCATGATACAATATTTGATTGTCTTTAGCGTTGGAACAGTAGTGGGGCTAGACTTTGGCGATCAACCATGGCTGTTGCTGCTGATTATGGTGGCTTTTGTGCTATGTATTACGGCACTCGCTTTTGCCATTGCGCCGCAGATCAAAAGCGAGGATCATGCAAGCGGCATTTCGAATTTGTTGGCGCTGTCGCTAGCTCCGCTTGGTGGCGCATGGTGGCCGATAGAGATTATGCCGGATTTTATGAAGACGATTGCGCATCTTTCACCAATTGCTTGGGCGATGGATGGTTTTCGCGACATTATGTGGTTCAATGGCGGTTTGATGGATATTCTGCCTGAGGTGGGTGTATTAACTGCGGCTGCGGCTGTGCTCTTTATGATTGGTGCGCGCACCTTTAAGTATGTATAAATGACAGAGTTCATTTGGCAGAAGAATATGTTTACAAAACGTAGCTGCGAACGATTTCCATATTGCACAAAGACGTATCGCACAAAGACGTATCGCACAAAGACGGGAATTCTCCCAAGAAAGGCTATATTATAACCAGTGGTGCTAGTCATACAGCCCAGAGTTCTCTTCCCAAAAGGTCGCTACCCTGCTGACTAGGTGACACAGCGTCGGACTTGGCCTTCCATGGAGAGACGAATCTTCGGATTCCC
>ENA-ORXT01000159-ORXT01000159.1-marine-metagenome-genome-assembly--contig:-NODE-159-length-113934-cov-7.888623_pt1 | contig 113934 bp, 86 predicted proteins | sample MGYA00237868_ERZ511482 | MGnify/ENA metagenome assembly ERZ511482 | reverse complement strand
GTTTGACAGGTGCGATGATGGGTAACAATGCATTGACAGATCTAGTCGGTTGCTATAACCTTTCTAACAGTATCACGGTGACAAGAACGGATTGTTCTGCTCCATTAAGTGGAGGAACTTTAACCGGTGGCCCTTTTGAATTCTGTGTTGGTGATGGTGTAGCAGATAATCTTGCCCCAGGATCAATCACACTTTCAGGAAATGCGGGAACCAATAGTCAATGGGTCGTAACTGATGATCAAGGAATGATCTTAGGTTTACCCCCAATGCCTTCTGCTGTAGATTTTGATGGCGCAGGTGCAGGTGCTTGCTTGGTTTGGAACCTTAGTTATGAGGACGGGTTAACCGGACTTATGATGGGTAATAATGTGAGCGCATTGATGGGTGCCTTTGCCTTTTCCAATAGCATCACTGTAAATAGAACCCAACCAGAAGGTGGAACCATCGCAGGTGGTCCATTCGTTTTCTGTGTCGGAGATGGCATGCCAGATAATATTCCAGCACTTGGAATTGGTCTTACCGGAAATTCAGGAACCAACAGTCAATGGGTAGTAACAGATGACCAAGGAATGATCTTAGGTTTACCCCCAATGCCTTCTGCAGTCGACTTTGACGGTGCAGGTGTAGGTGCTTGCCTTGTATGGCACCTGAGTTTTGAAGATGGTTTGACTGGAGCTGAGATGGGTAACAATGCATTGACTGATCTTGTCGGTTGCTACAGTTTATCAAACAGCATCACGGTAACCAGAAACGATTGCTCGATGCCGACAATGGATAGCATAGTTATAAACGAGATTAATGATAATGGTCAGATTGAATTAAAGAATGTAGGTACTACAACCATTGACATTTCTTCTTACTGGTTATGTAATTTCCCAGGCTATAATGAATTGTCTACTTTGAACATAATCTGTGGAACGGATCTAATCTTGGATCCAAACGAATTGGTAACAGTCGAAGTTAACTTCAACGTAGACAGCGCAGATGGTGAATTGGGTCTCTATAATGCACCTAGTTATAGCAGTCCAACGGCCATAGTTGATTATGTAGAATGGGGATCAACTGGACATAATAGATCTTCTGTAGCTGTCAGTGCAGGAATTTGGACGACTGGAGATTTTGTTCCTTCCTTCACGGCGCCTATGAGCATTGAGTATGATGGTGTAGGAAATTCATCGACGGATTGGTCAATGGATATGGCGACGCCTTGTGTAGATAATTTATTTACACCTAGCGGATCAGAAATTTTTATCACCAAAACTTTCCCTAATCCAAGCACAAATCATATCTACCTAGAATTTAGTAGAATACCGGATGAAGATGCTACCTACAAGTTGATAGATCGTTTCGGAAATGTTGTTGCGACCTCTGACATGAATCTCTTAGATTTATCAGAAAATGGTTTGGACGTAAGTACTTTGCCTGAAGGTTTATACTTTATTCAAATAGCGAGCAGATCGATGCTTAAAACCACAAGTTTTATAAAAATATAATTAGATAGCTTCAAGGGTCGTCTTCTTAAAGGCGGCCTTTGTTTAATCTGAAAAGTTGGTATTAGGTTTTAACCCCTAGTAGAAAAAGTCTGCTAGGGGTTTTTATTTATTATAATTTTTAAATTTCTGGGCTGTTTTGATTATTTTATGAGTATAAATTTCAACCATGAGAGTATTCCTACTTTTCCTTATGATTTACGCTTGCGCAAATGTAGTGGCGCAACCATCAGAAAACCTTCAGAAACAAGCCGTCATTAAGTCTATTGAGAAACAGTTTGATGAGCTGCGTGATCTTAGTGATCGCATCTGGTCCTACGAAGAAATTGCTTTTGAAGAAGTAAAATCCGCAGAGGATCTTTCCAATTATGCAGAGATGAATGGCTTTAGAGTGAAACGTGACATTGGAGGAATTCCTACAGCATTTACTGCAGAGTATGGTTCAGGTTCTCCGGTGATTGGAATCCTAGGAGAATTTGATGCGCTGCCGGGTCTTTCCCAAAAAACCCTTCCTGAAAAAGCGCCATTAAATGAAGGAGGAGCTGGCCATGGTTGTGGTCATAACTTGTTTGGAGTGGCATCCATGGGTGCAGCAACAGCCATCAAAGAACAGATAGAAAATGGCACGCTTGAAGGCACCGTAAGATTTTATGGATGCCCAGCAGAGGAAAAATTCTTTGGCAAATTATGGATGATCCGAGCGGGTGTTTTTGATGATGTAGATGTTGTGATGGATTGGCATCCAAGCAGTGAAACCAAAGTAGCCATTCAGAGCGGATTGGCTTTGGTTGACTTTATTGTAGAGTATTATGGTCAAGCGGCGCATGCCAGTGGTGACCCGTGGAATGGAAGAGATGCCAGTGATGCTTTGGAATTATATACCACAGGAATAAATTACTACAGAGAGCATGTGAAGCCGTCTGTAAGAATCCACTACGATATTCAGAATGCTGGTGAGGTAGTGAATGTCGTTCCAGATTATTCTAGAATTTGGACCAGAGTCCGAGACACCAAAAGAGATGGGATGGTTACCGTATGGGAGCAGGTTGAAAAAATTGCAGAAGGTGCAGCCTTGATGGCCAATGTCGATTATAAAATCACACTTATTTCTGGAATTCACGAATTGCTCGTTAACAGAGTCGGTGGTGCCCGACTCCAAGAAAATTTAGAATCCTTAGGGCCGATCACCTATACAGAAGAAGAACAGAACTTTGCCAAAGGCATTCAGAGAGCCGTAGAGAAGCCAGAAATAGGAATTGTTTCTGTGATCAATCCAATGGAAGAAACATTGGAACACCCCATGGGTGGATCTACAGATGTAGGTGATGTCAGCTACGTCGTTCCCGTTATTCGACTCAGAGCCACCACTGCTCCCAATGGAACACCATGGCACTCATGGGCTGTAACTGCTTGTGGTGGTATGTCTATCGGCCATAAAGGAATGGCCTATGCTGCCAAAGCCCTATCCATGACCATGGTCGATTTATTTCAAGACGAACAATTACGCAAGGATGTAAAAGCTGAATTTGCCGAAAGGAAAGGAGATTATATTTATGAGCCGATCATTCCTGATGGACCACCGCCTTTAAATACGGGCTACTGATTTAGACGGGTGAATGAATACGTCGCTATTGATATTTCGCTCCGATGATGCTATTGATATGTCGCTCCGATGGAGCTATTGATATTTCGCTCCGATGGAGATATTCACATGTCGCTCCGATGGAGCTATTGATATGTCGTACCGATGGAGCTGTTCATATTCCGCTCATCAGGGCTATTGATATTTCGCTCCGATGGAGATATTCATATTTCAATCAGATGGAGCTTTTTATATTTCACGTCCATGGAGCTATTCTGATTTCAATCCGCTGGAGCAATAGATATTTCACGTTCCTGGAGCTATTCATATTTCAATTCGATGGAGCTATACATATTTCGATCCGCTGAGGATATTGATATTTCGATTAGCTGGAGACATTGATTTTTCGCTATTGATTTTTCGCTCCGATGGAGCTATTCTTATTTCAATCCGATGGAGCTATTCATATTTCGCTCCGATGGAGCTATTGGTATGTAGCTCCGATGGAGAAATTGATATTTCGCTCCGCTGATGCTATTGATATGTCGCTCCGATGGAGCTATTCATATGTCGCTCCGATGATGCTATTGATATGTCGCTCCGATGGAGCTAATCATATTTCGCTCCGATGGAGCTATTCATATGTCGCTCCGATGGGCTATTTATTTGTCGCTCAGAAGGAGATATTGATATTTCAATCCGATGGAGATATTGATGTGTAGCTCCGATGGAGCTGTTAATATGTCGCTCCGATGGAGCTATTCATATGTCACTTCGATGGAGATATTCATATGTCGCTCCGCTGGAGCTATTGATTTTTCGCTCCGATAGAGCTGTTCATATTTCAATCCGATGGGGAATAAATATTTCGCTCCGATGGAGATATTAGTATTTCGATCAGCCGAAGCCATTGATTTTTCGCTATTGATATTTCGTACCGCTGGAGATATTGATATCTCGCTCCTCAGGGCTATTGATATTTCGCTCCGATGATGCTATTAATATTTCGATCAGCCGAAGCCATTGATTTTTCGCTCCTCAGGGCTATTGATATTTCGCTCCGATGGAGATATTGATTTTTCAATCCGATGGAGATATTAATATTTCGATCAGCCGAAGCCATTGATTTTTCGCTATTTGATATTTCGCACCGCTGGAGCAATTGTTATCTTGCTCTTGTAGAGCTGTAGATGAGTCACTCTGCTGGGGATATTTCATTCTTCCGAATTCTTTCAGCCACAGCGTGGCGAAATATTAATAGAAAATCAATCGTAATATGTAAAGCGCTCCAGCGGAGTGCAATATTTAAATTCCTCAATTCTAAAATGTGGTTTTTATTCCCAAAAGAAATTTTGTTAATTATTACCGTTGACTAATGGGCCTATGGAATTTATTCCTTGCTTTGTAATGATAAAGAAGAGAGGATTCCTAGCATACTAAACAAGACCTTTTGGAAGAGCAAGATGAAAATAAAATATACGCAGAAAAATTAGAACTTAAAGACATCCAACCAGAATCTAAAACAATGGATGCTGGATTTTGGATTGCCCTCGTTGCAATTCTCATCAGCGTAGCCACGGCCTTTATCAGTTTGTATGAAGCCAATATCATGAAAAATCAACAAAAAATCATGATGGAAAAGAAAAATGGCTCTGCTTGGCCTTACATTCATGTAAGCCCCTAATTTATGTATAATAGCAGTGAAGATAAGGTCTCTGCCGAAATCTCTATTGAGAGCAAAGGCGTAGGTCCAGCCATTCTTGGAGATGTTACAAATTTATTAGATGGTCATGAAGTTGAATCATACACCGTTGTCGATAAATTAAAAGAACTCTATCCAGATTTTGATATTGTGTATACCCACAACGAACAGATTAACGATCTTGTCATCTCCGCTGGAGAGAAAATTACCATTATAGGATTTTATATAAATGGCATTAATACCAAAAACACTGAAATATTAAATCTACTAAATACACTTGAGGCGGACTTACAGTTTTGCTATTGCTCAATTTATAAGGAATGCTGGAAATTTGATATGTCACAACAAGAGGAATACGATCCTTGTGATTAATTAAACTGATAAATCAAATTACAAATGATTGTGTATAAAAAGTAAAGCCACTTCGATAAATCGAAGTGGCCTTTTTTATGCTTGTATATCAATGACCTTTACTTGGCCCTTAAATTCTTATCTGCTGCTTCCTATACGGTATCCTACCGCTAAGGTAGCAACACCGTCAATCCCAAACCCCTCTTGATCAATTGTATTTAGATCTGCATCATTATAAGTAATTTCTCCGCCAAGTGTACGCCCTAATCCAAAGGAAGCTTCAAACAAAAAGCCCTTATCAGACACTACTTTATAACCTGCTAAAAGTCCAATGGTAAAACCAGTCCTTTTGTACCCAGGATCAAATCCATAAAAATCCTCATTACCTGAAAATTTATTTGACTTTGGCCCCAAATAAACACCAGCAAAAAATTTATCTATTCCTCTATTCGGATTAAAATAATATTTGCCAGTTAAACGAATTCTATATCCAGACTTATCAAGTCTTCCGGCCTCATCAAGTAATCCAGATCCTAATACTGACCCGTAAATTACACCTACAGAAAGCTCTACGCCTATATCTTCACTGATGGCATATTCTCCCGATAAATCGGGGCTACTAAAAAGGATTCCAAGAGGATTTATTTTTAAATCAATCTGTGCATCGACTGAGGTAATAAACAAAGCGAACATTGAAAATAAAAGTATCTTTTTCATAATGGTTTTGTTAAAAGCTTCTATAGCTTTAAAGAAATTTATTTCTGTTGATACCAAAGAAAGATATCAACAGTATAATTATAAGTTTTAAAATCAATATATCAGACAATTTTAGAACCAATTTTGTTTTACCCCTTAAATTAAACTTCATAACCCATAGATTCTTTAAAGAATAGAAAGTAATCCACTTTTTTATGTCTTTTGAAAATTTAGCTCATTCAAAAGCATAAACCCATACTGCAATTTTTTTACAGTAAATAAAATAACCCCCATGATTTTTGAAGTTGGTAAGCTCTGCTCTAGAAATTAATACGATAATTTATTTCGATTCGCTAGAATACACCAACAAAGTTCCAGGATCAATAAATTCTAATTTTGCTAATTGATCCAATAAATTTTCTACCTGGCTCAAGGCCTGAACTTCAATTAAGAATATCATACTTCCAGTTTGGACATCCTTGAAGATATAGAGAAAAGCACTGGCCTTAACAGGTGGCTTATTGAAAGAAGGATATTGTTTTTTAATCAGGCCATACGCCCCCTCTTTATCGTGATCAATAATAAAAAACTTTGAGGTAGATTTTTCATCAAGTAAAGCGAGTCCTTCAGGTTCGTCCATAGGCACCGACATTGATATCGAACGTGTATTAAATTCTTTGATAAACACATCAATCATTCCTCTGAGTTTATCTTCACTTTCTGTATTCACGAATAGAATGACTTGATTCAATAATCCCATAACATCCCGCATGGCGTTTGGAAAAGTTTTCTCAAAGGTCTCTATAGATTTAATTACTAAAGAGGCATCCATCGTTTTCCCGAGGTTTACATATGAAACAACATCTTCAAACATGGCGTGAGCGTATCCATCAATATATTCATGATTGTACCATTCTGAAGTATCCAGAGTGCCATGGACTTCTTTATAAGCCCACCCGTTTCCAAGTGCCGTCGCCAATCCTTCATCAAGATAGGCATAGGCTTTTTGAGCGAAGTCAGAAGGATGACTATTGAATATGGCATCAATTTCTTCCTGTTTTTCTACCGTCTGTTGAGCGTAAATAATATGGCACATTTCATGAATCGCAATTCCTAACACGCCAAGGTATTCGTTTTCTTTTTCAGAAAGAAATGCACAGATTAAAGCATTCCCTTTAGGGATCGCCGTGGTCATTCCGCGCTCCAAAGGAATCGGATATACTTGAATTGTAAATGGAATATTCTGATCCCAATCCACACCGTAAAACTTGCTTACCTTCAGGAATAAATCTTCAATCTGCGATTTATATTTACTCAGACTAGAAACCATGGTTTGAATATTTCCTTGCTGTGGATTCCAAACCGTCCGATCAAAATAAGGCGCTCCTGCCTTCAATAATCTGATAAGCTTGGCATGGCTATGCATTGGAATTACACCATAAAATCGCTGACTAAAATCTTCAATACTTTCTGCCTGAGCTAGAGACATCCAGAGTAAATCCTTGGCATAAATTCCTGCATGCCGCATTTTAGGATATCCCTTCCATTCCATTCGACCATCAAAATCTAAGGTAGAAAATTCTTGAACCAGAGACATAAATGCTGGATCAGTGCTTAGCTGATCCATGATAAATTCTGTATAAGATTCTGATGAAGCCCTTCCTTCTGCTGCCGCATCCATGAAGGTAAAAAGGCTGAGTGTTTTATTGCATTCTACTTCAATGAACTCCGCTTGCGCAAAAGTATCAGATACAATAAATATCAAAAGTCCGAAATATAAAAATAAAACTTTGATGGCCATGATTGCACAATTTAGGTTTTCCATTAAAATATAATCTAAATTTTAGATCGTCAATGATTCACAAATAAAGCTGAAATTCTAAAGCTTTTTCTTTCACAGAAACTCAAATAAAGAGGCATTTGAAGGAAATTCAATTTCAGCAACAGCGCCTAAAAAGTAAAATAGCCGACCAAATATTGATATAAGGGCTATACCTGTAGTGTATTTGTTACTTCTCATAGATTCTACGTGGATGGTGGCACATAGGTTAATTCCTCTCTAAAATAGTCTTATAAGTACTACCACCAAAATACACAGATATGAAAAATTTATTATTAATCATCGCAATTGCCACGAGCCTTTCATCGGAAACTTTCGCATCTAACATGGAATATGGTGGTCCAACATTAGTGAAAACTGAAAAGGTAGAAATTATACTAGGTAATGAAGGACAAAGAGGATTTATCATATCTACAACTTTTGAAGAAGAAAGAAATCAGATCGCTATGGTTTTTGAAACCACTGTTTCAATGATTCAAATATTTGATGCAAATGGCGAAATCGAAATGATTCTTCCTGTTGGATCACAAAACATAAACCTAGGAATGAGCTTGTTTGAAGGTGGTTTACATCAAGTGGGTTTCATGGTTGATGGTATTGACGAAATTCAATTCACAACAATTACCATCAAATAAATACGCACAATAAATTAGTTTAAATAAAAGGGTGTTGAAGGCCGCTCCGATTTATCGGAGCGGCTTTCGCAATTTAAACCTAAAGTATTAAGGACCTTTAAGAAAAAAATCTACTTCGCTTGGAATATCAGGAGTAGCCGATCCACTTACTGCTCATATAATCTTTATTGATTCAATTCTTTAATCACCCACAATTAAACCTTGCAATTATATTTATGTCTAAATTTAACCATGAATCTAGAAGCCCCGACTTATAACAATTATTGTTTGCCACTGATCTCAATTTTCAAACGCTTAGCGATAATTACTTCAATCCTTGGACTGGCTTTTCAGTCTAGCACCGCACAGGATACCCCCAACATTCTACTCATCATTTCCGATGACCTAGGCGTCGATTACAGCAATGGTTATCATGAAGGCAATGGCCTAATGCCTACAACACCTACCCTTGATGAGCTTAGATCCACCGGAATAACTTTTGAAAATGCTTTTGCTGCGCCTGTATGCTCTCCTACTCGAGCTGCCATCATGAGCGGAAAATATGGAAATAAAACAGGGGTCTTAACTGTCCCTGGACACCTCGAACTAATTCACGAATCCATCTTCAAAGCACTTGAAAATCAAACCAGCGGTTTATACAGTGATGCCGTTATCGGAAAATGGCATCTGGCTGAAGGTAATAATCTCGACCATCCGCAAGAACATGGCGTCGATTATTTTTCTGGGGTTATCGGAGGAGGAGTTCAGGATTACTTTTCTTGGAATAAGGTAGTTAACGGTGTGAGCTCCACTTCTACACAGTACATTACTTCTGAACTTACAGATGATGCCATTGACTGGATCAACGATCAAGACAATCCATGGTTTTTATGGCTAGCAGAAACGGCACCCCACTCCCCATATCACACCCCTCCTGCTGATCTATATACAATCAATAATACGGATAATGAACGCAGAAAATATGTCGCGATGATTGAAGCTTTGGATCACGAAATTGGGAGACTGCTTGATAATATCCCGGCGGATGATTTAGAAAATACAGTCATTATTTATATCGGTGACAATGGAACACCTAATAATATTTTAAGAAACTATCCAAACAGGCATGGTAAAGGAAGTGTCTATCAGGGAGGAATCAGAGTACCGTTTCTAGTATCAGGAGCTGGTGTTAACCGATCAGGAGAAAGAGAAGCTGCCTTGGTACATGTCGCAGATATTTATGCAACCATTTTGGAAATAGCTGGTGCTGATCTACCCGGAGGAAAATTTAATAGTCTCAGCTTTAAACATCTCTTGGATGGAACAGATGGATCAACCAGAGATTATAACTATTCAGAAACCCTAATAAATGACACCCTCGTCTATGCCATTAGAGACAATAGATATAAGTTGATTGACAATACTGAAAACTTCCAACAAGAATTCTACGATTTATTACTCGATTCGCTAGAGACAAATGACCTCATGGGAAATATAACAAGTGGTGAAGTTTCTGCCATCAAAGAAGATTTTGAACTGGAGGCATTACAAATTAGAAATGCTTGGTCTTGTAGAGATCACATTCAGAATGGCGATGAAGAAGGCATCGACTGTGGCGGCACCTATTGCGCTCCGTGCATCACAGAAACAACAGAACTAGAAACTAGAAACGATTGCTTTCAAATTTTTCCAAATCCAGTAAAAAATCAACTTCAGCTAAACGCCTCAAACAAAGGAACCTACACGATGACCATTAATGATCTCAAAGGAAATCTGATCAACAAAAAGCAATTTAGTGGGAGTGAATTTAGCATGGAAATAAATGATATAGAATCAGGTCTGTACATTCTAGAATTATACAATTTTCAGAGTAAAGAAACTTGCATTTCTAAATTTATAAAACATTAGGCTCAAAAAAGAAATAGAATATTTGCCTAAGCGATAACTGAGTGAAAATTTAAGTTCAATTGAGGAATATTAAAGTAATATGTGACACTCAAATTTATAATTCTCATATAATCTTTCATTTAGCTTTAATAGAAAATGGTTTAAAGACTATGATCCTGCTTTCGCAAATGAATAAGATAAAGCAAAGGCATTTTTCTTGGTATTACTTGAAATTCCAGATGTAATATCTTTTCTTATAGCCATGAAATTATTAACTTTTAAAAAATAGATGGAATCCTTTACTTTAAATGTAGGTTATAAAGGATGTAACTTAGTATAAGATAAAATATGAATAAAGTTTTTATTGCTAAAAGTTTGGACGGGTATATTGCTAGAAAAAATGGAGAAATCGATTGGCTCGATTTAATTCCAAACCCTGAAAAGAAAAGCTTGGGATATTTAGAATTTATTAATGACATTGATGCCATCATCATGGGTCGGGGCTCCTTTGAAATTGTTTTAAGTTTTGAGGAAGCATGGCCATACACACAACCACTTTATGTCTTAAGCACAACGCTGAAAGAAATTCCAGAACCACTGAAAAATAAAGTTGAGTTAATCTATGGGAGCATTCCTGAAGTGCTTGAGCAGCTTCACAATAAAGGACATAAAAATCTATACATTGATGGGGGTAAAACCATCCACAGTTTTCTAAAAGAAGATTTAATTGACGAGTTAATTATTACAACCATCCCGATCCTATTAGGTGGAGGAATACCGCTCTTTCATGAGCTTTCCGATAGTCTTGAATTTGAGCATGTGAAATCAGAATTATTTCTGGATCAATTGGTGCAGAACCATTATCGCAGAAAAAGAAGTTAGGCTTTGGCTAGACCGTCACAACCACCTTCCCAACTGTTCGACCTGACGCTATCTCTGTATGCGCATCCTTCATTTCATTAAAGCCAAAACTTTTGGAAATATGTACCCTGAGCATTCCTTCAGAGACACATTCTTTTAGCGTATTCATATCTTCACCACTTGAGCTTACCATGTAGTTAGACAGATCAATGTTTTTACGCTTCGCCTCTTCCCTGATTTCATCTGAAAATATGGGCGATGGAAGAGATACAATACTACCTCCTTCTTTTAAAACTTTCAAAGACCTTAGGGTTGTTTCTCCTCCGATAAGATCTAGGACAAAATCTACATCTGAAACCACTTCCTCAAAAGCCTGAGTTTTGTAGTCAATGTGCTCATCAGCTCCAAGTCCCAAAATAAAATCTTTATTCTTGGCAGAAGAGGTGCTGATAACATAGGCCTCCATATCCTTGGCTATTTGAATCGCAAAATGACCTACTCCTCCAGATCCAGCATGGATCAATACTCGATCCCCTTTCCCAATTTTACCTTCCAAAACCTGCAATGCTGTAAGGGCTGCAAGCGTCGTTGCCGCTGCCTCTTCAAAACTAACATTCGCCGGCATCAAGGCCAACTGATCAGCAGGTGCTAGGACGTATTCCGCATAGGCGTTTCCCCTGCCAGGAAAGTTAATCATACCAAAGACCTTATCGCCTGGTTTAAAAGCAGTTACCTCAGGACCGACGGAGGATACAACCCCAGCTACATCCCAACCTAAAATAGCTGGATAACCTTCACCACAAATCCTGTGCAAAACATCTTCAATCATCCGCACCTTATTATCAACTGGATTTATACCAATGGCTTTCACTTCGATCACCAATTCCTTTTCCCCAGCTACTGGTTGTTCCATCTCTGTGTAGATTAAATTCTCTACACCACCTGTCTTTTCAATGATTATAACCTTCATTCATCTTATTTTTTAGCTCAACCAATAGGTACAGCACGTCTAAATACCCTACTAGATATAAATTAAATGCTAGTGGCAATGTTTCTATCGCTATCCATTATTAAAATACATTTATTGGGTGGTTTTCTGTACCATTAAGGATTAATGCCTGCATAATTTATACCTGTCAACCGATGTATGTCATGGTCAAAGGTTGATAGATCATTGCGATTAAACTTTGACACATCATCATGACCACAAGATCTCGCAACTACTTTTATCAAATCATTCGTTGCGTTCAAGAAATTATTGAGTTGCTGTGCAGAAGACTCGATGATGAGTCGTTGTCGTAAATCCTCTTTTTGACTAGCAATTCCTACGGGACAATTATTTGAACCACAGGCACGCATACCTAGACAGCCGATGGCTTGAAGTGCCGAATTTGCAACAGCGATCGCATCAGCGCCTAGCATCATTGCTTTCGCAAAATCTTCAGCCACTCGTAATCCTCCAGTGATTATGAGCGTAATATCTTCCCTTCCTATTTCATTTAAATGTTTTCGTGCTCTGGCCAAAGCAGGTATGGTCGGTACATTTATATTATCTCTTAAAATTGTCGGTGCCGATCCGGTCCCTCCACCTCTACCATCTAGAATGATATAATCAACACCCACCTCAAGTGCAAAATCAATATCAGCTTCAATGTGACTGGCGGCTATTTTAAAACCAATGGGAATACCTCCCGTTTTCTCTCGAACCTCCTCTGCAACTTTTTTGAAATCTTCGGCCGTTAATAGGTCAGGAAATGCCGCTGGTGAAATCGCAGTTTCGCCTGCTGGTAAACCTCTGACTTCCGCAATTTCTTTTGTGACCTTATGCTCTGGCAAGTGGCCTCCAGTCCCAGTTTTGGCTCCTTGTCCACCTTTGAAATGGAAAGCCTGTGCTTTCTTTACTTTATCCCAAGAAAAACCAAATTTACCAGAAGCCAATTCATAAAAGTACCGAGTGTTATTTTCCTGCTCTTCAGGGAGCATGCCACCCTCTCCACTGCAAATACCTGTGCCTGCTAATTCAGCCCCCATAGACAAAGCAATTTTTGCCTCCTTTGATAAAGCACCGAAACTCATGTCAGAAACGAAAAGGGGAATTTCCAGCTCTAGTGGTTTTTTTGCATTTTTTCCAATGACAACCTTCGTTCCCACCGACTCTTCATCTAATAAAGGTCTACTTGCTATTTGCGCTGGCAAAAACTGAATGCTATCCCATTTTGGCAACGTATTTCTATTTACACCCATAGAAGCAGATGATCCATGTTGACCCCAATTCTTCAATCCATTTCTCGACAATTCTTGAATGTAACTGGTGTAAGGCTCTGTATCCTGAGGATTGGTATCCGCGTATTGACCTAAATATTGTTCCCTATTGAATGGCTGTGGATTCTTCTCTAAAAATTCATTGACCTCATCCTCATCTATCCATACAATCCCATCTTTAATGACAGAATAAAACTTGTGCAAGGCTTCTTCATTGTTATACTCACTTACACCTGTATCTATTCTATAATCCCAATCATGCACGCCACAAATAATATTCTCTCCATCCACAAAACCATCCGCCATTAAGGCGCCTCTGTGTAGACATCTTCCATATAAAACCGATACCTTTTCCTCATATTTAATAAGTACGAGATCAAGACCATTTATCTGTTCTCCTTTTGGTTCTTTTTCTTTTAGTTCTGAAACCTTGCATAATTGGATTTCTTTCATAGACCTTTCAATTTATTGAATTTTTATTTTATTTTAGGAAACAGTTCAAAGCTCTCAGAGCCATCCTAAAATGTCGAATTTACGAACCAAAGTCTCAGTTCTCTAATTCATATAAAAAAAGCTTTATTTTTTTATTACAAAAAGCAAGAAAGCAAAGAACCACCGACCTTATGTCTAGCCCATTCTAGTCTCTTGATAAACCATTTTTCGTTTTCAGCCTATGCTTCGTGGGGTTTTCTCAAAATTTCTTTGTTCCTAAAGAACTATAAAAAAACTTAATAGATGTTAATAAGGTTCTAACCAGCGGACGAACTTCAGGGGGGACTATTTTTTCAGAAATGGAAGTTCTTTCTAATATTTTTTATAATTTAATCGCATTCGTTTTTAATTCAAGAAGGCTTTAATCGATTTTCTTCCTCAATAATTCGACGCAAAGGCATTTTTGGTTTTAGACTTTTTATTCCTATTGATGTTTTCTTAAAGGGACATTGCTTATTCCAATCTGGCTCATAAACATTTACCCAAGATGACAAACTCTCAGAACTTTTTTCAAGTTTTAACTTGTAAACAGTTTCTACCCTTGCAGCTGAATGTCGACTTAAGAATTTTTTATAAGAATGTGAACTATGATAATGATCATCTTCAAAACATGTTTTGTCAGAAATAGTCATTTCAAGGCAATAGATATTATACATTTCTATGGCAGCCAGAAATAGTTCCTTTTGAGTTTGCCAAAGACCATTGATATCTTATTGCGTGAAGACAGGTTCTACAAGTTTGCCAATTTTTAATTTTTCTACCTGCTTATAAACAAGCTGGTTATCTGAATGAATTCTTCTATATTCTTCAGTAACACTACTTCCTACAAACGCAAGTAAGGTATCCTCACTTCCTTTATGTTTTTTAATGAATTTTGAAATATCAAGAATATTATTATTCAGCTCAACCCAATAACCCTTCACTTTACAACTATGTTCGGCAAGCGTGGACAAGGAGTATTGAGTGCCCTTTGAAGGAAGAATTAGGCTCGGTTTCAAACCATCGTTTCTTTGTGGACGCCTACTAGCAAAAGGACATTTTAAGCGTTCCTTCCTCATGTTACTACGTGCATCATTCACAGCACTCCATTCTTCTTCATTATCACCATTAAAACCACGATCAAATCAAAGTAAGATAAAAATGGTTCTGGTCTATGTAGTCGTGCTGAAACGATTTCCCAGGGAATCCTAATAGAGTCCGGCACACTTTCTTGAGATAACAACATACCTGCACAATTGACATAGGCGTGCGCAAAATAAACCAAGCAACAAGCTAGCTCTACTTAAATACTTTTCTTCTAATTCAATGGCACCTGGAATCAGCACAGGCATCTGATCTACTCGCGATCGAAACTTTAGAGATTTAAACAACTCAGAAGTTTGTTCACAAATGTGATCCCATAAACTAAAGGCCGGTGGCAATTCTTTTAACGGTTGGTCCTTTGGCATAAAGCCATGACTTGATGATAGAAAACCCAAATTTGCATGGCCCAAATGCTCATTCTCTAGTTCTGCAAGTTGTAATACTTGTATAAAAGAAGCCTTATATTTGAAAATACTGTTCATTGATATAGGACTTTCTAAGTTACCATATATCATTAAATACTTATCAACGAGGTATAATTATAAGAGCTATCCACACATACTTTAACAGAAATATTAGATTGTTATGACATCCTAGGTATTGGGTGCAAGAATTTTGCAGTGCAACCGATTCCTATGCTCGTAAAATTTTTCAACTTAGACCGACGCATTTACGAACTGCAAGAAAGCATAGAACAACCGACCTTGTGTCGTGCCCATTCTGGTCTTTTGGTAAACCATTTCTCGTTTTCAGGTTGCGCATCGTAAGGTTTTTTCAATAGCTCAAATAATTCATGCACCAAGGAGTAGTCTCCGTTGTCCGCAGCATCGATGGCCAATTGTGCCATGTAATTTCTCAACACGTATTTTGGATTTACATCATTCATCGCTTGCTTTTTTTCGCTTTCATCTCTGCTTTCTTTTTGCAACAACTTATGATATGCTTCGAACCACAATTTCCATTCCTCAAAAATTTCTCCTGCAATTTCTTCAGGCTTGTAAAATGCTTCACGGATTGGAGCCAAGAAATTTCCACGATCATCAATTTCAACATTCTTTGAAAATTCTGATAAATTTCTAAAAAAGATGGTCATGTCCGTTTCACTTTCTTGAAGAACTTTCTCTAGGGCCTGGATCATCTCAAGGTTATCGACCGTGACTTTAGTTAAGCCCAGTTTTTGATGCATCATTTTCAAGTAGGCTTGATGATACCACGATTGCGTTTGATCCAAAATTTGCTCAAAAGGATCGGTCTCTTCGACCAGTGGATAAAGTGCATTGGCAAGTCGCACAAGATTCCAAAGAGCAATCCGAGGTTGATACCCATATCGGTATCTTCGATTTTGTCGATCCGTTGTATTCGGTGTCCAATCATGGTCGTAGCCCTCCAACCAGCCATAAGGACCATAATCTATGGTCAAGCCTAAGATGGATAAATTATCTGTATTCATGACGCCATGCACAAAACCTACCCGTTGCCAATGTAAAACCATCTCCATGGTTTTATGTGCAACAGCTTTAAACATCTCTACATACTTCTGCTTGGTATCCTCTTTAATTTCTGGATAATAATGTTTTATGGTAAAATCTGTGAGCGTTTTTAGTGTCTTTATATCCTCCCTACTAGCAAATATTTCAAAATTTCCAAAGCGAATAAATGAAGGAGCAACTCTACACACAATCGCTCCCTTTTCATACGCAGGATTCCCATCGTACATCATGTCCCTTAAAACTTGATCTCCTGACAACATCAGCGATAAAGAACGGGTCGTGGGTATTCCCAAATGAAACATCGCCTCACTGCATAGATGTTCTCTCACAGAAGACCGAAGCACTGCCAATCCATCTGCTGTACGTGAATACGGAGTTTCTCCCGAGCCTTTTAATTGTAAAGCCCAGCTTTTGCCCTCATGCTCTACTTCTCCAAGATTTATTGCCCGACCATCTCCGAGTTGGCCAGCCCAGTGCCCAAACTGATGCCCACCATAACACATGGCATAAGGTTTACTATTTTCTAGGATGGTCTTCCCAGAAAAAATATTCAAGAATGATTCCGACAAGATGTCCTCTGGAGAAAGTCCCAAAAGAGCTGCAGTTTCATTCGAAGCATGCACCAGACTAGGATTGTTCGGTACTTTTGGTGTCACATAAGAAAAACAAGAATTAAAAACTTGTCGCGCTTCATTGCTTAAATTGGGATCAGAAGGAAGTTCTTTACTAAACTTGTCCTTTAATTTGAGTTGGTTCATCTTTGTGAAATTCCACTTTTGATTATACACTATTACTTCACCTATAATTACGTTTTGGCCTGCAATATTGTTTCATAATAACTGATGCATTCAAACCCTGTTAAGCATTCTGATTTATTAGAATTGTAGATTTTTGTGATTCTCCTATTACAAAAGTTGCATTTACAATCCATTGTAATTTTTTCCTTCTGGAATTTATACTCTGTCCTCGTGGAATTTATGCTCTGTCCTTCCGGAATTTATGATGGGTCCTCCCGGAATTTATGCTCGGTCCTCCCGGAATTTATGCTCGGTCCTCCCGGAATTTACTACGTCCGCTTCGCAGACTTGAATTATAAATCATCTGGCTTAACCAGATGATATTAGAATCAGGGAGGAACTCACTTTTCAAAAAATCTTCCTCCAATACCCAGTTCCTATGTTTTAATCAGCTTAAAAACCCTCGGTGGTAAATTAGGTTTTTGAACTCTTAAAAAGTAAACACCAGAGGTCAAGCTTTCAGTATTTCCTTCCCAATGTGCACTGTTTCTAATTTCAGATCTGAGCACAACCCTCCCCTGCAAATCAATCAAAGTAAGTTCGGCCTCAGAAATAACTTCAGTGGATGAAAGAAAAATTCTATCATTGATGGGATTTCGAAATTTGACCTGAGCGAGATCAGCAACTTGCTCTATATCAAGTATAAGTGAACAATCACCTTCATCTATAAAACCTTCAATAAATTCTTCATATGGAAAGCTTGTTAATGGGTCGGGCTGGCCAGAAATACCATGCAAATAACCTTCTAAATTTCCGTCAATTAAATGTAATGAGGTAGCTGTAAAATATGGATCAGGTCGTAAATAATCTCCAATTACATCCCAAGAATTTTCTAGGGAATCTATGAGCGGAAGAATTAAAACTACGGTGTCGTTTACATTTCCAATATCCTCAGCTGCCATCGAGAAAAAACCATTGCAATCAAAATCAGTTCCATCCCAAATACGAATATTTAGTCTATCCTCTGTCCCTCGCAAAACCTTTATAATTTCAAGATTAATTCCTGTAGAATCCTCACTGGTTATATAACCAGCAACAATCAAGTCATCTGGTCTTAAATCAATCGTATGACAAAAAGATGCTGGTGCAAAAGAACAGCTAAAAGATAAATGATGGAATAAGCAAAAAACCAAAGTACTTAGGAGTCTGTTCTTCATTTCTTATATTTTAGAGTAAAATCTTATGTAACTAAAATAAGCAAAAATAATTAACGTTGGAAGCTAAATCGATTTAGATGTACTTTCTGCGTCATTGAACAAATAAAAAATGAATAAATTAATTCCGATAACCCTACTTGCACTTGGTTTCTGTTTTACAGGATTCTACTTTTTAAACGACCAAGGAAACTCAAACCCATCAGAAGATGAGGTACATGAAATGGAACCAACGGAGGAGCAAACATCTGGAGCTATACTTTTGGATCGAATAAAAACTCCGGCTGGATTTCAAAGACTGCCTGTCGATCCTAATTCTTTTAAGGAATATTTACGAACCATTCCATTGAAGCCTCAAGGCGCTGAAGTTTCTTATTACTCAGGCGGGATTAAATCAAGTGAAGGAGTGTACACTGCAGTCATTGATTTAGAAATTGGGGATAAGAATTTACATCAATGCGCGGATGCAGTGATGCGCTTACGTGCAGAATATCTTTGGAACACGAAGCAGTACGATCAGATCCATTTCAATTTTACGAATGGCTTTAAGGTTGATTATTCCGAGTGGATGAAAGGTCGTCGGATAGTCGTAGAAGGAAATAAAACCTACTGGGATAATCAATCTTCGGCTTCAAATAGCTACGAAGATTTTTGGGAATATATGGAGTTGATTTTCATGTATGCTGGCACTGCCTCTTTGGAAAAAGAATTAATTTCTGTTCCGCTTTCGCAAATGGAGATCGGAGATGTATTCATTAAAGGAGGATACCCAGGACATGCAGTCCTCGTCATGGACATGGCAGAGAATGAAGCAACTGGCAAGAAGATTTATCTATTGGCGCAAAGTTATATGCCTGCGCAAGAATCACAAATCTTGATTAATCCTATAGATTCTAAATTAAGTCCATGGTATGTATTGGATGAAAATGAAATCATCAACACCCCAGAATGGGACTTCTCAAAAAATCAATTGAAAAGATTTAAACAATAAATCCAACCTATAAAAAAAGGTCCTTCAATTTCTTGAAGGACCTAATACTTATCTACACGCTTTTAAATTCATTAGAAGTTTGCCACTGTTGATTTTTCAGAGGCATTAAAAGAAGGAAGACTGAAGGTTGTTAGACCATCTCCTCCGTACTTATTTTTAACGACTTCATACAATTTCGGGTATTTAGATATCACTAAGTTCTGTCCATTACAAAACATCCATCCTTTTGGAGCTACATCACTCACCGTAGTTTTTACATCACCGATCGATATATGTTTTCCTATTTGTTTAATAGCTATGATGTAGTTCAATGAAGACTCAATACTGTTGAGATGATCTTCATCATCTTCACCTATGAGTGGATCTGGATCACATGCCGCAACAACTGCACATAAATCTATCGATTGATAAGTGCCATTATCTTCCCAAGTCAAGCTGGTACCAATTACGTTTAAATTGGCAATACTTGCTGGACCTTGTGGACCAGCTGGACCAGCTGGTCCTGATGGTCCAGTGGCGCCTGTTGGTCCTGATGGTCCTGATGGTCCTGATGCACCAGTTAAACCCACTGGGCCTTGAGGACCTGTTGGTCCCGCTGGGCCTGCTGGACCACCTGCTGGACCTGCTGGACCGACTGGTCCAGTTGCTCCGTCATTACCTGCTGGGCCTTGCGGTCCAGTAGCTCCTGCAGGACCTTGCGGTCCTGTTAATCCCACTGGTCCTTGGGGACCTGCCGCGCCAGTAGCACCTGTTGCTCCCGTTGCTCCGATTGGACCTGTTGGACCTGTTGGACCTGCTGGACCTGCTGGGCCACCGGCTGGACCTGCTGGGCCTATTGGACCTGCTGGGCCAGTGGCGCCATCATTACCTACTGGTCCTTGTGGACCTGTGGCGCCTGTTGGACCAGCTGGACCTGATGCACCAGTGGCGCCTGTTGCGCCTGTTGCTCCGATTGGACCTATTGGGCCGGTTGCTCCGTCATCTCCCGCAGGTCCTTGTGGACCAGCGGCGCCTGATGGTCCTGCTGGACCTGATGCACCAGTGGCTCCTGTTGCACCTGTTAATCCGATAGGACCCATTGGGCCTGTTGCTCCGGCAGGGCCAGGTGCTCCGTCATTTCCCACTGGACCTTGTGGACCAGTGGCGCCTGATGGTCCAGCTGGACCTGATGAACCAGTGGCTCCTGTTGCACCTGTTAATCCGATAGGACCCATTGGGCCTGTTGCACCGACAGGGCCAGGTGCGCCGGTATTTCCCGCTGGACCTTGAGGACCAGTTAATCCTGCTGGGCCTTGTGGACCTGCTGCACCCGTGGCTCCGATGGGACCCATTGGGCCAGTGGCACCGTCATTTCCCGCTGGTCCTTGCGGACCAGTTGATCCCGCTGGTCCTTGCGGACCTGCTGCACCTGTTGCTCCGATTGGACCTATTGGTCCGGTTGCTCCGACAGGGCCAGTGGCACCTGCTGGGCCGGTTGCGCCGGTAGGACCCGATGGACCTGCTGGACCTGCTGGACCTGCGGGTCCACCTGATGGACCAATTGGACCTTGTGGACCAGTGGCTCCGATTGGACCCATTGGACCGGTTGCTCCGATTGGACCAGGAGCTCCAGTAGATCCTGTTGCTCCGATAGGACCGATTGGGCCGGTTGCTCCGGCAGGACCAGTTGCGCCAGTATTTCCCGCTGGACCTTGAGGACCAGTTAATCCTGCTGGTCCTTGTGGACCTGATGCACCAGTGGCACCTGTTGCACCCACTGGACCGGTTGCGCCCGTAGGACCCGAGGGACCTGCTGGACCTGATGGACCTTGTGGACCTGCAGGACCACCTGAAGGACCGATCGGTCCAATAGGTCCCGCTGGACCAGTGGCTCCAGTTGCTCCCGCTGGTCCGGTTGCTCCTACCGGCCCAATGGCTCCTACTGGTCCAGTGGCACCCGTTGGACCTGCTATTCCTGCTGGTCCCGGCAATCCATTAAATCCTGGTTCGCCCATTTCTCCTTTTTCTCCATTTTCTCCTTTGGGTCCCTGTGGACCTACAGGACCAGGTTTAACTGCTCCGTTCAATGCATAAGGAACAGAAGCAAATTTTTGAACATCAAGAGTTTCATAATTTGTTCCTCCCGTAGGATCCATTTCTATTTGAATAAAATATGGTCCTCCAACACTCCAATCTAAATCTTCGAAGTTGTCGATACTGTTTCCAGTTCCAATACCTGTTGTAATTAAACCAAAAATGTTAGACTCTAACTTTTGTGTTTCAGAATAAAGGACCAGATTATGTTCATCGACAATTGAAAATTTAAGACCTATGGCTTGTTCGGTAATTGGCTTGCCCTCTGTGTCTCGCACAACTGCTTGATAATTTATACAAGCAGGAGCTACCGTTTCACAGGTATGTCTCGTGTATGCTAGCCTATAATTTCCAGCATTCTGATTGATTATTTTAAATTCAATTCTTTCTTCCTGACCTTCATCATAGGTCAAACTCAGAAGATCTTGAGCACTAAGTCCTTCTCCAAGAGTCAAAAATATCTTCCCATCCTCATCTGTCTTCAGATCGTGTTCCTCCACATAAAATGTTTGATCATCGAGAAAAATAGCTGCTTGCACAACGAATAAAGAATCTTTTACAATTTCATCAGTCGCAATATCCTTAACGATTGCTTCATAGAATTTACAACTGGGGGTAAAAGTTTGCTGTGCATACACAGAACCCGTAAGCCCAAGAAGGCAGAGGGCAAATAAATAATTAAAGTATTTCATTGTTTAAATTTTGAAAGTTCAGATTAATGTGATTTGAAAAATGATTTGGTCAGTGAATAATTACCCTTAAATATTCGGACAAAATTTTGACCACTCTGGAATGAGCTTACATCAATCGCACGACTCAGTTTTTGCTCTGAATCGAAGATTTGTTTATCCATACGAATAAGCTTACCTGAAGCATCATAAAAGGCGAAATACCAAGTTCCACTTTCTGGGATCTTAGCTTCCAAATTTAACTGATGAAATACAGGGTTAGGGTAAACCAGCAAGGAGCCTTCATCGAAGGTATTTGCTGTTTGTGACTCAACATCAAAAATTTGTAATTCCAAACAGGGATCACAAATTGTAACCGGTTGATGAAAGCCTTGAGTAAGGTTTACAGTCGTTTCTTCAACCGAAGAAATAATAGACTCGCCAATAGTCCAGTCTATGGAAATATCGGACCTCTCTGTATTTCCTCCACTAGAAGAAATGACCTGTTGAGAATAGACGCCGATACTACTACCTAGAATAAACAAAAGGGTACAAAGTTTTAAGTTATAAGTTTTCATAGAAGTAATTTACTTTCTCCTAAGATAAACACTAAGCAAAAACGTTACCCTCGTTTTAATTGATTCTAACTAATTGAAACCTATGATTTTTATAAAAAATAATTTGATTTTAGTTATTTTCAATTAATAGAAAACAGTGAGTTCATATTTTATTTATACGCTACTGTTGCTTAAATAAAACTACATTTCTCGATTTATAATTTGTAACATAAAGCGTACCATCTGAAATTAATAAATCCGTAGGCTTGGACAGATTTTCTTTGATTATCTGATTTAACTTTCCTTTTTTATCATAGACTACAACCCTATTGTTTTCAAAATCCGTCACAAAGACCTGATTATCTGAAACATATAAACCTGTCGCTGCATTCATTTTTTCCTCTGAACCAAAAAGAAGAATAGATTTGCCACGAGCATCAAAAACCTGAATGCGATTATTATAGGCATCCGCAACATAAATAGAATCATTGACGATCTGCACGTCGGTCGGATAATACAACTGTCCTTGCTCTTTCCCTTCCGTTCCAAAACTGATCCACTGCTCACCAGCACCATAAAGAATCCGATGATTGTAGAAATCCGCAATCGCATATTTGCCGTCCACATAATCCACTCCACCCGGTGCATCCAAAGAATCAATCAATGGAAGCGCTACCCTCTCCGCTCCACTCATCTGAGTAATCTGATCTTTGCCATACTCTGGAATTAATAATAGCTTACCATCATTACTCAAATGCATCGGCCGATCAAAATCCTCGTAAATATTTTTCAACTTTCCAGATATGTCCAACTGAACTACTTGATTATTATCTCCGTCGGCCAACCATAAATCACCATTTAACATGGTAAGTCCAATCGGTGTTATACTGTCCAATTCAATGACCTTATTCTGCACCCATTGTAGCCCCTTGTCCTCCCTGCAAGAAAACACAAATAATAAGAGGCAGAATAGACCGAGTATAGTTTTGGTTTTCATGGATTAGTTATTTACTCTGTCGTACTTACAACAGCCTGGAAGATCTTTATAAATTTCATTGTTCGCACTTGCCTTCTTGGTATCATGTCCCGCAGTAACAATGTTGGCTTCAATAGCTGCGATGGTTGTCTGAGCCGTATCAAAACTCACTGTGATTTCTTTATTGTCAATATCCCAATCAGCATCAACGACTCCTAGGATAGATTTTGCAGCTTTTTCAATTCGCGCCTTGCACATCCCACAATTTCCTGCAACAAAAAAGCTTTTCTCAATGACCACAGATTCATCTGTTAAAACGGTACCGATGGCTTTAGACTCCTCTACCGTACCATCCGTCCGTGTGATCTTGGTTGTTACCGCGGTGTATCCTGCATTATCCACCTGATCTTCAATTTGCTTCAAAGTCAACTCTTTAGAAGCTGGATAAGAAAAGGTAAAAACTCCTGTCTCCATTTCTATTTTCACATCTTTAATTCCTTTGAATTCTTTAAATTTTTTCTCCAAACCATACGCACAAAAAGGACAGCCCAAACCATCTACCTGAACTTCCATCTGATCTCTATCAGATTGCGCTTGACTCGTAAGTCCCATGCCTAGCAAAAAACTAATAGCAAGAATTTTATATATAATTTTCATAATCTTTTTTTTTAAATAATTAAAAGGCAAATCTAGTGCCTATAAAAATACTCAAGTCTCTTTCCCTATATCTTGCAACCCGCTGCCTAAGCGGCGCTTGAACGGATAGGTCGTAGGTGAATTGTCCTTTGGCATATTGTATACCCTGTGCATACAACATCATAAATTCATCATTCTCCATAAACCAGCTGGTCTGATATTCAAAATATAGGTTCACTTGATCGACTGGATATACCTGTTTTTTTAAAGGCAAACCAAAGCCCAATTTATACCGTATTTCACGATCTTGATGGTACGTGTCAATCCCGAGTCCTAGCTCGTTGGAAATACCATATCGTAAAGATTCATATCCAGCAACTACCGCTAAATAAGTTTCAAAACCGCCAACCATCATTTCGTGGATATGCACTGATTCGTCTCCGGTGCCAAGCGTCTGAAGAACTTTGGCTATCATCCTAAAAGTCTTTCCAGTTTTATCCTTCCTAAAAAATTGATACTTCCCTAAAATCTGAATATCACCCAGACCTAATCCGCTGCCCTTTCTTTCATCGTCAAATTGATAGCCAACAAATGGAACGTGTAATGCAATTAAAGAATTGGAAGTAGGTAGATAGTGTAACATCAAAGGAATACGTGTAAAATTTCCTTCGGGCGTTCGACGATGCTCAACTAGAACCTTTACCAACTTGGTTCCACCTCCAAGCATGATGGGTTTATCACCGGTAATCGGGGGCCCTTGTGCGGATAATTGATTAAATGTAAATAGAGCTAGACCAATGGCCAGCCATTTAAAATATTTCATAGTTCGTTTAAATCTAATGAATAATAAACCCTATAGGGCTGATCAAAAGATTTAATAGCTATAAGCGGTAGGTCTGAAGTATGGCGAAGGTATTACGCCGGATTAATGGAGGTATAGGTAGTGTAGCCAAATGGTGGCCCAGCTTCTGCGAATTTAGGTTTTTGAAAACCTCTGAAGCAGCAAGAGGGGCTACATAATTATTGGTCTCAAAATCTGCGATATACGCTAGGCCAGAATCAAAATCCATATCAAAGGCTACCTGATCATTCGCACAACAATCGTCGTGGTCACCATCTGAAGCTTTATCCTTATGACAGGCCGGTAATTCTTTGCCACACTTTTTCATGCAAGCAGTAACCTCAGCACAGCTTTTGGCTTTCCCAAGAAGATTAACCCGCTTTAGGTCACCTTGACAGAAATGCATATCCATGGTCAGCCCTGAGGTATTAACCATTAAAAGCACCGCCATGAAGATGGCAAATATTCGATATGTCTTTGTAAATAACATGAACACCTCAAAATTATAACAATTATTCTTTAGTCAAGTTCCAAATAGGCATAATTTTTCGTTAAAATCCACCTTATTTGACTCCTAAACCAAGAGTCACTCAATCATAAATTCCACACGCCGATTCTCAGGATGATATTTTCTGCCATCTTCTATGGATATCGGTCGGGTGTCACCATACCCGATGGCCATAATCTGTTCTGCGTCCACTCCTCTTTCAATCAGATATGCAGCGATGACCCTGGCCCTTTCCTCTGATAAAATCAGGTTTTTCTGAGGATCACCAACATTGTCAGTATGCCCCTCTATGATCAGTTGGCGGAATCGATGTCTTTTCATAAAGGAGGCCAACTTATCTAAATCAGGAAAGGAGACTGGCAGTATTTCCGATTTTGCTTTTTCAAATTCAACGGTTTTAGGAAGGTACTTTTCTATGACTTCCTTAGTCAAAACTTCTGGCTCAGGATTAAGCTCCGGTTTAGGTTCAAATACGGGCTCGGATGCTGTTTCAGGAACGGGCTCGGGCTCAGGTTCTGCTTTAAGAACGGGTTCTGGTTCCGTTTCAAATTTTATTTCAAATTCAATTTCTGGTTCTGGCACAAGAATAGAAACGGTTGAAGTCTCTAATGGGGGAGAAAAACTCTCGGAAGGAATAATCACTGGATCATCGCCATACCATAAATTTTCTAGCCAGTTATTGTCAGGATTCTCCGGTAATTTCCAATACAATTTCAATTCAGCCTCGTTCATAGCGTTAAAGTATTTTACCGTAAATTTATAATCCGTATTTCCTTCTAAATAAATCTTCCCATGTGCATTTCCCACATCGTTTAATCGCCAATTAGAAAATACCATAACTTCACCTACCCAAAGCATAATACCATCATCTACGCGAGCAGAAAATTCTACTTCGCCACTGCGAGAGGTTTTAATCAAACCAGTATAAATTACGGAACAATTATCAGAAATCACTCCCTCGAATGGAGGATGGTAATCCCAATAAAGATCTAGATTGGAAACACTACCAGTTCCCACGTATTCTTCAAAGTTAGTCCCATTGTAATATGCTGCTTTAAGATCACCTTGTGCCATTATTAAAGAGAAAATTGGGCTTGAAAAAACAAAGAATAAAACATAATTTTTCATCTTACAAATTTTACTTCAGCATGGACTACCTAATATAAATGAACTTAACTGAAATCCATAAAAAAAATAGAGCCAGACAACAAATTGTTCGACCAAATGATCTCAAAATGGAAATGAGCTAGGTTTTAAACTTTCGTACAAAAGGTATTAATATATTTACAGCATGAACTTGAAGCTGCTAGAAAATCAATTAGGAATATCTTCCAATCAAATCAAAAAAGTCATCCAGCTTTTCGATGATGGCGCAACCGTTCCATTTATTGCTAGATATCGTAAAGAAATGACTGGGTCTCTGGATGAGGTACAAATACTCGCCATTAAAACTGGATACGAGCGCCAACTTAAATTAATTAAGCGGAAAGAAAGCATCTTAGAGATTATCAAGGAGCAGGGAAAGTTGAATCCAGAATTACAGAAAAAGATTGGAAATTGCTGGGATGAAAACCTTTTAGAAGATATTTATTTGCCATTCAAAAAGAGTCGTAAAACCAAGGCGGATATGGCGAAAGAAAAGGGACTGGAAGGATTGGCCAAATTGATCTGGGCGCAGAAAACAGACCACATAAAACAAGCCTCTAAGAATTACTTAAACAAAGAAGTAAAAAACACCGATGAGGCGCTTGAGGGAGCTAGGTATATCATTGCAGAGTGGATCAATCTAAACCTATCTACCCGACAAGTCATCCGTGAAGCTTTCACAAAAAATGCATTTGTCCAAGCAAAGGTTGTTAAGAAAAAGATAGAACAGGCGAAAACTTATACTGATTATTTTGATTATTCAGAGCCTTTGAGGCGTTGTCCATCGCACCGTTTGCTCGCGGTCTTCCGAGGAGAAGAAGAAGGATTTTTAAGAGTATCGATTGGTATTGATGAAGACCGAGCCATTGAAAAATTAAGTCACTATTATATTAATTCCAGAGGTGCTTGCGCAAATGAAATGGAACTTGCCATCATAGATTCACTGAAGCGATTAATCTTCCCTTCCATTGAAAATGAAACAAAGAAAATTGCAAAACAAAAAGCGGATTTAGAAGCCATCAAAGTCTTTGCAAATAATCTAAAACAGCTGTTACTTTCGGCTCCCCTCGGCGAGGTCCCAATCCTTGCCCTCGATCCTGGTTTCCGAACGGGTTGCAAGGTTGTCGTATTGGATGGTCACGGCGAACTTTTAAATAACACAACCATTTATCCACATCCCCCTCAACAAAAAACCGAAAAGTCAGCATCCATCATCAATGAGTTGGTTAAGAAATATAAGATAAACCACATTGCCATTGGGAATGGAACAGCGGGTCGGGAGAGTTATCAATTCCTACAAGATATGGCCTGCGATGCGGAGCTTTACATGGTGAACGAAAACGGAGCTTCCATTTACTCCGCATCAGAAATTGCAAGACTTGAGTTCCCGGATCTTGACCTCACTGTCAGAGGTGCGGTATCTATCGGAAGACGGTTGATGGATCCACTTGCAGAGCTCGTGAAAATCGATCCAAAATCCATCGGTGTCGGTCAATACCAACACGATGTAAATCAAACCTTACTCAAGGAAGAATTAAATCAGGTCGTCGAATCTTGTGTAAATACCATCGGGGTAAATTTAAATACAGCCTCCCCATTCTTATTGCAACATGTTTCTGGTCTCGGGCCAAAACTAGCGGAGAACATCATTCAATATCGGCAAGAGATCGGCGGCTTCCAAGAGAGAAAAGAATTACTCAAGGTTCCCCGCATGGGTAAAAAAGCCTATGAACAAGCGGCAGGATTCCTAAGAATTAAAGGCGGTAAAAACCCTTTAGACAATACAGGCATTCATCCAGAAAGATATGTCCTAACTAAAAAGATATTCAAGAAAGAAGGAATAGACCCTTCCGCGCTTAAAGAGCAAAAAGAAAAATTATCTGGGATAAAATTATCAGCATATACTACAGATGAGGTAGGTATGCCTACCTTAAAAGACATGATCAAAGAGTTACAGAAACCCGGAATTGACCCCAGAGGAGCCGCTACTGCCGTCAAGTTTTCCACCAAGATCAAAAGCATCGAGGATCTTGAACGAGGAATGATACTCACAGGTATCGTGAGTAACCTGACCAAGTTTGGTGCCTTTGTTGATATTGGCATCAAGGATTCAGCCTTGCTGCACATTTCAGAAATCACCAATAAATTTATTAAAGACCCGGCAGAGGTTTTATCCTTAAATCAAGAAATCAAGGTAAAGGTCAAGGAAATTGATGTGGCGAGGAAGCGGATTTCTATTACTATGAAGTATGAGTAGAATATCAATTTAGGCAATAATTATTTAATTAAAATTATCATTTCTAAAGCTTTAATGACACTATAGAATCAGGAAGCGGTTTATCCGGAATATTAATAAAAAGTTCAAGTTCACCCCCTAATGCTTCCACATATTTCCTAAGAGTAGAAAGATGCATATCGCTACGCTTTTCAAGCCTTGAGACATTCTCTTGAGTAATAGACATCTTGCCAGCTAGCTCTACTTGAGTTAAGCCAACAGCTTTTCTGAATTCAACGAGCTTTTTGTATTCTTTTATTAGTGAATCACTTCTTTTTTTGATCCGTTTTTGCCTTTCGGGTGAAAAATTTTTCACAATATCATCTATCGGAATTCCCATGTTATTTATCCTTTTCTAAATTATTTAAATGGTTCAAAAACCTTTTGTCTGCGATTTTAATAAGTTTTTTATAAAATCTTTTTTGATCTTTCCCCTGTTTATTGCCACCTACTAGTAAAAGAGCGTTTCTATCTGGATCAAATGCAAAAGCAATACGCCAAACTTCTTTTCCAACTGAAAATCTAAACTCTTACATATTTGTAAATTCAGAGCCTTTAAGTGTATCAACTAACGGTCTCCCAAGTTGAATACCGAAAACTTCCAAAACATTTGTTTTTTCGACAATACTATCTTGAACATCCTCTGAGAAATTTATAAATTCCTCTTTAAAATCTTCATGTAATTCAACTATCCAACTCATGTTTAAATATAACACTAAAGTCATATGCTGTCAAGTGCATATAAATATAACTTAATTTTTAGATTAATAATTTCGCAGAATTGCTATCTAAGTATAAGAACCAGTCATTTTAGGTGATTCTATTGCTCTGCATGATAAATTATTGGCACAAATTTTTGATCTTAATTATTCTTCATCAAGGTGCAAAGTGTATTTAGATCGTCAATGATTCTACCTTTTGGCTCACATACGTTTCTATCAATTGATTCAATTCTGCCTGAATAGAAACTCCTTTATCCTTATTATACCACTTTTGAAGGTCTCGCTTGTGCGTTTCGTCATCAGTTGTTGGATCTTTTAGGTGATTCATGACCATGGCTTGAGCCTTCTCAGGTCTAGGACCCCAGATAAATAAATCATTACCATCAGCATCTCTTGCTACTAACTTTGGAATTGACTTACTACCATTGGTTAAATATTGATCGATTTCTGATCCTTCTGCGTCACGATTCTGAATTATTAAATTAATGTTAGGATTTAAAGCGGCTAATTTTTTTATGAAAGCATGACTATGCGCTGCATCCCCACACCAAGGCTCGGTAATCAAAAGCCATTCCGTCGGCTCCTCAATGCTCGTAATTTTATCTATGAGCTCCGGCAATAGTTTGGACGTCTTTTCCCAGCGATTGATTCTTGCCCGATTCATTTTGACATAATTCACATACGCATCTTTGTCGTATGGATGGCTCTGATTCTCACCACTTAAAATCGCTTCAAACTGTTGTTCGTATGTTTCTACTGTCATGATATTTTTTTCTGTAATGAACCAATTTATAAATCGATGCAGGGTCATTAGGAGACTCTCTCCACTTATGATTTGGAATGTATCTTTTGTTATCGATTTTAACTACTTCAATTTTATTTCAATCCTAATCTACCTTAGCTTTTTTACAAAGCTTTGGGAACCATATTAAATCAAATCGGCGTTTTAATTATTCAAACAACATTTTTTATACTTTTTCTCGCTACCGCAGGGACAAGGATCATTGCGTCCAATTTTGGGTTCAGCTCTTAAAGGCATAATATCTGGTTCATAATAATTTTTGTAATTAGATTTCCAATCAATTTCTTCTTCTATATATCCAGCCCATGTTGTAGTCACTTCTTCATATCGATCTCCTATCGTGAGAATTTCCCTTTTAAAACTAAAATTGTCAGGTTTCAAAAAATTCTTACTCACTTCGCTCCAATCACCGCATATACCTTTCGATACTATTCCTCGATCAAATAATTTTTTTATTTCTGGCAATAGAACACTGCCTTTAATATCAATTACATTGCAAATAAGCGTAGCTATTACATCGCTATCAATTACATTGTCCTCTAAAGTGCTGTTAAGGAAAAACTGTATCACATCATTATACCAACCTATAACTTCATCCCATCTTTCTGGGTGGTGCAATGCTATCTGCTCAAGCATATCGGAAAAAATAATTCGGGCATAAGTATCAATACCAGGTGTGAACATAAATTTTTTGCAAATCTCCAAATTGTTGTCACAGATTTTGTAAGCCACCTCCCATATCAATGCTGTAAGAAAGTCCCCAATATAAAGTTCTAAATATTCCTCAGACTGACTTAGAACATTAAATATGACATTTATACTTTTTGCAGCCTTAAGCTCTCCAAGAAGATATAAGGAATGAATTACAAAATTCATTTTCTCTTCATCCCATCCGTTTTCTTCAGTCAACTGCTGGAAATAACCATATCGTATGATGCTATCTTGCAACACCAATTCAAGATCTTGAATTAGTGTATCTTTCGGTAGAGAAAGTATGATGTCAAGTTTTTCCTTTCCAATATAAAGTCCATGGCTATAAAGCCATTCAATTTCCTGGTGATAAAAATTTGGAGCTTGACTGATTGTAGTAAATTCCTGTGTTTTTGTTTTGACGCAAATTCTGCTCTCTTGTTCCTCTTCAAAACGAATACGTGCAGCTTCAATTCTAGCATTAAATATTTGCTCGATTGCCATTTCCGTTTCATAAGTATCCGGTGCCAATTCGTGCATGATCTCATGACGGATTTCGGCCTGGCCAATATCCCCAGTAGCAACAAAATATAGTACCGTACATTTTAAAAATGAAATTACCTCAGTTAGGTGAAATGTGTTGCGGTCCGGATAAAGTGATTTCAACTCCAAATCGTCACCCAAAACAGCTGGCATTTTTTCGTATTCTTGTTTTAAATAATACTCGTTTGCCAAATTTAGTTTTCCAAACAAATAATTAGGATGTTCTTTTACTATCCATTTGTTAACATCATACATCTTTTGAGTCTCGTTCAATTGTCCGTATAATACTGAGAGAAAATTTTTAAGCTGCGGATTATCAGGATACTGTTCAATGGCATCTAGCATTTTTTGAATGCTCGATTTTTTTCCTTCCATTGCCAATTGATGATATCGCGGAAGTTTGAGCGATAGTTCAGGTGTAATGGCATTTTCTTTGTTGAAAAAATTTGAGTCGGTGGTTATAGTATAACCTAATTCAATATTGCTCATTTAATATTAAGTCTAATCTGTTTTCTTCTTTATTTCTTCAATTCATTGAAGAATGACTAACTTAACAAACATATTTCAATTTAAATAACAGACACAAAACAAAATTAGCTCAAATTATAAATTGGCTGCTTCGATTTCCTGCTCAATTTGTTTTGTAAAATTGTTAGTTGAATTACCGACAAACACATAGTCCTAAATTGCTTTAAATTGCTTAGATAAGCGCTTCTACCTTTTCTCTAAGTACATGCTCAGAGGTAAGTCCTTTCAAGCTATCAACAACTCTGTTCTTTTTCATAAAAAAGAGCGCCGGTATACTTCGCACTTTAAATTCTTGAGCCAAAGTACGGTTATCATCAATATTGACTTTCAGAATTTCAACTCTTCCGTCAAATTCATCCGCTAGTTTTTCAACCGTCGGCAAAAGAGTCTGGCAAGGGCCACACCAGTCTGCGTAAAAGTCAAGAACGATGGGCGTATCTTGTTGCATTAGCTCATTTAGCTGCTTTTGTGATTCTATAGATTTCATGGTATTAGTTTTTATTTAATTAATACTTCAAATTTAAGCCGCTTATCAGGGTAAAGCATAGACCAGGTTTCCCGATGATTTAACCAAATTTCCCTTGAAAAACTAAATACCATTCAAAATCCATTAAAACAGGCCGAAATTTCCGCAAAAGTCATATTCTGCAAGTAAAATGGGCAATCTTTTATTGGATTATAGCCTCTTTCATAGGCTTAAAACCATGATATTGAGGTAGCCACAGCTTTTTTTCCAAAAAAACCCACATTCGTTGCAGCGAATCAGCCACTTCCCTCTTTATACTATCAAAGACACAAACGAAATGAAAAAAGTTCTACTATCCACCGTCCTACTCTTAGCGCTCTTGAGCAGCAGTGGTTGCTATAAAGACGCCGATAATAGCTCAGAGATCATGGTGATTACTGAGAGACCGGATATTAAGATCGGGACTTCGATTCATGGGGTGGTTACAGATCAGAACGGAACACAATTGAGCGACTATGATGTTGTAATCAGTAATGAAACTTTTGCGGTAGATCAGGAGGTCTACAATCTAAGTTTGACTCAGGTCAATAAAAAGAATCAGCACCTTTCATTTATGAAGGATGGGAAAGAAATCGCTTTCGCAAATGTATCCCTAATTGAAAACGACAACAACAAGGTCAACATCACTGCCCTTCCAGTATGGAACACTAGCCAATTAAATAGTAGCAAAAATAATATTCAACTAGACAATAATTACCAAATTGAAATAAATGCCTCGGAATTAAGTACCGCACAAGAAACAACCCATGGAATCACTGCTGATCCAAAATTGTTGAAGCAGATGGGATTGTGGGGTTCCAATGCAACCGAGCAAGACTATTTTTTATCAGGTCAATCAGCATTTTTCTTAGATGCCGAAAATCTCAAGCTTGGAACAAATTCCCTGCAACTTAATTACGATCGTTCAAGCATCGCAACACAGACTGTTAGCCTCTTTCATTTGAATGAGAATTTTCATCAGTGGATACTTGTGGGCGAATTAAGTGCAGGAAGTGGAACAATAGCGCTTCCAGCTCTTGGATATTATCTCATCGCGGATAAGACCCCGAGTGCTTTTGTTGAAGGAAACATAAGTTATGAAAACTTGCCTTTGGCATTTCAAAGCATTGACTTAAGTATAGACAATAATAAGAGCATTCAAGTAACCGCTTCCGCAAATGGAAGATGGGCTAGTTTTTTACCAAAGGACATTCTTAGTGTGTTGACCATCAATGACCCTTGCGGAGAATTCGTAGCTGAAGAAGATCTAAACATTCTTGAGGACGGACAAACATTTGCAACAGCGTTGACCAATGCCAATACAGAAAACTTAATTCCGCTTAACTTTCAAAGCATAAAATGCGATGGAGAACTAGTAAATGCGCCTGGCACGTTGGTAGAATTCGGAGCTACTGAAACGCTCATGCTCTTCCCTACAAGCTCTGTCCAAATTGCGGTACTTTCTTGCGGAGAAATTATCATCAGCGGATATGACGTAACAAACAATAACCAAGGTCCAGGCATCCCATGGAATGCACAGATTGAAGACCAACTAGAATATCTATCAACCTGCGAAGATTTTAACGAAGGATTCAGTTTTCTAAAAATTAATGGTGAGATGGAATTACTTTCTCCTTTCACATTGACAAAGGAAAATGGAAGATCGATTTTAAGATCTGCAGAAAATGATATCAGAATAATTATTCAAGGAGAGCAGATCGGCAACTATAAAGAAAATGAAGTAAACTTTTATATTGATGATGAAGATTTTGGAGAAAAAGGATATCGGATGTACTGCGAAAATTCACCCGTAGGATGCGGAATAAATGATTGTTACATCAGTCACTACGAAGATGTGGGGAATGGATTGACAAGGGTTACTTTTTCAGGAACCTTATGGATGCAAACCATCCAAAATCCAACGGCAGGAAATTACGAGGTGCAAGGCCAAATTATTACAACCTTATAGACGATTTGAAGACCCCTTTGTGAAAGAACACGATATTATATCAGGATGTAAAAAAGGCAATCGGCTTGCGCAAAAATATTTTGTCGAGACCTACTCCTCTCAGATATTTACCATCTGCAGAAGATATATCAAGCGAGAAGATATTGCCAAGGATTGCTTACAGGATACCCTGGTTCATATTCTCAGAAAAATAAACAAGTATGAGGATCGTGGAAAGTTTAAAGGATGGATTTCAGCAGTAACAGTAAACAAATGCATCGAGTGCATAAGAAAGGAACAGAGAAATATATTTGCATCGATTGATCTTACAGCAGAGCCAGCAATTGAAGAAAGTATTTCCTTAAAACTTGAGCACGATGACATCATGAAATTTATAGACACGATCCCAGAACAATACAGAATCGTGATTAACATGTATCTGGTCGAAGGTTTTTCGCATAAAGAGATTGGTGACCATTTAGGCATCAATGAAAGTAGTTCGAGATCCATTTTAAGTAGAGCAAAAAAGATGATCAATGATTCATTCAAAAGTGAAAATTTTGTAGTGATTCACAGCGATCGAAAAAATAGTAAAAAAATAAAAAGTTCATAAGAATAAATATTCCCTATCATGGAATTAAACAATAAAGAAAAAAAGGTTAAACAAGTGCTCTCCGATATCAATTATGATATCGACACAGATTTCCTCTGGAAAGAAGTGAGTCAAGAACTTGACAACACAAACAAGAGAAGAAAACTTTGGTTCATCCCATTGTTCTTCATCGCTGTGATCGGTGTAGCTTACCTCGCTTTAAATTACCAACTAACACCTATCAACACCGTCAGTGAGTTACAGACGGATACGATTACTGCCAATCAAGCTCAAAATATAAATACGCCAAGTAATGGCTCCTATGAGGAGGCGGAAAAAGAAACGACAGAGACAATAGATAAAGAAATAAACAGAAAAGCACAGATAAGAAATACGAAAGAAGCCAACACACAATCTATAAGCGACAATGGAATTACTTTTCAAAAAAACAATGAAAAAGTTTCGACAAAAACAGAACTAAAAAAATCAAGCAATACAACCGCGACTAAAAAATCCCAAAGCCTTCAGACGATTAATGAAAAGAACTCATCTGAGCAAACAACGAATAATGTATCAGAACGCACATCGAATGTGACTGAGTTTAATCAACAGAACTTAACTACCAATAGAAATATAAAAAACGCTCCACCTAAAAGTTTGATCAATGATGCGAAGTTAGTGCAGCCTTTAAGTTTATTTGGAATTGATAAGATACAAGCCAGCGCTTTTGCTACGGAAAGAAATCCATGGTTAATCTCGGAAGAAAACTTAGCATCCATTGAAATTAAAAAACCAAGATCCAATCGTTGGTTCTTAAGCATCGGAGCTGGTGCCATTCAAAACATCTCAACCGTTAATACTGCTCCTAGTGAGTTCCCTACAGATTACTTTAATAAAGAGATGGCCTTGCCTGGCATCAATGCAAGCCTACAACTAGGTATTCAGACAAGATCTAATTGGAGAATTTTTGGAGGGGTCGATTATGCGCAGCTTGTCACAAGATTTACCAACAATGAATTAGAAACTGTGGATGGCACTTTGGCTATTGAAAATCAACAATCCATCGATCCTAGCAACGCGTTGCAATCAGGTGCTGGTAGTCTAGCGACTCAAGCGGTAATTGAGAATGACCTTCAGTGGCACAGACATCATAAATCATGGAATGTGGAACTGGGTATTTCTAGGAATCTATTTGCGCAAAGCAAATTTATTGTCGCACCAGCCTTCAGTCTAGTTCAGAATCTAGTAAGCGCTCACTCCGGATATTACTTTACGGAGCAAGCACCCTACTTTAATAAATTTACGAATAACGAAAAAAATCCTTTTAGAAAAAATACTGGACTTAAAACCCAGTTGGCCTTGGACCTTGGGTATAAACTGAAAGGTTTTGAGGTTTCCATTCATACGGCGTGGAGAAATCCACTGCAATCTATAACAGAGCAAACAAACTTTTACCAAACAAAAAATTCCCAATTAAGTATTCAAGCTCGTGTAAACTATCTACTCAACTGGGAAAATTAATTGATTTAAATCTTTATAAAACTATGAAAAATTTATTTACAAAACTTGTCTGTGTTACGCTACTGTGCAATTTATCTGCACAAATGAGCGCTTCAACCGACTTCGAACTTAATGAAGCCCCATCTGTAGTCTGCCCGACTGTTGCAGATGTGAACTTTCCACCCACTGTCGAACTGGCAATAGCTGGTATTGATATAAATTCAGCGTCAGCAACTATGACCCCTGAATTACTTGTCAACGATTATGGTGTTGCCGCTGACGATGCCTATGTAACTTGGGATGACCCTGACAATTGTGATAACCTACAAGAAACTTGGGAGGATCAAGTTTTTGATCTTTCTAATGGTTCATTTAAAATTTTAAGATCTTGGACAGTTCTCGATTGGGATTTAAATGAAACCACATCAGGTGTTCAGATTATAAAAAACATTTTAACTAGCAGTTCATATTGCGAAAGCTTTGTCGAGACCTATGTTACTCCTTGGGCTTGCGAATACATTCTTAATTCAGCAGATCTTTTAGCTCCCGGAATTGCTTATGATAACTTGGTCATGGACCCTCCTCAAGGCACTGTGTTAGGCTTAGGAATTACAGCAGTAAATATTTCTGGCACAGTGGCTGGAGAAGATTTTTCATGCATAACATCTGTGGATGTATTGGACGACGCTCCACCCGTTGCTATTGCAATACAGAATTTAAGTATTTCCTTGATTGGTCCTGATTGTACCGCAGTACTCTATCCTAGTCAGATTGATAACGGATCTCATGATGGTGCCTGTGGTACTGTTACACTATCTATTTCTCCAGATTTTATTACGTCAGATATGGCAGGAACTGACGTGGACGTTATCTTAACTGTTACTGATGAATCTGGGAATATTAATCAAACTTGGACAACTGCTACTGTAAGCGCATGCAGTGGTACTGGTGGAAACAGCCTTGCTTGTATTGGGTTTACCGTTGTAGGCCCATTACAAGATGATGGCATACAATTATCCCCAGAAGATTTTTTAGCTGACAGCAGTACTGCCAGCGACGATTTAAGTTTAGAAATCACAGATGAAGATGGTAATGTAATACCTGGAGCATATATTCCGGCTCTAAGTTATGGAACCTTTATTTATACTATAACTGACAATGCTACTGGTAATAGTTGCTGGGGGACCTTAAGTATTCCTCTTCCATTCTTACCCTGCGAATTTTTAACTTGTAATGATCAAGTCCACCTTACTCTTGAAGCCAATGGAACAGTAACCTTCGGTCCTGAAGATTTATCACCAGGCCTAGGGAATTGCACGAATCTTGAAGTTACAATTACAGATTTAGACAACAACATAATACTAACAAGCCCACAACCTACGATGAATGAGGCTGGCTCATATTACTACACCATATCTAATGCGGATGGTAATAGCTGTTGGGGGAATTTAACCATTGGTGACTTTACGCCATGTCCTTCATTACTTGTATGCAATGCCCAATTAAATGTGAGCATGAGTTCAGTAAATGGAGGAGCACAAACGGCTACCATTACCTCCAATATGTTGCTAGAAGGAAATTCAACAGGTTGCGATCTTGATAGCTATTTAATAGAGTTAAATGATACAGGTGTTGTAGGTTACTTCTATTCAGGTATTGGTTCAGTAGTGGTAGATCAACCGAGCATATACACCTATACCGTAACGGACCCTGCTACTGGCAACAGCTGCTGGGGTACTGCATACATTGAGCAAGTAGAAAACTGCTATACACTAGCCGATGTAAATTTCCCTGATGACTTAGACTTTGCACTTTCTGGAATAAACGCCTCTAATCTTTATGCGACTTTTACTCCAGAGAATCTAGTCAGCAATCTAGGTGTTACTTATGAGGACGCCAATGCAAGCTGGGATTTAATCCCCAATTGCGGGAATTTGGCTTCAACCTATGATGATGCAGTTATTGATCTTGGTGATGGATCATTCAAGATATTAAGAACATGGACCATACTTGATTGGTTGACTGCTGAAATTAGCACCCATGTTCAGATTATCCGGAACATTGTTTTCCCAGGAATAATCTGCGACTTCTTACCTAACTCTGCGACCCTAGGCGATTGTGATTCAGGTCATACAAATTCAGATGATGTTGAATGGCCAGATGACTTATTAACCATTGCTGATTATAGAATCACACCGAATGAATTGGCACTATACTCAGCTGCAGATCCTGCTGACACCAAGCCAGTATTTGTAAATAACGCAAGTCAATATACTGTAGAATACACTGATATTTTAAATGAATTCCAGATTCAACAATTGACCGTTGGCAGAGTCTGGTCTGTATATACCGGAGGTGTTGTCGTAGCCAATTATACACAAACTTTGGTTATCGATATTTCTGATCTAAACTCCTTGGTCGCTGTCAACACCATGTTTGAAAGACCCATCCCAGATGTAGAATTAAACAACGATGTATTGACAGATAATTCAGGTGTCGCTTATCTTGACGATGATGGAGACATCAACCTTAATAGAATAGATGATCCGACCAATGGAGTAACCATCCGAGATCTGATATTTGTTCAACAATATATATTGGGACTGAGAGATTTAACGGATCATCAGTTAATGGCTGCAGACTTCAGCTCTGACGATCAAATTACCGCTATGGATCTTGTTGAGATAAGGAAAAATATCTTAGAAGTAAGTCCTGGTCCATTCTCTGATTGGAGATTTGTTGATGTTACTGAAACTACCCTCGGATCGACACTCCGACCAAAAGGAAATTTCATAGGTATTAAGCCAGGAGATGTGGATGATGATGCATTCCTTGGAGATCCTATAATGAGAGAAGAAGGAATCATGTTACTAAGTGATGTTCTTATCAACAATGGAGAAAACTATGAAGCTACATTAGAGTATGATGGAGAAGAACTTTCTTTGGGTGTAGAAATACATTTATACTATGATGAAAATTTAATCGAGGTAACTGAATTGTATGTTGACAATCCTGACATGGCAATAGATTATAATCTAGACGAGCCAGGAGAAATACATGTAACTATGATTCAAAATGGAAATAGTGGATTTGTATTCGCAGATGAAAATTTGATTAACATTAAATTCGCAGCTACCTCTAATGGCTTATTAAGTCAGGCCATCAAATTTGTTTCACCGAGAAACTCATTCCTTTTAGGTTTAGATTATGAATTAATAACTCTAAGTATAGAAATGGGAGAGGTCATCGGAACAGGAGTAGAAACAACTGCCATCCATAGTGAAATGTTTGAAGTCTACCCTAACCCAGCAAGAGATATAGTGAATTTTGATTTTATTGATGAAACGCCGAGTGACTTTACCATTCAACTATTTGACACCAATGGTCAATTGATTTCTCAACATAAAAATCAGACAGCCATCAACGTAAATGAACTTAGTTCGGGAATGTATCTGTATAAACTGATTGATGAAGATCGTGCATACAGTGGCCTACTAAGTGTTATAAAATAAATCCCATTAACCCTCCAAAAGAGGATTCTAGTTTCAGCTAGAAACCATATAAAAACCCTTCTTCTACTTTTGTGGAAGGAGGGTTTTTTATTTATCTCACCTTCATCGACTTTTTACGCTTGCGCAAATATATGATCTGATGAGCGCTATGATTCTTCAATATGAAATTGCGGAGCTAAAGAAATGTATTTGCGAAAGCAGAGTCTTCAAATAAACTGCATTAATAAACAAATCCAGCTATCTTCGCAACTCATGCAACCGACGCTCATTTCATCACCATTGCAAGGCTTCACGGATTTTCGATTTCGGAATGCCTTCCATCAGTTCTTTGATGGGATCGATGTTTTTTATGCACCTTACATTCGCTTTGGAGGGAAGATGGAAATCAAGGAGGTTTACCAACGAGACTTACAGGTCAAAAATAATAAAGTAACAACTTTAATCCCTCAGGTCATGACCTGCAGTGCGGACCAGTTTATTTTTGCAGCAAAGTATGTTCAATCCTTGGGCTATAAGGAATTGAATTGGAATCTTGGCTGCCCCTATCCGATGGTTACCAATAAAGGTCTCGGCTCCGGCCTCATCGCCCAACCAGAAAAAATAGATCACATACTGAATAGGGTTCATTCAGAAACCGACATCATCGTTTCCATGAAAATGAGGATGGGCTACGAGCATGCCGGGGAGATTCTTGAGGTCTTCCCTATCCTTGAAAAGTATCCGATTAAAAACATTGGTATACATGCTCGGATCGGAAAGCAATTATACAAAGGCGGCGTCGATCTCGTCGGCTTCCAAAGATGCATCGAAAACTCTAGTCAAAAATTGTATTTTAATGGTGACCTTACCAGTGTAGATGTTTATCGCGAAATGGCTGATCGCTTTCCTAGCATCGATCATTGGATGCTAGGGAGAGGATTAATCGCTGATCCATTTTTGCCGAGCATGATAAAAAGTGGCTCGAGAGAATATCCTGAAAACAGACTAGAAATATTTAGTAAATATCACGATACCCTCTTCACCGCCGCCGAACAAAAACTTACTGGTGAAAAAGCGGTGATCCGAAAGATGTTGAGCTACTGGGAATACTTTGCCAGCACCTTTCCAAATCCGACGAAGGTGATCAAGAAAATTAAAAAGTGCAAAACTTATGATATGTATGATCTTGCAGTGGATGAAATTTTAGAAAGACAACCATCATTTTCTTATTAGTGTACTACTCCGGTAAACAAACTAACCTTGATAATAATTTTGGAATGGGTAAATCACAAAATGAAATATCCGAATATGCAAAAGCTTATATTAATGATCGGAATTTCAGATAGATATCAAGCAAGGATGAAGATTAAGCATTTAAGGTCAGCGCAAAGCATCTCACAAATTTTACATCGTAACAGCTAAAGAAATCGTTTTTCTCTACATGGTCTCCAAATGAATGGCTTGTATTCCCCATTCTGTTTGAAAACCATAGTTGATAAATAATTATGATCCATTTGTAGTGCAGAATTACCTTTCTCTTTCGAAAAATTCTCAACAAATACTTCAATTACTTAGAACCTAACTCTTCTCAGAGCTTTATCCTCTCATATGAGTAGGTAAAAGAATACAGCTTATGTATCTGTGACGACAATGCTTGTCTAGTTTATTAAACCAGAGGACATTTTTTTGATTTGAACACGTATATAGTAATATATGTGCCATAATTTGCGACTTAAAATGCCCACAATTTCTAAACTTTCAAGGCCTTTTATTTTATATTTATACCGCATAATTGGATGGTCTTCATAAGTACTTAAAATTATTCAGTCGGAGTATTTTCATTTTTTTTATTATCGCCGCATTGTATACACTTGCATCGTAACAAAATAACTTTTTTTAAAACCTTGAGTGCAGCGTTCAGGGTTACAATGGCTTATAGTTATGGGTCATTACTTGAATTAAAAAATGGTGGCTTTTTGTAAAAGTTTATATGAACGTTAACATGACCCTAAAAATTCTCACTTCGCTCCAGAGCCTTTGGCTTTGCGAGGAAAATTCAACAGATATGCAGAAAGGAATACTCCTTAGTATTTTACTAATACTAGGTAATGTGCTCATGGCTCAAACTACGCTAGTGGATGTTACCAATGCCTTTACGGAAACAGACGCAAATGTCATTCTTACCGATGGTCAAGGAATTGATATCAGTGACTGTACCTCTTGGCAATTTACTGGATCCTGGGACACCGATGGAAACGATTGGGCAGGAGCCGGAAATTTAAACTCTGCTGATGAATGCGGCACTTGTGCTGGAGACCCCACGGATCCTACCGGCGGAGATTGCAATGATTGCTGGGACATGCTCTTCATAGATGCTATGACTGATGTCGGTGGTACGGTGGGAGCTTCCACAACGGAACTTGTGGGACTTGATGGCTCTTCAGGTACCTCAGGCACCTGGGATACGGGCATCATCTGTAATGATGATATGTCCACTACCTTGGACCTAAATATTTCTCTACAGAATTGGGAAGCCACCTCTACGTGGAATGTCACCATAAATGTGCTCTGTTGGCAGATTGTTCCTACACCGATCATTTCGGCTCAATGTGATATGGGAGAGTTAACTTTAGAAGAAACATCAGGTTTAGGGACCATTGACTGGTTTATTCCGGGAAATGCTCCCCCATCAGCCTCTGATGGAACTGGCACACCCTTCACCATCGATCCTGCAGATTCAGGTACGCATGACGGAGATTGGACCGTGATGGTAACGGATGCGGACGGTTGTACAGGAACTGCAATCATTAATGTAGCATTAAACCCTGTACCGACTGTAATGGCCATACAAAATGGACCACTTTGCCCAGGTGAAGATTTGATTTTAGATGAGACGGGGGGTGATGGTGTATCCTGGACTTGGGATGGACCCAACGGAAATATAGAAACGGATGATCCAAGCTCAGATGCAACGGTCATGGACATAACTGCAGCTGATGCAGGCGTATACTTCGTTACAGTTACAGATGCCAATGGCTGTACAAATACAGACGAAGTCACTTTTGACCTCGTCGTACCTACGGTAGCGAATGATGATTGTGTCGATGCAGAAATGATAAATGGCGTTGCTTGTACCATCTCTTCCGTCGCTGGAACGACCGTTGGGGCCTGCCCAGAGGTCATAGATGTAAATTGTACGCAATCTGTAGATCCTACCGTTTGGTATACTTTCACGACACCAGCTGGAACAACTGGGCTCGATTTCTCAAATGTATCAGGAGCTTCGCTTCAGGTAATGTCTGACTGTCCTGGAACTATGGCGGTAGGACCATGCATCTCAGGAGATACCAATGTTCCCATCACGGATGGCACTTATTGGATCAGTGCAACAACTCCTGGTGGAGAAGATAATTTCAGTTTTGACATCAACTTTTTAGTACCTCCTGCCAATGATCTTTGTGCAGATGCCATTGTTGGTTCGGGCGGGGGAACAACTTGCTGTGCCACCTCAGATGGTTATGGCTGTAGCAATGAAAACACCGTATGGCATGTATACACCATACTTGATCCTTCTGCAACAATTTCCATTGATGTAGCCAATGTCAGCATTACTGGAACCATGGGTGTTGATATTTACATTGGCGATTGCGCCACCCAGACTGAAGTAATTGCCAGCTGTTTAGCAGGCTCTAACACCTTTGATGTTTCGTGCCCAGGACCCGGGGATATATATGTACAAATAAGTAACCTCGATAACTCTGGCTGCGGAGAATACACCGTCACTTTTTCAGAAACACCACCACCCTGCTCCCTAGGAGCTACTTGTGGTTCTGATTATCAATTGGCACCCATAACCAACGGAGCGGCAGATTGTCAGACCGCTTGTAACATTGGAATCTGTGATGCAGCTCCTTGTTCAGGAGTAGGTATGGTCTGGTTTGAAGTCATGACCGATGCCCTAACTTCTGGGCTTATCATTGATATTAATAATCCAGAATTTGCGCCAGCGATCACCGTACTAGAACTTGACTGTGCAGGAACAGAATTGGTATCGTGTTCTGCCGGAGCCTCTGAGGTAGTTTCCGTTGTACCTAATTTCACTTACTACATCGGGATAAGTAGTAGTGATGGAGCAACTGGAGATTTTGAACTTTGCGTAAGCTCCATTCAGGATTTCTCTGATTGCGGCACAAGTGATATAACCATCATCAGAAGTGAATATCCAGATTTGGATTCTGAAGGTCCATATTGTGTCGGTGAAAAAGTTACCATCTGTTGTGATGTCTCCTTCGTTGTAGACCAAAGTGGTACAGGAAATAATTGTCAGTGGCTGCAAGGTCTCGTTCCATCTCTCGGAGGTGGTTGGGACTTAGATGCATGTCCACTTCCAGCAGCAATTGATCAAGGGGGAGTTTGGTTTGGTGATGGTGAAGTTGAATACCAAGCCAGTGCCTCTATTTACGGTCTTTCCTCAAATTGTAATGGTGATCCGATCTTAGAAGTCGGAGGTGGTGTCGGTCCGGGAACTCCTTTGCCAGGAGGCTGGTATTGGACAAGTAATGGAAATGGCGGTGGTTGCAGCAATGATGGAAATCCCAATACCATGTGGGGATTAAACGGTGGATGTGGAACTAACCAATCAGTCTCTTTTTGCTTTGATCTCCAGACAAAAACTCCTGCGGATGCAGCAGATTGCTTAGACCCATGTTTCAATGAATTAGATGTTTCTTTTTATACCTTTTCAGATGGACAGACCGGTTGTTGGGCTCAGAATTCATGTGCCGCAGATGCACCTTCTGAATTTTTAGATGGATTAATAGATTGCAGTGCCCTCGTAGAAGTACTCGGCCCAATCATGGCTGAAGTATGTTCGGGAGAAATGCTAGATTTAGATTATACAGCCTCGGATGGACTTTCTGATATATTGGTAGAATTCACAGATAATCCAAATGTATCTGGTGAAAATGGACCGATCACATGGCCTGCAGGTACGGGAGAAATAAATGATGTTTTAATAAATGATGGTACGACTTCAGAAGTCGTAGAATACACGCTTACCGCCGTCAATCCAAATCCAAATTCTGGTTGCGTAGGGCCTCCTTTAATTGTTGAGGTAACGGTTCACCCAGATCTATTGATTGAGTTTGACGAACCGTATGATATTTGCTGGGATGAGCAGATCACGATTACACCTACGGTAAGTGGTGGACAAGGTCCCCCATATACTTATGAATGGGACAATGGTGATACTGGAGCTTCTACCATGGCACCGCAGGTTTTAGGAACCCCTCCAGGAACGTACACCTATGTAGTTACGGTTACTGATGATTCAGGTTGTACTGGAAGCGAAATGGTTGAATTCACCATCCACCCAGAAGAAATGATAACGCATCTACAGACCATCTTTGAAGCTTGTCAAGATGGCATAAATGACATGGCCGATATTTGTCTGACCCTTACGCCAAATCAAAACGGACCTTTCACTTTTGATTGGATGTTTGGTGGTGGCTTGAGTGCCACTCAATCAGGAAATTGTCTCGTAATTGATGACGAAAATTCTACACCAGGAGTATATGATATTTCTGTACTTGTCATAGATGCCTATGGTTGTGAATATGAGCACATGGGAATGATGTTTACCATAAACCCAGCTCCTGAAATTGAGCTTATTTCTGTTACATGTGGAGCGAATGGAACCTACCTTATTGACGTATGTGATATGACCGGTGGAATACCAGAATGGAATCTTTTCGATGCAGCATATGCTACTCAATTAGATGGAACATATACGGGTACCTGTGCGACCTTTACGATAAATCCAGGGGATCTAGGAATTACGCTACCGGCAACTTTTGGAGCTGTGGCGACTTATCCCTTGACTGGTTGTCTGGATATGCTCGAGATTATGGTTGAGCCGCCAGGTATCATAGAATTTGATGAACCCTATGATGTATGCTTTGATGAACAGATAACCATTACGCCAACGATCGTCGGTGGACCAGGTGGTCCATATACCTATAACTGGGACAATGGAGACACCGGTGCATCTACAATGGCACCTTTAGTCATTGGTGATCCACCAGGAACCTACACTTACGTATTGACCGTGACTGATGGTCTCGGATGTACAGCTACTGAATCGGTAGACTACACCATCCGCCCAGAAGAAGTGATTACTCACGAACAGACTATATTTTATGCTTGTAAAGATGGCATAGATGAATTGGCTGATATATGCTTGACAATAACACCTGGCGATAATGGACCTTTCACCTTTGCTTGGACCTTTGCAGGAGGGCTTAATGCCAATCCAAGTGGAGATTGTCTAGTAATAGATGATGAAAACTCGACCGCAGGAGTATATGATATCTCTGTCATTGTTACGGATGTCTATGGCTGTGAATATGAGCACATGGGAATGAGCTTTGAAGTATTTGATGTACCAAATATTAGTCTTACTTCTATCATGTGTTCTGGAGATTTGGAATACAGTTTTGAAGTTTGTGATCTCAATGGAGGAACTCCAGAATGGGAGCTTTTCGATGCATCTTATGCTACACTACTTGAAGGTCCATTAAGTGGGAATTGCGTTACTTTCATAGTTAATCCATTTACGCTTGGAGATCTTTTGCCAGTAACTTATGGAGTAGTAGCGACCGATCCTATTACTGGTTGCTTTAATACTTTTGATGTAGAAATTGATCCGCCGGTAGTTCCAGACTTTATCCATCCACTCGAAGCCTGTGAAGGAGAAATAGTGACTATTTTGCTTAACAACTGGGATCAATTCCAAAGTGTCACTTGGTGTGATGGAAACACTACCGATCAATACGTTACAACGCTAGGACCTGATGACTTAATCTGCACGGTAGAATTAACGGACGACTATGGATGTACCTACCTTGAGGATGTAGAGATTTTAGTTAATGCAGCCGTGGAAGCAGAAATTTCAGGGTCACTTACTTTCTGCGCCAATGGACAAACAGTCCTATCCACACCGGAAGATTCCTCCTATGATTATGCCTGGTCTAATGGAGAGACAAGCAATGAAATCACCGTTACGGTAGAAGGTACTTACACCGTGACCGTAAGTTCGGATAATTGCTCTGCAACCGATGAGGTAGATGTTGTTATCGATTTCACCTTGGAGCCGATCATGAATGCAGAAGACTTATGTGAAGGGGAATCTACCACCATTTCAACTGGAGAGAACTTTACAGATTACCTTTGGCTTGATCCGTCTGGACTTACAGTAACCCCTATCCCAGGACTTCCTTGGGTGATCGATGCGGATCAGCCAGGAGAATACAGTGTTGAAGTAAGTGATGGTACTTGTTTCGGTACAGGTACTATTACAATCGATGAAATTCCTGCCCCATTTGCAGATGTTGATCCACTTGACGATAATCCTTGTAATGATGTATCGGGCGGAGCTACCCTCGTTAATTTAACGGAACTGGTTTCAAATGCTACAGGTCCTGTAAATTATATAGACGAAAATGGAGTACAAATAAATAATCCCACAGCCGTAAACTTTAATGGATATACCGCAGGTACTTATACCTTGATGGTGATCATTGAAGCAGACGATCCTTGCCCTGATTTTGAGGCACCGATTGTCATTACCGTTGATGATTGTGCTTGTCCAGGAGTGCTCTTCAATAACATTGGAGACTTCTGTAACAATGCAGATATAACCAGAGACTTGAGTAGCTTCTTATTGGCAACTACGGAACCTGGAGGGACCTTTAGTGTCTTAGATGAGATGGGCAATCTTGCACCGAATCAACCAGCAGGAACTCTATTGACGATAAATAATAGTTGGACTGAAGGAACCTATACCTTGGTCTACACTTTGGCCAATGTTCCGAATACTTGTCCAGATTTCCATTCTGAAACCTTTACGATTTATGGGTCTCCAGATGCCACGCTTACGCAAACGGGTGAAACAGTTTGTAACACAACTGCCTCTGGAGGAACAACTATGGTTGACCTAGACTTTTATGTCAATTACACCGGCACGGGAGTATGGCAAGATGCATCGGGCATAGATGTTCCCGATCCAAACAACTTAAATTTTGCAAACCAGCCCATCGGTACAACTGCTACCTATTTTTATGTTACAACAGATGCAACAGAACCACCCTGCTCTAATTTAAGTCTGCCATTCATTATAAGCGTGGTAGATTGCGATTGTCCGATCATCGGACTAAACCCAATCATAGATGATCTTTGTAATACTGATGCAGAAATTGATTTGAATTTATTTTTAACAGCAGGAACTGAGACTGGATTTTGGGCCACGGAATCTCCTGGTTGGTCTCTAGCTGGAAATGGAATTTTTGATCCAGCAGGGTTAGCGGCTGGCACCTATGTGTTCAGCTATAATCTAAATGTGCCGACGGCTAATTGTGATTCAACGGTGGTTGACAGCATCCTTGTATTTGAAACGCCAATACTACCCGCGTTTCAAGATACCTCACTCTGCGGTTCCGGATTAAATTTAGTTTTCCCAACCAATATAGATTTAACAGGAATACCACCACTTGGTGTTACAGGAACTTGGACTGCTCCAGCAAATTATAATAATGGAATGATTCCAGATGCAAGCGACGTTCAATTTGTAGATACTCTAGCAGGAAATTTTGTATTTACTTTTACCACAAATACAGCGATGGGAAGCTGTGTCGATGCTTCTATGGACTTAACCATTAATGTGCAGAACTGCGACTGTCCAATTATTCAGATAGAACCTTTTATAGAGCTCTGTGCATTTGACGCTAACCCTACCGTGGATCTTATAGAATTAGAATTTCCTCTAAATCCTGGAGGGAGCTGGTCTTACGGAAGTGGTCCAGTAACCAATGTACCGATAACCAATGACGTCTTTAATGCCACTGGCCAACCAGCAGGTACCTATATCTTTATATACACCTTAGATAATCCTGTGACCGGTTGTACAGAAATTGATTCGTCCATTGTTGAAGTGTATGAACCAAACCTTCTACCTACAGATTTTCCTTCCGATTTGGAAGCCTGTGATGTGGTCAGTAATCAAGGAACCACAGTTTATGATTTAGAAGCGCTCGTAGGCAATGTGCCAGGCGCATGGGCCATCCCAAACAACTTCCCAAATACTATTACTGATTTTTCAATGGTAGATTTTGAAAATTTGCCGACAGGCTCAACCTATGAATTTACATATACAACCGATGATTCAGGTACCTGTCTAGGTGTATCAGAAACAGTAACCATAACCGTAGTTGACTGCAACTGTCCAGATGTCTTTATAGACCCGGCACCGGACCTATGTACAGATGGAGATACATTTACGATGGATGATGTGCTTACAACGGCGACGGTAAATGGGACCTTGGGACTTTTTGATCAGAATGGCAATGAAATTAATCTAACCAACGGTTTGATTGAAGCAGATCAATTAACGGAAGGTAGTTACATGATTATATTCACAGCAACAGAGGCGATACCAGCTGAATGTCCTCAGGGAGATACAACCTTGATCAATATCGTTGATCCGCCAAATGCAGGTACGGGAGCAGACTTTCTATTTTGTGATGGAGAGAATGACTTTGTTGATTTTGGCACTGTGATTAATGAGACTGGAGCATCAACTGGTGGTACATGGATGGAGACGAGTACAACTCCTTCCATTGGCGGCTTTGAGCCGATAACACAGACCTTTCAAATTGAGAATGAAGCACCAGGGATTTATACTTTTGAATATTTCTTTGATACTTCAAACACTCCTTGTGATCCTGTTTCTGCAATCGTTACTGTTGAAATTGAGGAACTTCCGGTGGCTGATGCTGGAGCGGGAGGAACGCTAGACTGCGATACTAATTTTATTGTTGTCGGAGGTAGTGGTTCAAGTACAGGAAATGACTTTGAATACCTATGGATCAATCCAGCAGGAGATACATTATATCAAGGTTCTAATCTAGAATTTGATGCCAACTTGGAAGGGGAATGGACACTGACTGTACAGAACATTGTTTCCGGTTGTTCAGCTTCGGCAACCACCCTCATCGATGTTGATGGAGTTTTACCAAGTTTCGAATTTACAGCCAATGATGCTCCATGTAATGAAGCGAATGGTGTGAGCACTGGGAGCATAATGATTGTAACTTCAACTGGCACCCCTCCGTATCTATTTTCGATTAATGGTGGAGAATTTGAAGCTGTGGAAGAATGGAACAACTTGGATCCAGATACTTATACAGTGAGTATGCTAGACGGAGATGGATGCCAAAGTCCACCTTCCAGTATCATCATTGCACAACCGGGTCCGATCACTTATGATATTGGAAATGATGATCTGACCATTCAAGTAGGTGAAACTGTAATTCTAGAAAGCAATGGATTAGATTCATTGGATATAGCAACCTTGACTTGGACACAGAACGGAGAGGTAATATGCACTGGTCCAGCTGATGGAGAATGTGCACAATTTGAAGTAGAGCCACCGGTTGTTCCGACGACCTATTGCTTGGAAATAGTAACAGAAGAAGGTTGTACCGCTGTATCATGTAGAACATTGCAAGCACAAGCCGTAAGAGATGTCTATCTTCCAAACATTATTTCAAACTGGAATGGAGAGACAGATGCCAACACTAAATTCTATGTGCATGCAGATGACTACGTAGAATCAGTACCTCTTCTTGCTATCTATGATCGATGGGGAGAAATGGTTTTCTCTTTTGAAAATGGCGAGCCGAACAATCCAGACCATGGATGGGATGGAACTTTTAATGGCCTTGATGTTGAACAAGGAGTCTATGTATATTACATAGACCTAATGTTTGTAGGAGGTGATAAAAAAGTATTTACAGGATCAATAACGGTAACTAGGTAAAACATAATAATAAAGGCATATGAGTAAGTAAGTAATTTTACTTATTCATATGCCTCTTTTAAACAATATAATCTAATACCACCTATTCTAAATTGAGCTCGTTGTAAGAGCTAATCAAAAGCGTACAATTCCCGAGTTACTAATTTCTCATTTTTGTAACTTAAGATGGAAGTAATTCTCCCCTGCTCATTGTAATTAATACTCTAGAATTCTGGTAATGATTCGTGACTCCGGTAAATTTTGCGAGTTTCTTCAAATGATTAAACTCAAGGATTACCTCCTTTGGTCCTCTCCTAAAACCAGATCTGATCAACTCATCCTCAACGACAGATAACCGATCTGGACTTAAGACGGTGCAGGTATATCCCAGACTACTAAAAAACCTATCTGTCTTAGATTTTTCTATTTTCCGAATTTTAATTTCTTCTCCCTTGACTTCAATAGAAAAAGTAAAGGCGGAAACGTCGGAAAATAAATGAGCTTTGTAATCAGAAGCTAGATAATTCAAGACACTGTTCAGTTGGTATTCTTCAAGTACAATTTCTTCTGGAATTTGAGATTCAATTTTCGTATAGTTAATGCCCATGGTGTCTTTGAAGGTTTCTGCATCCTTCAAAAATCTCTTGGTCAATATTTTAATAAGTTTTCCAGACGCGTCATAACTATAATTCTTAGACTCATACATTTGCGCAAGCCCAGGTTTCCAAATAAGAGTAGTGGAATCTATATTCGAAAATTTATGGACCAGTAAATCATCACAGAATGAATCTCTTCTTATGATGGTAGCTTTGATCTCTGCATTATCGTCATAAGAAATAACTGTCACCATAGGAGCATAACAATCCATCTCCTGACAATATGTTTTAGAATGGAGAAAAAATAATGCAATAACAATAGCCAAAAAAACATTGAACTTCATTCTCCTATAACGTCGCTTAGCTAATATGTATTCTATCAAGACTTACCGTTTGGATCTAATGTCCTTTTCGAGTAGCGCTTAAAAACCTTTGTATAAAAAATAAGTAAGGTCGATTTGATTTATTATCAAATCGACCTTACTCAAATTTACTTTAAAAATAACCTAGTTCCTTCTAGCTAAAACTCTACCATTCACATGTCTGTTCATTGTTCCAATATTGCTAAGTTATTTTCAAATTTCAGCAACTTTATTAACTTCAACCGGCTGCTAATTCTTCAACTTTGAAACCATGACACTTCCATTCTTTTATAATCTTATTCAGTTGAATAATCATATAATGTGAATCCAACTCGAAGTCAAAATTCTTTTCTTCCTCATTTAAATGTACTATTATATAATTGTCAAAAATTTTTCCTCCCATCTCCTGGTGCATTTCTTTTATAGTTTCACCGGGTATCTTGTACTCTTCCTTGATGACCAGCTTATCAACATCACTTAAGCGAATGGTCTCCACTAATTTTTTATTTGACATTATCCTAATTTCTTGCTCGTCAATTTCAACCTGACTATGTCCAACAGTTTGCGCCATTCGGTCAAAGTTCTTCTTTTGAAGGTAGATAACTGAGATAAGTAGAACTATTACAATTATATTTACCAAAAAGGGAAAATTAAAAACATTAGCCAATGTTCCCACGACTGAAGAACTTAAAAGACTAATCCACAATCCTTTGGACTTGAAACTGTAATAAGATTTATCCTCTATTAGTTTGGCTTTAAACATTTAGAGAATTTCTTTTATTGATAATATAGTATTAGGGTCTAATTTAAAACAATAAACTTTAGATTTTATTCTTTGTCAATCTCTGATTTTCATTATTCGGCTTTTGAAATTAATATGACCTTAGGTTTTACTTTTCAATTTAACTATTTCATTTTCTATATTTTTTCTTGCGGCAAGTTCAAGTCTTGATTTAAAATACTCGGTAAAATATAGATTTTTCTTTGCTAAGAATTTTTCAAGAATCTCTATCCTTTTCTTTTTATATAGAAACCAAGGAACTAAATAATATTCTGCCCTAATTTTTTCAGTGTACTGCACATAAGATTCAGTGTGAGATCCTAAAATTGAAATATCAATATCCATCATGTAGGCTTCTTCTTCATTGTTAGGAATTTTATTATGAAGCGTTGCCATAATAAGATTTCTAACACGAATTATTGAGTACTGTTTCACGTTTTGTCTACCTAGGAATTCAGTAGCCGATTGAGCACTCTTCTCTTCATTGTCTTTTCTAAAAGTATTATAAACAATATCATGATACCATATGGCCAATTTAAGTTCTTTATTAGACCTTGTCTCTTCATTCAGTTGACACTTTTCTAAGCAATCTTTTATATGGTTGAGATTGTGATAATTTCTATGCTTTTCTTCATACGCTTTTACAATCTTCTTGATTTCATTTTCATTATTTTCAAGTTCAAATGCATTCATTAGCTCAAGCCATTTTCTTTGTAGCATCACGAAAATTTTGGTGAATCGTCCCTTCTCAAACCAAATGCTTGCAGAAGATTTTTGAAGGTTAAAACCAAATATAGCCAGGCTTTTTTCCATCTGTTTCCTAGCAACACAATATGTATGTGCCAACCTTTCTCCCTTCTCGAACTATATCCGCTATAAAGAATTGTAAACGCTTCTTCGTCACCCAGCATCTCCTTTGCAGTTAATTTGGCCTTATTTATCCCTATGGAAATCATTTCTGTTACTTCGGAAGTATTTGGTTGGCCGTTTGTTTTCGGAAAAGCGACGATATAGTAGTTTGGAATCATATCTTTTTGAATTTTGATTAATTCACAAAATCGTCCTGAACTAAGATTTATTTTTTCTCTAAGTTTCATCTCTCAATTATTAATGCTGTAATGCAGAACTGCAATACTTAAGTGAAAAGACAACTTTTCACTCGTTTATCAATAAATATTTAGAAGGAACATGATCTGTTAACCATACTCCGTTTTCAGATATATAAAATGCAATTTTATCTTCAGACATTTCTTTGGCCTTAACTTTAAAGACAAATGGTTTTCCATGTCTTTGTCCAACTTTAATTGCGGTTTCCAAGTCAATACTCAAATGAACATGCTGTCTACTTCTTTTCTCCAGTCCCGATTCTTGAATTGATTCCACATTTTTCATAGCAGTTCCATGAAACAAGAACTCCGGGGGTTTTTGCGCCTGATAACCTAAGTCAATATTCAATGAGTGTCCTTGACTTGCTCTGATTCTTTTTAACTGGTCGTCAAAAGCAAATCTCTTTTTATCGTTGGTTTCAACAACTTCCTTTAAAATTTGCAAGTCATACTTGACTCCGTAATCACGGGACTTGGCGATCAATGCTTCTACATCTGTCCAACCGTTTTCGTCTAATTCTATAGCTATGGTTTCTGGCTTGTGTCTTAGCACAAGACTTAGAAATTTACTTATTTTCTTTTTTTCTTTCTCGTTCATCTTTTGATGTTAGTATTAAAGCAACAGAATTTCTTTTTTATTTATTGCTATCTACTCGTATCGTTGTCATTTTCAATTTTTATTGGATTCCGAGTTTCATCGTTTATCGTTTCTATCAATGATAAAATAACTTTGTTCAATGCGTTAATTGTTTTATTGTCTTCAATATTTCCCTCCTTGTTGATTTTTCCTTTTGCTCCTTGAAGCAATAGTTTAGAATCTTCTGGCAAGGCCGATTCGATGGTGGTTAAAATTAAATCAAGAGATTCAAATGCCTTCTTACCTGAAGCAGCTGCTACAATCATTGCCACCGGCTTATTCGAGAACAACACCGTTGACACATTCCATTCTATTAAATTTTTTAGCTACCTGGTAGACTAAAAACATATTCCGGAGTGCAAAATAAAATTCCATCAGCCTCTTCAATCAATTGCCTTAACTCCAAAATTGAATTAGGCAATTGCTCTTCTAATTCAGGATTAAAATGCGGCAGTTGACTTAATTGATCATAAATTTTAATTTCAACGCTCTCCTCATATTCCTTCGCAAGAAATTCCAATATCGACAACGCCGTTGATTTGGATTTTGTGCTACCTGAAATCCCCAAAATATTCAACTTCTTCATTCAACTATTAAAATTAATTTTTAACCAACTCACGAATTTTAATTGCTTTCTCAAAGTGATCAAGCTTATGTTTCAATATCCACCATTCAGCTACTTCCATGAGCAGTTCGGGATTATCATTTTTATTTGCAAAAAAGGCATAAAAAGAAAGACCTACATTTTCTCCCTTTTGCTGAATCTTCTTAGTACAAACCTCTGCAATCTTTTGCTTAATTTCTTTATTCATCAACTATTTAAATTTTCCATAACCAGCATTTATAAATCAAAGCTAAACAAAGTACCATTTATTCTAGGTTATGGCTACTAAAACCCCATACTCCCAAATAAATGACATTAACTAATTGAAATTTAGAAACTCTGTCTACGCAATATCCCTCTTCAAACCTAGGATTTAGAGTATAAAAATACCACACTTGTTTACTACATCATAAAAGAATTCATTAATGAAGAAAGCAACTACTAATTTCATATTAAATCCGAAAAATAGATTCTTATATTTGGTCATTCTATGCTAGAAACTGAACAAAACTGGGAACGAGATCTTGCCAAAGATTTTATTCTCAATACCAATCGAAACATCTTTCTCACAGGAAAGGCAGGAACAGGCAAGACGACGCTGCTAAAAGAGATTTTAGGAGAAACGGACAAGAATTATATGGTTGCAGCACCGACCGGAGTTGCTGCCATCAATGCGGGTGGGATTACCCTGCATTCCCTTTTCTTACTACCACTCAAAACCTTTATCCCTATAAGAGATGCAGGACATTCCATGGATTTGTTTTGCGATCCTCGACAACTCACCAAACATCAAAAATTTAACCGAGCCAAATTAGATCTGTTGCTTGAATTAGAGTTATTAGTAATTGATGAAATTAGTATGGTCAGGGCAGATGTATTTGACGCGATCGATACCACCTTACGAAGAGTCCGAAGGAATCAAGCGCCGTTTGGTGGCGTGCAGCTTTTAGTGATTGGGGATTTATTTCAGCTGGCACCAGTCGTCCGGCGGGACATTGAACAAGTGCTAGGAATGTACTACAAAAGTCCATACTTTTTTGACTCAAGAGCCTGGCAATCTGCGAACGCTGTCATGGTCGAATTACAAATCGTCTATCGACAAGAAGAGCAAAAATTTGTTGATTTACTTAATTCGATTCGGAAAGGAGAAAGAGATCAATCGGTTCTCGATGAGATCAATAAACAATTTGATGAAAATCCAGCATACAGCAATACCATCACACTCACCACACACAACAATAAAGCAAATACGATTAATGCGGACGAGTTGGCGAAGTTAGATGCGGAAGAAATAAGTTTGACGGCCAAGGTTACGGGTAAATTTCCGGAGAGTGCTTTTCCTACGCCCGAACAGATGGTTCTTAAAAAAGGAGCACAAGTGATGTTTATCAGAAATCACTCGGAAGACTTATACTTTAACGGGAAGATCGGTCAGATTACAGAGATTGGCAAAACGATGATGAAAGTAAAAGGGGATGATGGCATAACTGTCCTTGTCGAACCGGTAGATTGGAAAAACAACAAATATATCTTGGATGAAGAATCTGGAAAAATTGTGCAAGAAGAAGTTGGGTCATTTCATCAGTATCCCCTTCGATTGGCTTGGGCCGTTACTGTTCACAAAAGTCAAGGCCTAACCTTTGACAGGGTTATTTTAGATCTGGAGGGGAGTTTTGCAAGTGGACAATTGTATGTTGCGCTGAGTAGATGTAGATCACTAGACGGCCTTACCCTATCCTCGAAAATTAATCTACAAAACATCATCGTTGATCGTAGAATCACAGATTTCTCAAAGGCCAATCATCTCGCAGAAAATATAAATGAAATTCTCGAACAAGAGAAAAATAGTTATGGCGACTTAAGGTTGGCCAACGATTTTCGAGTCGATAAGATTGGTGCCAATCTTGATCTATGGAATGACAGCATTTTGAATAAGGACATTCCAGGTAAGGCGGACTGTCTGATATTGGTCAAAGACTTGCAACAAACGTTTGACAAAATTCTTGGCGTTTCAAATAACTTTCTAATAAAGCTAGATGGACATCTGAAAAATAAATCCTTGGCCGAAGGGTTTGTAGAAGAAAGATGCTCGAAAGCCATTGGATATTTTACCAATGAAATTTACCAGCATATTTTATCCCCAATTATCAAGCATGGCGGCGAGTACACAGTCAAGGCAAAAAGTAAAACATATTTGCGGGAGCTTGAAGAGGTAGAGGATAGTATTTGGAAGATCATTGAAAAACTATATCAACTCACGTATAGGGAAAAGACTTTATGGACTGAACCCATTGAATATAAGCGTGGCAAAAGAGTGAAAATAGCCAAGAAAAAGAAGGTGGTTGGCGAGACCTATAATATCACGCTAGAAATGTTGGAAAGCGGCAAATCCATTGCTCTGATAGCTAAAGAGAGGGGCTTAGCTCATAGCACCATCGAAGCGCATGTCACTCGATTAATTCGGGAAGAAAGAATTTCGATTCTAAGAGTAATGAAAGAGCAAAAAATAAAAAAAGCAATGAAGGCCATAGAATCCTATCCTGATCTTGAGCTTTCTGAACTAATTTTAAGAATGCCTTTTAAAATGAGTTTTGGCGAATTACGATGGGTGTTGAGTCATAAGGAACTAGAATCAAGCGCTGAATATAAATGAGAAACTGATAGACCATAATCTAATCTTGAAATATTTGTCTTTAAGCCTTTTATCTTTAAAGTAAGTCATGTATCTTGCATCGAAGAGGTAACTCTTTAGGATTATAATGTAATTAGATATTCAACGATCATTCTTAATCAATTAAATTACATAATCCATGAATACACTTAATAAACTCATCTTTAATTTAGTCCTAATTCTTATAGGTCTTTTTCTATCTAATTCTTCGTTTGCTCAAAAGGTAATTTCTGGAGTTGTAGCTACAGAATCAGGCAGCCCCTTAGAAAACGTATTAATGAGCATATCTGGATCTGAGGAAAATCAGGTTTTATCCCGATCTACTGGTTATTATGAATTCACAGTTCCAGATGACGGTAATTATATCATCAGTGCTTGTACAAGTTCTCAACCACTAGATGGAGTAACAACGCTTGATATAGTTATCGTGACTCGACACATAGAAGGATTAGAGTTGATAGATTCTCCCTACAAGATTATTGCAGCCGATGTAAATCAAGATAGCTTAGTCACTGTTGCTGACACAGCCCTACTCCGTCAAATTGTTACAGGTCAGGTGCCTAACTTTCCAAATAATAAATCTTGGCGATTTATTGAGGAAAGTTTTAGTTTTCCAGATCCAAGCAATCCATTCTCTACAGAATTTCCTGAAGAAGTAGTATTGAATAATTTAGAAAATGACACGACTATAAATTTTATAGGATTAAAAATAGGAGACATTAATCAAACAACCACCAATAGCATCGCATTAAGCACAAATGCTGGTTGTTCCTCTGCGACTGTGAGTAATCATTTCTTAAGTGAACTAGGCAATATTAAGGTATTCCCTAATCCATTTGAAAGCGAGTTTAACTTAGATTTAGGTAAAGTATACACGAATGCTACAATTGAAGTCTATTCTAGCTCAGGCATTCAATTGACGAATAATAACTATCAAAATTCCAAAGTGATCAAGCTAAACCTTGAAAAAGAATTGGCTGGAATATATTTTGTGAAGGTAATTATTGCGGATCAGGCGAGATGGGTTTCTGTGGTAAAAGCTTAGGACTAGGACTCGTCAAATTCAAAGATTTCACGGAGGATTGCATGATATTTGGATGTGGAGGATTTTATTTCTTCATTTTAAAGGAATAAAATCGAGCACATCTCTATCTTCCTGTAAATCCTGATTCAAAAATGTTTCAAATGCCAAGCCAATAATAGGAGGAACATTGTATTAGACAGTAGTACTTATCATTTTTTGATTTTTATAAGAAGACTAATTCAGATAGAAAATCTAGTAAATACAAATGGAGCATTTCTCAAAAGAGATGCTCCATTTTTTAGAGGTAAATTCGGTGATGAATTTCTTTTTATTTCGCTTTTATTTAGGCTGCACCCAGAAGATTTACGGCAGTGACGATTGGGCACAATAAACCCAAACCATCTAATAAAAATTTAGCAGCTTCTGGCGACATGTTAAGATTATTCTCAAGATAATTAAGTATGGCTTCTCTTGCCATGTGTAATTCTTTCACAGCCATCTTAATCCAATATTTAACATCCTTAAATAATTCTTTCAAAATCTTTTCTACTTTATTCATGATAAGTTTTGGTAGTTCATCAATAACATCTAGTTTTATTTTGCCAATTGTGTGAGTTTTTCCACCAAATTCAAAAGAGCAATCAAAGTATGCACCATATCTATCTTCCTCAATTTTTGCAAAAATACTTGCATTGGCGTCCACTCCAGTTTTAATTTTCCAAGTACCTAAAGGTCCTAGGTCAATATCATCAATACCAATCTTAATAATACCACCTAATTCCATTCCATCTTCTGAAATTTGTCCTGATAAATGACCATTTATGAAATTAGCCCAATAGGATCCTTCTAATTCAATGTCGATGCCTTTTTCGCTTACGTCTGCAAATATTGCTCTACTTGCACCCAACAAGGTTAAATTACCATTGACGAAAAAATGAGGTCCTTGAAATTTCTCTGATTGATTAGGTTGTGAGTAAGTACAGATTGAAAGTTGTGGCCCACCCGACCCATCTTCTGCCTTTATACTGAAGAAAGAATCTGAAACGAAACTAATTTTATCTATGGAGGCATCCACTTTAAACCCATTGTTTAATTCAATTTCAACATCTACATCGGCTTTGATGAAAAAGAAATCTAAGGCACCGCTTACTTTAATTCCTTGTGGGTAAAAGAAGGCGCCAATATTTGCTCCTGCTGGAGAAGGAACAAAGTAGAACTGTGCTTCTTTTGACACATCAATGTCTCCCTTACTATTTTTCACCAACTGCCAATGTGTTATCGTGGAGCTTTGACCGGTTCCTGCCTTTTCAGTAATGTACCATTTCCCGTTTTCTGAATCATTGAAAATCATCATACCGCTACTAGAATCAGGAAAACTGCTTTGCTTTCCAATCTCAACAAAATCTTTCGATATTACCTCCCCGTCAAAATGATTTAGCGCTTCGATTAGATCGTTTGCTCCATTGGATTTCGTTACAGTAAAAGCGCCTTCTTTGGTGCCCTTGATAGCAACCGTGTCTAAGGCTTTTTGAATTTCTTGAGGTAGTGTTTCTCCTACCTCACCACAGAGTTTTAAAACGATATCACCTAGGCATAAATCACTAAGCGCTCCTGCTATCATACATTCCGCTGGATTCTCCGTATCAACAAGAACGGCCAATGAGCTATCAAATAAACCATCAACTTCTAATTCCCCAGAAAAACCAAAGCTAGGAATGCCTTCAAAAGAAATTCCAAGCTCTAAAGCAAGGTCAGCTAATTGAAATGGACCAATGTGAACAGGTTGAGGAGTTTTCATTGTACCAGATGCAAAAATTCCGTTGGCAACAACAGTAAGCATAACTATGAACTCTAAGTCCTGTTTCTCGATGGTTGTTTTTAAATCCGCCATCATACTTATAGCCATTCCATCTGAACCTCCAGCTATAAACATAAGTGTACCAGCTAAGCAAGAGTTCTTGTAATTACAGGTTGGATTTTTTACACCCTTCGGAGCATGTAAAAACGTAGTTATTGCCAGACCTAATTGAAGTTGTTCTTTATCTATAAGGTAACTAATGAAAGCATCTAGTTTCGTCCCTTCAGGTATTTTTAAAAGTTCGATTAAAGCTCCTAAAATTTTTTTGTCTTTTGAAAATGTAGTGCTTGTATAAAGGGAAAAACCTTTTTGGATACCATCCGCAATTGCAGGGAGTTGAATTTTTGAATCCCCTAGATTGCCTCCGTCAAAATTTTTAAAATTAGGGAAAGTAAAGTTCGAATCATTGACACTCGAAATAGCAAGGGTTAACGTATCAAACGGGAACCATTCTTGAAATTTTTTGACCTCACCACTCAGACTTTCGGATAAATTATCTAGATCGTCAAAATCTACTTGTAAACCTACTGCAACACCCCATCCTCCATCTCCTTTTTCTAAAACAAAGGCCAAACTTCCTATCTCGTCAATGACCGTTCCCAATTCTAACTTGTAATCAGAACTTTGCTTTTCTAGCAGTACGAAGGATTCTGTAAACTGGATATCAAATCCCTTTGGCAAGTTTATTGGTTCATGCGTCACCCCTGATATCAACTGAGTTAAAGTGACTGCAGGAAAACTTCCTTTAAGTTTGACATCTCCTGGAATGTCATATTCAGCATGTAAAGTCACCCCTGCAATTTCAGCATCACCTGAAAAACTTCCACTGATTTTTTCTCCCTTTGTTTTCAATAAAAATAGACTTACATCACTAAATTTTAAGTCAGTAGAACCCAAAGGAATGATCCATGGCTCAGGCTTTTCATCCATGGTTGTGGTGATTGAAAAATACTTACCTGGTGCAACCATCAAGTCCAATGAATCTATGGTCAGGTCACTCACAGGTGGAATTCCAGAAGCATAAGTTTTCATCAATTCTTTCAATGGAACATTGAATTTATCTGGTATATCTGCGCTCACTGTAAACTCATTGGAGCTATGCGCTTTGATATGTACTTTTTTGTTCTTGACATCTGTAATTCCCGTAATCAATACATCAATCACCCGTTCGCTTTTAAAAGGGTTTTGGACATCAAAAACCGCTTCCACAGAATCAACCAGAAAGTGATCAGTCCAAATACTCCAGTTAATCTGAGGCATCGCCACGGTCGCTTGAACTTCTTTTACAATCGGCTTTTTTTCTTCTAGGCCGACAATAACAAAAACTTCCTTAAGCCCTAATCCACCTAGCTTACCTTCTTGAATACGAGTAGGCAGGGATTCTCCAATGGTTTCTATACCTATGATATCAATCAATTCACTCCATTTACCTATTGGTGATTTATCAAAATTGGCTTGTATTTTTATGGCCTTAGTTTCTGGAGGAGCTAAAGCAACAACATCTACTTCTGCATTAGCACTATTGATCCTAAAGCTTCCGGTATAAGCCACCGTCGTTTCATAGCTGCTATTTTTTCCAAACCATTCCTCACTGGCAGCACTATAGATTCTAAAGAATTTTACACCAAAGGTCATTTTACCCAATTGGATCTGATGAGTCCCTAAATTTGCGGTTAGATTAATTCCCGAAGGTGCCTTTTCTACATCCCAAGGAAATTTCCAGTGTTGTACTGGCTTAGCTTTTCTAGAATCATCCGGAATTACAATAGTAGCTTGAACCTTCAAGGTATCTATCCCTTGAAATTTTGATTCGAAGACATTTAAAATTCCAGTTGGTGTCATGTCTGCCCTGAAATTAATACCTGCAATCAATTTTTGTTTATCTAGGGTTTGCCCATTTGTAGTCACTAAAAACTGAGCATTGCTCAGAACTAATTTATCCAGAGGACTAAAAGGATCACCTCCTGGATCATTTGGGTTAATAACCGTAGGTAGATCCGGAAAACTATCAGAAAATTTCCAAGGCTTTGCCGTTGGTGTTTCTCCGATCATTTCATATTGAAACAAAGCTTGGACATTGTTACTTACAACTTTAAGCGTCAAGGTTGTTTCAACTGCTTCACTTGCCAAAGTAAAAGTACTTTTACCAGTTATTATTACTTGGCTTCCTGAGGAAATTGCATTTGCTTTGGCATTGGTGATTTTGATGGCTGCTCCATCAAAAGCAGTTTTAATCAGATTTGGGATCGCGCCTTTTCCATCTACTGTTGAAAGTGTAGACTTGCTTATGGTCAGCGCATCGTTAGGAATCGTTCCATCATCAGCAATCTTTAATAGCTTTCTTAATGAAGTTTGAGCTATAAGACGAACCATTGGTTTTAGTTCTGGTTGATTTACTTCAGATAACTTTGTCTTATTTAGCAGCCATCTTTCTGCAGTTGGCGAACAATGAAAATTACCTAATATATAGGTAAAAGTTCTATTGACAATTGGAGAGACAATGCTTTCTTGAATTGCTTCGTTGTAAATGGCCTTAACATCGGTGGTAGAGAGTTGCTCTTTACCGATGGCGAGTTCATTTACGTGTTCGATGATTTTACGATCGTATTTTACTTTATCTATTGTTTTGTAGTTGCTCATAATTTTAGATTTAATGTTAATTGGATCTATGATTATCTTTTAAACATGTCTGCGGGATACATAGCGACCATGCCATTTGTATAAGGGTATTTAAATTTGCCATATATATATTTCCAAACTTTTTTTGTGAAAAAATTCTCTAATCCGGCTTGTGAACCAAATGTGAAAAAGCCAAGATTGGCATCGAAGAATGTATAGATGCTTAGAAAATTTGTAGATGCCTCAAGATCATATCTATGTCCGAATGCAATGGCATGTCCATATGAATTTCCAGTATTCATTGTGACTAAGTAATAGGCAGGCCCAGCATTTTGGTCTAGATCATTAATTGTTTTTAAAATAGGTTTAGGCATTTTATTGGCCGTGCTCTTATCATCTTTGTATAACTTGAAGTTTGTCATACCAGGTCCATATTTTAATTTTATACGGGCAGTTTTAGCCGCTTCAATTTCAGCTTTATTGCTTGCTGTTTTTTCTGCATTTTTAAGGCCGTTCATAACTGTTTCATACTGATTAGTCATCTCTCTTAAGGCTGCTTGAATTTTTATATACTTTTCAGGAATTCTTTTTTTTCCTCCGGAAGCCTTATAAAAGTCTCTATAGGTATTAACTAAATTATAGGGCCCTGGCTGTCCCATCCGATAAGCGGTTACAAAGTCCAATGCCATTGCAAAGCAAACACCTCTACTATTTATTTCATTCAATGCCGGGTCCGTGCTTTGATCAAACCAATTGACTAAGACCCCTTTGTATTTCTTAGCATATTTATCCCATGTTGATTCGTCCATTTTGATTGTAGTTTAGAATTGTCAATTAGCAAAAGCAAATTGGTTTGATAAGTACTTATTCACTCGATTATATTTTCAGTTTCAGAATTTGGGGTTCCTTATTATTTTGATATTGATAATTATTATTTTCAAAGAGTAAAAGTGCTTCGATTAATAGTGCCCTGATGCCACAGGATAATATGCGATTTCGAACTTTGAGTAATCAGTTTCTCCATAAATAGATGCCCACATATCTATTGTGAAAAAATTTGAAATACCATCAAGTGAATGAAAACCAAAGAATCCAAGATTTGCGTCTAATAAATAGTAAATTCCATTGGCGATATCTCGTCTAATTCCAAATGCTACAGCATGACCACCTTTATTTCCCCTCATTCCAACAAGAAAATAGCCTGGACCATTATTTGTAACCTCTTCATTAATTTTTTGCATTATTACATCCGGAGCTAACAGGCTTTGGTCTGTGAATTTTAAAATACTATACATTCCAGGTCCATATCTTTGTTTGATACGATTAATCATTAATTCATTTATAATTTTTTTTCCCTCATTTTCTCCCATTATCCAATTTCTCCATGACTTCCAGCTAGTCCAATTCTGCCAGCCAGTAGGTTCTATTTCATCTTTATATTGGTTGTAAATGTTTTTTAAATTTTGAGTGTATTGGTCAAGCATCTCTTGGGAAGCGGCTTGGATTTCCAAATATTTTGAAGGAATCCGACTAGTGTATGGCCAAATTTTAGAAGCATTCCTAACTCCGTTGACAAATTCTGCACTTAATGGATTTCCTCTTTGAAATGAGGTAACAAAATCAAAGGACATTGCAAAGCACACGCCATTGCTGTTTGCAGCTTTTATTTTTGGATCGGTTCCTTGGCCTATCCAAAAGCTTAAATATCCATTATTAGAAATGGCATTTTGTTTCCATACTTCTTCATTCATAATTTTACGTTCTAAATTTTAGTCAAATCATTCAACTCCCCCCAATCTGCGCTTTCAACATATCCTTTATAAGCTTACTCACTTCCGTTCCTATAAGTGACAAATGATTTTTAAATTGATCATTGGCTACAGCTATAATTTTATTCTGAATGGCAGGGCTGTTTAATATTTTTTCAACGGCTGGTGCCATTGGATCACTACTTGAATCGATTTTAATATTCAACTCTGAGCTTGTAGGTGGCTCAATAGTTATTGAATTAAAAGTGATGTTCAATGCACTTACATCATCTCCATCGGGTGTTGCGTTAAAACAAATTTGAATTGATTTCAAGGCTATTGTCAGTCCAAAATTCAATGCTCCACCAGGGTACTTGCCTGAGAAATTTGCAGTTGCGGTTGTGCCCTCATTTAAAGAACCAACTAAAATGCCAACGGAAACTAAGGGAGGCGATAAAATCATGGATTTAGCTGGAGCTGTTGAATTTGGAAACCCATTGACCACCAAGTTTGTTAATTTTACATCCGTCAATTTAATCCCTGCAAACAAATCAGAAGACCCAATCTCTAAGTCTCCAGGCTTAAACGGATTAAGTGATGGATTTTTATAACTATTCATAAGGTTAGGCACATACCATTTACTATCAGTATTATTCAAAGAATATCGCATACGATCAAAGAGGTACATATCTACCATATTGGAGTCGCTTTGACCCTTATCAGTGGGTAATTGTTCTCCTGGCTTTACTGCTCCTAGCCTTGCGTTAAGAAAATTTACAACTTGAGTCTTTATTGTATTTGAGATGGATGAAATGTTTACTTCACTATTTAGAGAATTTTGCATTTGTTTGAAGATTGCTGAATTCGCATCTGGACTGTCTAGTGTATTTTGAATCAGTTCAGTGATCCCATCCTTTAAACTACTAGAGGAATCATCATCCAAAGTCACTTTTAAATTTTCAAACTTTGGAGCATCTTCTCCATTTGTAGCCAATGATAAATTGGTAATACTAAGATCTAAACCTTCTCTTTCAGGTTCAACTGAGACTTTAATTTTAGCATTAAAATTTAAGACGCTAATCTCCGCTTTAAAAACACCGGTACCAATAACATCAATCGGGTTACCATTGGGATCTTTGCAAGTGCTTGCATCTGAATCTTTAGATTCACAAAGTTGCTGTTTAAATAAGAACGGAGTATTCAGTCTCAACTGTGGTGGTGGATTCTTACCTTGCAACGCCTTAGAATCTTTATTCCAATAATTGAATTGCATTTTAATTACAGCAGTAACCACCTGTGCACTTTCATCGTAATTGTAATCTGCAAAGTCAGTGATGAAGGCATTTTCTAATCCTTCGATGGAGACTTTATTTTTCTTTTTAGGATCCACAAGATCGATGCTTGGAAATTTATTTTTAGGGTAAGGTATAGCATACACTTGGTTGAAGTTCTGATAAAAGGAGGCTACAGAGTCTGCTATTGTAGTACCGCTGGTTCCACCTAGAGTTCCAATTCTCCATTCATCTTCTACAAAAGGCAAAAGTTTATGACCATCTACCTGAATGTCTGAAAGCATCTTAGGTAAGAAATTATTTGACTTTGGATCGTTAGCAGAGGCCTTTACAGTCAGGAAAATAAAGGAGAATAGCTTTGATGAATTGGCTGGCATAATTTTTAAATTTTTCGATCAATGGTAAATAAGGCGATTTCTTCTAATGCGTCTCGATATTTATTCTTTTCAAATTGCTTTAAATATTCAAGCGCATCTAAGGCTTCATGTCTAGCGTCTGCATAGGCTCTTTCAATCGCGCTTGTCGATAGGACATCTTCAATTTCTTGTGTCAGGTCTTCGGGTGCAGAAATTTTACCTTGAATGATTTTCGTGACATTATGAGAAGTCCCTAACTCCTCCATTGCATAAATTATAGGTAGGGTCACGCGTTTTCTGACTAAGTCTATTCCCAATTGTTTTCCCGAGTCTTTTTCATCTTGTAAAAAGTCAAATAAATCATCCATGACTTGGAAAGCTCGACCCACTCTTCTTCCATAAAACCCAATTCTATTAGCATCACTTTTTCTTCCCTTGGCCAATGAAACTCCAGTTTCACAAGCCAGACCAAACATGATCGCAGTCTTCCTTTCTATAACATCAAAGTAGCGTTGGCGAAGCTGAACTAAATCCGTATTTGGATTTGTTTCCAACTCATCCAATTCACCTGCACAGATATTAAAGGCAGTATCCAAGACTAATTTGACCAAACCCATTTCAGAATCAGTTTCAATAGCATCAACAAAAGTTCTAATGGCTTGAACAAACTGTAAGTCACCTAATAGAATGGCAGCATTTGTCCCTCTTCGCGCATTTACTGAGGTAAGTCCTCTTCTGATAAGTGCATCATCTATAATATCATCATGGATAAGGGTGGCGACATGAAGCATCTCTAGGGACACACTTGCCTTTATAAGTTTATCATTCAATTCACCCTCCCCAAGAATCATCCGTGCACTTAGGAGTAACATGATTGGACGGATTTTTTTTCCTCGGTTGTATATTTCTCTTTCAGTTCCTGATAAATATTTTGCCTGAGGTTCTAGTGCAGTTTGAAGTTCATGTTCAAACCTTATGATATCCTTATCAAGAAGTTTTGTCAAGATCTGATTTAACGGGTTTGCTTTCCCCTTTGATCCTGCGTAAAGTACACTTGTTCTAGGTAAATCTATTTCGTAAATATTGGAATGCATTTGTGTAACTTAGTTTATAACCAAAGATTGTATTGCTGCTCTTTCTAAAATAATATGCAGACTTTTTTGAATTTTGCTTTTCAGCAAACTTTTCACAAAGTGTATGTTTGCCAATCGCTCTCTTACTATATCAGCCGTTTTACCCGCCCAATGTGCATCATCTATCTCTAGGGCAAATCCTGGTAGTTGAACATCTATATCTTTGACTTTCCACTCTTTACTCTTCTCATCATATGAAGATGTAATATTGGCTTGGGTACCTGAAAGCGGAGAGGAACAATTGCCACTCCAAAGCAAGGCTGGTTCAATTTCTTTTTGCGCAAGAATTTCTTCCTGAAATAATAAGATATATTCCCGAAGCATTTCTCTTTCTTCATTTCGTAAAATTTTCCAACCATTCTTTAACGCTTCAGCATCTGCACCACCATCCTTGGAATAGTCATCCAAGGATTGGTTAATCATATTTTTATACTCTGCATCAGATATTTCAATTTTTGAAATCGTTTGGTCCTTAAGCCTATCGTACACCTCTTCACCAGTAAGGTGTGCAGGTTGACTATTTTCTTTACCAGTCGAATTCACATTTTTTTTAAATTCTATTGCGGCCCTAGCCGCAGCGTCATATTTGTCAGCTAATGCAGTATTCCCCTCTTCTCTATTCGCCAATCCATACATAGCTCCCACGATAGCAGCTTGTCTTACCAGCGCATTCTGATTGTAAGTCTGTCCATTGGCATATTTTTTTGTTTTGGAGTTTACTATAGTTCCATCATTCAGAGCTTGATGTGTATCTCTGGACATCTGTGTAGTCACTCCACCTTTGGACCAAGTATCTCTCAGCATACGTAAGGTTACAAACGCCGTATTGTATGCTTCTTTATGAGCATCATATGAAGTCATCAAACCCTGTCCATGATGTGTAGCATTGATATTGTCTTTTTGAGCTCTGGCTTGAGTTACCATATCATCAATTTCCTTCTGCGAAAGTGGCTTTACATTCTGGTCTTTTGCTCCTGCAGCCATTGATGATCTCGAATTTATAGCTCGATAATTTCCACCAGTATCCAGATCATTTTTTTCAATTTGCTTAGAATTAACTTCATAAATGGCTTGCAAAATGGCTTCATTGAAAGTCAAATTAATATTAACCTCCGCAGAATCTTTTGCTGTTGTTCGCGCTTTAATCTTGCATTTATCAAGGTTGCTCAAGCGAAAGTCTTTAAATCGAAATGACAAATGACCATTTTCAAAATCTGATTCTTCAGGCATTTCAGCGTGGAAGACCAAAGGATAGAAAGGAGTATCTTTAAGTTGAATGTTTTTTTGCTCTTCTATGAGCGCTTTTCTTAAGTTTTCTTTGGTCGAAGGCCAGTTAATTTTATTTTTCATTTTTTAAATATTCTATTTAGGTTATTAAAATTTATGCAAAGGATATTGTGAATCCTTCAACTACTAAATCATTGTCTTGTGGAATTAAAGCTGCACCAACTTCACCAACCAAGGTGACGTTAACTCCATCTAACTGTTTGGTGATCGCAGCTCTTTTATAAACTTCTAGATTCTGAACTTTCCCTTTGATAATTTTATTGATGATCTTTCCTTTAAATATTGCAGAAAGAAGATCTCCAAATGCAGCAACTGCAGTTGCAAGTATTGAACCCACCACCCCGCTCCATTTAGGAGATGCTATGATTTGGATTGATTCAATTTCACCAAGACTCACTTCTACAGATTCTGATGGAGAAACTTTTAAAGAAACTGGGACAGACAATGGGTTTGGTTTATACGAGATATTAAACGAAGAAACTATTTTATCCCAGGACTTTGGGTTAGACGCGGCATCAATTGCAGTTCCTATGGGGCACAAAATTGTTTTCGCAATTGTCGCTCCTAAGCCCGAAAGTTCTCCATAGCCACTTAAGTCGGTGATATTTAAATTAGCATAAGTATTATTACCTATGATATTTGCACGCACGCTTTTGACCGTGCCTTTAATTTCTGCACTCGACTTAGCCCTTTTATCATCTTTTGAAGAATTCTCATCAAACTTGTAGTTATCAAGTTCTTTTGCTAAAACAGAGTTTATCAATTCAAGATCTGCCTGTAGATATATATCTTTATTTGCAGGCGGTGCATAACTTTCCAGATTGGTATCAGAACTACTTGCCAATGAAGTTGCGATAACTATTTCATTATCATTGACGATATCCATGATTGGGTTCTTAAAGCCAGTTGTTGTGTAAGTAGAAGGAATTTGTGGAAACGGAATGGCATTCAACAAATTGTTGATAGTTTTTAAAGCATGCGGAATAATTATTGAATTCACTATCAGTTTCGTAAAGCCATTTTTTTTCCATTTACTTTCATCAATCCAGACAGAAATACCTAACACCTTTAGTACATTGTCAACCAAGCTAAAACTTCCATACACATCTATTTCACCAGTGCTACTGACCGTAACACCAGAAATAGTACCTGACACTTTTACCTGTGCCACATTGACCTGAAATATATTCGATTGCGGAGGACTTCCTGTTTCCAATTTACCATCAATGCCACGAGACGCCAACCATTTCTCTTGAGACGGAGGAGCAAGGACTAGTTTGGGTGAATCCAAAATTGAGAAATCAACACTGGCTTTTATGCCTCCAACCTGCTTTGAAATGTGTTGATTAAAAATTTTAGTTTGAGCAGTAGGGTTTTTAAAAAAGCTTTGTAATGTATTATTGATTCCAGCTTGAGTAATTCCTACAGCAACATCGAAGTTTGCCATAATGAGATTTTATTTTTTATGATTTTTTGTCCAATAAGTTTCTGTCCAGACCGCTCCAGACCCCTGATATCGATTTGGAAATTCCTGGTACTCGATGGTTGTAGATCCATGAATTGAGTCCTCAACAAATAGAGTCTTCGACTTCAAGCAATATCCTTTGACTAAAATGTAATGAGCCCCTCCTTTAAACCATTCTAATCTTACTGCAAACGGTCTTCCGTGATTAATTTCAAATTGAATCCTTTCAAAAGAAGGCTTTCCAAAAGTCCAATGGCTAAAACAGCCCACCTTCTTTAATGCCTCTTCTAATTTGAAATTGACATTTTTTGATAAAATATCTCGTTCTGAATATTGCGTTTTATCAATATTCAATTCCCCTTGCAAGGACTTTACTAGATCCGATTGTTCCATTTTTATGTCTTCATAATATTGAAAAATTGAACAGGCTATGGACGCCCAACACCATCGTGATTTTAATTGCTTTTGTAATTTCAAGGATACCCTAATCCCTTTTCCATCTATTATCGGTGCTTTATAAAAAACACCAAAAGAGGTCTTCTTAGACTCATTTGAATCGACATAAATAAGCATGAACGCACTATGTTACATCAACACATTGAGGCATTATTCCGCCTATTGCACTATTGATAGGAGCTTTCATTGCACTGCTGATTAAGGCCAACACAGTTCCTTTTATAATGCCTAGTATTAAGTCTTCTAATGGTTTTAAGAGTGCATTGAATGCTCCAAGACCATCTATGTGAATATTAACATCTCCAAAATTGAGTGCTGGCCTTAACACATCAATTGCTGTAATACAAATTTTATCACCTATGGTTGCATCAAAATCTGCAATGGCTTGCACAGTTACATTTGACACCTTTATAGTACCACTAATTCCAACCGTTGGTTTAATAAATCCACACCCGGCCTTAAAACTTCCCCCAAGAAAAATACCAAAGTCCGAATCCATGTGACCTACCAAGTTCATAGTACCATGCATTTTTGATCCATCTTCTGAAGTTGTTGCATTAGCTATCACCATATCATCAATTTTAAAAGAAGAAAGCCCAGTTAAATTCGCTATATCATAGTTGGCAACCGCCTCCGCTGTACAGATACCTAAATTAACACTGCCCAATACATCAGTTCCAGATTCTACATGAATCAATGGATCCAGATTATTAGCTTTAACTTCGGAAGAAATGGCTGAGTTTATCTCCGGCAGTTTAGATTTTATTAATTGATTGATAAGATTTTGAAATTGTCCCATTAGATTTTTTTGAAGTTGTTATTGTTATTACAAACATATAATTGAGAGCACACTATTTATAGAGTAGAAATACCTGAATTATTATACTTCACTAGATGATACTATCAGCTCCAACATGTACTTGAACTATTGCTCAGGGTAAGTAAATAATTATCTAGTACCTTACCAATGAAATTTAATGTGGTTTATACGGTCCGGTATGAGCTGGCTTAAATCTACTGCCATAGGTTCCTCCTTTCACACGAGTCATCCAGACTTCAACCTGACTAAGTAATTTATTAGCATGAGTTCCAGTGGGTGGATGGTGACCATCTTCACCAAAAAGTTCATCTCGTACTGCCTTGCAACTTTTTGCGGGGCCGATTTTTAGCTTTTGTTTTCCTAAATTATCTAAGGTGCTAGATAATTTGCGTGCTTTTTTCCACCATGCGTCGATCGTCATATTAAATTTTTTTAAGGTTATTGAATTGATTCTAATCCTTGAATTCACAACGATTAATTTATAACACCAATCTATAACAACCTCCCATAAAAATTTAGAGTATAAATACCTGTTTCAGTTTTCTATTATATCGATAAGTTACCTGGATTGAATGAATATCGATAAACTCAAGTGGAAGTGTTTCTTTCAAATTCAGACCTGGATGGAACAACATTTTTGGTCACCTGTATCTTTCAAATTAGGCTCTCAAATTATTATAATATTCTACAATTAAATTAAGTCAGTATTTGGATGTTGAAGAGTAATTCCCAAAGCAATAAGTATAAATGCATGGGTTAGATTTTTAGGTTTAAAACAGAGAAGACGCTTTAATACAATGTGTTCGTTTATTCCTCATTTGAAACATTTATCAAAGTCTCCTGCTCTCGCTTTGGTAATCCACTTTTGAACAGTTCTGAGCAAACTTGATGATGCCTCACTGTCCGCAATATGATGAGTACTTTTTGGGTAAATTTCTTTTGATAAATTAAAATACGACTTTGCCAATTTTTTCCCAGCAGGATCATTTCCTTTCTCTCCTAACTTGGTTGCTAATTTGCTTGCTTTTAATATCCATTCTGTTTTCTTCATAATTGTGATGATTCTAAATTCCTACGCTTTTCAAAATGAGGCAGTGCAGGTTCACCCTTTAGCATACCTAAAGGTGTACGAATAAAATAAAAGGGAATAGCGTATTAATTCCTGAAATGATGATTCAATTTAAACCCATCTTCTAGGAGAAAAAGTGTTAAATTGCTTTTTTTCAAGGCTTGCGCAAAATAATGTTCAAAATTTGAACGAGGGGAAAAGAAAATTGAGAGATTTATACATTAGTCTAATTTCATTATCAATGAGCATCCAAAGCCAACTCCTTCATAAACTCAATACTCACCAACGCAAATTCATTTCGCTTAGATTTCTCAAGGGTAAAAACAGAAACACTACTATTGCTTTCAGGTGTGTATGCTACATCTGTACCCCACCAGCCACCATGGTAGTAGAATGAAAAATCTGGAAATGAAAAATGACGAAGGCCCAACCAATAATTTTAAATTCTCAATAGGGAGAACATATTGATAGATTTCTTTCAATATTGATTAATCCTCGATAATTACTTACTCAAGAATTTCACTAACGTTAATCAGATATTCTTGTAAAAAATTCGAAATCCCTTCAATCCTGAGAGTAACCGGATTCCTAACCCCTCCAAATTCAACCACCTCTATCTCCGTTGGATCACAGAAAGTAAAATCACATTCAATTTCAGAGGTCGGGCTTCCAATTCGGATATTGAAGTAACCAAATGCAAAATTGTCAGTGCCTTTGGCACTTATTGTGCATTTAATATTTTCAATTTACAGACCAACCATTAATCCAGTAAATCCCTACAAGTTCATCAGATTTATAACTGATGTCAATTTTTATAGTATCAAAATTCAACTCTATTTATTCAACCTTCACGACTTTTCTGGACGTGGAGTAATTTTGTTTTTTAGATTTGAATTCTAAAAAATAAACACTTGCAGGTAATTCAGCTATGCTGATTTGGTTGGAGCCTTCATTGATTCTTCTGGTTTTAATTTTCAATCCATTATTATTGAAAATATCTAATTTTAATTCTATTTCACTTTCTATGTTCAAGATATCTTGAGTTGGATTCGGATACAAATTTATTTCATAACCCTTATTTTGGAAAGTTTTGACTTGGTACTCTTTTGAAAAGCCACAATGACTTAAGTTCTTCTGCGGGATTTTGTTTTCGAACCATTCCATAGAATTGTCTGATAAACTAATGATGTCTACATCCAAATCTTGATCCACATCATGAAAATAAATTGATCGGGGTGTATTCGTTGTTGTAATCTTATGTTCCCTATAACTTCCGTCTTCTAGTTTTTCTAGCCATACCAATAATTCTTTTCTCAAGGAGGTCACAACAATATCTTTGTCGCAATCTCCATCTAAATCATGGACGAAGCAAGAGTATGGTTGACCTATACTGGTCGGAATATTTATAGTTTCTTGAAATGCACCTTCCCCATTGTTGGTCATAATAAAGATATTCTTGCTATTGCCATTTTTGGCAAATACGACATCCAGATTTCCATCATTATTAGTATCATCCAATTCAAAGTATTCAGGCTTTGGATCTAATTTGTATTCAACAGTTTCGATATTTTTTTGAAAATCATCCAAAAATTTAATGACGAGTCCACCAGTCTGTGTAAGACACTTCTTTTTTTCGAAGTCATACTCAGTATAGGCAAAGACAATATCCCTATTTCCATCGTTGTCCACGTCTCCAATTTCCCAATCTGATAAAACCTCATGTTTGGTTATAAATATAAGTTCTTTATCAGCATACTCTCCAGTGCCATCATTTTCGAACCAATAAAATTTCTTATAAGTTTTTGTTACAAGATCCAAATCACCATCTCCATCAAGGTCATCAGGTATCATTTCAAGATCAGTGTCACTAGTTAAGGGAAATGCCTGTTTCGCAAAACCTCCTTTTCCATCATTCTGAAACAGGAAGCATTGTTCCCGTTTTACCGTGTGATTAATAAAATCTACACCGCCATCCATGTTGAAATCCCCAATCCTGATGGTTTGATTTCCACAACCAACAATTCTGTATAATTTAGGTTGTTTTTCAAAGTGAGCATTTTTATTTTCATACAAATTAATATGATCATTTAATGAAGACGCTGCTATTATATCTGGACTGCCATCTCCATTCAAATCGCTGACTGCTATGGATGTTGGATAATAATTAGGATTCGTTATTTGAATTCTATGCATGCTTTCTTTTGCAAACCAATCTTCATCTAAAATAGCATTTCCAAAATGAATGGATATGTCATTGTCATGTGCAAATACAACATCCGAATAGCCGTCTTGATCAATGTCATTTATATCGCATGCTCCTATAGAACCAGTTGAAAATGAAAAAATAGGTTTGCTGTTTTTAAATGTTCCTTTGGTGTTTTTTAGCAAACCGAAAGTTATTCCTAATTGAAAGATGATTTCCTCAAAACCATCACCATTGAGGTCTGCGAATTTTGGCTTTGAAAAGCTCAAATAATTTTTGCTATAAATTTTGGAGGATTGATAAACACCTTTTTGATCAGCAACTAAATGAAAAATTCCATTTTCCGCACCTACTACCAAATCCGCTTTGGATTTATTCGTGCGTGACTCCGCGGCTACATTGTATATTTTTTCTGGCAGGTCTACTTGTTGATGAATGTAACCTTCACTTTTTGTTGTAGTCCATATATTTAGTTTCAGCCGGTCTTTAGATATCGTGATAATGTCAGTTTTCTCATCTCCATTAATTTCATAAAAATGATACTCCCATTCTTCTAAGTAAGCTTTACCATTCAATATCAATTGGCTTTTGACAAAATCTCCTTTTTGATTCTTCATAAGAAGTGGTGTACTTCTTCTGTCATTTACAAAATAATCTATTTGTCCATCGTGATCGATATCTTCTAAAGAGCCATTGTGCTTTGGCATTTTCATCTGAATTGTAGATGCAATATGAATAAATTCAAATGTAGCATCTGCAGAACCTTTGAAGTAAGCTAATTCTGACTTTTTTTGAAACTCAAAAACTACATCTAAATAGCCGTCATTATCATAATCCAAAAGCTTCATAAAATTAATCTTCTGAAGTGTGTTTGTAATGACTTGTAATGGCCCAAATTTTCTGCCATCTAGAGAAGGATAATAGGAAAGTTTTTCATCTCTTTCCGAATATATGACAACATCTAGGAAGCCATCATTGTTGATATCTCCAATTTTAATATGTTTAGGCCCGCAGATTTCACAAGCAATTATTGAGTGTTCTTCAAATTGAGCATGAGCAATTGCACTACTAAATATTATTAAAAGACTTAGATATTTCATAATAGGTTTGCTAATAATTAACCAATAGAAATTAGAAAATAATAATTCTTTAAAAGTAAAGTTACATTTGCGCAAGCACCTACCCTACTATCCTTTTCTTCTAGAATCTATTTCTCATCATTCACCTCTCCATTCGACTCACCCTCAACAACAGACTTTCTCACCAGTGCCTCGGGCAAGCTCATACCACTCTGCTCCAAGAAATCATTAAGCTGTGGAATCATCCCATAGAGTCCTTGCACAAAATTAGTAACGCCAGTTCCAGATCCGCTGTCATAAACAACCACTTTATCAATTTCTAAATCTTTGATTGCGCCGGTTTGGATTTCCGCAAGTTCGGTTAATTTGTCGATCATCAAATAGCCGATTGCACTCTGCGGATCACCATTGGCTGCTTCTACTAATCGTTGGAATCCTTCCGCCTGTTTGGTCAATAGTTCTTCTTGTCCTTTGGCTTGGGCCATGTAACGGGCGAGTGTGGCATCCGCTTCTCCTTTGGCCGTTTCTCTAATTCGTTCTGCATCGGCCTGTGCAGCAATTATTGCTTTCTGCTTTTCTATGTCAGCTTCAACCACCTCATCTGCTTGACGCTTGGCGAGTTCCATTTTTGCTCTGGCAGTTTCGGCACTTTGCTCGGCTACGTATGCCTCCTCCAGGGCCTTAGCTTGCGCTACCTTTTTGGCAGCTGTCGCTTTTCTATCTGCTTCTGAAACTTCAATATCTTTAGCTGCATTTGAATTAGCGACCTTTATGCTTGCTGAGTTTTTTCCTTCAATAGCAGTTGCCATAGCATCCGCCTCTCCGATTTCCGCTCTAGAGTTTGCCTCTGCGATGCTGATTCTTTGTAATTGCAGTGCCTCTGCTTCTCCGATCTCTGCCAAACTTAAAGAACTTGCCACATGCACTCTTTGTCTCTGATTAGCATCTGCTTCACCAACTTCAGCTCGACTATTAGCATCCGCAACTTTAACCCGTTGATCTTGCTCTGCCTCTGCTTGCCCAATGGCTCCTACCCTAGTTTCATTCGCGACCTTGACCTTTGCATCGTTGATTGCTTTTGCAGCCGCCTCCTTTCCTAAAGCTTGAATATATCCTGACTCATCCTGTATGTCCGTCACATTGACATTGATCAATTCCAAACCGATTTTATTCAGCTCGTTTCCAACATTGTTGTAAACCGAATCAACAAATTTATCTCTATCGGTATTTAATTCTTCAATATCCATATTGGCAATAACCAAACGCATCTGACCCATAATAATGTCATGCGCTAAAGCACGAATCGCTGGCTGCTCTAAACCAAGAAGTCTTTCTGCAGCTGAAATCATTAAATTGGACTTATTGCTTACACCTACCGTAAATTGCGCAGGTACAGAAACTCTAATGTTTTGTTTTGATAATGCGTCTTGCAAATTTACATCTATGCTGATTGGTATCAAATCTAGATATCGATAATCTTGGATAACTGGCCAAACAAAAGTCGCACCACCCGCATAACATTTAGCCGATTGTTCACCAGTAGTCTTACCGTATACCACAAGTATTTTATCTGATGGACATCTCTTGTACCGACTAATGAAAAAGATTAATAAGAGTAAGGCTAGAAAAACGACGAAACCGATGATTGCTAAAAATTGCATAATGAAAAGTTTATAGTTATTAAGATTTTATTCTTTCAACAATGACATGATCTTGTTCAATGTCAGTGACATATATTTTAGTGCCTGTTGGTAATTCATGTTTGTCATGGGTCTGTGCTCTCAATTCTCTAGTCGCTCCATTAATATCTAAATGAACAATACCCGTATTTTCACCTTCAGGTATTTTCAAGTAAATTTCTCCGCTTTTAAACAATGCATCTTCTATCGTCCAATTCACATTAGATTCGTTTTTGAGCAAGAGTTTAAACAACCAATTTAACAATAGAAAGGCAACGATGCCAGAAAGGACGCCTATACCTAAGGCAACTCCGGGATGCTTGTTGGTGATCAACAACACTTTCATGACCCAAGAAGAAATAGATATGAAAGTCAGAAATCCTTTAATAAGTCCTAAACCTCCAGCATCAGTTTCAATATCGGTAGATCCTATTTCAACATCCAAATCCAAGCCTCCAATAAGCGATAAAAGAAAAAGCAATACTAGTAAGCCTCCAGTTATCAGAGACACATAGGTCAATACGGTTAAAATCATGATTTACAATTTAATGAAATAACAACAGCTAACTACTGTGCATTGAAAATAATCAAATTGTAATATCATTTACATTGTATTGATCTATATTATTCACTTGCTTAGAAAGTTATTCGTTTTTATGACATGATAGTCAGTAAAATAAACGGGAATATGATTTTAAAAATTCCTAGGCCTGTCACTTTTTCTATTCAATTAGGAATTAAATCGATGGAATAGATTAATAGGACGACAAAGATCAAAGATTACAAGTTGAAAAAATTCAAGAAATGACCTGTTAAGAATAGACGACTGAATTTTTCTTGCAGTTTGTTTCATTTAAATATTGAATATTGGGTGCAGAATATAGTCATAACATACGGATACGTCAGTCATGATTTATATCAGTCCACCTGTCGCTGTGGTAGTTCTAAGAGGCTATAAGGATAAATACCTCAATCAATAGAATTAAAAAGTATAAGAAATTAATGTTTTTAGTCCTAGCTGATGATACCTTGTCTGAACACCAAAGGATTCAGTTGTAAAAGAATTCAAGCCATATCGAAATTGAGGTCCTAACTCGAAGGTCACCGCAGGTGATATGTGGTAATTTATTGCCGCGGATGCAAATAAATTTAGTCCAATGTTGTTTTCAATCACACCATCCTTGTCAGCCAAGTTGATAATTGATCTTGCCTCATCTTCTGGATTCATACGATCGTAAATTTGCCCACGAGCTTTTAATCTTAAATTCAAGATCGCACCAACATCGACATGAAGTCCAAATTTATCATTTTGAAATCCATAACCGATAGATACCGGTATATCATAACTCTTGTATCGATTAAATATTTTTCTGTACTGGATCGTTTGTATAACTCTCCATCTACCACCAGAGATCGGGCTTAAAGTCTCATCCTCCTCTCTGACAAATTTCGCGGGAGCGTCCAAATCAAAAAATAATTCGCTACCAAGATCCACAGAATCCTGAAAAATCTCTGTCATTTGACCATACTCAAAACCTGCAGAAAATCTCATTCCATTCTTCGACGCATGTCGCACACCTACTCCACTCCTAAAAGCAAAAAAGGAAGATTCCACTTTTTTTCTTTCAGCTATGTAATCATCCAATTCACGACCATTGGTATTTGCCATGAACTTGTAACTGATCTCCGGTGTAAAACTTACCCAGACAGACCAAGCGCCTTCTACTTTTTCCTTTTTATTTTTTCCCATTTTGAAATCCTCTATGGAAAGATCGTTGGTAAATAAGACTACTTGATCTTGCTTGAAAGTCGGAGAGAAATTAACTCTATGCAACAGAGCAAAGTCTATCATCAATTTTGCCTGTGTTGCATTTTCCTCTGATGCATCCAAGGTCACATCTTTGTCGAATGCCTGCTTTGCATTTGGATTTAGATCTCTTAAAGCTTTTAGAGCATTCTGCTCGCCATGGTCTAGTGTCTTTTCATTTTTTGTCGATTTATTTGTAGCCGTCAAGCCATTTAATTCTTGTGGACTATTCATTTGACTTTGAATTAAATCTGTCACTAAGTTTGGGCTATTATTTATCTCGGTCGAATTAATTTTTAAATTTTGATCATTCGCTTCCGCAAATGGAGCTTCACTTAGAATTTGAGGTATCTTGGATTGTGAGGCTTCTTGAATTACTATATTATTTTCTAGAATGGATTCATTATGTTTCGAAACTTGAGGCTCCATACTATTTGAAGAAAAGGAAATAGCATAAATGCGCCCCAAGCTAAGTAACAACGAGACCATACCAAAAAAGACCCAAAAGAATTTTCTATCCTCTTTGTCTTCCAATGGCTGGAGATCATCCCACGGTGCTTCAGCGTTAATGTCAGAAGCATAGTTGTTTATTTTATCTTTTAATTCTTTTCCAAACTCGCTGGCGGACATAATACGATATTTTCTAAACTTGCAATTTTTTTTCTCATGATGGCCTTGGCTCGAGATAAATTCGAGCGAGAGGTCACCTCACTAATGTTCAATTTTTCTCCAATTTCTTTGTGGTTATAATCATCGATCACTGAAAGGTTAAAGACAAGACGATATTGATCTGGAAGATGAGCAATTAAATGCAGAATTTCTTCCTCAGACATATTGGATAGCGCAACAGGTGTTACGCTATCCAGACTATCTTTATTTTCAAGTAAGTCAAAGGGGATGATTTTGTTAGAGCGATTATTCTGCAAGGCCACGTTGATCGTAACCTTTCTCATCCATGTATCAATCGAAGCTTTACTAACATCGTATTTATCGAAGTTTCTAAAATCATTATAAAGGAGTCTTGCAAAATATCTCTAGCGTCCATCTCACGAAAGCAATATCGTCGACAGATGGTAAATAATAATCCAGAGTACTTAAGCACCAAAGCTTTTTGAGCCTTAGGATTCTTCGCTTGACAGCCTAATATAATATCTAATGTTTCCAATTATACGATGACCTAAAAGGATTTAAACTTTCCTGTAAGAGAAACAATTTCATTGGTCTGTGTATTTATGATTTCACCGTCGAATTCTCCTTCATAGTAAGGACTTAGGGCATCAGGAATTGAAGTCATGGTCACACCAATACCACAATTAAAATTTGGATCACACCTATATATTTGTTTCAATTGATTATCCCACCTATCTGTATCTATTCTAACCGTGGATAATAAATATTCCCCATTTAATTCTAATAAATTTCCATCATCATAAACGCCCAATAAAAAGTAATGATCAATACTTAAAGAATCTTCTGATTCCTGACCCACTCTTGTACCAAATCTATATATCCAATTGTCTGGCCCCTCTTCAAAAATATTTGACTCGCAAAAGTCTTCAACATAACTTACTCCATCCAATTCAAATTCTACATAAGTTTCAGATTGATTACATGCTTTTATCGGGTCTAGGGATGTATCCTGCGTGTAATCATTTACTAAAGTTAGTGGATTACTATGAAATCCAGTTTCAAAATCAACAGCGGTCAAAGTAAAGTCAGACATTGACTCTATACAATCACTTAATGGAATCTTGATATTCCCAAAATCATCAGAAAAGAATTGCGCAACTGTATTTTGAGCAGTTAAGACCACGTATGCATTTGGAAGCGGATTTCCCATACAATCTTCAACAGTTACAAATAAATTATTTGCTTCAAAGTAATCAATAATCCTTTCTTCATCAACATCCAGATTTGTGGCAGGAAACAATATTTCAAAATTCGGGAGATCACATGAACTTGGATATTGTGGGGTGTATAGTCTGATAATTAAATCTTCATTGGCTGGAATAAAACCGCTCACTACTCCATTCGAATTTGTTGTTTGCCAAGCTGTTAAATTTAAAGAGCCAACAAATATTTCTACTGCCATACGCTCTAAGGGCTCACCAATCTGATCCACAAAACGCATCTTAAAATTTACCAAGTCAAAGCCATCATCACCATTCCAAAACGAGAAGTGACTCACCTCACCAGTATACACATTCCCATCAAAACTCAACATACCTTCTTCTACCCAATAGCCAGTTGACTCATCAAAGTACCAAAGGGGCAGTTCACTTGGCGCCAAAGAACTTGACAAATGCGGCAGCGTGATCGTCGCCGTTTCACCTTCCTTTATATTCAATTTTTCTCCTGTGGAACTTTCTAGCTCCACAGCTGCCATAGCATAAGTCACCAATTGATTCAATGCTTGATTTTCATTTAAGGCGCGCAGATCACCAGGCATCTGATACAATTGCTCTACCTTCGTGGGATCGATCAGTTTAGAGTAGAGCATAACTTCTCCACTGAATGTATTTCCATCGGCATCTGCAATAACATCTGGGCCAAAAACCAAAGACCCTCCATCACGAATGTTTACCAAACCTCCCTCATCACCCACAAAAGTTCCAGACAATTCTTTAGTTATCATTACTGCATTCGCAAATACTTTAACTCCTTGTTCGGCATTGATAATTTTATAATTGGGGAAAAAACCACTTTTCAAAAACGTCACCACGGACCCATTCTCATTCATCGTTATATCAACAAATGAAAAGACGCCATCTTTATTGGTTACTGTGCTTTCCGAGCCGACAAAAACTTCAACCCCTTCCATTAATTCGTCATTTTCACTCAGTACAGTCCCTGCTAGCGAACCTATAACTTCAATAATGGGTGGAATACCCTGATCAATTTGTACTGGATCATTAATTATATCTTCATTACAACTCCCAATGACTAGGCAGGATAATAAAAAAGTGAAATATATTAGATAGCGTTTCATAAATTCTAATTTAATTTTAAAAGTTAATCTCACGTGATGAAAGGTAATATGCAGACAAGTTGCAAAACGTTGCGTTGAGCAGGAAAACTTACTTGAACGTAAGGCTATTCACTGAATTTTAGGATATTTTAGGAGGAACCTCGATTTTAAAACTACCAACCACTACAATACCGAGCCCAGTGTTGATGAAAACGTCCGATTAGCAACCGTTAAGCCCTATAGGGAATAATTATCTGAGATGATGCAGAATACCGAACAACAATGGACACTCCTCTAAAATTACAATTGTGATCCCTAATTACTGCTCCATTTGCGTAAGCATAATTCCCTCTTAAGTATTGTCATAGGTATACACGCTCACAAGAATGAATCTTGCAAAAAGTAAAAAAGTAAAACAACAAAAGTAAATTCGACTTTAAATCCTAGCCCAATTTTATGGTCAGTTTATTAAACTTAGAAGGAACAGTCGATCCATTTTCAATTAGTTCCCCATCCACATGAAGCTCAGTCACTGCAGCAGGCTGTCCGATAAGATTTAATTGATAAAATTGTAATTCCGAATCAAAGCTACCTTCAATTGATTGGGTAATTTCTACCTGATGTTGAGTTCCGATCATGGTGAAATGAGAATAATGATATTCTCCGTTCTCATAACCATAGCCATTTTTATCATCATCATAGAGGTAACTTGACTCCTCGCCCTCTTTGAAATAAATATCTAAAGTAAGCGTTTCTATTTTTTTCTCTCCGACATATTGTTGTATCGGGTATTTAGGAATAATTGCTCCGGCTTTAATGAAGATTGGTAACTGATCCAAAGGTGCAGGAACTTCATGCTCCTTTTTACCCGTGTATTTTTTATTCGTCCATAGATCATACCACTCTGAATCCGGAAGGTAAACCCGCAACGATCTTACATTATCTTCCACAACAGGGCAAACCAAAATATGATCGCCACATAAAAATTCATGATCTCTGTTGTGTGTTTCTTTATCGTCTTGATCAACAAAAACCATAGGCCGCATCATGGGAAGCGACTCTTTATGATATTGATAAAACGTGGTATAAATATATGGTAATAGCTGATATCTTATTTCTACATATTTTCTGAAAATATCTAGGCACTCTTCCCCGAAAGACCATGGCTCCTGATCTCCGTGATCACCTGATGAGTGTACACGACAGAAAGGATGGAAGATTCCTAATTGAATCCAACGCATCATCAATTCTGGTTTTGGCTGATTGATAAATCCACCAATGTCAGAACCACAGAATGATATTCCAGAAATCGCCAATCGCTGCGCCTGCACATCAGCCAACCAAAGATGTTCAAAAGTGGCAATGTTATCTCCAGTCCATACAGATGAATATCTTTGCAGACCAGAATATCCCGACCTAGTGATGATCAACGTTCTCTGACCATTTCTAAATTTCTTGACACCCTCTGCAGTGGCTCGAGCCATCTGCATACCGTAAATGTTATGCGCTTTTCTATGGCCCGTCTGATGTCCATCATAATCATGTAAAACATCCATCGGGAAGGTTTTACTTTCTACTTCAAACAATGCAGGTTCATTCATATCATTCCATACTCCTGCAACACCTACATCTTCAATCAATCCCTTGTATAAACCTGCCCACCATTCTCTGACTTCAGGTCTCGTAAAATCGGGAAAGTAGCAATCACCTGGCCACACTTTACCCTCTACATAATTGCCATCAATCCGACGGCAGAAATATCCTTTCTCCAAGCCTTCAACAAAAACATCGTAATTTTTGTCTTTCTTAATCCCTGGATCTATAATAACCATGGTCTGAAAACCTTTTTCTTTCAAAGTATCTACAAGACCTTTGGGATCAGGAAATTTTTCTTTGTCCCAAGTAAAACATCTGAAACCATCCATATAATCGATGTCAAGATAAATGGCATCACATGGAATTTTTAAATCTCGCATTTTTGAAGCAATCGCAATTACTTCAGAATCTGGATAGTAACTCCACTTACATTGCTGGTAACCCAAAGACCACAAAGGAGGCATTTCTGGAACGCCAGTCATTTCCGTGTAACGCTTGCACACATCCATCAATTGAGGTCCCCCAATAAAGTAATAATTCATCTCACCACCTTGCGCCCAAAAACTAGTAACAGATGATCTTTCTGAACCAAAATCAAAATAGCTTTTATAGGTATTATCAAAAAATATTCCGTAGGCTCCGTTTTCATTCAAGGCATAATAAAATGGAATACTTTTATAGAGCGGGTCGGTATCCTTGTGATAGCCATATTCATCTGTCCCCCAGTTGACGAATTTTTTAGTTTTAAGATTTAGATCCGTTGGTTTATCACCAAGTCCATAGTAACATTCCCCTTTGAGGGTCCTTTTACTGTTCTGTACAATATAGCCACCATAGGTTTCATTTTTCTCCCAGTGAAAACCTTTTTCTTCTTCACATAAAATTTTGCCATCCGCAGATTTAAAAGTTATCAGCAGATTATTTTTATCAATCCAGCATTCCAGTTGACATGTTTTAATAATCAAAGCGGTATCATGATCAACTATTTCAAAATCAACAGATGCCGGTTTGAATTTTTCATCAATGGCATAAGAGAAATCGGCGTCGAAATATCCTTCAATACCATAGCGTAATCGAATGATGTTTTCGGTAACTATATAAACTCTCAGTTTTAGGTCTTCCGCAGAGTCTATTTCCACATAACCTTCATGCTGGCTATGACTCGTATATTCTTTAGGATATCCCTCTTTCTCTGTAAATACAACGTTCTGAATCACAATATTTTATTTTTCGAGGCGCAAAACTAATAAAGCATAAATTAAAGTGGTTAAGAAACCATCCCTATTTTACTATTAGACTCAATAAATGCCGATCGCTTGACAATCACGATACCATCTCTAATACAATATTGATCGTTTTCAAAATCTTCTAAGGAGGGATCACCTATAATTACTACATTATTACCAATCCTCACATTCTTGTCAAAAATTGCATTTTGTATCATGCAGCTAGAACCAATCCCTAATAGCTCATTGTCAGGCAACTGGTCTAAATCATAAATGGTTTGGTAATAATTATTACCCATGACAATTGAATCTCGAATAATGGTACCAGGTCCAATTCTTGAACGTACACCAATGATCGAGCGTGCAATTTCTTCAGCGTGTATTATGCACCCACCGGACACCAGACCGTGCGTTACTTTTGTGCCAAAATATTTGGTTGGAGCAAGCATACGAGAGTGTGTGTATATACGATTAAAGTTATCATATAAATGGAACTCCGGAAGACTACCTGTTAACTTCAAATTTGCTTCCATAAATGAACTTATGGTTCCAATATCTGCCCAATAACCTTCGTACATGTAACTAGATATTTTATAATCGCTGCTTTGGACAGCATAAGGTATTATCTCTTTACCAAAATCATTGGATGATTTCTTCTCATCGAAAAGTTTCTCCAAAGCAGATCTTTTAAAAACGTAGATACCCATACTTGCTAGATAGTCCTTGTTCTGTGAAGTATACTTTTCAGGTAACACAGATTTCCATTCTTGAACAATATCTATGTTTGGTTTTTCAATAAAGTCATTGATTACACCTTGAGCATCTACCTTCATTATTCCAAAGCTAGTGGCATCCTTTTCTAAAGATGGAATCGTTGCTATGGTCAATTCCGCATCTTGTTCCTTGTGGTATTTCAATAATGCTTCTAAGTCCATATTGTATAGCTGATCTCCAGATAAAACGATGACCGTATCATGATCAATACGATTATACTTCATCATATTTTGTCGCACAGCATCAGCCGTCCCCAAATACCAATCTTTACTCTCATTCGTTTGTTCCGCTGCTAGTACATCTACAAACCCATCGGTGAACATATCAAACCTGTAGGAGTTGGAAATATGTGCATTTAATGACGACGAATTATACATCGTTAAAACAAATATTTTTTTAATATTCGAATTGATACAATTACTCAATGGTATATCGACCAGTCTATATTTTCCTGCAATAGGGACTGCGGGTTTGGATCGATGTTGCGTCAAGGGATGTAGTCGTGATCCCACTCCTCCTCCTAATATTACTGCAATTGTTTTGTCCGTCATAATTTATTTTTTTAGGTATTGAGAATATAATTTTGAGTAAAGCCCAGCGGAATTTTTCCAAGAATAATCTAAACTTGCATTTGATGAAATGACCCGACCTAACTTTTCTTTGTCTTTATATAAGTCAATGGCTCGTTGCATTGCTATAGAAATTTCTTCTTCATTCAGTTCCTTTATCACGATGCCCTGTCCATCATCAGAAAGATCAACCACTGTATCAATCAGTCCGCCTTTATGAGAGGCAATTGGGATGGTTCCATACCTCATAGAATACAATTGATTGAGGCCACAAGGTTCAAATCGCGATGGCATCATTAAAAAATCACACCCTGCGTAAATCTGTCTTGCCAGACTTTCATCGTACCCTATGTAAGCTCCTACTTCTCTAGGAAATTCACGCATCAATAGTTTTAATTGTTCTTCAAGTTTTTTATCACCAGAACCTAGAATAAAGGCATTAAATTTCATTTTTGCTTGTAAGCAAATACTTATGGAATCCATCAAAAGATCTGCTCCCTTCTGAAAAGCAAAGCGACCAATAAAACCAATCAAAGGTCGGCGTCGGATAAGATTGTATTTCTTTTCTAAGATAGATTTATTTCCAGATTTAAATGCTTTCCAGTCTCCGGAAAAATTAACGGTAAGGTTATCGTCCGTTGAAGGATCCCACAATTGACCATCAATGCCATTCAAAATTCCTTCACACTTATCAGCTTCGGTTTTATACAAAGGGACTAGCGTATCTGAATCTATCATCAACTCTTTCATATACGCAGGAGATACTGTTGTAATAGTCCAAGCACATTTTATAGCCGCAGCAAGACTGTTCAATTTTTCATCCCAATCTAAAAGGCCTGCTTCAGATCTATCATACACTGGAAGAAATGTCCGCACTTCTTCCCATTCAAATATACCCCGATACGCTCCATTGTGAATCGTCAAAACGGCCGGAATATTTTTTAAGGCCTGATACTTAGGACAATGCTGCATAAAGAAAGGAATCAATCCAGTCATGTGATCATGTACATGAATTAAATCAAAGCTCATGACGTCTTTAATCAGCCACTCAACAACGGCCGTTTGAAAAGCGATATTTCTTTTGGGTTCGTCCGTAAACCCATGACCATCTTCCGCCAAATAAATCGAATCTCTATCAAAAAGACCCGGAAGATCTATACAATAAAAAGGAAAGGCCAAAACACCATCTACTATTTTTTCAACGACAAAAACTTGGACTTGACCACCAAGCATAAATGAGCCTTTATATTGCTTTGTAAATTTTTGTTGATTAATCCATTTGGTCTTGTACTTTGGAATGACAACAGATGCATCGATTTTATGTAGGGGAAGATATATCGGTAAAGCTCCGACTACATCACCCATCCCTCCAGCCTTGGCGGCAGGATAGCATTCACTTGAAACGTGTAAAACTTTCTTCATTTAGTCAGTGATAAGTTTTAAGATAATACCAGCCAATGGTGGCAAGGTAAGCTCAATGGATTGATCTCTTCCATGACTAGAATTATTTTGGCTAGCAATGGCTTTATTATTTAATATTCCAGACCCCCAATACTTGTCATTATCACTATTGAATATTTCACTATATCCTCCTGAGTCCGGTACACCAATTCGATAATTATTTCTAACGACAGGTGAGTAATTCAGAACAACAATAAGTTTTTCATTCTCAGATTTTCTAATAAAGGAAAGTACAGAATTTTCATGATCAGAATAATCTATCCATTCGTAACCCTCATAACTATAGTTGATGGCATAAAGAGCAGGCTCTTCTTTATACATCCGATTTAAATCTTGGACCAACTTCAAAACTCCTTTGTGTGGATAGAATTGCAATAGATCCCATTGTATGGATTCATTGACATCCCACTCGGCGGTCTGACCCAGTTCACCACCCATAAATAATAGTTTTTGCCCGGGGTGGCAATACATACTCATGAAAAGTAACCTTAGATTAGCAAAGCGCTGCCACTCATCTCCAGGCATCTTGCTGAGTAATGCCGACTTCCCATGCACAACCTCGTCATGTGATAGAGGTAGAACAAAATTTTCTGTAAAAGCATAGGTAAGACTTCGACTCATGTCACCAAGGTGAAATTTTCTATGTATCGGGTCTTTTTGAAAAAACTCCAAGCCATCATTCATCCATCCCATCATCCACTTAAGACCAAAACCCAAGCCCCCTTGATCAACAGGTTTAGTAACTCCGTTATATGCTGTTGACTCCTCGGCAATCATCTGGATGTGCGGAAAATCAGCATACATGACTGTGTTTAACTCTTGTAAGAATGAGATGGCCGCACGATAAAAGTTAGATCCATCTTCATTAGGAGTCCATTCTCCTTCCTCTCTTGAATAATCTAAATAGATCATGGAAGCCACGGCATCTACCCGTATACCGTCTGCATGAAAGTTGTTGGCCCAGAAATGAGCACTAGACAAAAGAAAAGAACGAATGGTGGGTCGCTCATAATTGAATATCAGACTTTTCCAATCGGGGTGAAAACCCTTGGACTTGTCAGGATGTTCATAAACTTCAGATCCATCAAAATCCGCCAAAGCATGCTCGTCACTTGGAAAATGACCAGGCACCCAATCTAAAATTACCGCAATTCCCTCTTGATGAAATTTATCAATAAGGAACATCAATTCCTCCGGATCACCATAACGCCGGGTCGGAGCAAAAAACCCAGTACTCAAATATCCCCACGATGGATAAAATGGGTGTTCCATAACTGGTAAGAATTCAACATGTGTAAAAGCCATTTCTTTTACATAATCCACAAGATCTTCTGCTAGTTCGGTATAACTCAAAGATCGATGTTGCTCCCTTTTCTTCCAACTGCCGAGATGCAGTTCATAAATGGTCATAGGGCCATTTAATTTATTCTTTTCAGCAACTTGAGATTTCCATTGGTCATCTTTCCACTCATAAGAAGCATCCCATACTATACTTGCCGATTTTGGAGGCATTTCATTGCATCTTGCAAATGGATCCGACTTTTCTCTAATCTTTTCATCCTTATCCGAGTAAATCCTAAATTTATATAAAGTTCCGTGTCCAATATTTGGGATAAAGCCTTCCCATACACCGGAAGTGTCCCAACGTACATTGAGCTTATAATTATGGCCATTCCACTCATTGAAATTTCCAACGACTTCTACTTTTTTAGCTGCGGGCGCATATACAGCGAAATAAACGCCAGATACACCTTCAACTTCAACTAGATGGCTTCCAAACTTATTATATAACTGGGTATGATGACCAGAGGTAAACAGCTCGATATCAAAATCTGAAAATAGGCTGTATGGCTTCACAATCGTAGGCATGGTTTCTGGGTTTAGCTACCGTTCATATATTCTTATCAAAGTAACAATTCAATTTTGAAATTCAAAATAATTACAAAATCCTATTTACCATTGATAATAATTTGATCGGAAATACTAATCCCTTGGGCATTGTTGGTCATTTTCAAAATATAAATTCCGTTGGGGACATATCTTACATCTATCACACCTTCCACATAATTAACAAATATCTTTTTGCCTTGAGCAGAGTAGAGATCTATGCTTAAGTGATATCCATCTCCAACTAGAACATGAATCACATTTCTTGCGGGGTTGGGGAACACCTCCACTTTAATATCACCTACCTCAAAAATGGCAACAGTCCCATCGATACCGTCGCAATTTTCATCAAGATCATTTCCAGGTATATCTATCGCTTCTGGATTAATGGAGTAACTTGTATCATCACAATCTTCACTCAGAGGAAAACCATCCTGATCTAAATCGTCATCCAAAGTATCTTCGTCGCAATCATCATCAATACCGTTGTATGGAATCTCTAATGCGCTAGGAAATATACTGCTATCTGTATCATCACAATCATCCATCAAATTAAATCCATCCCCATCTAGATCATCGTCAAAGGTGTTTGGATTACAATCATCATCAATGCCATTGTAAACAATCTCTACAGCATTAGGACTAATGGTAGCATCTTGATCGTCACAATCTACATTGCTCGGGAAACCGTCGTTATCTTCATCAATAAAAACTACTTCTGCCAAATTAAATAATTGTCTATCCCTTGTCTTGGTGATTGCAGAAAAATAAACATCCGCATTTGGTGAAACAGTGAAATCCGATGGATTGCTTGAGGTAAACTTCTCATTTATATTTTTTTTCAAACTAAGTTCTCCGGTATCAGAATTATATCTCCAAGGCTCGAGACCATGAATTCCATCATTGAGAACTAGGAGATATTCTGAGGGTCCTAAATTAATCACCGATTTTGTATAACTATAATTTATGGCTGCCTGAAAGGACTGCCTTTCAATAAAATCTCCCGTCCCATAATTATAGTCATAAAAAGTAATCAAATCATGTGCATCCTTATAAATCATCACCGATTTATCCTCTTCTTCAATCACAATAATTAATTGATCCTCTTTACTCGGACGAATGATCACTGGCTCTACTCCAAAGGCAAAAGTGTAGGTATCGTTATTTACACCGTTGCTTATTTCTAGGAAAGATCGATCATCAGATTCATACCAGAAAAAATCTCCCCAGTATTCAATTCCCGCATCTGGAATTATCTTAAACTCTTGCTCACTCCCCTGTGATGAATAAATCAACATATGATCCTCATGATCAAAAGCTAAGGATTTTGTTTCTCCATAGATTTTATTACCATCGTAAAAAACAGGATAATCAAAATCGGGGACGATTTCTCGATATTTACCTTGTCCATCGATATGGAAAAAGTTCACCTCATCTGAAAATTGCCACCCTGTACAATAAAAGCCACCCACTCCATCAGGATAAGGATCTGGATATGTCCCTGGTTCAATTTCAGCGATAACCGATTCATTGGTGACCATATTAATAATCCCCCACTCATCTGAATCAGAATAATTTTTTACAATAATATTATCTCCACTTACCACAAAACCATTTGCATCACTAAAACCAAATTCTGAAAATGCATAATACTTCTGAGTAAATACATTATAATAACCTGGTAAATTCCCGCCTTTCAAATTGACGATTGCGTTGTTTGTTTTTATTTTTGAAAAATGAATATAGTCTAGGTCGGGAATATATTGCTGCGTATACGATAAGTCAAATACATTAATCTTTAAAACAAAATATCCAGCCTCAAATCCAGACAATACATAAACATAGTCTTCATGGGCTAAAATTGAAGAGGTCGTATGCGTGTTCGGCCCAACATCCAAAATCTTGCTAACGATGTTATTTTCCAGAACATAGATAGACTCACCAGTAGTAAAAAAATATTTATCATGACTCCATACATCAGCATGAACCGAATTCCTTATTCCAAAATTTGCTAGATAATTAAAACCTTGAATGTCATTAAATTTATTGTCAATAGTATTTATCACCGTTAAAGCTGACTTATTAGAGGAATTTTGGTAAAAATAAAGTTCACCGTCATCTTGATTTTCTCCAAGAACAAGATCATAAAATCTCGGCATTTCATATCCAGACAGCTTCGGACTGGTTAAATTTTCTAAATCAATTTCAATCAGTCCAGAATAAGTACCTTCAAAATGAGTTTCATCTCGAGTAATCAAATACAATTGATCCCCATACCTTGCTGCTCTATCTGTCAGTATATAATCAATCGGAAGTTCTAAGTCATTTAACTCACCAGTATCTATATTATATAAATAAGTGATTCCAATTCCTTGCCAATTATTTGAAAATCCAAACAGTAAATAATTATCCTCTAACTCCTTCAACTTATAATTCCTAAATCTATCACGACCCAAATTATCAAAGTATGCAAGGTTGGATTCTACGACGCAACTGTTTAAATCAAACGTGATGAGATTTATGGTATCTTCTGCTAGATCAGTACATACAATTTTATTATTGAGGATGGAAAGTATCGTTAGGGTGTTAGGAATCTGGCAATCAATCTGCCGTACAACTGCACCTTGATCAATCAAGGTCATTCCGTTATCATCCTTTACAATTAATGTTTCATTATTAGAAACAATCAACTTAAATATTGATTGAATATTCGAAAAAATAGAAGGTAGAACTTCTTCAACATTTTCAACAAGACTATAATGAAAGAGTTCAGAACCATTATTTATAACACTATAAAAATCTTCATTTACTTGAAGTTCAAAATCTGGTATTCTCTCAAAAATTTTAGCCATTCTATCATACCTGACATTAAATGTTCCGTCGTCATCATAAGCCGAAAAGAACATATATGATTCCCCCAATAAAAAATTAGATTGGATACGAAAGCCTTCTGATCTTAGATCAATAAGTTCATCTAGCTCACCCGTGAGAATATTTATAACATATATATAATTGGAGTAAATTTCATATAGATATTCATCTTCGTAAATAAGACCTGAATTGCTGTTAGCATAAGAGTAGGCATTAAAATTTAATGGCTCATTCGTTGGTCTCATTTCTATATTATGAAGAAGTTCAAGCGCATCCTCCTTAACCATAGATACGAGTGTCCCTTCCTCCCCTTGTTGAATGAAATAATGCTCTTCTCCCAAAGAGAGAAAGCCTTTTTTGGAATAGTGATCCGTCTTATGTAAGTCTACGATATTACTCACTTGAACTTGAGCAAAAATTTCGCTAGTGAAAAAAATACAAAAAGAAAGCAGAAGAAATTTAGTTGGCATGACTATGAGTTGGTCTGAATAAAGAGCAAATTATATCAAGAATTTTGCCTCAATGAAAATTAATAAAAAAATTGCTAAATCGACCTCTTACCAATAATCCCTTACGACAATATCTACCTTACTCTAAAATAAATTTGCGTCAGCAAAACTTCTAATCCCATCAAGAGCAATATAGCCTTGCGTATAATAAGGACTAAAACTGACTAGGATCAAATTTTATTAATATCCCGACAACTACTGACAAGCTAGAACATACTACATTCGCTAATTAGCCCACCCATTTGGTCTTTTTAATCGTATTGGTGGTGCGGGTTCAGCTTTGATTGTAAAGGGATTTTCTTTTATTAATCTGAGCGCTTCTTTTACTGCAGCTTCTCGTTGAGGATCATTCCCTTGGAGCACTTGCTCAGGGTCTATAATAACTTCCTTTTTCCGAATAGGTAACCACTGACTACGAATTTAGATTCTACCTTATTTTAATTTTATACATCCTTCTTTACCATCCTTTTGCACCCAAAGATGATCCTCATCAAGAAAGTACAACCAGTCGCATTCTTTGATAAGGTATTGCATGGTCGATACATGGAGTAAGCTTATTGAATGGTTATTACCTTCCTCTACGGTAACAAATTCATTTTTATCTTTTGGTGCATACTTATTATTAGAGATCAGATACTCGTCAAATGGAATTTTTTTCTTTCCATCTGGAACAGAAACCAGTCCATAATATTTTCCAGTCTCTTCCTTTGACCTTAATATTAGATGATCCCCTACCCACTTAGCACTAGAATTATAATTCCAGTCAGTCAGAGAAAATTGTTCTTTCCCTTCGTCGTCATACACATAAAGAAAGCCTCTTCTATCTAGGATATGAAAATACGTTTTGCCGTCAATAGTGACAGAAGACCCTTCACACACATCCAAGAAGCCAGGTGCTCTAAAAGTTAGAGGAATCAGAGTATCTCCATCAGCATTTATAACTCCACAATATCGATCATCACTGACCAAAAAATAATTATCTTGAAGAAACCATGAGTGGGCATACTCGGAATTAGAATACACAAGCTTCCCGTCATAATCATAATAATCTGTGCTATTTCCATTAGTAGCATAAATCATGTCAGTCTGTCTAATATAACGATGTTTTGGATTTACCTTGACCTCTGAATATTTTGATTCAATTTGCTTTCCAGTTTTCTCAAAAAATAAGCCGATGCCTTCTTCATTGATCGGGTCAATAATTTTGTAAATACCATCAACTGTAGTTGGCATTTTAACTTCACCTTGGATTTTATTTCCCTGAAAGTCAAAAACCCATGTTTCGCCTTCTCGATACTTAGCAATTACACCATTTTCAAACAGAGATAAAGTTGGAGGATTTAAAGAATCTATACCAAAAATCTTTTTTCCTATTTCATTATATACTACAAACTCGTTAGTCAAATAATTTTTTCCGTAAAAAATAACTTCATTACCTACTAAATGACGCAGGTGATATATGTCTAGTTTAATTATTTCTGTCCCCTTAAAATCATAAATAATTATATAAGAATCCTTTTGATTATTTTTATACTTTATGGCAATATAATCCCCCACCATAAATATTGCATCTTTAGAATCCTTCATCTCTATGGTTAAAACCTTATCTGGGTTATCACCATGAAATACATGAAAATTATTTTGTTCAGAGTTATATTTTCCATTGAAATATGAATAACCTAAATACTCTACGCTATCAAATGGAAGCTCAAAAAATTTATCCTTCTGGGTACTAATAATCTTTGCCTTTTCTTTCCAGCGACCAATCATCCATATACCATCTTCGGTGAAAGGATTTTTTACATCTATGTATTGAATAGAATCAAATTTCTCTGTCTTGAGGTGATAAATAGAATATTTGCCCCGAGGCCTATAAAAATCCTGAGAAGCTATCATGACTGGTTTGTTATTCACCCGATCAAGAGGTATAGACAATCTATAAAGCACATGATCAGATATAGGAATAGGCCACTCAATTAATTCCTCTTGCGCATTTGAAATGAGTACACCTAATATTAAAAAGAGGGGAAGAAGAATAGATAATTTTAATGACATACATGACTAATTTAGAAAGACAACTTTAAAATAGTCAATGTAATCACTATGGCTTACCTTTTAGGGTAAAATAACTAAAGCCATGCATCACAACTTGTAATACATGGCTTCAATTCAATAACTAATTATTTATCTATAACCACCTATTCTTACTGGGCAGCCTTCTATCTCTACATCAAAGGAAATCCGGTCTAAGGATACATCTAAATTTGCAGGCATGCATTCTCCATTATTATAGCAGGTCAAGTATGCTCCATCTTCCTCCACTAAAGTTCCAGAACCAGAACCACCAGAAATTTCAATACCTCCATTAACAGACTGTCCACTACTGGTATATCCAAAAGCAAAGGAACCATCATCATCTATCTTTATTTCACCCTCCAGACATCTCTCTAAACCATCTGGATTGATGTAACAGTTATCATCTAATCCGATTAAATCTATAACCTCCTCGTCCCAAAATTGACAGAGGCCAAAAGAAAGAAAATCAAAAGTATATATTCCTGATACAGCGACACCATTCACACAGAAAGAACCACCTTGACCACAGGTGAATTGAGTAATGATATCTGCATCGTTAAATCCATAAGCAGTTGCACAGTCAAAACTTGCTGAATTATTGCATAGCACAGATCCATCTTGATAGAAAAATTGGGACACGACGGGTGATCGGACAGCTAGATATTTATGAACACCATTTTGGAAAACTATGACTGACTCATCCGTACAATTTTCAAAATTAACGTAAGTGTCTAACCATGGAAATTCATTCAGTAGATTCTCTGCGATCACATCTGAATCACAGGCCGATTGCATATTCGTAGAACTATTTGTGCATTCAAATTCCAACCCAATCTGATTGCTTGAAAAACCATAGGCTTGAACACAACTAAAGGAACTTGAGCCAGTACAGAATAATTGGCCAGTTTCAAAATATAAAAATTCTTCGCTCGCTTTTTCCACAACTACAAAGGCAAAAGAACCTAGATCATATTCCGTGATCTTTTCACCATCACAATCACTTGGATCTACTTCATCAGTCAACCAAGGATATTCGAGAAAAATATCTGTCTGCGCTTGTAAATTTACGCTTAAAGCAAATATAAAAGTGAGAATAAAAAAGCTGGGGCCTAATTCAAAAAGTCTAAACATGAGTTATTGGTTTGTGTTGTGAGTATACCCTATATAGTCACGCAAAGCAAAAAGTGTTGCAGCCCTTATTTATTTAACCTATTAATTTTTAGCTGGAATATTCTCCAAGACACTTACAAAGTATTTCCAAAATTTCTGAACAGAACTTATTTGAACCTTCTCATCTGGAGAATGCGCACCTCGAATATTGGGCCCAAATGAAATCATATCCATCCCTGGATAATTCGTTCCTAGGATACCGCATTCTAGTCCTGCATGACATGCATTAACATTCGGACTTCCGTCAAATAGATTCTCATACAAGGTGGTCATCATTTTAATAATCTCAGCCTCTGGTTTTGGAGTCCATCCAGGATAGGCTCCTCCAGTATTAACCTCAGCTCCTATTAACTCAAAAGTAGATTGCAACGCATTCTGTAAATCATCCTTTTCCGTATCAACAGAACTTCGGGTCAAGCATAAAATTTCATAACTATCTCCTGCCACCAGAACTCTGGCAACATTATTAGAGGTCTGAACCAAATCCGAAATTTCTGGACTCATTCTATAGATACCGTTTGGAGCAGCGTAGATAGCTCTCAGAATTTTCTTTGTAAATTCTGGCTCAATTACTTTAGCAGGTTCTCCCGCAGTTTCCAGTAGTAGTTCGATATTGGGATCCGTCGATCCATACTCAGCACGAAGAATTCCAGCCAGCTCATTGACTTTCGTTTTTACTTCAGTTAACGAATCAACAGCTACCGCGATCGTTGCAAATGATTCTCTTGGAATTGCATTACGCAATCCCCCACCATCAATTCCCTCAATATAAACTTCCGCGGTCTTCGTTAATTCAAGAAGGACTCTATTCATCAATTTATTGGCATTCCCCCTTCCCTTGTGAATGTCCATTCCTGAATGTCCTCCAGTTAATCCCTTGACCATCAACTTATATCCTTCAATATTTTCTGGAGCATCAATTCTCGGCACACTGCCGCGAGCCGTTATGTCTACTCCTCCAGCACAACCGATGGTCAATTCATCATCATCCTCAGTATCTAGATTCAACATAATGGTACCATCTAATAGTCCACCCTTTAAACCTAATGCGCCTGTCATACCCGTCTCCTCATCAATGGTAAACAAAGCCTCAATCGCAGGATGTTTCATTTCTGTGGAAGCTAAAACAGCCATTATCGTCGCTACACCAATTCCGTTATCCGCACCCAAGGTCGTTCCATCTGCTCTCACCCAATCATTTTCAACCAGCATACGAATACCTTCAGTATCAAAATCAAAGTTGGTGTCAGCGTTTTTCTGATGCACCATATCCAAGTGAGATTGTAAAACTACTTGCTGTCGGTCTTCCATCCCAGGACTAGCTGGCTTCTTTATGATTACGTTTCCGACCTCATCTACGACTGTTGGAAAGCCCAACTTTTCGCCAAAGTCAACCATAAATTTAATAACCCGCTCTTCTTTTTTCGAAGCTCTCGGTACCTCGTTCAAAGCGGCAAAGTTTTCCCAAAGTGACTTAGGCTCCAAATTTCTAACTGCAGTAGACATATATTTAATTTTAGTGAACCGAAGATAATATTTGATCAGTTAACTATGAAAAAGTAAGCCAATAAGAGTGTATTTTTATGCCACAATGAGAAATAAAGGCTTTAACCAAGATTATGGGCACACGCACCAGTTACGATATGAGATAACATTGAACTTCATGGATGGTCTAATATTTCCAAAAGATAAGATATTAGATCTCGGACCACCGAATCCTCTTGGTAACATTCTGCAAGAAAAAAATTATCAAATAGAAAATACACCAAACAACACCGATCTCAATCTAAATAATGACACCGACTAAAGAACAACTACTAGACAGGCACGAACAAATCAAGCCTTACATACACCGTACACCTATCCTATCCTCTACTCATGTGAATGAACGAAGTGGAGCATCCGTCTTTTTCAAATGTGAAAACTTTCAAAAAATGGGTGCCTTCAAAATGAGGGGGGCCATCTCTGCCATTCTCAATCTATCAGAAGAAGAACGCCAGCGAGGAGTAGTGACACATTCCTCTGGAAATTTTGCTCAAGCAGTTTCACTTTCAGCAAAACTTACCGGCATCCCAGCCAATATCGTTATGCCCAGCACAGCACCAAAAGTTAAGCAAGAAGCAGTGAAAGGCTACGGTGGAAAAATAACCATATCCAAACCTACTTTAGAAGCTAGAGAAAAAGCTGCACAGGAAATTGTTAGCGAGACCAATGGCACCTTTCTTCATCCTTCCAATGACTTGGATGTTATTTTAGGGAATGCAACCGCAGCCATTGAATTATTGGAAGATCATCCAGACTTAGATTACATACTTACGCCAGTCGGTGGTGGAGGATTAGTGGCAGGAGCTGCGTTGGCGGCACATCACCTTGGAAAAAATTGTCTTTGCATCGGAAGCGAACCAATGGAAGCTGATGATGCCTATCGTTCCCTTCAATCTGGAAGGATAGAAACCAATATAACATGTAATACCATAGCTGATGGACTGCGTACTCAACTGGGCGACATCAACTTTCCAATTATCCAAAAATATGTCGACCGGATCATACGTGTAGAAGAAGCAGAAATTGTCTCCGCGATGCGAATAATCTGGGAAAGAATGAAAATAATAATAGAACCTTCATGCGCTGTTCCTTTTGCTGCCGTTCTTAAGGAAAAAAAACAATTCCAAAATAAAAAAATAGGAATCATTATCTCAGGCGGCAATGTAGATTTGCAAAATCTCCCTTTCTGAAAATTATCTTTTCATTATATAGCCATATCCTTGGAACCCGTGCCTTGATAATGTGTGGCAGTATAATATTGAACAACCTCATTCTTATCGACCAAGGAATTAATGTATGCCTTCATCGCTAAAGAAACACTGTTGTTTACATTCAGTTTTTTAAAGAGATTTTGCTTATGGGAAAATACGGTGTGCTCACTAATGAAAAGTTTTCTTCCAATTTCCGCGGTTGAAAGTCCTTTTACAATGTGTTCAATAATCTGTTGTTCTCGCTTTGTGATTCGATGCATGACAAGTTGTTTATAATGATAAGAGTGTAACAATGATTAATTGTTACCCTTGGAAATTGTAAATTCTTACATCACATTTTACTCAATAATTCTTTTGCTTCTTCTCTATATGGGTTTTCTTTATCTTTTGAAATTTTTTCGATCATTTTTTTTGCACTTGATTTGTCCAATCTCAGTGCACATAGTGCTTCATACCATTGACAAGATTTGGCTTCTATGCTTTCTCCACTTCCACACACACTAAATTTGCCTTGAGCAGCTTTATAATTTTCTAAACCAATCAACTTATGTCCATTGACTGAAATGTCTGCAGCTCCTTCTCTAGTTCCTCCACTTCGATCAGTATCTATAGCCGGTGCTTCGTAATACGCTAAAAATAATTCTTCAGTATTAATCTTTGATTTTGCATCAAGCTTGGCTTTCCTTCCTTGATTAAAACCAATAATAACCATCAAAATTACAAGTCCGTAAAAAAATATGTTTCTGAAGTGTCTTGGTCCTAAAGATTTATCATCTCCTAAACCAGCATCCTTGGCTGGCTGATTTTTTAGTTTTTCAATGGTCTGACGACTCTCCGCTTCTACCTGAGAATCAACAACCATCTGTAGAGAACGATGCAATTCATAGTCCTCCTTGAGCTTCGGGTTGCTGTCTAGTTCTTTCTCAAAAACTATCAACTCCTCGACACTCATTTCCTTATTGATAAAGGACTCAAATTTTGTGTACAATTCGTTCATTTCATTTTATGATTTTCTACCAATAATATCAGTTTTTGCATGCACTCATGCTTCTTTTTCCTTGCCATTCCTTCTGATTTGTAATTCATGGAAAGGGCTATCTGACGCATTCGTACATCTCGTGACCAAAGCTGTAAGACTTCAAAACACTTTGAATCCAAGCTTGCAATTAATCGGCGAAACTGATCTTTCTTTTCTGAATCGATCAGAAGATATTCTGGGTGATGAAAATTAACGTTATCAGATCTATCAACAAATTCAAGATCAACCATTGGTTGTACTTTCTTTCGACTGCTAATCCACTTATTCCTAATAATTGCAAGAATGTAATTTATAGGATCCGTAGAAATAGCAAACTCTTTACGGTAACATTGAGTAATAAATGAAATCACCCCCTCTGTCACAAGATCCTCAGCATCTTCCTTTGTCCCGCTGTTCCTAACTATAAATTGATTGGCTAATGATCTTAGCTTTTCATTGGAATAGAGATCCTTTATCACTTCATCGCGTCCACTTTTACTGGAACGCACTTGTTTAACGATATCTTGAATGTTGCTATTCAATGATGAGACGGGGTTAAATGGAAAATGTTACCCCCAATTCAATTGTACTAGTTGGAATTAAGGATAATCCAAAATAGTAATTCTGTCCGAAAATTGAACAAATTCCATATGAAATGTTTGTTATTTGTGACTAAATGCAAACATATATACCAACTTATTCTTATCTAGCAATAATATTTACAGTGTATGTTTTGGAAAAAAAAGAAAAAAGAAATAGCTACTACCATCCTAAATGAAGCTAATTTTAATGAGATTGTTCAAGCGGCTACAGTCCCAATACTGATTGATTTTTGGGCACCTTGGTGTGGACCTTGTAAAGTTATGGGACCAATTATTGACGAACTAGCAGAAGAATTTAAAGGAAAAGCGCTTATTGCCAAAGTCAATATAGATGAAAATCCTGGATTATCTGCACACTTCAAGGTAAAGAGCATTCCTACCCTCATGTTTGTAGATAAAGGTCAATTCCAGGAGCAATTTAAAGGCATGGTTCCTAAACCCAACCTGCAGGAAATTATCCAAGGATACATTGATGGCAATTATGACCAAAAAGAAACTGTAGGAGAAGAAGAGTAATTAAACCTTCACCTCCATTTCGGTTATGAACGGTTGCTTGTAAAATCGTTTACCCGTTGCAGCATATAATGCATTGGACAATGCTCCTCCAGCAGGCGGCAATGTCGGTTCGCCCAAGCCCGTTGGATCATTTTGGTTTTCTACAAAATGTACTTCAACATCGGGCGCATCTACCATCCTTATTAATTTATAATTTGCGACACCAAAGTTGGTTTGCCTGGCTCTTCCAGCGTCTATTTCAAATTGACCATACATCGCATGACCCAAGCCATCAATGACTCCACCCTCGGCTTGATTTTTTGCGGCCTTGGGGTTTACAACAATTCCGCAATCAATCGCGCAGATAACTTTTTTAATCACGGGTTGATCATCTTCTATGACCATATCCGCCACCTCAGCGACGTAGGTGTTGTGGGAATAATATGCACTGAATCCTTTATGAACTCCTGAGGATTTTGTATCCCATCCAGATTTCTCTCTCGCCAGTTTTATGACATTGACAAATTTATCAATCTCATAATTATGTTCTTCTCCGATCGGTTGCTCTTTTGCTTTCGCAAATAATTCCAATCTGAAATCTATTGGGTCTTTTTCCAGATGCTCCGCGATCTCATCAAAAAAGCTTTGTTCGGCAGAAGCTAAAAAATTAGCATAAGGTGCACGCCAGGCACCGGTTGTAATATTACTTTCTATGTTGTGACAATCGACTCTATAATTTTTGATAGCTCCTGCAGGAAAATTACTCGGCATGTTCCCAAACATTTCTCCATTGAAAAAAGCCTCTGTCAAATGATAGGCATTCAATTGACCATCTTTTATTCCTATTTTAAATCGATACGCCGATCCTGGTCGATAAGTTCCTGCAGTCATATCATCCTCCCTAGAGAATAATACTTGAACCGGAGCTTTAATCAACGAGGAAATTTCCGCTGCTTCATCTGCAAAGTCACCGTACAAGCGGCGACCAAAACCTCCACCCATTCTAGTCATGTAAACTGTGACTTTATCTTCTTCAATGCCTAGTAACGTGGCAACCTTTGATTGTGTCCATTTGGGGGTCTGAATCGGTCCGATCAATTCTGCTCCTTCAGCCGTTACATTGGCATAAAAGTTCATGGGCTCCATGCAGGTATGTGGTAAAAATGGTGCTTCATAAATTCTTTCAATCACTTCATCCGCTTGCTCAAAAGCAGCGTCAACATCACCGTCCACTCTACGAGCTTCTTCAGATTTTTTGGCCAGGTGCTCTTTTAATATTTTACTGTGATAAGCGGAATCTTCCAAAGGCCCCGCATCTTTCCAGCTTGCGGTCAGAGCCTTCTTACCTTTCATCGCTGCCCAAGTTGAATTAGCAATAACCGCGATTTTATTTCCAAACTTTACCACCTGCTCAACCCCATTTACCTTTTTCGCCTCCACGTCATCAAAAGACAGCAACTCCTTTCCAAAAGCGGGTGGTCTCATAACAACGGCGTGTTTCATCCCCTCGGTTCTGTAATCTATTCCGAAAAGTGGGGCACCAGAAAGGATTCCCTCCATGTCAACATTCACTTTGCTCTTACCTATAATTTTAAAATCGGATGGATCTTTCAAGTCTACTTCCTCTGGGACTTCTCGCCCACTTGCTTCTGCCACCAATTCACCATACTTAAGCTCTTCGCCAGTAGGACTCGTAATGACTCCATCGGATACTTTACATTCCCCCGCTTCAACTTCCCATCGCTCCGCCGCCGCATCAACCAACATTTTTTTAGCCGTGGCTCCCGCCTGTCTTAGTGCGGTCCAACTCTGTCGTATCGATTGAGAACCACCCGCCACCTGACGATCAAAATCTACAGAGTTTAATGGTGACTGCTCCACGATGACATCCTTCCACGCCACATCCAATTCTTCTGCCACAATCATCGGCATCGAAGTTTTTACGTTCTGTCCGATCTCAGGATTAGGAGAAATAATACTCACAAGTCCAGTATCCCCTATTTTTAGATAGGCATTGATATCATACCACTGTTTAGGTTCTGCCAGTGGTATGGCTTTTACCTTTGCTACGGCTGGTAAATCAGATTTACACCCAGTAAGTAAATTGAAACCGATCAACATTCCTCCACCAGTTGCTGCACTGACTTTTATAAAAGACCTTCTATTATGTCTTGTTTTAAAACTATTGTTCTTGTTCATGCTTATCGGTTTTTAGCAGCGGTTTGAATAGCAGCTTTGATTCGATTATAGGTTCCGCATCGGCAGATATTGCCATTCATAAATGATTCGATTTCTTCTTCTGAGGGAGACGGATTGTCCTCAAGCAAGGCAGCCGCACTCATGATCTGACCCGCTTGACAATAGCCACATTGCGGCACATCATGTTCTCGCCAAGCTTCCTGCAATGGATGTGTTAAATCAGGAGATAAGCCCTCAATTGTTTTCACTTTCGCCAGCTGGACCTTCCCAATAGGTAGACTGCAAGACCTCATAGCAACACCATCTACATGGACAGTACATGCACCACATTGAGCCACACCACAGCCATATTTAGTTCCTAAAAGTTGCATGGAATCTCTCAAGACCCATAATAAGGGAGTATCTGGATCAGCCTCAACTGTCCGGCTTTCACCATTCACGTTTATCGTGTAATTTGCCATAACTCGTTATTCATTGATATATTTACAATATAATTACTTTTTTAACCATTCATAGAAGGTCTATGCTTTCGCAAATGAATTTTCTGCGAAAAAAAATCAATAGTTATTTGACCCTATTGACTTATCTATAACACAATTAAGAATCATTGAATTATACCAAAGAGCGAAAAAGACTATTTCAATTGTTCCAGATCACTGCAGTTCTGTTCTTTTTCGTTATCAATTTTGGTCATTACCTTACTTATCGCCCATTGATTTCTCGCATAGATACCTTTGCGGAAGCAGCTTATAATAATAAAAGAGTAGAACTATTTTCCTACATCAATCACAATGCCCAACTAGCAGACATTCTGGCCATGAAGCTTGAAAATGTAGCGGAAGCAATCCCGATCATCACCGAACCAGAAAATCAGATTGACCTACTTAAAGTAAAAATACTAGAGGAATATGATTGTTATCTGTCCAAAGAGTCAGACAGCTATAAATTTCAATTAAAAGGGGCTAAACAAACCTATCTTCTGGTGTTGAAAAATCTCAATAAAAAAGGCTGGACTGGGGGCTTAAAATATGCCATCGGAACTTGTATCTTTTTATTGCTACTTGGCTTCATCGTTTCAAGAAAACTTCCAAATTATATCGTACAAGAATACTTTGGGTGAAAGGAAATATAAGGCAATCAAATGATACGAATTGTAACCACTTCAAAAAACTCTTCGAAACGAAATGGAATAATTTAAACAATCTCCGATTTTTGTCTTTTTATATTGCTATGATATTATCAAAACTAATTCCATTAAATTGGAAATACAGCATAAATTAACTGAATCCATAAGAGCTAAAGTCAAAGCATATCCAAATATGATTTTTAACTTCACAGGATATGCCTTGCAGAATTTTTTGCCTTTTACTTATTGGAAGCGTTTTGGCTTCATGCGTTCGCGAACAAAACAATAATTTTCTATGTTTAGAAATATCTGTGGACCCAGAGATATCCAATCGATACGACAGCATACTTCATGTTTGCAAAATAAATCGATCGATCGATTTAAACTTAAAAGCTCAACTAAATTTAGATACTACGAAGTCTACATTCAAGTTAAGGATCGTTGATGTCACAAGCTCTTTTTCTAATCAAAGTATTACTGAGGAGAATGTAGTGGAAGTAATTGAAATCATCAATCATGCTTTTTCTGAAACAAATTTTCAATTTGAACTTTTTTCCTTTGAGCAAATAGCTTATGATAAAACGATTGAAAACTTACGAGAAAATGACTGGAAGCTGTACGATGAATTTGTGAGAGCACAGCAAGAAAATGGGATGGTAAATTTATTTGTATTTGATAATCAACAATACTGTGAAGTAGGTTTCATGACAAAAACTTGCTCAAGAACTGGAGGTTTTGCCTACCCAATTGGTTACAATACCTTTAGTGTTTTCCTAAATGAATTTGATTTCTTGCATAAGAAAATACTGCCGCATGAACTGGGTCATTTCTTTGGACTCAGGCATACCTTTCACAATTCCCATTTTGTCAATGGCATCTCGGAAGATAATACAGAAATGGTAGACCATTATTTAAATCAAGAATTGGGTTCGAAGTTTGGAGATCAGGTATATGATACACCAGCGGACCCCAATGAAGAAATTTACGTTGACTACTCTACCTGTGAAATGAAATGGAACTATGAAACATCAACAAAGAAAGAATACAAGCCGCTCATCAACAATTACATGAATTATTACAAGCCTTGTTACCTAAAACCATTTTCATTTACTAAAGGTCAAGTAGAGATTATGAATCAGTACGCTAACTCTAGTGTCGCAGATCACTTGAAGTTTAAGTAATAAAATTCTTTCGGTCAAAACAACTATTAGCAAGAAAACATACATGGCTTAAATTGAGTTTCGCCTACTTTCATTTTAATTAAATATGTATCTTAGCATGAAATCCACAATACGGAAATAAAACAAGGCAACTGAATTATTTAAAACCTTTAAAATGCCAAAGTTTTTCCATCAACTTCTAATTTGTTTTTTAATTAGCTCTAGCAATATTGTTTTAGGCCAATGCGATGATCCTCACATCCTCTATGAAATTTTCATGCAGTTATATGAACAGACAGAGGGCGAGAGTTGGATCAATAATGATGGTTGGAGGCAAGGGTCAGAAGGGACTTCTTGTGATCCCTGTGCGGATGAATGGTTTGGAGTGAATTGTGTTATTGGTTCCACTTACTTCAATATTTATATTGAACTAGACAACAATAATCTAAATGGTGTTCTAGGTAGAGAAATTTTTGAAGCTAAAGGGATCCGAGAATTAAACTTAGCGAATAATCAACTCACAGGAGAGATTGATAATAAGCTAAATTTTGATGACCTAAGAAAGGTAAATCTTTCCAACAATTTGCTTTCAGGTTCTATACCAGTGTCCTTTTTTGATGGTCAACTCAATGAAATTTTATTATCAAAAAATCAATTTACAGGTGAAATTCCAATCGCAACTTCTGATCAGCGGGTGTGGACTTTAGATCTATCACACAATTTATTAACGGGCACTATTCCAGTAAATTCATCATTTATAGAAATCAGTGATATTAATTTATCACATAACAAATTGACAGGAATTATTCCGGTTGAAATTTTTGACGATGTTGATAAAGTTGATCTAAGCTTCAATGAATTTGAAGGGACGATTCCTGCTTCAATATTTTTTGATAATTATTTTTTAAAATATCTAGATTTAGCGCATAACAACTTAAGTGGCTTAATCCCTGAAACAATAGAAGACATTAATCGTTTGGAATACCTGAATTTATCACACAATCGATTAGAAGGTGAAATAAACTTTACTTCTTTATTAGAAGCAAATCATCTAGATACTTTTAATCTTTCCTTCAATAATTTTTCTGGCCATTTGGCTGATTTTGGAAAGACCTCTGGAATTATCGCATCAATAAATTTTAGGGGAAATGATTTCAGTGGTTGTATACCAATTGGTATCATTGATCGATATTGTGGATCTTCTTTCTATTCTATAGACCTTGGAGAAAATCCACAACTTGCTTTTGAGGGAGAATCTGTAGAACTTTGTTCCTTGAACGCAAATACTTTTGATGAACAAATTGGAGCTCCATGTAATTCAGACAATAATGAAAGTACAATGGAAAACATCCAATTGGATTGTTCTTGCCAATCTGAACTGCTAGTGCAATATTCTTCTGACACGCTTGACATGTCCATTGAAGGGTTGAACCATCAATTGGTAATTCACAGAGCAATCGATAATGCAACCAATGAACCCGTCAATATTGTCAACCTTTTTGAAAGTGAGAATGATTTATTTTTTACTGGGCGAAATGGAGTTTATAAAAGAAAAGATGGTCAGATAGTTTTAGATCGATTAAATCCAATAGACTGGTATTCTTACTATTTATTTCCACCGACGGACTGGTCCGTCTCTGATGACTATGCTAGACTTTTTTACAATTTCTCCAGATTTGATGATCGCGAATTTGATTTTGTTCCTTTGTTAGTCTCAACTGAAGTTACAAATAGACAAGATTTAGAAGAACTATTGCGAGAACATCCTCCTTTAAAATCTTTTTTATACCTATCAAAAGAATTGGCTAAAACAAATGATGATAATTTATCTGTCGGCGATTGGAGTTTTTTGTATTCAGAAAAAGAAGACAAATCCATATTCCATAAGCTGTGGTATAGCCACTTTCCTGAAGTAAATGTGTATCGACTTTCTGGGGAAACTGAAGTAAAACACCCATTGAATGAACTAATAATAAATAATACTCAATCAAGTTCTGAACCCATACTTCTAAGTGCAGCCAACCAACCTAACTTTTTAATCGATGCATGCTTTGTTGGAGAGAAAGCAGTCCTCATTGGATTGCCTTTTAATTCTATGGTTCATATTTATGATCCAATATTAGATACCTTGCACAATGTTACCTGGTCCGATGATAAACGACCGTTAAAAGTAGATGCTTTTATGGATCTCCCAATTTTCATTTTGGAAAAGGATGGTTTCCAATTGGGCTTCGAAGATCAAGATCCACTCAATCTAGCTATTATCATGGATAATATTCGAGCAGCCGGTTTCACCAATGAAGACCGAGATGTGTTTGTAGATAGCAAGAATCATATTTGGATTCACCATGCAGATTTGAACACCCAGCAACCCATCGCGGAAATAATTCTAGATCCATCTATCACCACCAGCACAGATATTAAGGAAATTGCTAGAGTTGAAAACGATCTTAAAATTTATCCGAACCCTGCTGATGAAAGACTTCATTTTATGTTGAACAGCAATTCAAAGATAGACAATCTTAGATATAGGATATTGGGAAATTTTGGTCAAGCTTTACAAGAAGGGACCATTAATAATTCTTCGATTTCCATCAAACATTTAATTCCAGGAGTTTATTATTTAGAGCTCTTTTCGGAAAATGAAAAATGGGTAGAAAAGTTTATTGTTTCCATGTAATAAAAACTACTTATCCTGATGTATCTGTAAATAATTCCCTTGCTGATCATCAAAAATGGCAGCAGTTCCCCAGTCATCCGTTTTTGGCGGAGCCAAGAACTCAACTCCCTTAGTCAAAAATTCTTCATACTTTGCCTGTACGTCTGGAGCATCTAGCACAAGATAGGGAAGCTTCTTTTCACGGATTATTTCTTTATACTCTTTGGCAAATCCATCACCCTGAGGCTCCAAAAGTAAACTTGTACCATTCGGATCCTCTGGCGAAACAACAATGGCTAATTTATGCTCTGGCATGTACATCAACTCTTGAAATCCTAAAACCTCCGTATAATATTTAAAGGCCTTAATTGGGTCAGGAACTAAAACACTGGTCATTTTAATTTTCATGAACTATATTTATTTAGTATCAGATAATCTATGTTTTTCTTTTATAATTAAACTCACTCCGCTTTATCCAAATTCCAATTTTTTCAAACTGCACTTCTTTTCTGATGGCAAATATATTCTCATCGATGAGGTAGGTATATCTTATATTGACTCTTTTTTTATTGTCTCTACCTCTATGTTCTGTTTCTATCCGAAGGACCCCGTCGTCTACAATTTTGCGAGAGGTAACCACATGTTTATTTAATAGATGACCATTCTTTGCAATTTTTATTTTGTAAGCACCATTGGATTTTGGTTCATCTGGATAGATGTTATTTAATACTAATCGATTTTCATTCTTGCCCTGTGTCACGATTAAATTCGCAGGCATGGTAAATGGTTTGTTTGTCTGATAATCTAAGTAAGTCAGGCTACCCTCCCAATCTCCAATCACTTTTTGTAAATCTTGGCTGGTAATGGTTTCTTGACCAAAACCTAGGTTACTAGAAAATATAATTAGGAGTAGTAAATTGATTTGAAAATTCTTCATAGCTTTTGGAATCTATGAACTAAGATATCAAATTTTGGAAAAAGCTTTAATTAGTTGAGTTGTCGGAGGACCTGTTAAGAAACCACCATACCAGCTTCCCATCCAGTATCGGGAGAAACAAAGCTCAATTTGCCTTCAGAATTTTCAGCCATAAGGATCATACCTTGTGATTCGACACCTCTGATTTTTCGTGGGGCTAAATTTGCGACAAGCGTCACCTGTTTTCCCACCACCTCTTCTGGCTTATACTGTTCTGCGATTCCTGAAACAACTGTGCGCTGCTCAAAACCCAGATCTAAAGTCAACTTTAAAAGCTTGTTGGCCTTCGGCACCTTGACCGCTTCCAAGATTGTTGCCGTGCGAAAATCGATCTTTGTAAAATCGTCAAATACTATGTTATTCTTCACTGGATTAGCCGTCCCTACAACCGGAGCTTCTGTCTTAACCAACTTAGCTTTTTGCGCAGCAATAATCTCATCATCAATTCTTCCAAAAAGGTGCGCGGCTTCATTGATCTTATGGCCCGCTTCAATCAGTGGATCTCCCATAGCAAGCTTGTCCATCAATTCAATAAATTCTCCGGTTTCAAATTTCTGATCAAGGTTTAATAGATGGCTCAATCGCTCAGCAGCTCCAGGCAAGAATGGTCTCAAGATTGAAGCCATCGCCGCTGCATACTGAATGCTGAGATTCATCACTGCCTTTACATTTTCTTCATCCTCCTTAATGGTCTTCCAAGGCTCATTAAACTGAAGAATCTGATTTCCCTTGGTGCTAATTTCCATGATCTTATTCAATGCTCCTCTAAAATCAAAAGCACGAATATGATCTGCCACTAAAGATAGATCATCAAACAACCGCAGGTACTCATTGTCATAAAACGAAGTCTCGTCTTCCCCTCCAGGACCAAAGATCATTTGATCTTCGTCAAATTCTGGAACTACCCCTTCATAATATTTATTAGTCAAGACAACCACCCGATTCAAGAAGTTGGCCAAGTTATTTACCAACTCATTATTTACGGCATCTTGATAACCTGCCCAGGTGAATTCTGAATCTTTTTGTTCAGGCATGGCCTTGACCATAAAGTATCTCAGCTCGTCCACACGATCTGGCATATCTGCTAAGTAATCATTTACCCAGATCGCCCAATTTCTAGAGGTGGATATCTTATCACCCTCTAGATTCATAAATTGATTGGCTGGCACATTGGTGGGAAGAACATAATTTCCGTGCGCTTTTAGGATCGCAGGAAAAATGATACAATGAAATACGATGTTATCCTTTCCAATGAAATGAAGTAAGGCGGTATCCTCACTCTGCCAGTAATCTTTCCAATCTTTTCCGTTTTCAGCTGCCCAAGCTTTAGTTGATGAAATGTACCCGATCGGCGCATCCATCCAGACATATAATTTTTTTCCTTCAGCTCCTTCGATCTCTTGTGGAACATCTACGCCCCAATCCAAATCTCTCGTCATTGCTCTTGGGTGCAAGCCACCATCAAGCCATGATTTACATTGTCCTATGACATGATTTTTCCATGCATTCGGATCGTGATGTTCTTTACCATCGAGTTTTCCTTCTACGATCCATTCACGCAGCCATTCTTCATCTTCATTCAATGGGAGGTACCAATGTGTTGTCTCTTTTCTAACTGGAGTTTCACCTGTAAGGGTACTACTAGGATTGATTAGGTCAGTTGGACTAAGTGTTGAACCGCAATTTTCGCATTGATCGCCGTAAGCACTATCGTAATCACATATTGGGCAGGTACCTTTGATGTATCGGTCGGCGAGAAACTGATTCGCCTTCGGATCGTAATATTGTTCAGAAGTCCTCTCTTCAAATTTTCCATCAGCATATAGCTTGCGGAAAAATTCTTGAGAAGTCTCATGATGAAGAGGGTCGGAGGTTCTATGGTAATAGTCAAAGGAAATTTTCATTCCTTCAAAAGCCTCCTTAAATAGTTCGTGAAATTTATCTACAATCTCTCTAGGAGATGTTTCTTCCTTTATCGACTTAATAGTTATCGCAGCACCATTTTCATCTGACCCACATACCCATACGATGTCCTTACCCATCATACGTTGAAATCGAACGTATACGTCTGCCGATAAGTAAGCACCAGCTAAATGGCCTATGTGTAGAGGTCCATTTGCGTATGGTAAAGCAGAGGTTACTAAGATGCGTTTAGCGTCGATCATCTATCGTTTGTTGCCGCAAAGTTAAATTTAAATTCATTATATATAAGATATACATATATATATTTATTATGCACCATTTGTTATCATTGTAACCAACTACTTTTTTTACACTTCCGATCTTGCGTCAGATGTTTTAAAGAAGTCTTTCAACAAGAAAAAGAAAATGATGAAAAGGAAGATCATATAACCGATGATAGGGAGGATCGTGAGGAAATACATATCGGTGCTCGTTTCTATCTTACATGAAATCCCAAACATTGCCCAAGCCAAAACAGCCGGATAGGCGATTGATTTAGACCTTATGGTAGCAAAAGTTCCGATGGCTATTAAAATCATTAACACTAAACTAGCAATGTAGTCTTGGTTAATCCCGAAACCATTCCAACCAATTGAAACCAAAAACGCACTTGCATTGGCTACCGTTGCAACATTAATCCAAGCAAAATAACTTTCAAAGGCAAGCTCTGGCCACATAGAAAGTTGAATCCTTTGTTGAAGTTTATGAAAAATGATTCCTAAACAAATCAAAAAACCTACCATCAAGCACAATGCAAGCCCAACGCGTAAGTGGTGCCATGAAAACATCCAGGCTCCATTAAGAATATTACTTAATATAAACCACGGAGCTAATTGCTCAAATTCAAAAAGGTCGCTTAATCTCTTTTTTATCAGACTAGATGCGTAATAAATAAGGTATCCGATCAGCGCTAAATAAATAAATCCCCAGATTGCAAAGGTGAAATTGGCCGGCACCAATTTATTTACAAACATATCTGAAACATCTCCAGTACTAATTCCATTTATAGGTAAAGCATTCGCTAGATAGTTTATATAAATAACAGCAATCAAACTGATAACTTGTAGCGAATATTTAATCCAATGATTGATCAAAATAAAATGAATTTATGAAGTCAGTACTAATAACTGGTGGCTCCAAAGGAATTGGTTTGGGCATTGCAGAAGTCCTTTTAAACCAAGGCATGAAGGTAGCAATTACCGGTAGAAATATCAATTCACTTGACCAAGCAGTCGCGGATCTTAAAGAAAAAGGACATAAGGAAGTGATCGGGATACAATCCGACGTTACAAATTTAGCCGATGAAGAAAGTGCGGTAAACAAGGTCATCAGTGCTTTTGGAAGCCTAGATGTTTTAGTTGCCAACGCTGGCGTTGGTCATTTTTCTCCCATTGATGAAATGAGTTCAGAGGATTGGAATGATGTTATTGATGTAAATCTCACCGGAGTTTTCAACAGCACCAAAGCTGCGATTCCAGCTTTAAAAAAGTCAGAAGGTTACATCATTACCATCGCCAGTTTAGCTGGGGCCAATTTCTTTGCAAAAGGCGCAGCATACAATGCGAGTAAATTTGGATTGGTAGGATATTCTCAGGCCATCATGTTGGATCTCAGACCGCACAATATTAAAGTGAGCACTATTATGCCAGGGTCAGTCGCCACCCATTTCAACGACAATGAACCAGGCCCCAAAGATGATTGGAAAATTCAACCACACGATATTGGAGAATTGGTTAACGACCTATTAAAGATGAATCCAAGAACACTTCCGAGCAAGGTAGAAGTCCGACCTACCCGCCCAGACCTTAAAAATAAATAAGAAAATAAGCACCATTGCCAATCATTCTATCCCCCGATATCAAATCGGGGGATAGACAGGCTCCCCAAAACCCACACTTTCACAACCCAAAACCATCAATCCCAGACAGACCGCCCCCAGAGAACCCAAACATTCATAACCCGAACATCAAAAAGGCTCCAGAGGAGCCAAACATTCGTAACCCAGAGCCTCAGCTCTGGGTAAAAGAAAAAGGAGAAATCAATTTGGCGGAATTTTTGACCAAAAATTGTGACAAAT
>ENA-ORXT01000158-ORXT01000158.1-marine-metagenome-genome-assembly--contig:-NODE-158-length-114140-cov-5.087215_pt1 | contig 114140 bp, 99 predicted proteins | sample MGYA00237868_ERZ511482 | MGnify/ENA metagenome assembly ERZ511482 | reverse complement strand
GTGCTCAGGCTGCGGGCATCGGAATCGCGGCGGTCAAAGAATTTCGCGCCGCCGCCGATGAGCAGGTCGACGTTGGCGGCGGCAATGTCGACGGCGATCTCCTCGTAGTTCTTCCGGTAGCGGTTGTGGGCCGCGAAACTGGCCGGCGTGGCGTGAACGATGGAAGAGGTGGAAACCAAACCGGTGGGCATACCGGCGGCTTCGGCCAGCTCCAGGATGGTGACGACGGGTACCGTGTCGGGGCCGACGCCGATGGCCCCGTTGTAGGTCTTCACGCCCGCGCTGAAGGCGGTGGCGCCGGCGGCCGAATCGGTCACCAGGTTGTCGCTGCTGTATGATTTGTGCAGGCCGATGACGGGGAAGCGTTCCAGGTTCAGCCGATTGCCGTTGCTGTACATCCCAGCGGAAATCTGGGTGACGCCCATGCCGTCACCGATCATCAGGATGATGTTTTTCGGCCGCTTCTTCATAGCGGTTCGGGGCGCGGGCGCGGGTGCAACGGAAGGGGCGGGGGCCGTAGGGGTAACGGCTGGCGTGGTGGAGGTGGCCGCCGGCGTGGTTTCGCGGGGCGCGGGCGGGCAGGCGGTCAACAAGCAGCAGAGGCCCAACAGGGAGAGGGGAGCTTTCAGATTCATGGCGGCAAAGATACGAGCCCGGACAGGCTGTGATGACGAATGCCGGGGCGGGCTAAGGTTAAGCGTAGGTTATCTTTTTGCGACGGCCCGGCCGCGTCGAACCTTCCGGCCCGAACCCTTTCCCCTTTTCTCCCTTCCTCCATTACCTTGCGCTTCATGTACCACACCATCATTTTCGACATCGGCAACGTCCTCATCGGCTGGGATCCCCGGAACCTCTACAACAAGGTTTTTAACACGCCGGAGGAGGCCGACTGGTTCATCACCAACATCACCCATCTGGACTGGAACGAGGAGCAGGATCGCGGCCGCCCCGTCGCCGAAGCCACTGAGCTGCTCGTGGCCGAATACCCGAAATGGGAGCGCGAGATCAGGATGTACTATGACCGGTGGACGGAACACTTTTCGGGCGCGATCACGGGTTCCGTGGATGTTTTGAAGGCCTTGGAAGCGAGCGGTGATTATCGTTTGCTCGCCCTCACCAACTGGAGCGCGGAGCTCTTCCCCTGGGCGCGGGAGAACTTCGATTTCCTCACCATCTTCGAGGATATTATGGTCTCCGGCGAGGTGAAGATGAAAAAGCCCAACCCGGACATTTACCTGCACCTGGCCGATACCTATGGCCTCGGCGATTTTTCCGGCTGTCTGTTCATCGACGACAGCGCGCGGAACGTGGCCGCGGCGCGGGAGTTGGGCCTGGAGGCGATCCGGTTCGAGGGGGAGGGGCAGTTGCGGGAGGCGTTGAGCGAGCGGGGAATCAGTTTCTGAAACGCAGGCTGCTGAAACCCACGTCGCGGAAAAAACAAAACGAAAGCTTAAAACCCGACCATCCGCCAACTACCGGTGCATCCGTTTCCCTCCCTGATGTCGAGATCAAACCCCGACCCAAATGAAACCAGCCCTTTACTTCTTGCTCGCCCTGAGCCTCTTTGCCTGTGACTCCTCCGCTTCCGTTACGCTGCCCGGCACCTGGCAACTGGTCGCCACCAAAACGGGTGCCGACGAATTTCGCTACTTCAGCGGCGATGCACGGATCACCTTTCAAGACAACGGAGATTTCTCTTCCACCGTCGCCCACTGCTTCCGCCCCGGCCCGAACAACGGCTCGGTGGGCCACTACGAAACATCGGTGGCCGCCATCACGCTGGACAACTGCTTCGGTAACCGGGCGATCACCTATGAAATGCTGGACGGGGAGCTGACGTTGAAGTTTCCGTGCGACGAGCCGTGCTACAACCGTTACCGCAAGGTCGAATAGCCGGCTTTCAGAGTAGTGGCAATCTTTAACGGCTTTTCGCCAACGCGGTCGGCCCGCCCTACCGTCTTACGCTTAAATCAATCCCTTTCGAACCAATGAAAAACATGCTCTTCCTCCTGCCCCTGTTCTTCCTCTTCGTCGCCTGCGAAGATGATGACAATGCTATAACACCTGACGGCGTATCGTACGCCTGTACCGGCTGCGACACCTCGATGATCGCCGGTACCTGGCGGCTGGCCGAATTTTACAGCGACCCGGGGGATGGCTCCGGAGCGTACGCCCCTTACGAGAGTAATAAAGAAGTCACTTTTGCCGCTGACGGTACGTTTGCCGCAACGGGCGACCTGTGCAGCCCGCGGCCCGACGGTGGCGAGGCGACCAACGGTACCTACGACCTGCCGGCCGGTGAGCTGAGGGCCGAAGGTTGCGCCGTTGCCAATCCGGTAAGGATGATACTCGGTAACGGACGGCTTACCATATCTTACTTCTGCATCGAAGGCTGCGGCGAGCGGTACCGCAAGATCAGTGACTAACCATCGTAGTTAACTTAACTTACAGACAAAGTAAAACCCGGCCCAAATTGTATCTTCGCGCTGAAATTACCCCACATGGATCAACAACGCGCGGTACTCTTACTGGCTGACGGAACGCTTTACGAAGGAAAGGCGGCCGGTAAGATTGGAACGACCACCGGAGAAATCTGCTTCAACACCGGTATGACCGGCTACCAGGAAGTGTTTACCGACCCCTCTTACTTCGGTCAGCTATTGGTAACGACCAACGCCCACATCGGCAACTACGGCACCATGAAAGCCGATACGGAATCCGACTCGGTTAAGATCGCCGGTCTGATCTGTAAAAATTTCACCGTGCCGTTCAGCCGCCAGATGGGCGAGGCTTCCATCCAGGATTACCTGGAGGGCGAGGGCCTCGTCGGCATCAGCGACATCGACACCCGCGCGTTGGTACGCCACATCCGTACCAAGGGTGCAATGAATGGCATCATCTCCAGCGAGGAGTTCGACGTCAAGAAGTTGAAAAAGCAGCTCGACGCCGCGCCCGATATGGACGGGCTGGAGCTCGCCGGCAAGGTGACCACCGAAAAGGCCTACACACTCGGCGAAGAGAACGCGACGTATAAGGTCGCCGTACTCGACCTCGGTACTAAGCAAAACATCCTTCGCAATTTCCTGAAGCGGGATTGCTACGTGAAGGTCTTCCCCGCGCGGGCATCCATCGAGGAAATCGACGCGTTCGGCGCTGACGGCCTTTTCATCTCCAACGGCCCGGGCGACCCCGGCGCGATGGATTACGCCGTCGACACCGCCAAGGAGATGCTGGCCCGGGATAAGCCGACGTTCGGTATTTGCCTCGGCCACCAGATCCTGGCGCGCGCCGTCGACATCCCGACCTATAAGATGCACCACGGCCACCGCGGCATCAACCACCCGGTCAAGAACCTGGTTACCGGCAAATCGGAGATCACCAGCCAGAACCACGGTTTCGGGGTCAGCCCCGAGGCCATCGCCGCGGCAACCGACCGCGTGGAGGTCACCCACCGCAACCTCAACGATGACACCATCGAGGGCATCCGGATCGTCGGTAAGCCGGCCTTCAGCGTGCAGTATCACCCCGAGGCCAGCCCCGGACCGCACGATGCGGCCTACCTTTTCGATCAGTTTGTAGACCTGATGCGTAAGGGGTAAAGGGTCGGCCGTTTTGCGTACCACGTTCCTTTTTTCCACCTTACGCCCTTTCCCCATTCCTTAGCACCCGCGGCCCCGCCCCAAAGCGGACCAAATAACTAAAAGACAAAAAAAACGAATTATGAGCAGTATCCTGGACGTAAGAGCCCGTCAAATTCTCGACAGCCGCGGCAACCCCACCGTAGAAGTGGAAGTACTCACCAGCGACGGGGCCATCGGCCGCGCGGCCGTGCCCTCCGGCGCGAGCACGGGTAAGTACGAAGCCGTGGAACTTCGGGATAACGACAAAGACGTATACGTCGGTAAAGGCGTATTGAAGGCCGTGGCCAACGTGGAAGAAAAGATCGCCGAAGAACTGCTCGGCGTGGACGTGACCGACCAGCGGTACATCGACGAGATGATGATCGAACTGGACGGTACGCCCAACAAGAGCAAGCTCGGCGCCAACGCCATTCTCGGAGTGTCCCTGGCCTGCGCCAAGGCCGCCGCGCTGGAGCAGAACCTGCCCCTCTACCGCTACGTCGGCGGCGTCAACGCGCACACGATGCCCGTACCGATGATGAACATCCTCAACGGCGGCAGCCACGCGGACAACAGCATCGACTTCCAGGAATTCATGATCGTGCCCCTCGGCGCCGATACGTTCAGCGACGCGCTGCGCATGGGCGTGGAGACCTTCCATAGCCTCAAGAAAGTGTTGAAGAGCAAAGGTTACTCCACCAACGTTGGTGACGAAGGTGGCTTCGCCCCCAACATCAAGAGCAACGACGAGGCGATCGAGATCGTCCTCGAATCCATCGAGAAGGCCGGTTACAAGCCGGGCGACGATATGATGATCGCCATGGACGCGGCGGCTTCCGAATTTTACGACGGCAAGGAAAACGTGTACCACTTCCACAAATCCGACGGTCGTAAGATCGAGTCCGCCGCCATGGTCGACTACTGGAAACAGTGGGTGGACAAGTACCCGATCTTCTCCATCGAAGACGGCCTCGACGAGGACGACTGGAAGGGCTGGGCCGCGCTCAACCAGAGTTTCGGCGACCGCTGCCAGCTGGTGGGCGACGACCTCTTCGTAACCAACACCGAGCGCCTCAGCCGCGGCATCGCCGAAGGTAGCGCCAACTCCATCCTCGTGAAGGTGAACCAGATCGGCTCCTTGACCGAAACGATCAATACCGTCAACATGGCCCACCGCGCCGGTTACACCAGCGTAATGAGCCATCGCTCCGGCGAAACGGAAGACGTAACCATCGCCGACCTGGCCGTTGCCCTCAACTGCGGTCAGATCAAGACCGGCTCCGCCAGCCGCTCCGACCGGGTCGCCAAGTACAACCAGCTGCTTCGCATTGAGGAGGAACTGGGCAGCACGGCTTACTTCCCCGGCCGCGACCTGCTGAAAAAGCTGAAGCGGTAAAAACGTCTTTAACCGCGAAACGAAAAGCCGCTTTTCCCCCGGGGGAGAAGCGGCTTTCTTCGTCGGCGTAAGTCGCGTATTTGAGATTAAGCCCTCTTAATGATACCTTTACCCCCATCATGGCCAAACGCAAAGACCCCATCGCTGAACTCTGGAACAAGCTTCCGCCATATATCCGGAACCGCTACTTCCTTGCGCTCGTGGCCTTCACGTTCTTCATGGTGTTCATTGACCGGCACGATATCGCCACCCAGTTTCGGCTTTCGTCCACCGTCGACCGGCTGGAAAATGACCTCGGCCGCTACGACGGGCTGATCGGCGGCGCCGAAGCCGAAAAGCTGGACATGCAGACTAACCGCGAGACTTTTGCCCGCGAAGGTTACTTTATGCAGAAGGACGATGAGGATGTATTCATCATCGTGGAGGAGAAGAAGTAAAGCTGTTATAACGCTTCGTCTACCGTCATCACCATCTCCTTGTTTTCGTCGGGGATGTGTTCAGCGTTCTCTTCCAGGGGCACATACCGCTTGGTCAGGCCATCGAACATTTCAGCCTGCTTTTCGAAGGTTTTACGCAGTCGGCCTAACTCTACGTTTGCCTTTTGCTTGCGGTCTTGCTCAATGGCGAGGACCTCGTATAATTTACTCGTGTTGAAGTGGGGGTGTTTATTTGGTGAGTAAATGTAACGACTGATTACGAAAGTTGCGCTTTGTATTGCGTTATTAGGTTTTGTACCTCCACGTCACATTGGTTACCTTCGCCGGTGTTTCCGCATCCTTCTCCATTTTAGGGCGCGGACGCGGGTGCAAAGGGAAGGTTTTGCAAAGGCGCAGTTCCGGACCCCGAGCACGGGACCCCTCTACCAAATTAAAATCAAGATCAAAGCAACATGGCAGTTCTCGTAAGAAAAGACTCTAATATCATCGTTCAGGGCATCACCGGCAAGGAAGGTGGTTTTCATGCCGGCCAGATGAAGGAATACGGCACCAACCTCGTAGGTGGCGTAACTCCCGGTAAAGGCGGCCAGACGGCCGAAGGGGTACCCGTCTTCAACTCCGTCAAGGAAGCCGTTGAGAAGGTTAAGGCCGACGTCTCCGTGATCTTCGTTCCCCCGGCTTTCGCCGGTGACGCCGTTATGGAGGCTGCCGCCGCCGGCATCAAAGTCATCATCTGCATCACGGAGGGCATCCCCGTGCAGGACATGGTGAAAGTGCGCTCCTACATCCGCGATTACGACTGCCGCCTGATCGGCCCCAACTGCCCCGGCGTCATGACGCCCGGCGAGGCGAAGTGCGGCATTATGCCCGGCTTCATCCACAACCCCGGCCGCATCGGCATCGTGTCCCGTTCCGGTACGCTGACTTACGAGGCGGTGGATCAGATCACCAAGGCCGGTATGGGCCAGAGCACCTGCATCGGCATCGGTGGCGACCCCATCATCGGTACGACCACTAAGGACGCCGTCCAACTGCTGATGGAAGACCCCGATACCGACGCCATCGTGATGATCGGTGAGATCGGTGGTACGATGGAAGCCGAAGCGGCTTACTACGTCAGAGACCACGGCACCAAGCCCGTTGTCGGTTTCATCGCCGGTCAGACCGCGCCGAAGGGTCGTACGATGGGCCACGCCGGTGCCATCGTCGGTGGCCACGAAGACACGGCCGAGGCGAAAATGAAAATCATGGCGGAGTGCGGCATTCACGTGGTGAAGAGCCCGGCGGACATCGGCAAGACCATGGTAAAAGCACTTAAATAATCTTCCGTTTTCTTGTTTTTTCACCGGTGCGTATCGGCGGAGCCGATATATACCGGTGAAAAAACAAGAAAACGGAAGATGCCACGGGGATGGTGATTGTCGTCTCCGGGTGTCGAGCCCCGCGCGCCTGGATTGGTGCGCGGGGCTTTGTTTTGGGACGGGAGATCAACCGCCAAACAGTTACGTTGATACATTATAGTTTAATCTTTTTTTGTTTTTAAATTTGGCTTGACTTATATTTACGTTTGAAAGAATGCCGCTACGTCAAACGTAGCCTTATATGTTAGTCAAAACTTTTGCCAGCGCCGTTGAGGGCGTTGATGCCCGTTGCATTACCGTGGAAGTCAACGCCGGTGGGCACGTAGCCGAAGGGAAGCCCTGGTACAATGTCGTCGGTTTGCCCGATAGCGCGATTCGGGAAGGTTCTTACCGCGTCGAGGCGGCCGTGGTCAACAGCGGCTACACCAACAAACGCATGAAGATCGTCATCAACCTCGCGCCCGCCGATGTGCGCAAGGAAGGGGCGGCTTACGATCTGCCCGTCGCTCTGGGCTATCTCAATGCCACCGAGCAGATCTTCGTCCCCGAGCTCAGCGACTACATGATCATGGGGGAGTTGTCGTTAAGCGGTGAGTTGCGGCCCATCAAGGGTGCGCTGCCCATCGCCATCCAGGCTCGGGCGAAGAACTACAAAGGCTTCATCCTGCCCGCCGAAAACGCCCGCGAGGCCGCCATCGTCAGTGACCTGCCGGTTTTCGGCGTGACGAGTTTGCGTGAGGCTATCGACTTCCTTACCGGCGAGATCAAGCTCGAACCTACCTGGGTGGACACCCGTAAGGAGTTTTTTAATGAGCGGACGAGCTACGACGTGGATTTCAGCGACGTCCGTGGTCAGGAAAACATCAAACGCTCGATGACCATCGCCGCGGCGGGCGGGCACAACGTCATCCTGATCGGCCCACCGGGCGCGGGCAAGACGATGCTGGCGCGGCGGTTGCCCACCATCTTGCCGCCGCTCGATCTGCGGGAGGCGTTGGAAACCACCAAAATTCACTCCGTTGCCGGCATCCTGCCCGAGGCGGCGGCCCTGATCACGAACCGGCCCTTCCGCGCACCGCACCATACCATCAGCGATGTTGCCCTGGTGGGTGGTGGCAGCTACCCCAGCCCGGGGGAGATCAGCCTGAGCCACAACGGCGTGTTGTTTCTCGACGAACTGCCGGAGTTCAAACGTTCCGCCCTCGAGGTGATGCGCCAGCCGATGGAAGAGCGGCGCATCATCATCAGCCGCGCTAAGATCACCGTTGATTTTCCCGCCAGCTTCATGCTCATCGCCAGTATGAACCCTTGCCCCTGTGGCTACTTCAACCACCCGCAACGCGCCTGCACCTGCCCGCCCGGCGCGGTGAAACGCTACCTCAGTAAAATCAGCGGCCCGCTGCTCGACCGGATCGACCTGCAGGTGGAGGTGACGCCCGTACCACTGGAAAAGCTTACCGGCCGCGCCGAGGAAACGGAAACAAGTGCGATCATCGCCGAGCGGGTCGTGGCCGCCCGTAAGGTGCAGGCGCAACGATACGAGAACCAAAACGGCATCTACTGTAACGCCCAGATGCCCAGCCGCCTGGTGCGTAAGTGGTGCCAAATCGACAAACTGGGTAACAAACTGCTCAAGGAAGCTATGGAAAAACTTCAGCTCAGCGCCCGCGCCTACGACCGCATCCTCAAGGTCTCCCGCACGATTGCGGACCTGGAAGGCTGTGACGGTATTCTTTCCCGCCATCTCGCCGAAGCAATCAACTTCCGGGGCCTCGACCGGGAGAACTGGGGGGAGCAGCGGTAAAACGACGGTAAATTTTAATCGACTTACCATGACGTAAACCTACGATCCGGTTTCCCCGCTCGCGCGTGTGGAAAACTCGTGGAACGACCATACATCACTTAAAAGAAATAGCTATGTACCAAGCAGATACTATCTACCACATTTACAACCACAGTAATAACTACGAGTTGATTTTCAAGACACCCGCGCATTATTTATACTTCATCCGGAAAATGAGGGATCACTTATTGCCAATCGGTGACATCCTTTGTTACTGCCTGATGCCGGACCATTTCCACATCCTTTTCCGGGTAAACGAAAAGGGCGTACTGGACAGTCGGTTGCGAACTTTCCCCAGTCTGAAATCAGCTAACGGTGAGCCTGGCTATATGCAAGAGTTAAGTAATCAGTTGCGCATAATGCTGAGTAGCTACACTAAAACGTTCAATCGTCAGACTGGGCATCGTGGAGGTTTGTTCCGCTCAAACACAAAAGCCAAGCCGGCCTACCTCGACTTTACGGATCGAGCGCCTCACCTCTTCATCGATGCTGACGGGACGTTGCTTCCTTACGCGCCTTACCTCCGTAATTGCTTTTACTACATTCATCAAAATCCAGTGAAGTCAGACCTTTGTCCGACTGCCGCCGACTGGCCCTATTCTTCGGCAGCGGATTATGAGGGAAAGCGGGAAGGGACACTTTGTAACTATGAGTTGGTAGAGAGATTGCTGGGGGTTAGGCGGGTTAGTCGTCCCACGAGTTTCCCAAACTCGTGGGACGAGCCTACCGATCCCGCCGCTCGTGCTCAAAACTCGTGGGACGAGCCCCCAATCTCGTGGGACGAGCCTACCGATCCCGCCACTCGTGCCTCAAACTCGTGGGACGACTATTATTGATCAGGATCTCCCCGCCGCATCCACGGCGGCATCGTCGTTTTGCTCCAAATGTAAGCCAGAATCGCCCCGGCGATCGCGCCACCCACGTGCGCGAAGTGGGCGATGTTGTCGATGCTGAGGTCTAAAAAGCCGAGGAGGAGGTCAATTCCGAAAAAGAAGGGAATCAGGTACGCGGCGTATATCCCGACGGGTATGAAGATGATCTGAAGCTTTTGCCAGGGGTAAATAACCGCGAAGGCCGCGGCGATACCGGAGATCGCCCCCGATGCGCCGACGACGCGCGACAGGTGCTGGATCGCGCCCGTATGCTTCGTTGCTACGTACCAAGCCTGATCGACTACGGCGTTGATGTCTTTCCCCAGGGCGATGTCATTCTGAAGCGAACCGAGGATGGCACCATAGCGGGCTTCACCACCCAGCAACGTGTTGGGTTCCATACTGGCGAATAAGGCGTTGAGGTTGCCGATGGTCGGGTCGCTGCCGAATACGGTCGCCAGGTTATCCGTACGGGAGATGGTAAACCAGGTTTCCAGGGTATGAAGCCCCGCCGCCGCCAGGGCGGAAACCACATAAAGCAGGAAAAACCGCTGCCAACCCAACCGCTGTTCTAATATGGGCCCAAGAAAATACAGGCCCATCATATTGAACGCCAAGTGGCTCAAACTACCGTGCATAAAAAAATGGGAAACGATCTGAAAGGGACGAAAAAGATCGCTTTGCGGATAGTAAAGTGACAGGATGTCCTCAATTTGAACAGGGTAGCCCACTTCACGGGGCAAAACGACAAGTATAAAAATCACCACGTTGGCGATCAGCAGGTACTTGACGATGGGGGTGAGGCGCTGCATACATTGAAGTTTCCGTAAAGGGGGAATGGGAAAGGTAGGTTATTTGAAGCTACCTGAAGTTGGCCGAAGCGACTAAAAAAGGAATTTGACGCGCCGGATGTTCTACGCACGTGGCGGCTTCTGGAATGTTTCGCCAACTGCGCCCGGTCGAGTGGCCTCCGGCTCGAGCAGTGCCGAGCGGTAGCGTGTCCCATATTGTATGCTCGGACCGGAGGCCACTCGACCGTAGCCGGACACATTTGACCGAACAGTCTCCCGCTCCCGCTAAGCCTGATAACTCCGTCAAGATTTCCGGCGGCGGGAGAGAATTACCGCCGATTAATCATTCACCACCCACTCAATTCTCGAACCGCCGGTCCACCTCCTCCAACTCGTACTTCACGAAACAACGCCGGCCGTTCGGTGCCCGCCGGGGTTGCTCGCAGGCGAAGAGCCGGTCGATCAGCGAACGCATCTCGCTGTGGTCGAGCGGTTGGCCGGGGCGGATCGCCGCACCGCGCACCAAGGCGCGCGCCAAACGAGCGTGACCGTCGCTCTCCACATCGACGTCGTTGCGGTACTGCTCCAGCAATTGTTCCAACAACTGCTTTTCGTTTTGCCCCGCCAGCTCCGCCGGTATGCCGCGAACGATGAAGGACTCGCCGCCGAAGTGTTCGACGTCAAAACCGAGTTGGCGCAGGTCGGGCAGGATCGAGGTCATTAGCCCCACGTCGACCACCGGGAGTTCCAGCGTTTGGGGGAACATGGATTGCTGGGAGGCGGCCGGGGTGTCCTTCAGCGTCCGCAGGTACTGCTCGAACAGGATGCGTTGGTGAGCGGCCCGCTGATCGATCAGCAGCCAGCCGCTTTTGATCGGAGAGACGATGTAGCGTTGGTGCAGTTGGTAAGGCGCCCGATCGTGGACGGCCTGCGATACATCGCCCGGCGCGTCGTCTTCCAGGCTCATGCGGCTGGGCAGCAATTCGCCCATCTCGTCGTTGCCGGTTTCCGCCTCGCCGAAGTCGATAAAGGGCGTTTCTTCGCCAGATTTGGTGTCGCTACCGAGGCCATCGTACAGCATCTGCCAGTTCTGCAAATTGCTGGCGTGGCGGGCGGCTTCCGATTTGGGCATACCGCTACCGGCACCGCCTCCCGAACCGCCACCGTTACCGCCGGAGGTGCCCCCCCCGCCATTGCCGGAACGCGCGGGCGGCGGCTTTTGGTAATCGTCGTTCATCCGGCTGGGGAGGGGCTCGCCTTCCTCCATCGGCTGCCGGCCGGTGTTGGTGATGTTGGTGCGCGAGGGGGAAAAGGGATTGTCCGTCTCGAAGTCGATCGAGGGCATGATACTCGCCCGGCCGAGGCCCTGGCGGATGGTGGCTTTCAGGTAGTTGTAGATCAGCCGTTCGTCTTCGAACTTGATCTCTTGCTTCGTAGGGTGTACGTTGACGTCGATCCGCGCCGGGTCGATCTCCAGGTAGATGACGTAGAAAGGGTAGGTATCCTTCGGTAGCAGATCATCGTACGCCGAGGCCACCGCGTGGTGCAGATAGCTGCTCTTGATGAAACGATTGTTGATGAAGAAGAACTGTCCTACTTTGGATTTGCGCGCCGCTTCCGGCTTACCGACGTAGCCGCTGATCGACAGTACGTCCGTGTCTTCCCGGATGGGTACCAGCAGATTGTCGTATTTCTTGCCGAAAACCTGCACCACCCGCTGTCGTAGTTTGCCCGCCGGTAACGCCAGGTCGAGCCGGTCGTTGACGTGCAGATCGAAACGAATGGCGGGGTGGGCCAGGGCGATACGGATGAACTCCTCCCGGATGTGGCGCAATTCCACCGTGTCGCTCTTCAGGAAGTTGCGGCGGGCGGGCACGTTGAAAAAGAGGTTGCGTACGGCGATCGTCGTGCCCGGCGAGGAGGCGACCGGCTCCTGGATCTTCACCTCGCTGGCCTCGACGAGCAGGCGGGTGCCCAGTTCGTCCGGCGCGCGGCGGGTTTTCATTTCCATTTGGCTGACGGCCACGATGCTGGCCAGTGCTTCGCCCCGGAAGCCCATGGTGCGCAGGGCGAACAGATCATCGGCACTGCGCAGTTTGCTGGTGGCGTGACGCTCCAGGCTCATCCGCGCGTCGGTTTCCGACATGCCGCAGCCGTTGTCGCGTACCTGGATCAGGGCTTTGCCGCTGTCTTTGACCAGCAGTTCGATCTCGCTTGCGCCGGAGTCGATCGCGTTTTCCACCAGTTCCTTCACGACGCTGGCCGGTCGCTGAATGACTTCACCGGCGGCGATCTGGTTCGCAATAGCGTCAGGAAGAAGGTGGACGAGGTTGTCCGTCATCGAAAAAGCAGGTTAATTCAGCGATAGTCTACAATGACGGCAAGATACAGGTTTAGTTCGTTAGTAGTTAGAATTTAGTAGTTAGTGCTACGTCACATGCGTTGCCGCAATAACGACTAAATTCTAACTGCTAACGAACTGACTACTTCAGCCACGCCTGCATATCGGGGAAATACACCGTCAGCCCGAGGTAGGTCAATACCAACAAGCAGACGATCACGATCAGCAGCGTGCTGTTAGAGCGTTTAACGCGGGCACTGCGATATGCCCCCGCCGCTTTACCGCCCGCCCCTTTCCGGAAACCACCGGAAATGCGGGTTTTCATGGCGTCCACACCACCGTTTTGAAGTTGTTCCACGCGTTGCCGCAGTTTCTCGGCCTCCTCTTTCTTGGGGTCCCAGTAGCGGGGCTTGTAGCTGAACTGTTGGTTTTTGGCTGTCTTGAAGAGACGAAGAAAGGCCATGACAATCGGTTTTTATTTGGATAACGATTAAAGCAAAGGAAAGATGCGCGAAGACTCCCACTTGGCGGTTACGCCCATCACGCTTCTTGAAAAACCGGTATTCTACCCGCGTCCCGCCCCGCCCAAGAGGAAAAGTGGAAAGTGGAGAGGAATAAAGGCGAAAAGTGCCGCCTCCTTTACTCCTTTCTACCCTTACTCAATGCCGTACTCATCGAACAGGAACTCAAAAGAACGTTCTAATACCCGATCCTGACCCGCCTCGATTTCCCCGACGGTATTGCGCACGTAGATGTCTGGTACGTGACCCACGCCGTCCAGGCTGCTGCCGTCGGGTTGCAGAAATTTCATAATGGAGTATTGGTACTGCATGCCGTTAGGTAGAAAGCGACGCATGCCCGTGTCGGAAAAATCGCCGGATGTCGTCGTGCCGATCTGCGTAACGCGTGGCAGTAACTTAAAATAAGAAAGCATCACCTCCGCCGCACTTACAGTGATCTGGTCGGTCAGTATTACAACGGGCTTTAGGTATTGCTGACTACCCAATGGCTTCAAGAAATAGGAGGTCTTTTCCGCAAAGTCATCCCACTGCGGGCCGTTGCGTTCCTGAACGGTGTAAGCAAGTTCTTCTCGGTCAGCAAAACGACCGGCCAGTGCCGCGCCCACCCGGTCACTTCCGCCACCGTTGTTACGTATGTCAATGATCAGCGCTTCGTTATGACCAAGATCAACCAGTAACTGATCTCCAAAATCAAGGTCTTCGTTATCAATATTATCCAGGTAAAGGTAGCCTATGTTACGATCGCGCAACTGCCCGTAAACGTAGCTTTCTTCCTGAGAAGAATCGATTACGTTCAGAAACTCATCCACGATAAGCTGGGCGCTGAACTCCGTTTCTACTTCCTCGTTTCCTGCTCTGTTGCCGGCAAAGAAAGCGCGATCCGGCCAGTATATGAAGGTGTGGGTGTCGTCGAGGTATTCCACCATGCTCCGGAAAATCTCGTAAAGGTCCTCATCAGAAGTTTGGAGAGTTACCTGCGGTTGGGTAACGGTATAAATACTATCCCAGTCCCAGCCACGAACCCCGAAAAGACCGTAGTGCGCATCGAAGTCCCGCCAGAAAATTTCGTAGTTGTTTTCGGGGTCGTTAACCGCGTCATCGCCGAGGACAAGCTGTTGGCAACCACAACAGGTGAGCAAATAAAGAACGGAAAGAACGAATATGCGAGTCATCATTTAAAAATTGAGTGTAGTGTTGAAGGAGAAAGTGTGGTCAAGCATCCGGACGGGGTCTAATCGTTTGGTTGTGTAGTAAGCCAAGCTGTAGCGGCTTTCCACCTTCCAGTGCTTACCCGCCTCATAGGCTAGGCCGAGATGGCCGCGCAAGCCGAGGAAACTGCCGATGGTCAGCCAATCACCCCGGGTGATGACTTTGGGAATGTTGTCCGAATTATCGGCAATGAATTTATCCCAGCCACTGTATGGAGGGCGAGAAAGGAGGCCGAATACCGGAAGGGACGCACCTCCCCGAAGTTGAAGCCGATTAGCTACTTTGCGCTCGGTTTCCGCTGCGATCTCGAAACCATGCAGCGCATAAAAGGTCACCGACTCGTAGTAGGCATAAATCGAAAGATCTAGTCGCGAACGAAACTTTACCCCAACGTAATTCTGGTGGTCCGACCGAGGGTCCGATACCGCCCGGAGGTAACCCACGGAGAGGTCTACCTGGAAACGGGTAAGGTTGTCTGGTAACTCAAAGCCCGGAGACATACCGTTCAGCCCAAAATTGACATCTGCTGTAATCCGATGTCCATTCTTATTAGTGCGTACATAACCCAGGCCGAGTTGGTTACCACCGCTGCGGTAATTGAGGGGAGAGAAATTTTCGTCTCTGAACAAACCCCGGTTCAGCCCGACCGTCAGAGTTATGGCATTGTGGTAGCCGGCGTAAGTAGCGGCGTCCTGAGCGGATAAGGCCGGAGCGAAGGCCAGCAGCAAGACCAGTAGGGTCAGTGAATAGAATGCTTTCATGTAAGGCAGGTGGTTGATGTTGGTCACAAACATCGGCCCGCCGCCCGCCCACCGCAAGAAATCAGGGGTTTCGCCTGTCCGGGATCGGCGGAAGTAGCGGAATCAGGACGTTTTTACGCCCTTTCGATAAGCCCCCGGTGTCACGGAAGTCGCCTTTTTAAAGGTGGTGTAAAAAGCGCTGCGCGACTTGAAACCCGCTTCTTGCCCGATGGCCTCCAGCGAATAAGGCGCGAAAGCCGGGTCGTCGAGCATCTCCCGCGCCGCTTCCACCCGCAGACCATTGACGTATTCTACAAAGCCTTCTCCAAGACTTTCCTGAACCACCTGAGAAACGTAGCCTTCGCTAATGCCCAGGTGCTCCGCCACCAGCCCGCGGCCCAGGTCGGGGTTGCGAAAGAGTTGTTGCCCGTGCAGCAGATCGCGTAGCCGCGGGGCGTACCCGTTTTCGACCGCGTTAGTGACGGCAACCGGTGCGGGTACCGCGCGGCGGGCTTTTAATGACAATAGCTCGTTGATCTCCGTCCGGTCATCCAGGATGCGAAGTTGATAGACACCGGCATAACAGATCCACCAAAAGAGCAGGGAAAGGGCCAGCCAGATAGCGGCGGATGGGTTTTCGATTTCGGTGGATACATGAACGAGGTCCGACAAAAACCAAACGCCCAGCACCAGTAGCATCGCCGTACTGAAACGTATGAGCCACTGTCTCTTTTGCGGAGGTAAGGTTGTGTCCGTTCGAGAAAGATAAAGCGCCCAGCCGACCATCAATACGTTATACCACATCGAGAGACGGTCTTCCAGCGCATCGTAAAGCTGCCATGCGGGATGTTCTTCGGTAAAGGGGAGTCGGTACAAGCCGAAGGCAAAATCCAGGCCTATGGCCAGGTCGAAAAAGAAGGTGAGCAGGAACGGCGCAAACAACCAGGGTAACCAGAGCGCCTTTAGGTAAGGATGGTCGAGCACCAACAGAAAATAGAGAAACAACACGGGCGGCGGGAGAAATTCCCACATAAAACTCCAGACGTAGTCGACCCAAAAATTGTCGAATTCCTGCCAACCCAAAAAAGTGATCAGGCTGAGGAGCAAGATGAAGACCGCCAGGTAGTTATTCGCCTTACTCCGGAAGAATGGCGCGCAGAGCAGAGCCAGGCCGATGAACACGCCCTGTAGCACGCTGGCCAGAACAAAGAAATCGGAAAGCGAAAGCGACATGAGATGCGGGTGAGCGGAGCGGGAGGTTCATGCAAATGACGATAAGCGCTGCTTTACGGTTGCATATTGGGGCGCGGACGCGGGTGCAAGGGTTGTTCAAAGGCGTGGGTCAAATCTTTAACGTAGCTCCCAAAAGACCAAAAGACCAAAAGACCAAAAGACCAAAAGACCAAAAGACCACCTCACTTCCCCATCGCCGCCAGCACCGCCTGCGCCGCCCACGTCCGGTTGTTCGCCTGGTGGAGGACCATGCAGCGGTCGCTCTCGATCACGCTGTCGCTGACCACCACGTTGCGGCGCACGGGCAAACAGTGCATGAAGAAGGCATTGTTGGTCAGGGCCATCGTCTGCTTGTCCACGATCCATTCGGGGAAATGACCGACGGTACCGTAGCTTTGGTAGCCCGACCAGTTCTTGGCGTAGACGAAATCCGCCCCGCGAAAGGCCGCGTCCTGGTCGTGTACCACCGTCGCGCCCCCGGTGAATTCCGGCGCGAGGTCGAAACCCTCCGGGTTACAGATCGTCAGGTCCACCTCGTCCCAGGCGGTCATCCATTCGGCGAAGCTGTTGGCGACGGCCTGCGGAAGTTTTTTCGGGTGGGGCGCCCAGGTCAGTACCACCTTCGGCCGCGGCCGGTTGCTGTTCTCCTTGATCGTCAGGCAGTCCGCCAGGCTTTGCAGCGGGTGGCGGGTGGCGGATTCCAGGCTGACGACGGGTACGGTGGCGTACTTCACGAAAGCCTTCATCACCCGGTCCTCGTAGTCCGCGTCCCGGTCCACCAGGTTGGGGAAAGAGCGCACGCAGAGGATGTCGCAATACTGGCTGAGTACGCCGGCGGCTTCCCGCACGTGTTCCGCCGTGTCGCCGCTCATCACCTTGCCATCTTCAAACTCGATACCCCAGCCGCCGGAAGCGTCGTAGGTGATGCAGTCGAAGCCCAGTTGTTTGGCCGCCTTCTCGGTGCTGATCCGGGTACGCAGGCTGGGGTTGAAGAAGAGGTTGATCACCGTCTTCTCCCGCCCGTGGAATTTGTAGCCGAAGGGGTTGGCCTTGAACTTCTGGGCGGATTCAATAAGTGCACTGATGTCGGGGACGTCAGCGGCGGAGAGGAATTGTTTCATGTATCGGTCAATGTCGGTTCTGAGCCCTAAAGGTAATCAGCCGGGGAGGCTGTAATAATCAACGGTAGGAAACGGATCGTAGAAAGGGTGTAAAAGAGCCGACCATTCCCGGTATTCCGCGCCGCCGCGAAAGCCCTCGGTGTGATGCGCCTTGCTTTCCCATTCGATCAGCAGCAGGAATTCGCCCGGCGCATCGAGCTTGGGCAGCAGCCGGCAACCGTGGCATCCAACCTGCCTTTGCACCAGCGGCCGCGCCCGCTCGAATGCCGCGAGATAATCCGCCGTTCGTTCAGGGGCGATCGTGATGTGAACGTGCTCCAGGATCATGCTTCCGCCGGGATCAGTGCCGCCTTGAAAGCCGCGATCAGGTCATCGCACTGCGCCCGCGTCACGTTCAGCGGCGGCAGCAAACGGATGGTGTTCGGGTCTTTGCTGGAACCGGTAAATACGCCGTGCTCGAACAGCAACCGCTTGCGCAGCGGCGCGATCGGCTCCGTCATTTGCAGCCCGATCATCAGGCCGTAGCCGCGCACCTCGGTGAACAGGCCAGTGGACTCCATTTGCGCCATCAGGTATTCGCCCTGCCCGGTAGCGTTGGCCAGCAGGTTTTCCCCTTTGAGGACGTCAAGCACCGCGATGCCAGCCGCGCACGCCAGGTGACTGCCGCCGTAGGTCGTGCCCAGCATGCCCTTCCACGCCGCAATGTCGGGGTGAACGAGGATGCCGCCGAGGGGGAAGCCGTTACCCATCCCCTTCGCCATACAGATGATGTCGGGGCGCAGGTCGGCGTGCTGGAAGGCGAAGAATTTGCCCGTCCGCCCGTAGCCCGATTGCACCTCGTCCAGGATCAACAGCGCGCCGTTCGCGTGGCAAAGCTCCGGCAGCGCTTCCAGGAAGTCCGGTTCGGGCACGTAGATGCCGTGAACGCCCTGTACGCCTTCGATGATCAGCGCGGCGACGTCGCCTTTCTCCAGTTCCCGCTTCACCGCCCCGAGGTCGTTGAGCGGCAGGAAGGTGATCGGGTAGTTGCGGTTGATCGGGGCCTTGATCTTCTCATTGTCCGTCGCGTTGACCGCCGCCGAGGTACGGCCGTGAAAGGCCCCTTCAAAGGCCAGGATGCGGCTGCGGTCGGTGTGGAAACTCGCCAGCTTCAGCGCGTTCTCATTGGCCTCGGCCCCGCTGCTGACCAGGAAGAGATTATAGTCGTCGAGCCCGGAGAGTTCCCCTAGTTTCTCCGCCAGCTCCAGCTGCAAGGGGTTCTTCACGCTGTTGCTGTAAAAGGCCAGCTTACCGAGCTGCTCCCGGATCGTCTTCACGTAGTGCGGGTGCGAATGCCCGATCGACATCACGGCGTGGCCACCGTAAAAGTCAAGGATCTTACGCCCGTTTTCATCGTACACGTAAGCACCTTCGCCGCGTACGGGCTCGATGTCGTAGAGGGAGTAAACGTCGAAGAGTTTCATAAGGTGGCGTTTTTGTCTATTGGATTGTTGGAGGTATTGGACTATTGGTGCTATTGGACTATTGGTCTGTTGGACTATTGGTGCTATTGGTCTGTTGGTGCTATTGGTCTGTTGCTGAACGACCAACGGACCAATACGACTAAAACACACCGGCTTTGAGCCGCAAACCGGCATCTTCCGCCAGGCCCAAGGCCAAGTTCATATTTTGCACCGCCTGCCCGGAAGCGCCCTTCAGCAGGTTGTCGATCATGGAAATGACCAGGGCTTTATCGCCGTGCTTTTCCACGAAGACCAGCCCTTTATTGGTGTTGACGACCTGTTTGAGATTGGGGTTAACGTCGGTAACGTGGGTGAAGGCGGCCCCGGCGTAGAAGTCGCGGAACAAGGTCTTCAACTGCTCTTCACTCCAGTCCGTTTGCACGTAGGTGCTGACGAAGATGCCGCGGGCGAAGGGGCCGCGCAGGGGCAGGAAATTGATGCCGTCGGTTGCCTTCCGGCCGAGTCGGGCCGCGCTGCGCCCAATCTCATGCAGGTGCTGGTGGCTGAAGGCCTTATAGATCGAGACATTGGCGTTGCGCCAGCTGAAGTGGGTGGTCGGCATGGGGTTTTGGCCCGCGCCGGTACTTCCCGTCATGCCGTTGATGTGCACCTCGCCCTCGGTCAGGCCGGCTTGTACCAGCGGCAGCAGTCCGAGCTGAATGGCGGTAGCGAAACAACCGGGATTCGCTATCCGCTTGGCATCCCGCGTCCCCGCCCCGTTTATCTCGGGAAGTCCGTACACCCACGCGTCGTCCATCCGGAAATCGGTGCTGAGGTCCACGACGACCGTATCCGCCGAAGGTCGGTTTTCTTCCATCCAGCCCTTCGAACGGCCGTGGCCCATGCAAAGGAAGAGCACGTCGGCCTCCCCGGCCCCGGCGGAGAAGGTGAGTTCCGTTTCGCCGATCAGGTCGGTGTGCGTCGCGTGCAGCGGCCTGCCCGCCTGGCTCCGGGACTGCACGAAGGCAATGTCCGCGTGCGGGTGATTGACGAGGAGGCGGAGTAGCTCGCCGGCCGTGTAGCCGCCGCCGCCGATAATGCCGATTCGATATTTCATAATAAAAGGGTTAAGGGAGTAAAGAGTAAAGCGCAACAGGGCGGAGCGGAGCATGCCGCTCCTTCTCCCCCTTACCCCTCTTCTCCTTTATTCACGGCGTTGCGGATGCGGCCCGGCACGCTCAAAATCTTGGTGAAGCCGCGCACGTCTTCCCCGCTCCAGCCTTTGTTCATCTCGCCGTACGCGCCGAAGCCCGCGCCGAGCAAGTCGTTAGGCGAGGTGATACCGTTGAGCTGATAGCGGTGCGGATGCAGCGTTACGTGGACCGTACCGTTGACGGTGCTCTGTGAGCTTTCCAGGAAAGCCTCCACGTCGCGCATCACGGGGTCGAGGAACTGGCCTTCGTGCAGCATCATGCCGTACCAGTTGCTGAGTTGCTCCTTCCAGAACAGCTGCCATTTGGCCAGGGTGTGCTTTTCCAGCAGGTGGTGGCTTTTGATGATCAGCACCGCCGCCGCCGCCGCGAAACCGACCCGGCCCTTGATGCCGATGATGGTGTCGCCCACGTGGATGTCGCGCCCCACGCCGAAGGGGGCGGCCACGGCCTCCAGGGCCTTGATCGCCGCCACCTTCGAGCCGAACGTCTGGCCGTCGAACCCGACGAACTCTCCGGCCTCGAAGTTCAGATCGATGTCGCGCGCGCCGGTTTCGGTCACCGGCACCGGCCAGGCGTCTTCCGGCAGCGATCGGTTGCTCGTCAGTGTTTCCGCGCCGCCGACGGAGGTGCCCCACAGACCGGCGTTGATGCTGTACGTTCCTTTCTTTTCGGGCCAGACCAAACCGTGCCCGGCCAGGTAATCCACCTCTTCCCGGCGGCTCAGTTTCCTGTCCCGGATGGGCGTGATGATCTCCAGCTCGCGGCCGCTCAGCTCGAAGGCCAGGTCGAACCGCACCTGGTCGTTGCCCGCCCCGGTGCTGCCGTGGGCCACGCCGTCGGCACCGATCTCCACGCAGTAACGGGCCACGCTCATGGCCTGGAACATCCGCTCGGCACTCACGCTCATGGGGTAGGTCTGGTAGCGCAGGCAGTTGCCGTACACGAGGTAGCGGATGCATTCGCGGTAGTACGCCTCCGTCACGTCGACGCGCTTATAACTGGTGGCACCGAGCGTCATGGCGCGGTGCTTCATTTCCTTGATTTCCGCTTCGTCGAAGCCGCCCGTGTCCACCGTCAGCGCGTGAACCTCGTAGCCAAGTTCCTTCGTGAGGTATTTGACGCAGTAGCTGGTGTCGAGGCCGCCGGAGTAGGCGAGTACTATTTTCTTTTTCATCTTGCTTGGGTGTGGTATATAATATTTGCGGCGAACGAGCGCAGTGGGTGAGTGGTAACGGCGGTAGCTAAATCGAGAATCGAGAATGGAGATTCAAAAATCGAGAATCCTTACCCTTCCACGATCATCTCCGAAAGATCAAACGCCGCCCGCTTCGCTTCCTCCCCCGAAGGCGCCATCATTGCCGTACAGAGGCACATGCGGCGGTCGTTCCGCGTCAGGATGTCTACGTTAGGGCAGGAATTGCAACCCGCCCAAAAGGCATCATCCTGCGTCAGTTCGGAGAAGGTAACCGGTTTGTAACCCAAATCACTATTGATTTTCATCACCGGTAGACTGGTGGTGATGCCGAAAATTTTGGCCTCCGGAAACATCTCGCGGGAAAGCTTGAAAATGGCCCCTTTGATTTTCCGGGCCAGCCCGTGGCGGCGAAACTTGGGGTTGACGATCAGACCGGAGTTGGCGACGTATTTGCCGTGGCCCCAGGTTTCGATGTAGCTGAAACCGCCCAGCTCACCGTCCACGAGAGCGATGATGGCTTTGCCCGTCCTGATCTTTTCTTCCACGTATTCGGGCTTGCGGGTGGCGATGCCGGTGCCGCGGGCCTTGGCCGATTCGGCCATGAGTTCGCAAATGGGACGGGCGTATACGGCGTGCTCGGGCTGAGCAGCGAGGATCTGAATTTGCATAATAAAGGGAGGAGATGGGGAGAGCTGGAAAAGGTGGTTGGCGTCACGATTGCCCGTTCGCCTTGCGTGAAACACGGCGCGGGCGCTTCCGGGCGCGGTGGCGGGAAGCTTACTTGGTCCTGACGGCCCTTCGCCTGTCTCGGCGGATGATGCGGGTGACGCTCTTCATAATCACAAAGTTACGCGCCTTTTTCGCTTCCCCGCAAATTACGCGGCCTTTTTGGGCGGAGAACGCGGGTGCGGGGGAAGGTTTGGGGGCCGTAGATAAAAACGCAAAAAGCCGCTCTCCCGCGTGATGCGGAAGAGCGGCCTTTGCACGAAGTCAGTACGTTAGAAGCCATCATTAAGTGCCGTCACGAACTCACTCCCGACGCACCGACTTCTAATTCCGGTCTATTGCTTAACGACCTGCCGGCCGTAAATCTTACCATTGATCACCAAACGGAGGTTGTACACGCCGGTGGGCAGCGTGGTCATGTCCAGTTGGTTGCTGGAGCCGGAGAAGCTACGCGCGTTGAGCGTGCGGCCCTGCTGATCGGCCACCAGTACGGTGAAGTCGGTGATCGTAGGATCGTCGTTTTGAATCGTCAGCGCGTCCTTCGTCGGGTTGGGGTAGAAGGTCAGCTTCAGGCCACTGTCGGCGATGGGTAGGTCAGTGCTGACGGCGGACTGGTCGGCCTCGTAGGCACCGATGTCGGGAAACTCGCCGCGTGGGTTGCCGCGAATGTCTTCATCGGGCACCGTGGCGTTAGCTATGCCGTTGTTGATCAGTGGGTTGTCAGCCAGGTCGGCGGGGATGGCCAGGTCGGCGTTCACGCCGTCACCCGCCTCATCGGTGATGTCGACGAAAAGGGCTTCGATTTCACTGGTTTCGTCGAGGTCCTCATTTACGGTGTCGTCCGCGTTGGCGGGGTCGAGGTCGGGGTCGATCTCGTTGTTGAAGAAGTTACCGCCCAGGGAGGTCAGGGTGAGGTTACCGACGGCCGTGATCTCATTGTCATCCATCCCCAACTCGATCTCGATGCTGGGCTCTCCGTCCAGCTGAAAAAAGGCGTTGTTCGCGATGGTCACCGAAAGGGAACGGGTATCGTCCTGCCCGGTGAGGCCCCGCTGGAAAAGAGCGATGTCGTTACCTACGGCACCATCCGCGTTACCTTTCGTATTGCCGAAGAAAGTATTATTCACCAGCGTGGAAGTCAGGTCGAGGGCCGCGCTTTGCCCCAGGGTCCCGTCGTCATTGAAGAATGCCGAGAGGCCGTTGAAGATGATCGCGCCGCCGCTCGCGCCGCCACCGGCGATGGTGTTATTCACGAAGACGGAATTACTTACGTCGTACGCCGCATTGAACGTACCGATCGCGCCACCCTGCGTCTGTGACAGGTTATTGAGGAAGCGGGAGTTGGTCACTAAACCTTTGAACTGCTGAAATTCCACCGTGACGTCACCGGCTTCCGAGGTGTCCCGTACGGATTCGAAGGCGCGACTATGCAGCGCGCCGCCGATGTCACTACAGGTGTTGTTCAGAAAGTCGACATTGTCGATCGTAACGTCCCAGGTGCGGGAAGTAAATACGGCGCCGCCTGAAGCACCGTCCGTTGTGGCGTTGTTGGAAAACGTTGTGTTGGTGATGTCGAGGAAGGCGGGATTGATAGCACCACCGAACATATAAACGGCGGCACCGGCGGAGAAGTAATCGCTAATATCCACGACCTGATTGCCCTCGAACAGCGAGCTGTCGATATTGACTTTCGCCGCCGGAGCAACGAAATAACCGACTAGCGCACCCCGGCCGGCCTCGGAAGTGTTACCGTTATCGATAAAGTTCGTTTTGAAGACGTCCAGCTTTGCCGCGCCGTTCACGACGAAAGCACCACCCTGTGCCACGTTTCCTTCGATCGTAGAGTTCAGCAGTGAGATATCGTTGCCGTTCTGCACGTAGCCGGCCGCGCCGCGACCGTTGTTGCTGGCCGTGCCGCCGTTGATCGTACAGCCGTCAAAGGTAACGTCGAAGGTAGATTGATCGAAAGCCAGGAAGGCCGTCGAACCTCCGAAGGCACCACCGGCGTTGTCGTTGAACGTACAGTTTTCTATTCTTATGTCAAACATGCCCTCCGTACTGGTCTGGTAGTAGAGCGCGGCACCGTTACGCACCGCGACGTTGTCGTTGAACGTACAGCCGCGCACCGTGGCGTCGGAATTAAAGAAGTTAAGACCGCCGCCCCAACCGTCAGTAAGCACTTCGTCAAAGGTGCAGTCTTCAATCAGAACGTTTGTACAGCGGTTGACGCCGGCGCCACCGCCGGACCCGGCGGAATTGATGTTGCTGAAGCTACAGTTGCGTATAATCATACCATCCGTCCGGAAAGCGAAGAAAGCACCGGAGCCGTCTTTTGCGTCTCCTAATCCCTGAAAATCAGAGTTTTCAATAAGTACGTCGTTGTTTTCACGTATGTACACCGCCCGTTGGATGCTGTTGTAATTGTCAATTACCGTGATGTCGTCGAAAGTAGAACCGTTTGAGGCGGTGGTCCGCACAAAAAGCGCACCGCCCCGGGTGGCCCGGTTGGCCGTAAAAGTTAACCGGGAGCCATTCACCTTGCCCAGGGCAAGGATGCCGCCACCGGCAAAGGGGTCGATCGGGTCGCCATCCGCGAATTCCGCAGCAATGATACCGTTGGTGATCGTAAGCCCATCCAGCGTGACGAGGAACTTGCTGGTCTGTGCGGTATCTTCTACCAGCAAAACGCGGTTGTTGTCAAGGGCCAAGAGGCTGTCGAAAGTAGTAGTTGGGTCGTTACCCAACACGTCACCACTCAGAATGGTGAGGTTGTCAGTAGGGTTAGCCTCATCGGCCATGGCTTCCGTACCGGTGAACCCGCCCAGAATCGTCAGTTCCTTGTCGATGTAAAACGAGGCGGAATCCGGAGTAACGTAAGTACCCTCCGCAACCCAGAGCACGGAACCCGCCGCGGCGGTATTGATGGCGTCGTTAAGGTTGGCGTAAGCGTCAGCCCAGGAAGAGCCGTCACCGGGCGTTGCGTTGTCGGCGTCTACGAAGACGGTCTGGGCACCGAGGCCCGTCGTCAGTAGGAAAAAAGCGAATAGTAATTGGTTTTTCATGCGAATGTTTAAGTGGTTAGTGAAATTTTGGGCTTCAAGTTAGCAATTTCAAACGGTTGGATTTATGGGATACGGGATCGAATCCAAACCGAACATAAGTCGGCGTAACTCTTTTGCCGGCATATTTGCATTCCCGTTACCCAAAGTGAAGATACAGAAGATTTTCTTGTCGAAGAAAATTGCTCGGTCACGTCGGTCATGGTAAGGATGTATTCAAGATCTGAATCGCGACCGATGTCACGAATCATCCGAAAAATCTGGCGCGCTTTTCGGGGAAATTAAAAAAGGGCGGGCACCGGGCGATTTCTTCATTTCTGAAAAAGCCGCCCGGCTCCCGCCCTAAAGGCAAAAAGCGATTTTGGAAGGGTAAGCGGGGCTTACTGCTTCACGAGTTGCTTACTGTATACACCGCCGTTGACGAACAACTGAAGGTTGTAAACGCCGGCGGGCAGGTTGGTCAGGTCGAGCTGGTTGTCGGTGCCGTTGAAGCTGGTACCTTTCAGTACACGGCCCGTGGCGTCCGTCATAATAACCTGGAACTTGGCGATTCCGGCATCCGTGTTGCGAATGTTGACAACGTCAGCGGTGGGGTTAGGAAAGAAGGTAATCTCCAGACCGCTGTCTTCGATCGGCTGATCGGTACCTACCGTCGCCTGATCGGTCTCGTAAGCACCGATGTCGGGAGCGTCACCGCGGGGGTTGCCGAGAATGTCTTCTACGGGAGAAAGCGCACTGATGACGGCGGAGTTGATGAGCGGGTTAGTATCAAAGTTCTCCGTATTCAATTCCACAACGTAAAGGTCGTTCTCATTACCTTCCGGGTCGACGAATAGATCTTCCGCATTACGGGAGTCTTCGCTCAGGATGTCCGAATCGGCGATGTCGAAGTCCAGGATTTCGTTGTTGTAGAAGTTACCACCAAGCGACTCTACGAAGAGGTCGCCTACGGGAACAAAGCCCTCGGGCTCATCGGCACCGGGCTCGAACTCAATGGCGGGTACGTCTTCTTCGGATAAGAAGAAAATGTTATTTAGTAACGTCAGGCGCAGGGAGTTAGAATCGGAGCTGTTGGTGTCACCCGGCTGGAATAGTGCGATGTGCGTACCGACGGCCGCGTCCCCGGAACCTTTAAAGTTGTCGATGAAAGTGTTGTGGACCAGCGTACCATCGAGGCTCCGGTTACCTACGTTTACCAGGTTACCATCAGCATCGAAGCCGGGAGCGGTACCGTTGAATATGATCGCGCCACCGCCGTTTTCGGACACCGTATTGTTGACAAAAACGCTGTTGGAGATGTTGGCTACGGCACGCTGGGTAGAGAGTGCGCCACCTTGATTGCTGGCGGTCTGGTCGTAAAAACGGCTGTCCGTAATGTCCAGGGAGAAGGGGTTATACGTCGTGATCGTATCGTTGTCGCCGTCCGTATCCTGGAACTCGGTACGCACGTCGAAATTCAGCGCGCCACCGTCACCACCAGCCGAGTTGGCGAGGAAGTCACAGTTGTCGATGTCGACGTCAAATCCGAAGAGCGTATAGATGGCACCACCGCTTGATCCATCCGAAGCCGCATTGGCTTGGAAAGTTGAATTCTTAATGCTTAAAGGCAGCGCAACGGAGGTCCCGCCTTGCATGTAAATGGCCGCGCCACCGGAGATTGTACCGGAACGGTTCGATGTTACGTTGCTCTTAAACTCGGAGCTGTCAATAAATATACCTTCAAAAGTATCGTCTAGTAAACCGCAAATGGCTGCTCCGATAAAAGGTGAAACGTTTGGACCGGTACCGTTCTCGAGAAATTTGGTGTTGTTGAATTCCATCTGAAGAAGGCCGCTTTGAGCGTATACGGCACCGCCGATATCCGCCTGCCCTTTCTCGAATACACAGTTATTGGTCGTAATCCTTGACAGGCCCTGGAGGTAAAATGCACCTCCTCGACCTGAGTTATTAGTAGTGTTATTGGTGAAGGTTGAATTGTTCAGCGTGATGTCGATGCTCTCTCTACCAAAGGTCAGCAATACTACGGCACCCCCCGCACCTTGATCGGAGCTGTTGGTCATCGTGACGTTCTCCATCACCATTACGTACTTTTGAGTGTCGGTCGAAACGTGATAAACAACACCACCGATGCTACCGGCGGTGTTATCCGTAAAGTCGCTATCGACTATCTTAATGTTGGTGTCGAAGCCGACTATGGCACCGGCCCGCTCGGATACCTCGCCGTTAGTGACCGTACAACCTTCCATGACAAAGTCGTCTTCGCTCTGCTCATAAATCGTCAGGTCCGCCTCTTGTTCGGCGTAGAAAGCAGCGCCGCGGCGTGCTTTCATCTTGTCGAACGTACAGTCTTTCAATAGTACGTCATCACAATTAAAAGCCGAGACGCCGGCACCTACGCTAGCGCCTGCGTCAAGGTCAGAGAAGGAACAGTTCTCAATAAGGATATCCTGAGAACCGGCAAGCTGAATGAAGCCGCTGTTCTTGGTCTGCCCCTTGCCGTTGAACGTAGAATTACGAATCACCAGGTCTTCAACGCCGTCAACGTAGATTTGGCGAAAAGTCTCGGAAGTGTTGTCTTCCAGCGTGATGTCGTCGAAAACCGATCCCTGGGCCGTAGCACTGGAGATGGTAATCGCCGAGCCGACGGAAGCGCGATTATCAGTGAACTTCAGGCGGCTCGCGTCCAGACGGGCGAAACTGAAGATGCCGCCACCGGCGAAAGGCACAAAGCTTGTCATGCCGGGGAAGTCAGCGGCGACTTTACCGTTAGTAATTGTCATGCCGTCAAGGGTGACGACGAACTTGCTACTGACGGAGCTGGTGTCCGTAATGAACAGCACGCGGTTGTTGTCAAGCGCGGTCATGCTGTCGTATACCCCCGTTACGTCATTACCGGCAAAGTCACCGGAAAGGATGGTTTCGTGAAGTGCGGGGTCCGCTTCGGTCGCTTCGGTTTCCACGCCCTGGAAGCCGCCGCGAACGGTGAGTTCCTTGTCGATGAAAAAAGACACGGAATCGGGCGTAACGTAAGTGCCTTCCGCGATCCAGACCTGACTGGCGGCCGGGGCGGCGAGTAAGGCGTCATTTAGGTTGGTGTAGGCGTCGGCCCAGGTGGTACCGTCGCCACTGCCGGTTGCATCGATGTCCACGAAGACCTGAGCACTAAGGCTCAGCGTAGACACAAAGAGGCAAGCAAAGAGTAAGAATTGCTTCATGAATAGTTTGGTTTTAAATACTTGAGTTGATTAGAGCACAATACCGGTGATAGTGAAGTGAGGTTGCCGATGTAGCGTGCATTGTTTGAACGTAGATTAATCCTCAAATGATCGCGCACTTCTCTCCAGCCCGCACAGTGGCGGGACGATGGGGGAGGTGCGGCGAAACTGAGGGAGATAGGTAGTAAATTAGCTCTATGGGCAAAGCAAAGATATAAAATTACCATTAAGATAAAGTTAAGCGCAATATTTCTTAACTCCCTTATGTCGGCAACTAGCCATAGCGCAACAAAAACGGCCGGCCTTCCGAAAATCGGAAAACCGGCCGTAGCTTGGAGTAGTAGACCCACAAGGACTCGAACCTTGAACGACAGAACCAAAATCTGATGTGTTGCCAATTACACCATGGGTCTAAACCATCAGGGATGTTTCCCTAAGCGGCCGCAAATATACCGCCCGCATTTTCTTTGCGCAAGCACTCGGCGTTTTTTTCAGCGTCGGTGGTGAAAAAAGTGTGGTTTGGGGTGTAAACCAGGCAAAAACCACCTTTGCACCCGCGTCCCCGCCCAAATTCATGTGCCGGAAGGAAGTGCTTACCGGCCGCAAACCATAGTATGGGCGTACAAGGCTGATGACGTATTTCAGAACGCCGCCACCTCCATCGCCGCTTCCACCACGTCGATCACCTGCGGCTTGCCGGCGTAGTCACCGTCGTCTCCGTAAGCGGGGCGGTGAGGAGCGGCGGTAAGGGTTTTCACCGCACCGTCGAGGTAATGGTAGCCGCCTTGTACCTCCAGCACCTGCTGACGGATGTAGGCGGAGGTGCCGCCCGGCGCATCTTCATCCACGATCAGCAGCCGGTTCGTACCGCGCAGGTGGCTGACCAGCCGATGCTCGAGGTCAAAGGGCATGAGGGTTTGCACGTCGATGATCTCCGCGCTGATACCCTGGGCGGCCAGTAGCTCAGCGGCCTCCAGGCAAATGCGAACGCAGGCTCCGTAAGTCACCACCGTCAGGTCGGTACCCGCCCGCAAACACTCGGGCACACCGAGCGGAACGGTAAAGTCCGTCAGGTTATCCGGTTCCGTCTCGTGCAGCCGGTAGCCGTTGAGCACCTCGATCACAATGGCGGGGTCGTCGCCTTGCAACAGGGTATTATACATGCCCGCCGCCCGCGTCATGTCGCGCGGTACACATAGGTGGATGCCCCGCAGGCTGTTGACCAGCGGTGCCAGGTAGCTGCCGCTGTGCCAGATGCCCTCCAGCCGGTGGCCGCGGGTACGGATGATCAGCGGGCAGGCCTGCATGCCGCCCGTACGCCAGCGCAACGTCGCTACGTCGTCGGTCAGCATCGGCAGGGCATAAAAGATGTAATCGAGGTACTGGATCTCGGCGATGGGGCGCAGGCCGCGCATCGACATGCCCATTGCCTGACCAACGATGGTCCACTCCCGGATGCCGGTATCGAAGACGCGGTACTTACCGAACCGCTCCTGCAACCCGGCAAAGCCCTGGTTCACGTCACCGATCCGGCCTACGTCTTCCCCGAAGGCGAAGAGGGTAGGGTCCGCTTCGAATTTGGCGGCGAAGTAGTGCTGCAGCAATTCGTAAGCCGGTAACGTTTTTGTCTCGGCCGGGAAGACGGCCTTCGTTTCCCGGATGCGGACGGGAGATTTCGGCGTCTCGCTGAGCAGGTGACTGCCCATCCCTTTTTTCAGACGGCGTTGGGCTTGCCTGAGCCAGTCCGTCAGGCCGGTGGGTAGTTCCGTCACGCTCAGGCGCAAGCGACGCAGCTCGTCGATCAGGTCGGAAATCAGCGGTTGCTCCATCCGCGTCAGCTTGTTGCGCAGACTGTCGTAAACTTCGGTGTTCGGCCCGCCGGTCGGCAGCAGGGCCAGTAGGTGTTTGCGATCGAGGTCGAGACGGTCGTTGAAGGCATCCCAGGCGCGTTTGCGGGCGGCCATCACTTCCTTACGGGTTTCCTTTTCGATCTGGTCCAGCCGGGCGACATCGGCCATGCCCGTTGCCAGCAGCCAGTGGCGGAACTGCGCCAGGCAATCCCATTCTTTTTCCCAGGCCAGTCGCTCTTCCCCTTTGTAACGTTCGTGGCTGCCGCTGGTGCTGTGACCGTTGGGTTGGGTCAGCTCGTTGACATGAACGAGGGCGGCGCGGTGAGTACGCCGGGTGCGGTCGGCGACTTCGGGGTACAGACGGCGGAGCGCGGGATAGTCCCAGCCCTTGACGCGATAAATATCGATGCCGTTGGTGCCTTCGCCCGCCTCGAAACCGGCCAGGGCTTCGCTGATGCTGCCCTTCGTGGTTTGTACGTCGACGGGTACGGAGATGCCGTAGCCGTCGTCTACCACGGTAGTGACCATCGGTACCTGCAGGACGCCGGCGGCGTTCATGGTTTCCCAAAAAACCCCCTCGCTGGTGGAAGCGTCCCCGATTTCCGTCCACGATATCTCATCGCCGTTGCGGCTGAAACCTTCAGGCAGGTCTTTGCCCTGCCGGTAAAGCTTGGAGGCAAAGGCCAGGCCGATGCCGCGCGCCATTTGCCCGGCGGTCGGCGAGGTCGCGCTGCTGACGTTGAAGCCGGCGAGGTGATCGAGCCATTCGCCCCGTTCATCGACGAACGGGGTGGCGTGGTGGCCCACCATGGAACGGCCGATGCTGAAGGGGTCGCGGTCGGCATCCGCATAAAGCTGGGCGAGAATTTCCTCGACCGTCGTGACGCCCAGGGCCAGTAATAAGGTGTGGCCGCGGTAATAATCCGCCCGCCAGTCGCCCTTGCGCACGGCGCGGGCCATGCTGACCTGGTAAAGTTCCTTACCGTCGTCGCTTACGCCGAACTTCGCCCTGCCCGTCAGCACGTCCCGCCTGATGACGTTACTCAGTGCTCTGCTGATCCAGCAGATTCGGTAGTCCGCTAAAGCCTGTTCGGAGGTGATCTCCTCGTGGCTCCGGGACGGTAGCAGGGGTAATTCAGTATCTTTAACGGACAATGGCTTTGCGTTTGACCATGGAGGGACCATGGAGATTAAACGGGGTTTAAAACCACGCTTTGGGGCAGTCGAATTGTCAAATCCGGGAGGGACGGTATTATACAAAATGGAGGCTCGTGCGCCACCGAAGGACTACAAAAGTAGCGAGAATGGGTAACTCGCTGTTAACGTTGAGTTTACAGCGTTGGGCCGTCAAAAGTTCGTTAAACGGTGTAGCGGATGTTTAGCGGACATCCATTCGGTGAGATAAAACGCAAGCGTTACTTTATGCGCTTTATTCAACATGGGCAAAATAATATTTTTATTAAAATTGGTTAGCCTTTTTTTCTTTCGGCATTGTCCAGTAGGCCAAATCGGCGCCATTTAGATCCAATCTGACGTAAGACCGGTAGTGTAACCACTCCCCGAGATTAAGATAACGGGCGTTACCGTTGGTCAGCGGATGGTCTATGGGCAGGTGCCGGTGGCCGAATATGAGAAAGTCCAGCGTGGGGTCCTGTTGGAGTTTTCTTTCGCTGTACGCTACAAGCCACTCTTGGTCAGCACCCAGGAATTCGCCTTCCGGCGGCTGGCTGCTCCGGCTTTTGCCGCTGAAGAACAAGGCGAGGCGCATGGCGAAATTGGGGTGCAGCCGCGCGTAACACCAGCGCGCCCAGCGGGCTTCGAAAAGCCGTTTCAGCCGTTTGTAGCCGTAGTCGCCCGGGCCCAGCCCGTCGCCATGACCGATCAGCAGTTGATGGCCGAGCAACTCGGTACGCAGCGGGCGGCGGTGCATCACCACGCCGACCTCGCGTTCCAGGTAGTCGTCGAGCCACATGTCGTGATTACCGGTGAAGACGTGAACGGGAATGCCCGCGTCCGTGATCTCCGCCAGCTTGCCGAAGAAACGCACGTAACCGCGGGGTACGACTTCGGCCCACTCGAACCAGAACTCGAACAGGTCGCCGACCAGGTAGAAGGCTTCCGCGTCGCGCTTCCAGCAGGCATCGAGCCAGCTGACGATCTGCGCTTCCCGCTCGCGACTGGAAACGGCGGCGGAAACGCCCAGGTGAAAATCGGATGCGAGGTAAATGGCCATTGGTGGGGCAAAGAAAGGGCGGTTTTGGGATAAGTGATAAGCGACTTAGGATAAACGTCTGATTTTCGGGGCGGAGTACGCGGGTGCGAAGGCAGGTTGTGAAGGAAAGAGCAGCGCGCAATCCGGTTGGGCGTTTTCCCCTTCTCAATGAGCTTGACGACCCGTGCATCCGAAGATCAGGACCCGCACCCGCGACCCCACCCCCGAAACTTTTACGCCGCCGGATGACGTTACGGGGCAACAACATAACCTGAAATGAACACCAAACGCATTGCCCGCGCGAGCCGTAAAATGAGCCTCGTACTACGCCATAAACCCGAAACCATCGGCCTCACCCTCGATAAAAACGGCTGGGCCGAAGTCGGTCACCTGCTGAAACGACTCACGGCCACCGGCACGCCCCTGACCCGCGAGGAGTTGGAAATAGTTGTCGCCGAGAACAACAAAAAACGCTTCGCCTTCAGCCCCGACGGCCGTAAGATCCGCGCCAGCCAGGGCCACAGTATCGACGTCGACCTTGGGCTGGAAGCCATCGAGCCGCCACCCCGACTCTTTCATGGAACGGCCTGGGCTTCCGTCGAAGCTATCCTGAAAACCGGCCTCGAACCCCGCTCCCGCCAACACGTCCACCTCAGCCTCGATCAGGCTACCGCCACCCAGGTCGGCGCCCGCCACGGCAAGCCCGTCATTCTGGTCGTCGACGCCGCCGCCATGCACGCCGCCGGCCACAAGTTCTACCGTTCCGCCAACGACGTGTGGCTGTCCGACGGGGTCCCCCGCGCGTTCCTGACGCTAAGTGAGAACTGAAAGGAGCAAACGCTAAAAGGTACGCACCGGCCGTTGCCATTTTAATGCGCATCTTAGCCGCCCCTTAGGCCCCCGTTCGTTACTCCCTGCTAACTTTAATGCGAATCAAGAGCTGAAAAAAGTAGCGAACACTCGAAGCGGAAAGAGCGCAGCGGATTTCCGCTTCGTGACCTCCGACTGTCCGTTCCAGGCCTTCTTAACCTAGCGCTTGATTCGCGTCTTTATTCTTGACTCCCATACTCCTTACTCCTTACTCTCTCAACCCTTAACTATGAACTGGGGCATCGACCTTGGCGGCACCAAAATTGAAGGCATCATCCTGGATGCGGACGGTAACACGCTCGACCGTCGCCGCATCGCCACCGAGCGGGAGGGCGGCTACGACCACATCATCCGTCGCATCGCGCTGCTCGTCGACCAGATGAAGGAAGCGACCGGTCTGACCCCGGAAAAGATCGGCGTCGGTACGCCGGGTACCATCGACCCGCCGACGGGGCTGATGAAAAACGCCAACACGACGGTGCTTAACGGCAACCCGCTGGGCAAAGACCTCGAAGCCGTTATCGGGGTTCCCCTCACCCTGGCTAACGACGCCAACTGCTTTGCCGTGGCCGAAACCCTGATGGGCTGCGTGCCGAAGCAAGCGCCGGACGCGAAAGTGGTTTTCGGCGTCATCCTCGGTACGGGCACCGGGGGTGGGCTGGTGGTCAACGGCCGGATCATCGGCGGCGCGCAGGGCATCGGCGGGGAGTGGGGGCATATGTTTCTCGATAACTCCGGCGGGCATTGTTACTGCGGGCGGGTGGGCTGCGCCGAGCGCCTCCTCGCCGGCCCGTCCGTCGAGAAATTTTACGCCGCCCAGAGTGGTCGTTCGTTGACCATGAAGGAAATCGTACCCCGCTACCGCGCCGGCCGCGACCCGGCCGCTACCCGCGCCGTGGAGCGCTGGTTCCACTTCTTCGCTAAAGGCATCAGCACCATCATCAACGTCATCGACCCTGACGTGGTCGTTCTCGGCGGCGGCCTTAGCAATATTGATGAGCTGTACACCAAAGCCGTTCCCCAGGTCGTCGATCACCTCTTCAACCCACGAATGGATACGGTATTCCTGCGGCCGGAGCTGGGGGATTCGGCGGGGGTCTTTGGGGCGGCGCTTTTATAGTCGGAAGTGGGAAGTAAAAAGTGGGAACTGCCGCCACTGTTACGTGCGGCGGCACATCCCACTTTTTACTTCCCACTTCCCACTGATCACTTCTCCATATCCGAGTACAGCAACCCCGCATTATAAGCCTTCAGCACGTGGCGTACCGTGTTGGTCAGGTTGGCGGGCAACTCCTTGAGCGGCCACCATTCCACGTTTTCGAATTTGTTGAGTTCCTTGCTTTCGGGGGAGCCCTTGTAGTGGTAGGCCCGGAAGTAGAGCACGATCCGATGTTCTTTGCTGGAGCGTTTGTGGAGCACGTGAACGAGTTCCAGGTCATTCTTTTCCAACCTGATGCCCGCTTCCTCCCAGCTTTCGCGAATGAGGGTGCGGGCCGCGTACTCCTTGCGTTCGATGGTGCCGCCGACGAGGGAGTAATTACCCCCGTTGGGCTTCGTTTGCTTAAGGAGCAACAACCGGCCGTGATTTTGCAAAATGAGACGGGCTTTAAGAGAAACGGCGAATTTGGCCATGCGGGCTGGGATAAATGCGTAGGTAAACGGTGAGGCGGGCGCGGAGGAAAAAACGTATTTTTGCGCCGGAATGAAGGGAACACGGTGGTTATTTACTAAGTTAGAGCCCGTTGGAAAACCAGATTCCCCAACAGGCTCTTAGCAGCATTGCCGCCGAGTTGTTCGCTTCGGGGCGGTAAAATAGGACGAACCAACTTAACCGAAGTGACGTTCCTCCACCGGTTCTCACCTGAGGGTAGGTCAGGCTTAAGTGCTCCGGCCGACAGCCCCCGAAGGAAAGGTCGGTTTATTAACCTGGGAAACAAACACAAAGATCACGTATGCGTCACGGAAGTGTTATTGAGACGATCGGCCACACGCCGCTAATCAGTTTGGACCGTATTTGCGGTGACCGCATTGCCGCCAAAGTTTACGGCAAGGTCGAAAGCTTCAACCCCGGCCAGTCGGCCAAAGATCGCGCCGCGCTCTACATGATCGAGCAGGCGGAGAAGAAAGGCCGCATCAAACCCGGTGCGACGCTGATCGAGGCGACCAGCGGAAACACCGGTTTCAGCATCGCCATGATCGCCGCCGTTAAAGGATATAAGTGCATCCTCACGCTGTCCGACAAGGCCGGTCCGGAGAAGCGCGCGCTGATGACGGCCCTTGGCGCCCAGGTGGTGCTCTGCCCCAAAGACGCCGCCCCGGAAGACCCGGAGAGCTACTACAGCCAGGCCGAACGGCTGGCCGCGGAGATTCCCAACAGTTTCTACCTGCGCCAGAACTGGAACCTCGACAACAGCGGTGCTCACTACATGACCACCGGCCCGGAAATTTGGGACGATACCGAAGGCAAGGTCACCCACTACGTTTGCTGCGCGGGTACCGGCGGTACGCTGTCCGGCACCGCCCGCTACCTGAAGGAAAAGAACCCCGACGTCACGGTGGTCGGCGTCGACGCCTACGGTTCCGTTCTTAAGAAATACTGGCAAACCGGTATTTTTGACGCCAACGAGATCTTCAGCTGGAAGGTAGAAGGCCTCGGTAAAACAATCATCCCCGACAACGTTGCTTTCGACCTGATCGACGAGTTCATTAAGGTCGGCGACCGGGCCGCGGCCCTGCGCGTCCGCGAGATCGCCACCCGCGAGGGTATGTTGCTGGGCTACAGCAGCGGTGCCGCCCTGGAGGCCGTTTTCGCCATGCGAAAGCAACTTACGGCGGATGACGTCGTCGTTGTCCTGTTCCCCGATCACGGCAGCCGCTACCTCGGCAAGGTGTTCAACGACGAGTGGATGAAGGAGCAGGGCTACCTGCGCCCCAACGGCGAACCGGCCTCCTACAGCGTCAAACACCTGCAGCGGATGTACCGCGTGTACAAACGCATGTATGGCCGCAAACTCAAGGAACGGTTAAAGCTGACCTCCGTCTGATCTTCGGCCACGGTCTACGGTGTACTTTTGCCCGCACTTTCGTAAATTAGCAAGCTATCCAGACACATCCAGAAGCACCAGTGCTTATGAAATCCAAGCCCACGAAATTTAAGTCCAACGGTGAGGCGCCGCCCATGTTTGACAACCCGGTCCTGAATCGGCTGACCCAAACGCACATCGCCACGCCCATCGTCATCTTCCTGGTCTACGCCGTCGCGCTACTGTGGTACACGTTGGCTAAAACGGACGTAGCGGCCCCGGCCATTGTCGGCCTGTTCTTCCTCGGCGCGTTGGGGTTCACCTTCGCCGAATACGTCGTTCACCGCTGGGTATACCACCCGCCCCACGGTGCCAGCGAGGAATACAAAGAGCTGACCTACAACATGCACGGCTTCCACCATGATTACCCCAAAGACAAGAAGCGGCTCGCCATGCCGCCCGTCCTGGCCGTCGTGCTTTCCACCATCCTGCTGTTTGTCTTCGAGCTCATCCTGCAACAGTACGCCTTCGCCTACCTGGCCGGCTTCGTGGTCGGTTACGCCCTGTACCTGGTGGTGCACTACACCGTCCACATGTACCCGCCGCCGAAGAACTTTCTCAAGGCACTCTGGATCAACCACGCGCTGCACCACTACAGCGAAGACGACATCCTGTTCGGGGTCTCCCAGCCGCTGTGGGATTACGTTTTCCGGACGATGCCGAAGAGTGCAAGTGATAAGCGGAGAGGCGTGGAAATCGTGAAATAGCGCGCTGCGCGCGGCTTTATTTCCGGAGGACGAATAGGAAGAAAAAGAGTAGGAAGAAGAATTTACCGCTTGTGTTTGACTTCTCCTCTCTCTCCTTTTCTTCTTATTCGCCCTCCGGAGACATCCACGCGCGAAGCGCGCTTGTTTGCAAAGCAAACCCAGAAAAATGGCAGGTCAATACATTGAAGACGTCCACGACGTAGCAAGATTAATCCCCGAAGGCCGCGTCACCAACTACGGCGCCATCGCCGACTTCCTCACGCTCGGCAGCGCGCGCATGGCCGGCTGGGCGATGAACAAGGCGCACGGCGACGAGACGATCCCGGCTCACCGCGTCGTCAACCGCAAAGGAGAGTTGAGCGGCCGCAACAGCTTCGCCACGCCGACGCTGATGCGGGAGCGACTGGAGGCGGAGGGCGTGGAGATCGTCGACAATAAGGTGATTAACTTCACGGACCGCTTCTGGTCACCCACCGAACTGCTCAAATGATTCAATTACTGCTGGAAACGGCGACCGACATATGCTCCGTTGCCGTGGCGAAAGACGGCGAACCGCTGGCGGAACGAACGGCGGCGGAGGTGCACCGGCACGCCGGCCATCTGACCCTTTTCATCGCGGAGGTAATGGCAAAGGCCGGGCTCAAAATGACCGGGCTCAACGAAGTCGTACTCAGCGACGGGCCGGGCAGCTACACCAGTCTGCGGGTGGGCGCGGCCACGGCGAAGGGGCTGTGCGTGGCTTTGCCCGGGCTCAAACTTCGGGTGGTGTCGACGCTGGAAGCTCTGGCGATGGCGAGCGGAGAAAAGAACCGACCGGTGCTGGCAACGATCAATTCACGCAAAGGGGAGGTCTTCGGTCAGCTCTTTTTGGGGGCGGGGACGCGGGTAAAGGGGGAGGTTTTCAAAAAGCAAGGTATCCCCCCCAGCCTCCATCCATTGCTCCTCGGCCCGAGGAACATCCGGCTGACGGAGGCCGGCTGGCTGGAGGAGATCATCGCCGCCGCCGGTACGAACGACCTTATCGTTTGCGGCGCGGGAGCCGAACGCCTGTCGGCGCATCTGCCGGAAGGGGTAACGCTGAGCACTTCCGCGCCCCACCGCTGCTCCGCCGTCCACCTGTCGGCACCCGCGTCCGCGCCCGAAACCTCCCGGCTCGTTGACTTTGCCGCCTACGAACCCTTTTACCTCAACCCGCCCTTCGTTACCAAGTCGAAGAAAAAACTGCTGGGCTGATGAAAACAAACCGCTACGTGCTGGAGCTGGCATATAAGGGTACGAATTACCACGGCTGGCAACGCCAACCTAACGCCACGAGCGTAGAGGAAACCGTCGATACGGCCCTTAGCCTCCTCCTGGCCGAAAAAATCAAAATCGTTGGTTGCGGCCGGACGGATACCGGTGTGCACGCCTCCTACTACGTCGCTCACTTCGATTTCGCGGGCGAATTCCCCAAGGCCTTCCCGCGCCGCTTCAACCGCTTTTTGGCGCAAGATGTAGCGATTCTCGGCCTGTACAAGGTCGCGCCGGATTTTCACGCCCGCTTTTTTGCTACGGGCCGGAGCTACGTCTACCGCATTGCGCTGTTCAAGGATCCCTTCCGCACCGATACGGTCTCCAGCCTGCCCCAAATGAAGGCCCTCGATCGTGATGCCATGCGGCAAGCCGCCGCTATTTTACTGGAATACGATGCTTTCGCGCCCTTTTGCAAAACAAAATCTGACGTCTTCACGATGAACTGCGACCTAACCGAAGCCCGTTGGGATTTCGGTGACCGGGAGTGGGAATTTCATATTTCCGCCAACCGTTTTTTAAGGGGGATGGTGCGGCTGATCGTGGGGATGTGCCTGCGGGTCGGCGAAGGAAAACTCACGCTCGCCCAGCTTCGCGCGGCACTGGAGGAGCAGGCCCGCCTGCCGAAGCCGTGGAGCGCGCCGGCCGCCGGATTATTCCTTTCCGATGTCCGCTATCCCGATAAATCATCCTGGCTTAACATTAGTTGAAGAAAGTGGCCTTATCTTTGGGGGACGACCTAAATTGTTTTGTTTTGCTTCCATTCGTCATTCCTAAGGACTTGCTCAACATCGTCTTGAGCTTCCTGATGTCTTCGGCCCTGGTCTTCGCCATTTCGCCGTCCGTCATTCGTATCGCCAACCTTAAAGGCCTGGTGGCTGATCCCGTCGGCCGCAGTAGCCACAAAGTATCAACGCCCTGCATTGGTGGGGTGCCCATATTCGTGGGCATCATGTTCACTACGCTATTGATGACGCCGCACGATCAGTGGGAACAGTTGCAGTATATGCTGGCGGCAATGGTGATCGTCTTCGTGGTGGGCGTCAAAGACGATATCGAGGGCCTGACGCCTTGGAAAAAGCTGGTGGGCATCATCGTTGCGGTGTCTATCCTGATTTCAAAGGGGGAGGTGCAGCTGACGGGCATGTACGGTCTTTTCGGTTTTGAAGCAGCCTTCCCGACATCGGTGGCGATGGTGATCAGTGGCTTCACCTTACTGGTGATCACCAATGCTTTTAATCTAATCGACGGCATTAACGGCCTCTCGGGCACGGTTGGCACTATAGCCTCGGTCACCTTCGGGGTGTTCTTTTTTATGGTGGGAGAGTTTTATCTCGGTGTATTGGCCTTGACGACGGCGGGTAGCCTCATCGGCTTCCTGTATTTTAATATCAACCCGGCAAAAACCTTCATGGGCGATACCGGAGCGTTGCTGGTCGGCATGCTGCTGGGCGTTATGACGATCAAATTCATTCACCTGAGTGGCAACCCCGCCCTCGATCCGCGCTACCACTTCATGAACCCCATCGCCGTAGCGGTGAGCATAATGATCATTCCGTTGTTTGATACCGTCCGGGTGTTCACCACGCGTATCCTAAGAAGGGAAAGCCCCTTTTTACCCGACCGTCGCCACATCCATCACCTGTTGATCGACTCCGGACTGGATCATATGCAGGCGACGACCGTCCTCGGTCTGGCTAACTTGTTGTTCATCAGTACCGTATTTTTTCTCGACGACGTGATGGAACTGCATGCACTGCTTGCGTTGCAGATCGGCGTGGCACTGTTGGCGACTTTCTTCCTGCATCGCAACGTACTTAGCCTCAAGACCTCTGAAACGGCGAAGGGCGAAACCATACCGGCCGTAGGCCAAAGGATGGAAGAAGCATAATGAGTGGGCTGCTGGTTTTCCTCGGTGGCGGTCTGGGCAGCCTTTGTCGTTACGGCATTGCCCGCTGTTTGCCGCCGCTTGATTTAACGGAAGGGGAAATGCCCTGGGCAACCCTGCTGGCGAACGTACTGGCCTGCATCGTGCTGGGCGTCGGGGTCGGCATGGTGGGGCGGGAGACCTTGTCGCGGCCCATGCAATTGCTGTTGATGACGGGTTTTTGCGGTGGTTTCTCCACCTTCTCCACTTTCGCCCTGGAACTGGTCTTGCTGGGGGAGGAGGGGCATTACGGCGTGGCGGCAGGCTACGTGCTGTTGAGTCTGGCGGGGGGAATAGTGGCCCTGGGGGTGGCGTACGGGGTGACGCGGTGAACTCTTATCGGTAAGAAACTTCCAGATAAGCGCTTAATCCTGAAATACCGCCTTCCAGTCATACTTCCGCCCGGAGTCGATCAGTAAGGCGCCGACGACGGCGATGATGAAACTGAAGATGCACGCCCCGACCACGATCAGACTTCGAACGGGGTAGCTGCGCGCTACCGGCACCTTAGCTTCCTCGATAACTTCCAGCGAGCGTTGTTCGGAGCGGAGGATGGTCTCGAACTGTTTGAGGCGGATGCGGTCTTCGGAGAGCGCGTCGTTGAGGTCGCGCCGCTCTTCCTCCAGGTTGTCGAGCGGGCCGATGGATTTGTTGAGGCTGACGAGCTGGCTGTCGAGGTCGGATTCCGCGCTGCGGTAGCCGGCGAGCTGAATTTCGAGTTTGGTGATGCTGTCGCGCGCTCCACGGCCGCCGCGTTTGCGGTAAGCCTGAAGTTTGGCGGTGACGGTAGCGAGGTTCGAGCGCAGGGAAGTGGCGCTCTCGGCCAGGGCTTCCGACTGGGCGTTGGTGTTGAAGATGCCGTACTGCTTCCGGAGCTCGGAAAGGCGGCGGTTGATGTCCGACAGGTTTTGTTCCCGGTTGACGACCTCGCTGCGGAGGCCCTCCGCGCTGCGGGTCTGGGTGCCGCGGATGAGGTTGAGGCTGATCTCGTTGATCTTCTCGCGGGCGGCGCGTACCATGGCGGCGGCGCGCTCCGGGTCACGATCGGCCAGTTCCAGTTCGATGGCGTCGCGCGCCGTCTTCGTCACGTCGTAGTTGCCGAGAAACTCCTTACGGACACTGATCGGGGCCTTTTTCTTCGTGCTGTCGATGTCGTACACCTTGTACAGCGAGAAGGTCTCTACCATGTAATCCACCAGCGCGTCGCTTTCGGAGACGGACATCAGGCGGTCGATGTCATCGCCCGTACCATAGAATTGAACCCGGCTGTTGTTGTTGCCAAATACGCCATCGATGGATACCTGGTCGGGGCTGATGGTGAGGAAGGACGTGCCGGCCGTATAGTACTCCGGCAGCAGCAGGGAGATCACGATGGCCAGCAGCGTGCCTGCGGCCGTAACGGTCATGATCGGTTTGCGCCATTGCCAGAGGCTGCGCAAAACACCGAGTAAATGAGGAGGCGGAGCGGCGTCGCCCCGGTTGATAAGCGCCATGGTCAAAGTTCAGTCGGAAAAGGAGCGCAAAGGTACGACCCTCACGATTCTGTGGCTTTGATGCGTGGAGGGGGGGAAGCGTGGCCTGTGGGGCAATCGCTTTTAGAAGTAGGGTGTTCCGTTTAATAGGGAATCACCGTGACTGATTCTGGTCGCTTTCTTGTAACCTCACCCCCGGAGAAGGGTTGGGGTGAGGTTGAAAGCCGCCACGGGCTAACCATAATAAACGGAACACCCTATTTTGAGCGTCCAGCCTATTTAAAAGCAATTGACCCGCTTGGTGGGTAGGGCAATCGGTTATTATACTACCCTCGGCCTCCCGAGGTGAAAATCTTGCGAGATGTCATTATCGAAGCGAACCACTCGGTCACTTCAGGTAGTTATCGAAGCGGACAAAGCTTTAGGATTACCACGAGTTTTAAAACTCACCTGAAGTGACCGAGTGCACTATAAGCATCCGGACTATTTAAAAGCTATCACCCTACTTGCGCTCAAATACATCTAATATTATCACCTTTAAATTTGCATTGTTCAACTATTTGCCTCTATCTTACGAGAGTAATATCTAGGTAACCTTATTTTATACGTCGCTATTGGTTATTTTAGCGTACGGGATCTACCCGGTAGCCTAACCCATTAATACATTGTTTGTTATGAATTTTACCCTCCCCCCTGTTTCCTACTGGAAACACTAATACTCCTACGCCTGCTAGCGATTAGCTGCGAGCAAGAAGAGTTGATAACCAATATCGCAGTCACTTTCCTTTTTCGCTACCATCAATACTAACGGGTGGACCTATCTAGGCTGGTCCTCCACCGGTGGCAGTCCTAATTCGGGTACGGGCAGAATTTTCTCAGTCACGTATAACGCTATGGGTATTGTGGACCGTGAGATAACGTTCCGTTTCCGTAACCCCTGTAATGGAGAAACACTTACCTTGCCGGGAGATGAGTTTCTTATTTGCAATCCAATCACTACCGGCGGTTTTTGTCCGTAAATGATGGCGTATTAGCAATCGACAAGGGCGGCCAGTTGTTTAATGAAAATTAAACAGCTGGCCGCCCCTTTTATCATCTATCATGTACAAACGGTGCTATGCTAAGACTGATCCTTTTTATTGCGTGTATGGCTACCGCAAGTACTATCTTCTGCCAGCTGGCGGGTAGAATCGCCTGTCAGGACGAGCCAATCACTCCCGCTTTTTCAACTTGCCATAACGCATGCGTTGCGTGCGATTTAGATGGATTGACGTATGATGCTCGGAATGTGGGTTATCCTGAAGCGTATAACTACGATCAGCCGTCAGGGTGTTTTGAGGATAATGGATTTTACCTGGGGTTCGTACCCTTGACAATCTATCTTACCTTAGAGGTATCCATGTCCAGTGATTGCCGGGGTACGGAGCCGCCCGCGACACAAATTAGTAGAGTAGAATCCGTTGTTCAGATATTTGACCCGATCGGCGACATATGTGACGTAGAACAGGACTTCGCCCGCATTCGCAGAGAAGACGAAGTTCGCACGTTCATATCCTGTTCCGGTGCGGCCCTCGATAATTTCGATCATCCGACCTTTCTCGAAAGGGGTACCGCTAACGTGTACGACATAGGCCCTCTTACCGTGGGCAAAACCCACTACTTCTTCATCACCCACCTTGACGAAGACTACCGCTGTCCTTACACCTTCCGCGTCCTCGAAGGCTCCACCGCCATCCCCGAACTGACCGATGTCCTGCTCCGGGAAGCACCCGCCGACGAATGCCTCGGCGCTCAACGCACCTACCGGGTGGCGGAACCCTCCGTCATCAACCAATACTACTTTACCGTGAACGGGGACACGCTTTCCCTGGCCGACAGCGTAATCGTCGCCTGGGATACCGTGGGCACTTACGAACTCTGCGTCGGGGCCGACAACATTTGCTCCGAACTCGTAGAACGCTGCTACCCCGTCACCGTCACCGACCCGGCCGCCGTGGATACGACCGTTTACCTCTGCCCGGACGACTGCTACTTACTGGGCGACGGAAGCAGCGTTTGCGCACCCGGCGATTACGTCGTGACCGAAATACGCGCAAATTGCCCGATTGAGGTCCGTACGGAAGTGATCGGCCTACTCCCCGACACCACCCGGCTGTTCGCCCGGATTTGTAGCGGAGATACGCTACACTACAACAATGATATTTATGCTGAAGCGGGAACCTATCGCTTCGAGCTTTCCAACCAACGGGGCTGCGACAGCCTCGTGCTGCTCGACGTTGTCGTCACCACCTGCCCCCTGACCGCGGAGATCGCCGGAACGGACATTCGCTGTTACGGGGAGGAAGACGCCGGTTTCACCTTTACCGTGCTTAGCGGGCAGCCCCCTTTCAGCTACGTTTACCAGCGTTTGGGGGGTGGCCCCGGCGGAAGCGGTACGATTGCCGACCGGGACTTACCGACCGCGGTCAACGAATTGCCGGTGGGGACCTATCTGATTGAGATTGTTGACGACTTCGGCAGCGCCGGTTTCCTCAACGTTGCCCTGCGGGAACCTTCGCCGTTGAGCGTCGAGTTTGGCCTGCCTCTTTTTGCCGGTGGCTTCTCCGTGGACTGCCCCGGAGCGGCTACGGGTACCGTCGCTGCCTTTGCGGGTGGCGGCGTAACCCCCTACGACTACGCCTGGTTGCCGGACGGACCGACGAACGCGGCCGGTGACGTCCGCTCAAGCCTGTTGGCGGGCGACGTTGCGGTTGTCGTCACGGACGCGAATGGCTGCACGACCCGGGCCACCGCCGAGGTACGTGAGCCGGAACCCCTTCGCCTGGACTACCTGGCCTTCGACGAGGCCTGCGGAGTGCCCACCTCGGGCAGTATCGAGGCCGTCACCCCCTCGGGCGGAGTCGGTCCTTACGCGGTTGACCTGATGCGCGGCGATACGCAACTCACCAACTTCGACAGTTTGAGCGGCGGTACCTACCAACTGGGCTTTACGGACGCTAACGGATGCCGGGCAACGGTGCCGGTAGTGCTGACCACCCCGACGGTTCCCGTTGTTCAAATCACCGCTACTAACGACCTGATCTACCTGGGCGACCCCGTTCAGCTACGGCTCCATCAGCAAGCGGCGCTTACCTGGGTGTGGAACCTTCCTCCGGGTGGCGACTGCCCCGGCTGTACGAACCCGTCCTGGGTTCCGGAGCGGACGTTTACCGCCCGGGTTACCGCTACCTCCGAAGACGGCTGCGTGGCGGGTGACTCCCTTCGCATCATAGTTGTTCCCCGTTATGATGTTTTTGTGCCCACGGCCTTCAGCCCTGACGGCAACGGCGTTAACGACCTCTTTTACCCCAACCTCGGGGCGGCCGCCGTCGAGCTCACCAGCCTAATAGTGTACGACCGCTGGGGAGGACTGGTCTATCGAACTACTAACCGAGCGGCCGCCGCCGTGCCGCGGGCCGGTTGGGATGGCGGCTTGTCCGATGGCCGTACCGCCCCACCAGGGGTGTATGTCTGGACGATAGAAGTCCGCTTTCGCGACGGCCACACCGAACGGCGGGCGGGAGACGTGGTGCTTATGCCATAATATTGCGTTAATCTTATGATATGTTTTGTCAGTTCATCGAGAGTGGAACCTAAAGGGGGGCAAATGTTAGGGTAGCTACAGTACCGTCGGCCACCCGAGGTGATTTTGCGTTCGCGAAGTTATATTCCCCACTCACCATTTCCCGGCATCAGGCCGTCGGTATCGCGGACCTCGCCGTCGGAAACGGCTTCGCGCCAACTCACTCACTCAATCACGCATGCGCCTCACCGTCCACCCCCACGTCTTACCCCTCGCCAATCCTTTCCGCATCGCCCACGAGCGTCGGACGGAACAGCCCACGTTGATCGTCGAACTAACTGACGGGGAAGGCAGCGGCGGTTTGGGCGAAGCACCGATGACGCGCTACTACGGCTTGGAAAGTGAGGCCTGTACGTCCGTGCTTCATTCCCTGGCACCCGCGTTCGCGCCCAAAAAAACGTTGAGCCCGGAGCAGTTACATCAGTTACTCGACGAAACGGCACCCAATCTCAATCCCTTCCTGCGCTGCGCCCTCGACGTGGCCGTGCACGACCTGTGGGCGAAACGAAAGGGGGAACGCCTCGGCCTCCTCTGGTCGCCCGGCCGCGTGCATAAAACACCGACCTGCTACACCATCGGCCTTGCCCCGATCAACGAGATGGTACGCAAGTTAAAGGCCTTCCCCTGGCCCGTCTACAAGATCAAGCTCGGCGCGGGCGGCGACGACCTCGCCATCATCCGTGCCCTGCGCGAACACACCGACGCACCCTTCTACGTCGACGCGAACACCGGCTGGACGGCCCGGCAAGCCATCGACCTCAGCGGCCCGCTCCGGGAACTCGGGGTCGTCTTTATCGAGCAGCCGCTCAAAATTGACGACCTGGCCGGCCAGCGGGAGGTCTTCACCCACTCCGCCCTGCCCGTCCTGGCCGACGAAAGCTGTCAGACGGAGGCCGACGTTGACGCCTGCGCCGAATATTTTCACGGCATCAACCTCAAGATCGTCAAGTGCGGCGGCCTGCTGCCCGCCCGCCGCATGATCGCCCGGGCGCGACAACTCGACCTGAAGGTGATGGCCGGCTGCATGACCGAATCGAGCGTCGGCATCTCCGCCATCGCCCAGCTGCTGCCGGAACTGGACTACGCGGATATGGACGGGGCCATGCTGCTGGCCGCTGACCCGGCGGAGGGCGTAACGTTCGACGCCGCAACGGGCTTTGCTGTTTATCCGGCGCGATCGGGGACGGGCGCGCGGTGGCGGCGGTAAGTTTCGCTCGGCTACTTTACGGTCTTCCGGGATCGTGTACCTTGCGTCCAACAGACCAACAGACCAACAGACCAACAGACCAACAGTCCAATAGTCCAACAGTCCAATAGACCAACAGACCAATAGTCCAATAGTCCAACAGACCAACACCCCCCCCCTTGCGCTACCTCTATCGTATTTTGCTGAAATTCGGCCTCAAGCGCGCCGCGCTCGATCTGCGCTTCGCCTTACTGCTGGTGTTGGGCACGGTGGTCGTGGAAACGGCGGGGTTGATGCTGATCGAAAATTATTCGCTGATCGACGCTTTTTATATGGCCGTGATCACGATCTCCACCGTCGGTTTTGGGGAAGTGGAGCCGTTGAGTTCGGCCGGGCGGTTGTTTATGGCGGTGATGATCATCGTTAACATCGGCGTGGTGGCCTACGCACTGGCGGCCTTTTCTTACTACATCATCGAAGGTAAAATTTTCGAACTCATGGAACGCAATTACATGCAGGCCCGGGTGGATGCCCTGGAAGGACACACCATAATCTGCGGTTTCGGTCGCTACGGACGCGAGGTGGCGCGGCACCTGATCGAACAGGGGCAGACCTTCGTGGTGATCGAGGAGAACCTGGATAAATTCGATCTGCCGGAGTTCGAGGACATTGAGATCATCTACGTCAACGGCGACGCGACGCACGACGAGGCGCTGGAGGAAGCTGGCATCGCACGGGCGGCCGGGCTGATCACCGCCCTGAATGACGACTCGGACAATTTATTCATCGTGCTTTCCGCCAAGGAACTGAACCCGACGCTGCGCATCATCAGCAGCGCGCACCAGACGCGCAGCCGCCAGAAACTGATGCGGGCCGGGGCGAGCCACGTGATCCTGCCCGAGCAAATCGGTGGTTTCTTCATGGCCACGCTGATCAGTAAGCCCGGCGCGGTGGAGTTTTTCAGCTACGTGACCAACGAACTGGACAGCGACATCGGCTTCGAGGAGATTCGGTACGATCAGTTGCCCGAGCATATGCAAGGCAAGAGTATTCAGAAAATGAATCTGCGCGAAAAATCGGGCGTTAATGTCATCGGCCACCGTTTCAACGGCGGTAAGTACGACGTAAACCCGCCCCCCGGCGCAACGCTGAAACCGGGTGATAGCTTTATCGCCGTTGGCAGCCAACCGCAAATCCTTTCGCTGCGTAAATACCTGACACTTAAATAACGATTCCCATGACGCCTAAACTCAAGCGGACGCTGCGTTACTGTGCCGTGCTTTACTTCTTCATCGTACCGGTTTATTATCTCGTTTTCCGGCTTTGGTGGTCGGATACGCCGGCGGAGGAGGCCTTGGTCACGAGCCTGATTTACGGTGGGTGCAACGTGCTGTTTCTGGGGCCGCTGCATTACTTTTTCGCGGGGAAGAAGGAGGATTCGTAGCCTCCGCTTCGAGGCTGTAGAACGGGTGAGGAACTCCGTTCCGAATGCCAGACGGGAAAGTGTGGCGGCCCTTCTAACATTCGGAACGGAGTTCCTCACCCGTTTTAGGGCGGGGGCGCGGGATGCATTGGAATGGGCAAGAAACGTCGGTAAAGTACCCAGCCACCGGCCCAACCCCGGGGCAGACTCGCGTATTACCGATGAAGTAAGAGCGATCGGGGAAAAGGCTTCAGGTGGCCGGGTTGCCCAAAGGACGGAAACCGACGTGCCACCCGCCACCCCATCATCCGGCATTGGGTAAACTTTAGCGGACTATCTTAACGGCTGGTTAAAATTCGCTATGCCGACACCGCTCAACCCCAACCTCCGTCACCGACCACCGCCGCCGCCTACCGCCGCGGCTCTTTTCGCCGAGTTGCGGGGTGACAACCACCGCCGCGCCCTCGGGCGGGCCATCACCCTTTTGGAGAGTACCCGGCCGGGAGACCGCGCGCTGGCCGATGAGCTGACCGACCTCGTGCTGGCTAACCCGCCCGCCGCGGAAACCTTCCGCCTCGGCGTCAGCGGCACGCCGGGCGTGGGTAAGTCGACCTTCATCGAGCACTACGGGCTGGAGGTAGCCAATCAAGGTCACCGGCTCGCCGTACTCGCCATCGACCCCAGCAGCAGTCTGAGCGGCGGCAGCATTCTCGGCGACAAAACGCGGATGGAAGAGCTGACCCGCCACCCCAACGTTTTCATCCGCCCCAGCCCGACCGGCGGGCATCTGGGTGGGGTAGGGGCCGCCAGCCGCGTAGCCGTGCTGCTCTGCGAGGCGGCGGGCTACGACTACGTCATCGTCGAAACCGTCGGCGTGGGGCAGGCGGAGTGGCGGGTGCACGATATGACCGACGCTTTCCTGCTGCTCGCCCAGCCCGGCGCGGGTGACGACCTGCAGGGCATCAAGCGCGGCATCCTGGAACTGGCCGACCACATCGCCGTCAATAAGGCCGACCGGCTGCCCGGGGCGGCGAAGCAAACCGCGCTCGAACTCCGCCGCGGCCTCCACCTCGCGCCCGCCCGGCCCGACGGCTGGGCGGTCGGCATCCAGACGATCAGCGCGCTGAGCGGCGCGGGCCTGGCCGACGTCCGCAAAAAAATGGCGGACTACGCCGGGAGAATGCGCGCCGCCGGTCACTTTCAAAGCCGCCGTGAGGCCCAGCGGGTTAGCTGGTTGCGGGAGCGCTGCGAGCACGATCTGTTGACCGCGTTGCGCGACTTCCTCCACCAAAAGGGGCGAACAACCGACGGGCTGCGACGTATTCTCGACGAACATCCCACCCTTTCTTCCGCCGCAAACGTTATTTTGGCGGAGTTCACGAAAACATCCAACCAAAAAAAGAAACAACTATGAAATCAATTGGTACCCTCGGCATCGTTATTGCCGTCCTCGCCGTTCTGCTCATCGCCGGCTGCGGCAGCTACAACGGATTCGTTGACGGCGAAAAAGACGTGGAGCTCAAATGGGCCGACGTCCAGACGGAATACCAGCGGCGTTCCGACCTGATCGGCAATCTCGTCAACACCGTTAAGGGGGCGGCTGACTTCGAGAAGAGCACCCTCGAATCCGTCACCCAGGCCCGCGCCAAAGCGACGTCGATCAACATCGACCCGAGCAATATGACCGAAGCGCAACTCAAGCAGTTCGAGGCCGCGCAGGGGCAGCTCAGCCAGGGCCTCGGTCGCTTGCTGGCCACCGCCGAAAATTACCCGCAGTTGCGCGCCACCGAAGGCTTCCGCGATTTGCAGGTGCAGCTGGAAGGCACGGAAAACCGCATCAGCACCTCCCGCAAGCGTTTTAACGAGCAGGCTACGCAGTTCAACAAATCCGTTCGCCGCTTCCCCGGTACGGTCTTCGCCTCCGTATTCGGTTTCAGTGAGAAGCCGCAGTTCGAGGCCCAGGCCGGATCGGCCAACGCGCCCGAAGTCAAATTTTAAGCCCGATGGTCAAATTTTTCAGCAAGGACGAAGAAACCACCATCGTCGAGGCCATCCGCCGCGCCGAATTGGCGACCTCCGGTGAGATCCGCGTACACGTGGAAGTCGGCGCCGAGGGGCCGGCCATCTCCGTGGCCGAGCGGGTTTTCCGGCAACTCGGCATGAACGAGACGGCGGACCGCAACGGCGTGCTCATCCTCCTCGAGGTCGACCGGCGCGAGTTCGCCATCATCGGCGACGAGGGCATCGACCGGGTGGTTTCCGAAGACTTCTGGGATACCGAACGCGACGTGATGCAGCAGCACTTCCGGCGCGGCGAATTCACCCGGGGCATCGAGCTGGCCATCGAACAGGTGGGCGCAAAGCTGAAAAAGTTCTTCCCCTACCAGACGGACGACGTGAATGAGCTGCCGGACGAGATCAGCTACGGCAATAAGTCCTGATAATGACTGGGGGGGAGGGCCTCCGGCCCGACGAATCGGGCCGGAGGCCCTCCCCCCCACCTAACTTTAACCATCAAACCCGACCAACCATCGCCATCTACCCGAATTTCCGCCGCGCCTTTCTCCCGCTCCTGCTCCTCGTGCTGGCCTTTCCCACCATGGCCCAGCGTCCCATTCCGGCCAAATCCAACGACCTGGTCAACGACTTCGGCGGGATGCTCTCGGCGCGGGAGGAAAGCCGGTTGCGGAGCAAGTTGACGCAGTACGCGATGGAGACTTCCACCCAGATCGCGGTGGTGACCGAGGCGTCGCTCGACGGCGAGACGGCCTTTGACCGGGGGCTGGCGATCGCGCACGGCTGGGGCGTGGGCGGCTCATCGGAAAACGACAACGGGGTGATGGTGTACATCGCCCGCGACGACCGGCGCATCCAGATACTGACCGGCTACGGCGCGGAGGGATTCCTGCCCGACATTCTGGCCAAACGCATCATCGAGAACGTGATGAAGCCCGCCTTCCGGCAGGGCAAGATATACGTCGGCATCGACCAGGCGACCACAACGATCATGGACCTCGGTACGGGGGAGTACACGGCCGATCAGGTACCTGGAGGAAGTAGCGAGGACGGCATCCCGCCCGTCGTGATCCTCGGCCTGATTTTGCTGGTCTTTATCCTGATTTCCTACTTCGGCCAGAATCACAACGACGATGACGACGAAGACGGCGGCTACTGGCGCAACGGCCCCTACGACATGGACGACCCGCACCGGCAGGTCAGGCGGCGGCGGCGACGCGGCGGCGGCTTCGTGATCTTACCCGGTGGCTTCGGCGGCGGCGGCGGCGGCGGTGGTGGTTTTGGCGGCGGCGGCGGCTTCGGCGGCTTCGGTGGAGGTGGATTTGGTGGTGGTGGTGCCGGCGGAGGGTGGTAGCAAGTAAGAAGTATTGAAGTGGGAAGTGCCGCCGTACGTTACAACGGCGGCACTTCCTACTTCCCACTTAAAAACGGGCGGGGCCGCCGGTGCAAACCAAGGACCGAAAAACCTCGGGCCGGCCGTTTCAACGACGTTCCCGCTCCCATCCTTTGCATCCCGCGTTCGCGCCCAGACGGGTCGTGTCCATACCTAAATAGCGAACTTTCGCTGGCGTTTCTTCAAAAGCCGCCGCAAATGTCCTTTATTTGTCCGCCGCTACGGAATTGTATGCGCCGCCCGAACCGCAAGGGGGAAGTGGCGTTAGGATACCGTAGCGTATTGCTGACTAACCAACGAACCAAGCCAAAAAAACCGATCCCGCAAAATGGAGTCCCTTAAACAGAAATTTGCCGAAAAGGCCCTCGCTTTATTCACTGAGCTGCGCGCCATCAAAAAGGAGCATGGTGATAAAGCCATGGGTGAAGTTACCCTGAGCCAGATCACCGGCGGCGCCCGCGGCATCAAGATGATGCTCTGGGAAACCAGCCAGCTCGACGCGCAGGAAGGCATCCGTTTCCGTGGCTACTCCATTCCCGAGATCAAGAATTTGCTACCCACCGGCCCCCAGGGCGAGCCGAAGCCGGAAGGTCTTTTCTGGCTGATGCTGACCGGTGAGATTCCCACCGAAGAGGATGTCGCCGGCCTGACCGCCGACTGGCAAAGCCGCGCCGAGGTGCCGCAGCAAGTCTTCACCACCCTCGAAAGCCTGCCGAAGGATACCCACCCGATGACGCAGTTCACCATCGGTATCATGGCGATGCAGGGCGACAGTGTATTCGACAAGCGTTACGCCGAGGGGATGGCCAAGACCGATCACTGGGATGCCGTCTACGAAGACAGCATGAACCTGATCGCCCGCCTGCCGCGCGTGGCCGCCTACATCTACCGCCGTACTTTCAAGGATGGCGACCACATCGCCGCCGACAAGAGCCTCGACTGGTCCGCCAATTTCGCGCACATGCTGGGCAGCGACGATGAGGACTTCCGCAGCCTGATGCGCCTCTACCTGACCATCCACGCCGACCACGAAGGCGGCAACGCCTCGGCGCACACCGTCAACCTCGTCAGTTCCACCCTCAGCGACCCTTACCGTTCCTTTGCCGCCGGCATGAACGCGCTGGCCGGCCCGCTGCACGGTCTGGCCAACCAGGAGGTCATCAAATGGATATTCGAGATGATCGACAACCTCGGCACTAAGACGCCGAGCAAAGAACAAATTCAGCGGTACGTGCAGGAGACGCTCGACGCCCGCAAGGTCATCCCCGGTTACGGCCACGCCGTACTGCGCGAGCCCGACCCGCGCTTCACCGCTCAGCGTCGCTTCGCCGAGCAGTACATCAAGGACAGCGAACTGATCGAGACCGTCTGGAAGATCTTCGACGTCGTTCCGCCCATGCTGGAAGCCCTCGGTAAGGTAAAGAACCCCTGGCCCAACGTCGACGCCCATTCCGGCGCGCTGCTGGTACACTACGGCTTCAGCGAATACAGCTTCTACACCGTGCTCTTCGGCGTCAGCCGCGGCCTCGGCGTGCTGGCCGCCGGCATCTGGAGCCGCGCGCTCGGCATGCCGCTGGAACGCCCCAAGTCGGTGACCAGCGAATGGATCAAATCACAAATCAAGTAAAGGGTCAAGGCGGAAAGGAAGTCCATCCTTTCCTCCTTAACTCCCTTTCCTTTAATTCCTTTCTCCCCCCTTTACTCCCTTAATATGAATGTACCAGCTGACCTCTTTTACACGGAAGAGCACGAATGGGTCAAGATCGAAGGCAACGTAGCCACGATCGGCATAACCGACTTTGCGCAAGACGCCCTGGATGAACTCGTTTACGTAGAAGTGGAAACCGTAGGGGAAACCCTCGATAAGAATGAGGTTTTCGGCACCGTGGAAGCGGTCAAAACCACCAGCGAATTGTTTCTGCCGCTGGCCGGCAAGGTGATCGAATTCAACAAAGAACTCGACGAAAACGAAGGGGATAACCCGACGTTGGTCAACGAGGATTGCTACGGCAAGGGCTGGATCATCAAGATGGAGCTCGCCGACGTCGACGACCGCGAAGGTCTGCTGACCGCCGAGCAGTACGGAGAGCTTATCGGGTAAACGAAAGCCGGTGAAACTTTTTTACTTCTCCACCCACCAAATAAAACCGTGCGAGCATCTTCTTCCCGTAAGCAACCCGGACAATGGTCATTAGTAGCGGTTTACGCGCTCTTTTTGCTCATCGTCAGTGTATTGCCCGGAAACAATCTACCGAAGGTTCCCGATTGGTTTGATCTTTTTGGGCCCGACAAGGTCGCTCATTTTGGTGCTTACGGTGTTTTTGCCCTATTATTGTCGGTCGCTCCGTCGGAACGCCGAACGAAGTGGCCGATCGCCAAAGCCGTATTCCTGGCCGCCCTTTACGGCGCGCTCATGGAAATACTTCAGGGCATCAGCGGAACGGGCCGGCACTTCGACCCCGTGGATATGGTCGCCAACCTGCTTGGTGCCATCCTCGGTGGACTAGCTTACGCCGCTTACACGAAATTTAAATCCGGCGTCTCACAACGGTGAGCCGCTTTACGAATCACTTTTATAAACTCAATAGTCATGGATATCTCACTCTCCGGAGGTAGCCTGGCGTTAACCATGGGTTTGCTTTTACTGGCGTTCATCGGCCTCATTCTGCTCATGCGGAATGTGTACAAGAACCGCACGGAAAAAGCACTCCAGGGGGAATACCAGGCAGCTGACAACGCGAAAACTTCTTACCTGGCCAACCGCGCCAAGTACGAGCAGCTCGACGTTTTCAGCCTTAGCCCCACCTTTCTCAACTTCGGTCTCGCCCTCGCGGTAGGCCTTTCGCTACTGGCCTTCGGCTGGACGCAGTATTCCAAGGAGATCTACATCCCCGACGGCGCCCTCGAACTGGAGGACGAAATCGAGATGGAGCCCCCGCGGACGGCCGAGCCGCCACCCCCGCCCCCACCACCCCCGCCACCCGTCATCGAGGAGGTGCCGGAAGAAGAGCTGATCGAGGAAGACCCGCCGGAATTTGAGGATACGTCCATCGACGAGGAAACGGTCATGGAAGCTCCCCCCGAAATCAAAGAGGAAGCCGCTCCGCCGCCGCCACCACCCCCACCGCCGCCGCCCCCCGCGCCGAAAGTGGAAGAGATCTTCAAAGTTGTAGAGCAAATGCCGCTCTTCCCCGGTTGTGACGACCTGGGTAGCTACGCCGAGAAAAAGCAGTGTGCCGATAAGAAGATGCTCGAATTCATCTACGGTAACATCAAGTACCCCGCCATCGCCCGTGAAAACGGCGTGGAAGGTATGGCCGTTGTCTCCTTCGTCGTCGAGAAAGACGGTCGGGTAACCGACGCTAAAGTCGTGCGTAACCCGGGTGCCAAGACCGGAGAGGAAGCCCTCCGCGTGGTCGAACTGATGAACACCAAAGGCCTGAAATGGTCACCTGGTAAGCAGGGCGGACGTAACGTACGCGTTCAGTTCAACCTGCCGGTGAAGTTCAAGCTCGAGTAGAAGCGTAAAGCGATTACCGCTGACAAACGAAAAGCCGACGTTGCTCCTGATGGGAGTGGCGTCGGCTTTTTTGTGTTGGTACGGCTCTCCACTACAGCGGGGAGCGGTCGTCTGACGAATTCTTTATCGCTGCGGGAAAACTGGCGCAGCCGTTTTTCCGTAGCGATAAAGTTCGTCCGACGACTTCGTTTAGCGCTTAGTTCGTCCGACGAATTTTTGAGCTTAGAAGGAATTCGTCCGATAACTTTGTTCCCCGCTTAAGTCGTCGGACGAACTTTTTGAGCCCGAAATCTTGCTGCGCGCTTTCGAGCTCAAAAAGAATTCGTCAGACGACATCTTGACTTTGCCGTAAACCGGCAAATCAAACTTTCCACTATCTTCATCCCTCCAAACAAACACCCTTTTTACATGCTCCGTAAACACCTCCTTCTCCCCGCCCTCCTCTCGGCCGGTCTGGGACTGACCCTCTTCTCCTGCGGCTCCGGTGAGCCGGAAACCGAAACCTGGGAAGTACCCACCCAGGGCCTCATCACCACCGTCAAAGAAGTGAGTACCGACGATTATAAAATTGCCTCCGAAGAGCCGGTGTCGCAAATTGCCGACAGCCGCATCATCGTGGAAGACATGGCCGGAATGCGCGATACGTTCACGCTCGACCAAGCGAAACTGATGGCGTCCGATTCCACGAGCGCGAGCTCGCGACCCTTCCGCAGCGCGCGCATGGGCTTTTTCGGCTACCTGATGCTGGGCAGGATGATGGGCGGGGGCCCGCGCTCGAGTGCTTACGTCAACAACAACGCCTACAACCGCGCCGGGAACACGGCCGGTAACAGTATGCGCAGCTCTTCCCGCAAGGTGACGCGTACGAAATCGGGCTTCGGTGCCGGCAAATCCACCCGCAGCTTTGGTGGATAATTTACTATCGGATGCCCCGCGCCTGAAGGATAGCTGGTTCCGCAAACAGGGCCTGAGCTACTACGCTACGGGTGAGAACGAAGACTACCTGGCCGACGAAATACTGACGCTGCGGCCGGAAGAGGCTACGGCGGCGATGCGCGCGGGGGACGAGGCGTGGGACTTGCTCCGCGCAACGGCCCGACGTTCCGCCTTTATGCCGGAACGACTGGACCGTCTGGGTATTCCAGAGGAGGCGCGGCCGCTGGTGCAATGGTCGGTGGAGAACGAATGGGATAACTTCCTCGTCGGTCGCTTCGACTTCGCGGGTGGGCTTGACGGCCTGCCGCTGCGGCTGATCGAGTTCAACGCCGATACCGCCAGTTTGCTGCCCGAGACGACGGTCATTCAGCCCGAGATCATCCGTAAGGCCGGGTTGACGGCCGCGCCGAACGACCTGCTCGCCACCCTGGAGGCTACCGCCCGCCGCCTCGGCGGCGGGCGCAAGGATACGGCCATCGCCGCCGCCCACCTCGGTAGCGAAGACGACAGCCACAACGTCGACGTGCTGGTCAAAGTCGCTACCGCCGCTAAGTGGGGCCGTACCGACAACGTATTGCTGCCCGAACTCGACATCAACCCCGACGAAGGCGTTTTCTACGAGGCCGAGCCCGGCCGCTTCCTCCACTACGGCACGCTGATCAAGTTCTTTCCGTGGGATTTCGCCGCCGTCGAAGAACCCGAACTGTGGGATTACCTCGCCGAGCTTATCATGGCCCGTAAACTCCGCGTCTTCAACCCCGCCTGGACGATGCTGCTGCAATCCAAAGCCCTGCTCGTCTACGCCCACGAAGACAACCCCGGTCACCCGCTGCTGCTGCCCACCGCCTTCGACCCCGCCGACTTGCCGGATCCGCTGGGTGGCTACGTCCGCAAACCCGTCTTCGGGCGCATGGGCGAGAACATCGAGATCGTGATGAACGGCCGTAACGTTGTTGCCGAAACGAAGGGCGATTACGGCGACGGCGCGTACGTCTACCAGCAGCGCGCCGACTTCGCCAAAGACCGGGACGACCACCTCTACCAGCTCAGCACCTACCAGGCCCCGACGGCCTGCGCGCTCTGCTGCCGCCGGCAGGATGACCTGATCATCGACGACGACGGGGAGTTCGTAGCGCTGGCGGTGAAGAAGGAGAAGGTGGGATTCAGGTTTTTCGGGTAGAGAGCGTGTAGGTTTCCCGCTTTGCGGAAGTATGCACTCACGGGGTTTCACGGAGGACCGCGCAGCGAATCACGGAGGACATCGTTGGAGTGTTGGAGCACGCGGGGCCGCTTTCGGCGCAAAATAATAGTCCGCTAAAAGTTCCATTTTTAGGTGATCTTGCGGGCTAATCACTTTTCCCGCTTACCCCATGAGCAAAACCTACTTCGAAGACCAGACCTTCGACCAGCCGACCGAAGTTGCCCCCGGGCAGTACGAGCAGTGCACCTTCACCGCCGGCCGGCTGGCCGGCGCGGACCTTGGCGACCGCCTGTTCATCGACTGCACCTTCGTGGATTGCGACCTGACCAACGCGAAGCTGGCCGAGACCGGGCTGCAAAACGTCACCTTCGAGCGATGCAAACTGCTGGGGCTGGCTTTCGACGACTGCCGGGATTTTCTCTTCGCCGTCACCTTCGCCGGCTGTAATCTGGAGCTGGCGACCTTCCGGGAGTGGAAGCTCAAGGGGGCGACCTTCAAGGAGTGCCAACTGACCGAGGTGGACTTTACGGGCGCGGACCTGCGCGAGGCCTCCTTCGATGACTGCGACCTCAACCGCGCCACCTTCGAGCGGACGGATTTGCGGAGCGCGGACTTCCGAACGGCCTACGCTTACCGATTTTCGCCGGAGGAGAATCGGTTGAAGGGGGCGCGGTTTGCGGTGGAGGGCTTGCCGGGTTTGCTGGTGGAGTACGGGGTCGTCATAGATGGTTGAGGAGCTTCGCTCCGAATGCTAGCAGGCTGTGTTGCTCACGCTTCGCGCGACTGTTTCCAAGGAGGGGAGGAGAGGAGGAGCGGGAGGAGAAAGGGTGGTGATATCCCCGGGTGAGCGTTACTGTTGCCTGCGGCGGTTATAGTACCGTCGGGCACCCGAAGTGATTTTGCGTTCGCGCGGCGAACGCGGTCTTCCTCCGGGAGGCCTTGTAGGGGCGATGCCTTGCGCTCGCCCCGCCACATCAAAAATTACCTTAATTGGCTGAGGGGAGTATAGCCGGGAACACAGCTACGGCCGGCTCGGCTGGTGTATGATCAGGTTTGCCAATTCCTCCCCGTAAAAGTACCAACTGATGACCAGCAGCAGGCCGAGGAAGACACTCAACGTCAGCTTTCGGCGATCCGCCCGCCGCTCGGCTCGTAATTGCACGCGGAAGCGTTCGCGGACCTGAATCGGCACGGGGTCTTTGTTTTCAAGCGGTTGCCCTCTGCCCCAGCTACCTTTAGTATCCCGATCAAATAGATGGTTCCGCCCACGTCTTAAGGCGCGGTTGGCTTTTACGCTCTTCATCATCGATGCCGCTGATCCGCTGCCCATAGGTCGTTGTTTTGATGTAAGGGGAAGATCGGGTGGCAAAGGGGTGCGCACCACTTTCGTCGTCGGAAATCCGGGATTCATCGACAAAGGTCGCGGCGCGCTTCGTCCGGTCATAGTTTAGATACTAAACAAACCTTATTAACATGAAACAAGTATTTGGAGCCGTCGTCTGTTTTCTCATTGGGTCCCTGCTGCTCTTCCTGGCGAACCGGGAACGGTTGAAAGTCGGTTCGTTACTGGCGGAAGGCAAAACCACCACGGCCACGGTCGTAGACGTAACCTCCCATCAGAGCACCGACGACGACGGTAAAACCACCACCTTCTACACCCCGGTCTTCGCTTTTCGGGACGACACCGGCAACCCACGAAAATTTAAGCAGCACTTCAGCCAGGGCAACACCTCAACTTACGACTACGGCGAGCGGGTGGAGGTGCTCTACCACCCGACGGATAACTTATTGTTCCGCGACCCCTAAATCCCATTGATCGGATTGCCGAAGCGTACGAAGGTGTAGGAATCACTACTTTCTATTTGTCGCAACAGGGGTTGTGGTAAATAACATCAATTTGATGCTACCTTGTCCTTGCACCCGCGTTCGCGCCTAAACGGAACAAGATGACCAATGAAGCCTATAAAACGATCGTCCCGCGCCTCGTTGATCCGCCGTAATACGTCGGTAAGGAACTCGGGCTGAGCGAATGGATAACGATTACGCGGGAGGACATCATCGCCTTCGCTAAACCGGACCTACTATTCCGGTGGGGGAACCCGGCCGGCGGGCTAAATGCGGCTTAGTTCTTGAGGAATGGCAAGAGACGCACCGCCGTTTGCGCCGCGTGTACGGAGCGGAAGTCGGTGCAATCGAAGGCGTTCTCCGCGCCCAGACCGTTCATTACCTTATCCGCATCCGCGCGGGTATGAATCGGGTCATGCAGCGTACGGACGATGAGCGTCCGCCCCAACGGCCGGCAGTTCCCCGTCAGTAAAGGGTCGGGCATCCGCAGCAAGTGCTGAACGGAAGCCTTCATGACGGCAATCTCGGTGAAATCCCGGTCCGTCATTGCCCGGTGCAACGTGGAGCAGACGGATTTGAGACTGGGCGAAATACGCATCAGCCGGTACATCAGCGGCGCGTAGCGGGTGAAGGTCTTGATGTTGATGAAAGGAAAGACGTGGAAGTAGAGCGGCATCCGTACCTTTAGTACGGGGCAAAGCAATACCAGCGATTCCGGCTTTTGCCGCAGCTCGTCCCAGGCTTGCAGGATGAGCGACGTGCCCACCGATACGCCCATCAGATGATAGGGTTCTCCGAGCTCGTTCAGGAAACTGACCACATCGTCTACCATGGACTCGACGGAGAGATCGGGGCAGTCGGTCAGGTACCGCGTCGCCTGCTTCTCGCGGGTTTCGAAGTAGCGCACGCGGTACTTTTGTTGCAGCACTTCGATGAAAGCCCGCCAATGCTTCACTTTTGCCCGCCAGTTGGCGACGAAGACGATCAGCGGCGCGCCGGGCGGGCCGGGAAAAGTAATGACCCGGTTATTGATCGCGCCGTTGTTGAAATACTGGGTGCGGTGAGGGGCCGGGTCGGTAGCGGGAAGATTTATGGGTTGGGACATGGGGCGGGTGTTTGAGCGTTCACTTCATGTCAGCAATCACATTCCCCATAAAAGGATTGCGTACGTCATAATCCGCCCGAACGATGCGGGTGACCGGGCGGAATAAAATGGCGAAAGCAGTAACGAGGAGGGTAACGGGAAGTAAAAGCATGGGTGGGTTGATTTGTGGGACCCCGGCGGCTATCCGGAAGGAGTAATAGTGCCGGCGTTGAGCGTCCCCGGTTTGCTGATTGATGGTTGGTGAAACTCATACGTTACACTTCGTGCCGAATTTTTGTGGCGACGTTTTCGGGGTAGGGACGGCGGGGTGGGGGAGATTCCATAATTTGTCCCTTATTTATTCCGCCCACCATGCCTTCCCCCCTCCTTCCCCTCAAAACCTACTTCGACCGGTACGACCTCTGGCACCGTACGCTCGACCTCAAGCGCGGTGACCACCTCCACCACGCCGGGGTGACGGACACCGACGTCTACTACGTCGAGTCGGGCACGCTGCGGTCTTACGTGCTGGTCAACGACGAGGAACAAATCATCCGCTTCGGGTACGCGGGCGACTTCATGGCGGCGCTGGACAGTTTCTTCACCGGCGAACCCACCATGCTCCACGCCGCGGCACTGCGTAAATGCCGCGTGCGGGTCATGCGCAAATCCGTCTATACCGAGCACGTGACGGCCCACCCCGAACTGGCCGCCCTCTGGCGGCAAACCCTGAGTTGGATGATCACCGGCCAGTTGGAGCGGGAGATCGACCTGCTCACCAACGACCCGGCCGAACGGTACCGCCGGGTGCTGGCCCGCAGCCCGCGGCTGTTCCAGGAAATCCCCGCCAAGTACATCGCCAACTACCTGCGCATGACGCCGGAGACGCTGTCGCGGGTTCGGCGTTGATGGGTTGCCCCATCGCCCGGAGAAGCCCCTTCGGGCTAGGGTGTACCCATAAGTTTACGATTGTCACGCGTTGTTCTATTTATGTCTACCTCAGCACCTCGTATTTATTTTCCGACCAACCGGTCTAATCATCATGTAAAGTTCGATAAGGACAAACGTTACCGCTATCCTTTCAACGACAAACGCCTTACTCGTCGAGTAAGGCGGATACTGAGCCGCCTGATCGCTAAACGGACCTCTACCATATCTCGTACCTCTCGATTTGCCAATGAAGTCAAGGCAACCTATCGGTTCTTATCTAATCGTAAAGTCACCCTGGCCGAGCTCATTCATTTTGTCACCGATCTCGAAGATGAAGATCTGGTCGGCAAGGATTTGTATGCTTTTATCGATGCCTCCTCCATTAATCTTTCCGCAGGCCCCAAAGGGCATAGCGCTCGTCAGGACTGGCCAAGTGAGCATGGAGTGATTGATGATAATCGAAGTCCCGGCTTTAGCATAGTACCCTCTCTGATCAAAGATGCACGACGAGGTAGCATCATTGGACTGGGAGATATCCTGATCCATAGTCGCCCTCAAGCACAAGGCACCGCTAAAGAAAAGAAAGCGGCCGGCAAGGCACGTGAGAAACTTCCCCTGGCGCAAAAAGAGTCGGCCATCTGGTCGCAGGTAGCCGCTAGTACCGCCGAGTCGCTCGGCGAGGCGGCCAGCGTGACTTATATCATGGATCAAGGTAGCGACAGTTACGTCTCGCTGGCCACCATCCATCAGCAAACGGGACGCGATTTTATCGCTCGCATCAGGCATGACCGACAAGCCAGCCTTATTGTGGGTGAGCCAACAAGATCCTTGAGCGAACTACTGGAAAACCACCATCCGGATGACACTCGCGTGGAGTCCATTAAGGGACTCAATCATTACGGTAAATCCAGTGGTAAGATCGTCCGGCGTAAACCACGTCAGGCACGGCTGCACCTCAAATTTTTAGAGGTTCATCTCAATGTTCCCGATCATCTACTTAAGCAATCGGGACCTACCTTTGATCAGCCCCTTCGTATCGTACAAGTAGAAGAGGACCCCACTACCGTGCCCGAAGGGGAAGGCCCAATTAGCTGGCGTTTCTTAACTACCTGGCAGGTAGAGGAAGTAGCCGATGCCTGGCGTTTAGTCAGTGCGTATCAGCAAAGATTGGGATATAGAGCAACTCTTCAGTGTGCTTAAAAAGCAGGGCTTTGAGATAGAAGCCAGTCAACTTGAGCATCCGGACAAAATCAAAAAACTTACCGTCATGGCATTAGCAGCATCCGCCAAAGCGCTACAGTTAGTCGCGGCCAGAGATGGACACAACGAAAGGACAGCCGACGAGATCTTCACGCCGGTAGAAGTTGAGGTTCTTGACCTGATGTGTAAGAAACTAAACGGGGCGACCGAAAAGTCTAGTAATCCTCACGTTGTTAAATCCTTGGCCTGGGCCGCCTGGGTCGTAGGTCGAGCCGGTGGCTGGTCGGGCTATGCCTCCCAAAGACCACCGGGACCCATAACGATGACCAGAGGACTAGCGGAACTGGAAGTCTTGGTCGCATATCACGACATCATTGAGGACTCGTAAACTTATGGGTACACCCTAGCCCTTCGGGGCACCTCCGGGCTAGGTGTGTTTGCCCCCTCCGGGGACGGGAAAATCTTGCGCCAGATCAAGAACCACGCGCCGGCCGGCCCCGACCTTTGCCTTAACAAAAAACAACGTCCCATGACCGCCCGATCCGCCCCCGACCTGCTCGCCGCCCTTACCGCCCGCACCGAAGAAAACCTCGCCGCGGCGCGAAGACTCCAGGCCCTTACCCCATCCGCATTGCACCAGCGGCCCCGCCCGGATGCGTGGAATGCGCTGGAATGCCTGGCCCACCTCAATAAGTACAGCGCGTATTACCTGCCCGAAATCCGGAAGCGGATGGCCGCCACGAAACACCGGAGTGGTACGGAAACCTTTACATCTTCGTGGCTCGGTAACAAATTTGCGGCAAGCATGAAGCCGGGCGAAACGATGCGTAAAATCAGCTCGCCGGGGAATGCCAACCCCGTCAAACACCCGGAATTGGTCACCGAAACCGCACTGCCTGATTTCATCAAAAGTCAGGAGGAAACGCTGGAGCTGCTCGCCCTCGCCGCCCACGTGGACCTCACCAAAACGACCACCGGCACCAGCCTGACGAATCTCATCCGGCTACGGTTGGGCGATACTTTGCGGGTGGTGGTATATCACAATTGGCGGCACGTGGAACAGGCGGAGTTAGGAGTTAGAAATTAGTAAGCCAGAGATCGTGCGGACCTCTGGCTTACTAATGTCTAACTCCTAACTCCTGATTACTCCAGCTCCCGCATATCGTGAATGATGTTCAGGGCCTCCTGGATCCAGACGTCTTTGCTTACGCTTTTCTTGAAGTCGTCGTTGCGGGCCTCCTTGCTCTCATCGGCCAGAATTTCCTCCATATCGACCTCGATGTTGAAGACGCCGGGCAGCACCACGTCGTCGAAAAGGTCTTTGTACATTTCGGCCTCGGTCTTATTGGCGCGGTCCATGTCTTCGTAGTCCTTCAGGGTGAGGGGGTAGCTGTCGCGATCGCGCTGACGCTTGACGCGCTTGGCGTTTTCGATGATGCGCTGAAAGGTGCGGTTATCGGCCACGCGGTTGTTTGACTTCTCCTTGAGCGTTTCGAGGAAGTCGACGCGGTAAACCTCCTGCCGGTAATCGGTAGGGTCGATCCGGGTCCACTCCAGCGGGCCGGTTTGTTGACGTTCGCCGGTCTTGAGTAGCGCGCGGCTGTTGGGCAGTACGATGTCCGATGAGACGCCCTTGAGCTGGGTGCTGCCGCCGTTGACGCGGTAGAACTTCTGCATGGTGAGCTTCACGGTGCCGAGCGGCTTGATGTCGGGCCGTCCGGCGATGGTGCGGTCCATGTCGATGAAACGCTGGACGGTGCCCTTACCGAAGGTCGCTTCGCTGCCCACGATCACGGCGCGGCCGTAATCCTGCAAAGCGGCGGCGATGATCTCGCTGGCGGAGGCGGAGTACTGATTGACGAGTACGATCAGCGGGCCGTTATACACCACGCTCGGGTCCCGGTCGGCGAGCACCTCGGTGCGGCCGCCGCGACCGGCCACCTGGACGACGGGCCCTTCGGGAATGAAAAAGCCGGTCATGTCCACTACGTCGCGCAGGGAGCCGCCGCCATTGTTGCGCAGGTCGAGAACGACGCCGTCGACGTTGCGGTCCTTCAGTTTTTCGAGTTCGGCTTTAACGTCTTTCGCGCTGAAGCGCCCGTCCTCGTTCTTGAAGTCGGCATAGAAGCTGGGCAGGTTGATGTAGCCGATCTTCTCGCTCTCCCCGACACCGTCGACGATGAGGGATTTAGCGAAGCGATCGTCGATCACCACCACGTCGCGCACGATGCTTATCTCGGTAATGGTGCCGTCGGGCTTTCTGACCTTAAGGATGACGGTGGTGCCTTTGTCGCCGCGGATGTAGCTGACGACGTCTTCCACCACCATATCCTTAATGTCCACGGCTTCCTCTTCGCCCTCCTGACGGACGGACATAATGAGGTCGTCCACTTCCAGCTCCTTGCCTTTCCAGGCGGGGCCGCCGACGACGAGGGTGGTCACCTTCGTGTACTCATCGGAAGTTTGCAACGTAGCGCCGATACCTTCGAGGCGACCGCTGAAACGGATATCGAAGCTCTCCTTATCCTTCGGGCGGTAGTAACTCGTGTGGGGGTCGAACATGGCCGTCAGGGCGTTGAGGTACTGACTGCGGCGAATGCTCGTCTTGGCCTTGCGCATGCGCTCGAACCATTTATCGTAGCGTTCCAGCAGTTTCTCACGGGCTTGTTTTTCGAGTTGGGCGACGGTTTCGATCTCGACGGGCTTTAACGGCTCACCGAGTTCTTTTTCCCGCTCCGCTATTTCGGCGGGCGTCAGTTCGGCGCGGGCTTCTTTGGCTTTCTTTTGCTCTTCCCGCTTACTGACGATCTGGCTTATGACGTCGCGTTTCATGTAGTCGTGCCAGTAGGCGCGCAGGTCCTTATCGGACGCTTGCCAGGGCGCATCGTCTTCGGGGAAGTTGATGGTCTCTCCCTTGTCGAGTTTGAACGGCCTGGCGAGAATATCTTTATACCACTTCTCGGTCTTATCGAGCGCGAGCGCCCAACGGTCCTGTACCTGGTTGAAAAAATCGTATTCACCGGCGGCGATCTGATCGTCGATCATCAGGCGGTTGGCCTCGAAGAGCTTAATGTCGGCCATGGTGAAGAAGAGGCGGGAGCCGTCGACATCGTTCAGGTAGTAATCATACATCCGGTTGCTGAAATCGTCGTCCACCTTCATCGGTTTGTAGTGGTAGCGTTCCAGGTTTTTCATCATGGTCTGGATGATGACGGATTCCTTGTCGCCGGGAGGGGCGGTTTCGGGAAGAACGGCGGCCACGAAGGCGGTGAGCACGAGGAGGGCGGAAAAAATTAAGGTGCCGCGGGATTTCATAAGCTTGAAGTTTGTAACTCGGCCGGAGTAGACGGCCGTTTCGCCGGTGGAGACCGGGCTTTGGAAGAGGAGGCCGGGCAAAGACGGAACCCTCCTCCGGAAAGGATAAACGCAATCGCCGGGCTTTACATTATTCCGAAAGTTACGACGGTCGACAAATTAATGGTTTTGCCGGCGGTCGCTCGAGCGAAAATGTGCTTAAGGGACGACGCTTGGGAAGTAAATGTTCGGCGTGCCCCGCTGGTTTAAACGGGGCCGGTCGGCATTGGGCTTTAACGGTATTTTAAGTGGGAGGTGAGAAGTGGCAAGGGGAGGGGAGAACCGTTGCCGCCGTTACGCTTTATTTCTCCTTCCCGATAGCAAGAGGGCGGGGTCGCGGGTGAAATAAGCCGGGGCGAAGGCGTGGAGGGGGCACGAAAAACGTGGGTAAACGGGCTCTCCGCCCCGGTGGTGCCGCCAAAAGGGATAGAGGTGGATACCCGGTTGTCGCTCATACGGTTTACCGAGTTGCTAAATTATAATACCGCAACAGCAAGCCCCTTCCGTGCGTTATAGCCCCAACCAAGTAGTTGCACCCATGTTGCATTCGATTCAACACCTGTTTTTAGCCTTAGTCTTCTTGTCATCCTTCGCCCTCGGTGCTCAGGACGACGAGGGGATGATCATCCTCCGGAACGCTTCTTTCGAAGACCTGCCCCGCCATAGCATTGCGCCCAGTGGGTGGACGAACTGCGGCGCGCCCGGCGAGTCGCCTCCCGATATTCACCCCGACCCGGAGTTTTACTTCAAGGTCAGCACCAAGGCGCAGCACGAGAACACCTTCCTGGGTATGGTGACCCGGGATACGGAAACCTACGAGAGCGTCGGCCAGCAACTCACCTCACCGCTCGCCGCCGGCCAGTGTTACCAGTTCGATATTCAGTTGGCGCGCTCCAAGGTCTACCTCAGTATGAGCCGCGTGACGGGTCAGCCTACGAATTACGTCAAACCGATCAAACTCCGCGTTTGGGGCGGTTATTCCATCTGCGACAAGGCTCAATTACTCGGTGAATCCGACCTGGTCTCCAACTTCGAATGGGCGCAATACCGCCTGCGGTTGAAGCCCGAGGACGATTTTACCCACATCATCCTGGAGGCTTATTACCGCCCGGCCATGCTGTTTCCGTACAACGGAAACCTGTTGCTGGATAACGCCCGGCCCTTCCGCCCCATCGACTGCGACCAGCCGCTGCTGGAGCTCGCTTACGACGAGACGACCCCCGAACCCGTCAACCCCGAAGACAAGATAGTACCGACGCCCGTGCCGCCGCGCCCACGGGTCGCTCCGAACGACCATGCCCCGCGCAACGTCATCGCCGCGCAGCCGGAACCCGAAGAGCCCACTGTTCGCCTGGGAAATACGGAAGCCGTACTGCGGGAAGGCTCCATATTCGCCATCGAGAAAATATCCTTCAAGGCCAACAGTTTCGAGCTGGAAGAAAACAGCGAAGAAGCCCTGCAGGAGATCGTCGGGTTTCTCCGCCAAAATAACAACGTCATCGTCGAGATCGGCGGTCACGCCAACCGGAAAGCCGGTAATTATACGGCCACTAACCTGAGCGAGAACCGGGCGAAAACCGTCGTCAGCTACCTGAAAAAGCACAGCATCGGTTTCGAACGGCTGCTGTCCAAGGGCTACGGCAAAACCAAGCCCGTCTGCATGGAGGACACGCAGGACTGTAACCGCCGCAACCAGCGGGTGGAGGTGAAAATTCTGAAGGTGAAGGCGACTAAGTAGTTTTTGGGAGGCTTGTTCCAAGGGGTTAAGGTTAACCGTAAAACCTGTGAAATTCGCGTGAGTTGATTGGGGGGAGGGCCTCCGGCCCGACTTCAACAACAGTCGGGCCGGAGGCCCTCCACCCAATCGGTCCACAAACACAAAACGCCGCCGCGAAGATCATCTTCGCGGCGGCGTTCTTATTCGTGGACGAAATGAATGGCTTACTCCTCTTCGTCTCCGCCGAACAGGTCGTTATCTTTCATAAAGTGGTACCACTTCAGCAGGCGCTTGATGTCGGAAACGTGAACCAGTTCCGGGTCGTAATTGGGCAGCACGTCGGCGATGTACTCGAAGAGCACGTCTTTGCTCGCTTTGGGGTCGGGCGCGGGGTTGTCTTCGGCCTGCTCGTTCATGCGGGCGAAGAGTTTGGCCAGCGGCTCGGCTTCCCCGTCGTCGGTGTACATGGCCATGCTTTCCAGGGGGGCGAACTGGTGCTTGCGCTGGGGGGCGAAGCGGCGTTTACCGTCGGCCAGGCTCTCGATGATGAGACCGCCCTTGCGTTCGTTAACGGCTTTGTACAGACCGGGCAGACCGGTGACGGCGAGGATTTCGCTTAGTTTCATGTTGGTTGATTTTGGGCGAAGATAGCCCAACCGATTCTCGATTAGTGATTCTCGATTCTCGATTCTCGATTTGGCTGCCGCGCGTACCGTTCGCGACGCTTCGCTTGCTCACCCCGGGCGAGCGCGGCGAAGCGGAAAAAGCGGTGTCAGCGGCAGCATATCGAGAGTCGAGCATTCCCGCCCTTTCCAGCGGCGCGGGCTAAAGCTAGTAAGCAAGCAACGCTCCAATCGCTTCCGCAAGCCGGGCTTCCGGCAGATAGTCCGCTTCCAGGGCCGCGGCGAAGGGCACCGGCGTATCCATGGAAGCGAGGCGTCGCACCGGCGCGTCGAGGTCTTCGAAGCAGTGCTCGCCGACCCAGGCGGCCAGCTCCCCGCCGAAGCCGCCCGTCAGGCTCGCTTCGTGCAGAATGAGCGCGCGGCTCGTCTTTTTAACCGTAGCGCGGATGGCGTCGTAGTCGAGCGGGGCGAGGCTGCGTAGGTCGATGATCTCCGCGTCGACGCCCAGCGCTTCCGTGGTTTTCAACGCCCAGTGAACGCCCATGCCGTAGGTTATGATGCTCAGCGCGTTGCCTTCGCGCACCACGGCGGCCTTGCCGATCTCGGTGTGGTAATAGCCGGTCGGCACCGGGCCGGAGAGGGAACGGTAGAGGCCTTTGTGCTCGAAAAAGAGCACGGGGTTGGGGTCGGCCAGGGCGGCGAGGAGCAGGCCCTTGGCGTCGGCGGGATTGGAAGGGTAAACGATTTTCAGGCCGGGAACGGAGGTGAACCAGGCTTCCATCGTCTGGCTGTGGTACGGCCCCGCGCCGACGCCGCCACCGACGGGCAGGCGCACGGTCACGTCCGCGTTCTGCCCCCAGCGGTAGTGGAGATTGGCGAGGTTGTTGACGATCTGGTTGAAGGCGCAGGTGACGAAATCGCCGAACTGCATCTCCACCATCGCCTTACCGCCCGCAATACTCAGGCCCAGCCCGATGCCGACGATGGCGCTTTCGCACAGCGGCGTGTTGCGCACGCGCCCGGCCCCGAACTCGGCCAGGAAACCGTCGGTGATCTTGAAGACGCCGCCGTAGTCCGCGATGTCCTGCCCCATCAGCACGAGGTCGTCGTGGGCGCGCATCCCTTCGCGCAGTCCGTCGGAAATGGCATCGATGAGGCGCATTTCCGTAGTGGAGGTGGGCGGGGTCGCGGGTGCCGACGTGGGAACGGGGGCGTACATGGCGTCGAGCTCCCGTTGTCGGTCACCCGTCGTTTCGGGCATCGCGCCGGCAGCCTTGAGCCCGGCGTCGATCTCCCCTTTAATTTTCCGTTCGAGGGCCTTGCGGTCGGCGGCCGTCAGCCACTTTTTGGCGATGAGGTGGTCGGCGAAGTTGTTGAGCGGGTCGCGGGCCGTCCACGCCGCGATCTCCGCTTTGGGGACGTACTTCACGCCGCTCGCCTCTTCGTGACCCCGCACGCGGTAGGTGAGGCATTCGAGCAGGACGGGCTCGGGCTTGTCGCGTAGTTCTTCGGCCAGTTTAGCCACCGTTTCGTAGACTTCCAGGATGTTGTTCCCGTCGATGGTCAGGGAGCGCATGCCGTAGCCCGCGCCCCGGTCGGCCAGGGTCTTGCAGGCGTACTGCTCGCTGACTGGCGTGGAGAGGCCCCAGCCGTTGTTCTCCACCACGAAGATGACGGGCAGCTGCCACACGGCGGCCGTGTTCAGCGCCTCGTGGAACTCCCCCTGACTCGTGCCGCCGTCGCCGGTGAAGGCCAGGCTCACCTTTTTCTCCCCGGTCAGCTTATGCCGCAGGGCCACGCCCGCCGCCAGGCTCAGTTGCGGGCCGAGGTGGCTGATCATTCCCACGATCCGGTGTTCCCGGCTACCGAAGTGGAAACTCCGGTCGCGCCCGTTCGTGAAACCACCCGGCTTGCTTTGCCACTGGGCGAACAGCCGTTCCAGCGGCACCTCCCGCGTAGTGAACACCCCGAGATTGCGGTGCATGGTGAAGATGTACTCATCATCGTGCAGGGCCGCCGCGCAGCCCACGCTGATCGCCTCCTGCCCGATGCCGGCGAACCACTTGGAAATGATGCCCTGGCGCAGTTGCTTGAGCATCTTCTCCTCGATCAGCCGCGGGCGGAGGAGCTGCTCGAAGAGGGCGAGTTGGGTGGCTTTTTTGGTCTTGTGGCGGTAGGTCAGAGGGGGCGGGGTCGACATCGGGAATGGCTTTTGTCCGGCTTCGCCGGCTCCGGGGGTAAAAGTAAGGTTTATGTTGTTTGGGCAAGTGTTGCTGTAGCGGGCCTTGTCCAGGGCAATCGCGAGATCACTCGTCGGCCGAGGTGATTCGAGTGAGCGCAGCGAAATCGAATCAGCTCGTCCGCCGAGTGGTCTGGACTCGACCCCGCCGGTTGTGTACGCTCGGCGAACGAGCTCTCCAATCTCGCTCCGCGTGATTGTCGACCTCGGCCGCCGAGCGTACACAACCGGCTACCGACCTTGCGATTGCCCTGCGGCCTCATCCCGGTAGCAACTTCGTTTTGAGCAAGTGCGTTATCTTTAGACCAGTTTCAATCCTAAATCAAATTTTATGGGAGCCGAGCAACTTAGAACTTCGTTGATCCAGCAAATTCAAACTGCTGATGAGCGCTATTTGCGGATAGTAGAGGCTGTAATGGAGGCAGTGTCCAACCAATTTCCAAAACCAAAAGAAGCCCTGAGTAAATCCGAAGAAAATGATCCAATTATTGGTTATGACGCTGATGGAGTTGCAGTAAGTGCCAGTGTTGCAAAAGCGCAATTTGCTGAAGACTTAAGTAAGCCGGAATTGTTCATTGATTTTGAAGGCTTCGCTCGTGAACTCGAAGAAGAGTTTCCAGGATGAAGAAGTACAAAATACAGATTACCCCTCGTGCAAGCGCGAGTATCCGAAAGATTGTTAATGATCTCAAGCGTTTTTCATCCTCCAGCTATGCGGCAAAAGTCCGACTTGAGATAGTTAACACAGTAAATAAACTCAAGACTTTCCCGGAATCTCACCAAGAATTTGAAGAAATAATTACGGATGGGGTTGTTTACCGTCGCGCGCTCACCAAAGATTATAAAATTGTCTTTACCGTTAAAGAAGACGTTCTGAAAGTTGTTGTCATTCAAATCTTTCATCAGCATAGAGGGCCGGAATGGATCGAAGACAATGTAAAACCTTAACCACCTTCCCATGCGCTACCTCCCCCTGCTCCTTCTCACCCTCCTCTGCACCCGCGTCCGCGCCCAGGAGAGCCCGCAAAAAAGTATCGCCGCCACCTTTTCCGCCATGGAAGCCGGCGATACGACCGGCCTGCGGACGTACTTCCACCCCGACGCAACGCTGCACTCCGTCGTCACGAAACCGGACGGGGAAACGGTGCTGTCGAGCGGTAACCTCGATAGCTGGTTTGCGGGTATGCAAAACGCCGGGGCCGGCGACTGGGTCGAGAAACAACACTACACCGAGGTGCGCACCGACGGCCACCTGGCCAGCGCGTGGACGCCTTATGTGTTCATGTACAAAGGCGAGTTGCACCACTGCGGCGTCAACGCTTTTCAGCTGGTGAAAGACGGCGAGGGCGGCCGCTGGCGGGTGCTGCACGTCACCGATACCCGCCGCGACGCGCCCGGCGACTGCACGCCCGTTAGCCCCGAATCACCCCGCTCCGCCATCGACTCGCTGGCTACCCGCTGGCACCGCGCCGCCGCCCAGTCCGACTCCGCCGTTTTCTTCGGCAGCCTGGCCGACGACGCGATCTACATCGGCACGGACAAAACCGAGCACTGGACGAAGGCCGAGTTCATGGGCTTCGCCGCGCCCTATTTCGCCCGGGGCAAAGCCTGGAATTTCAACGCCACCGAACGACACGTCTTCTATGACCCCGACCGGCAAGTTGCCTACTGGGACGAAATGCTGCACACCTGGATGGGCCCCTGCCGGGGCACCGCCGTCGTTAAGCGCGACGGGGTGAACGGCTGGAAGATCGCACACTATACGCTGAGTATGACCATCCCGAATGACGACGTGGAGGCGGTCATTAAATTACTGGACGAGCCGAGAAAAGAGCGATGAGAATACCGTAGTATTTTTGGCCGGGTATTAAAAGTAAGGATGGACGGTAATCCTCCGACCAACTTCCATCCGACTGCGTCGGGCTGAAAGGATTGGGTGGACGACTGGCCTATGGCTAATATGCACACACCAACCGATTTGATAAAGTGCCTTTATGGCTAAACACTAAATGTATATACATGTTATTATTTTATATTTTAAGTGTTAGGGTGTGTTTGTTTCACGTAAATAATCTTAATATTTGCTTTTGCTTAGCTAGCAATTCACCCATGTGGGTATATTAGTACTGTAAAAATAATCAAATTCTGGTTACGGATCGTCGAACATTTACGGATGACCCTACGCTTAGCAACAGGTTTTTTCTGTATGACCTTGCCGGTAAGCAACTAAAGTCGGAGCAGTTTGCTGTTGGCCAGGGAATTTCCATCGACACTGGTAACCTTCCCGCTGCTCTTTATTTGCTAAGCATTCAGACTCAAGGAGGCGAAGTGCTAACCAAAAAAATAATAATCCAATGACCAGATTCCTCATTCTTTTCGTTTTATTCTCTATCTCTCTGGTCGGCTGTAATGGCTGCGATGACGAGCAGTTAAGGCCCACCGAAGGGGATGAATGCCTCTCAAATCATTGCCCGGGTATCGCGGACTGCGATAATGGTTTCTGTCTCTGCCCCGAAGGCGCTATCTCCATCGCTCGTGGGTTTTGCGTACAGGATACGGACGGGGCCAATTTTGTCACCTATGACCGCTACCCTAATCTGCTGGACACTACGATCGTTCATTTCGACGAGGAGCCGTTTGATATGGTTTGGCGAAATGGAGATCCTATTAATCATGTGATATCCGGAGCGACTTACAATAGAAGTTCGCTAACGATTAATACAGTCTTGTCGAGCATAGGCGTATTAGTCTATCCTGGTGACCCCGCAATTCCCGTCGATACCGTTGTGATTGATAACATTTACGATAAGCGAAGCATAATTCCCGGAGGGTATCGCCAGGATGGTTGGCAGTGCCGGGGTGTGATTTTCATTGGTAGGTTCATTGATCGTAACACCATCAAGGGTGAAATCTCGGTCAACCTGTGCGAAAGCGAAACGGAGACGGAGCTCCCGGAGAACCTGCAAAACTTCGCGGCGGGCTCTTTTCCGGTGACTTACCATCGCTTGGAGTAGCAAAATCCTCGCGGCTTCGCATCTTTGACGTTATGTACGTCGAACTTCTCCAATCCCTCATCGCCACCCCTTCTCTCTCCCGTAAGGAAGACGCTACCGCCGACCTGATCGAAGCCTTCCTCCGCATACGCGGTCTGGCCCCTCAACGCCACCTCAACAACGTTTGGCTGAAGGCGCGTAACTGGACGGCGGGCCGCCCCGTCGTCTTGCTCAACAGCCACCACGACACCGTAAAGCCCGCCGCCGGTTACACCCGCGACCCGCACGCGCCGGATATCGTTGACGGTAAGCTGTACGGATTGGGCAGTAACGACGCGGGCGGTGCGCTGGTCAGCCTCATCTCCGCCTTTGTGGAGCTGGAAAGTGACCCGACGCTGGGCTGTAACCTGATTCTGGCCGCCACGGCGGAAGAGGAGATCAGCGGCCCGAACGGTATCGCCGCCCTGCTGCCGCTGCTCGGCCCCATTGACGCGGGCATTGTTGGCGAGCCGACGCTGCTCGACCTGGCCGTTGCCGAGCGGGGGCTGGTGGTCATCGACGGGGAGGCGAGGGGCGTCAGCGGGCACGCGGCGCGTAAGGAAGGCGTCAACGCGCTTTACCTCGCGCTGGACGATATCCGCGCCATCCGCAAGCACGTCTTTACGCGGCCCAGCGAACTTCTCGGCCCCACCTCGGCCAACGTCACCGTCCTCAACGCCGGCACCCAGCACAACGTGGTGCCCGACCGGGCGACCTTCCTGATCGACCTGCGGGTCAACGAGGCGTACCGCAACGGGGAGGCGGTGGCGGAACTGCAAGCCGCCTGCGCCCACGCGGAGTTGACGCCGCGCAGCCTGCGCTTGCAGTCCAGCGGCATCGGCCCGGACCACCCGCTGGTGCGCGCGGGGCTGGCCGTACGCCCCGAAGCCGAAACCTACGGCTCGCCGACGCTGAGCGACCAGGCGTTGATGCCCTTCCCCACGCTGAAACTCGGCCCGGGCGACAGCGCGCGCAGCCACACGGCGGATGAGTTCATCTGGGTGCGGGAGGTGGAGGCGGCTCGGGAGATGTATGTGGGGGTATTGCGGGGGGCTTATCCCGCGTAAATCTGTAGTCGAAAGGGCCCAGCTTTGTCATCATGCGAGGCCTGAAATTATGCGGTAGCACGGGTGAGGACCTCTGGTCCGAATGCTAGACGGGCTATCACAACCCGCCGTCTAGGATTCGGACCAGAGGTCCTTACCCGTATTGGAAGGCCTGAAACGCCTCGACTGATAATTTTTTCATCCCCAGGCAGCGTTCCCCCATCCCCCTTCGTTTGGATAGTAATTTTGATGATGAAAGATTCTACAGCCTCACTTTATTCTCACTAGTAGCTTTATTTTTCAACGGGCTGTTTACGAAAATGGGGAAAATGGACATGGTCCGTTTTCCCCATTCTTTTTGTTGGGGCGAACTAAAGGGGGCTCCCGATCCTTAATAAGGTTCAACTAAACGACACCCCTATGTTCGGAGATATGATGAGCCAGATGCAGGAGATGCAGGACCAGATGCAAAAGCAGCTGGCGGCCCAGTCCTTCACCGCCGAAGCCGGCCCCGTCAGTGTCACCTGCACGGGCGCCCGCGAAATCACCAACGTAAAGATCAATACCGCCGAGATCGACCTCGACGACGCGGAGGGCCTCGAAGATTTGATCGTAGTGGCCACCAACCGCGCGCTGGAGAAAGCCGCCGAGTACGAAGCCTCCCAGGCCGGCTCCATGATGAACGACATGTTACCCGGTGGTTTGGGCGGGATGTTGGGCCAGTAGGCCACCCCACGGACTTTCACTAAAGATTTTCACCTTCCCCACCGCCGATGCAGGAATTAGCCGGAATCATCATTCTCGGAATCTTCGCCCAGTGGCTGGCGTGGCGCATTCGCGTGCCGGCCATCCTGCCGCTGATCGTGGCCGGCCTGTTGGTGGGCCCGCTGTCGACGCTAATGACGGAAGACGGCGCGAAGCTGATCAACCCGATCTTCAACGGCACGTCCGGCCTTTTCCCTGGTAAATCGTTGTTTTATTTCGTGAGTCTGGCCATCGGCATCATCCTGTTCGAGGGGGGGCTGACGCTGAATTTCCGGGAGGTGAAGGAGACGCAGCGCACCATCCTGCGCCTGATCTCCCTGGGCAGCCTCATCACTTTCATCGGGGCGGGGCTGGCGGCGCACTATATCATGGGGCTGGATTGGAGCATCAGTTTTCTGTTCGCGGGCCTCATCATCGTGACCGGGCCGACGGTGATCGCGCCCATCCTGCAAAATATCCCGCTCAATCGCAACGTCGCTACGGTACTGAAATGGGAGGGCATCCTGATCGACCCCATCGGCGCGCTGGTCGCCGTGCTGGTTTTCGAGTTCATCCGCTCGGCGAACCACGGGGCGGACTATACGCTGGAGGCTTTCACGACCTTCTTCAAGATCGTGTTGTTCGGAGCGACCATCGGCTTCTCGGCGGGTATGTGGCTGTACTACATCATTAAGCGGGAACTGGTACCGCATTATTTGCTCAACGTCTTCGTACTGGCCTTCGTACTGATGGTCTTCGTGGGCAGCGACATGGCGGCGCACGAGTCGGGTTTGCTGGCGGTGGTCGTCATGGGCCTGGTGCTGGCCAATAAAGACGTGCCGCGAATCGACGAGATCCTCTCCTTCAAGGAAAGCCTGAGCGTGCTGCTCATTTCCATCCTGTTCATTCTGCTGGCGGCGAATATGGATATGTCGGAGTTGGAACTGCTGGTGCTCGACTGGCGCCCATTGGCACTATTCGGCTTCGTGGCCCTGATCCTGCGGCCGCTGAGTGTTTTCGCCAGTACCCACGGCGGTAACCTGAATTACCAGGAGAAGCTCTTCATCAGCTGGGTGGGCCCGCGCGGCATCGTGGCGGCGGGCATCGCCTCGCTGTTCGGCCTGACGCTGGCGGATAAAGGCGTGGCGGGCGCCGAATACATCACGCCGCTGGTATTCATGATCGTGCTGGGAACGGTACTGCTTAACGCGACGACGGCGCGCCTCGTGGCCCGTTTGCTGGGCGTGGTGCAGGACGTTTCCGGCGGCGTACTCATCCTGGGCGCAAACGATTTTGCCATCACGATCGGTGCTTACCTCAAGGAAAAGGGCCGGATGGTCCATTTGGTGGACAGCAACCCCGGCCACATCGCCAAGGCGCAAAAGGCCGGCCTGGAGGGCATCGTGGCCAACATTTACAACACCGACCTGGCCGAACGCTACGAACTACTCGACGTAGGTTACCTGCTGGCCCTGACCAGCAGCGACGAGGTCAATGACTACTCCCTGAACCGTTACGAAGACATCTTCGGCGAAAGCGGTGCCTACCGCCTCATCACGGCCGACGAACTCAAGGGACGCGAAGAACCGGCGGGCGAAAAGGTGTTCAGTTACACCGAGGATTTTATCAACCTCAGTGAATCTAACCGCGAGTTTCCGCTCGTCCATGAAGTGGAATTCACCACCATGACCCGCCTGTTGGAACTACTGGCCCACGCGGGGGCCGAACTTGACATTGCGCCCATTTTCATTCAACACCCGGACGGTATGCTGCACGTCATCCCGCATGACCCGACGACGGTGGACTTTACGATGGGCGGGAACTACAAACTGGTCTACCTGGGCAAGGAGATCCCGGAAGCGGAGTCCAGCACCCAGATAGTGGAAGAACCGAGCAGCCAGTCGTAGCGAATACGGACTCGTTTGTCAGTGGGGGCGGGGGCGCGGGTACTAAGAAAAGGGCGAAGCACCTCGTTATTGAAAACCTTCCTTTGCACCCGCGACCCCGCCCGCACATCGTTCGTTGAACGGGCAACAAGCCGACAAAAAAGGGCGTTGTAAGTGTATAGCTTTGAGACCATAACACCTCCCACCTTTCAACACGATACTGAAATGCGCTTTCTACTTACCCTGGCCTTTGCGGCCATCACGGCGGTCGCCTTTGCACAGGACCCCTCCGATATTTACCATAAAACGGTGGATCTCGACGAGATCAACCAGGTCAGCTTCGACGTTTATAAAAACGATCAGCTGGAAATCAAGACGTGGCCCGGCGACGATATCCTGATCGAAACCAGCGTCAAGCTCAACAACGGCAAAGCCCATATTCTGAAGTTCTTCCTGCAAAAACAACGGTGGGACCTCGGTGAAAAAATCTCCGGTGACCAGCTGATGCTGGAAAGCGTGGATAAGACCCGCCGTATGGTGCAGGGCACCGAAGCGAGTACCTCCGAAACCGTCAACATTGTCGTTTACATGCCCGAAGATTTTTCCGAGGCCGGAGATAAGACCTATAAAAGACAGAGCCGGTAGTAATTGCTTTGCCGCTTGCAAGAGATGTTAACTTTGTGAGGTGCCGTGAGTCTGAATTGCCATCACTGGCGAGATCTCATGGTGGGTCAAATCAGTAGCATGAAAAAGTTAGCGGTTGTTTTTGTTCTGGCATTTCTTGCTTACGCCTGCTCCGATCCGGAACCCTCCCCCGGCCGCCAGCTGGCCGAAATTCACTGCGCCAACTGCCATTTACTGCCCGAGCCCGACGAGCTCACGGATAATCTATGGCTTAATGAGATTCTCCCGAAAATGGGCGCACGCCTTGGACGGTACGGGGCTGAAGGCAGAGATCATTACCTGGGCACACCCGCTGAACGCCCTTACCTGGAACCGATCTTTCCGACCACTAACCTGATCGACAGTCTTGATTGGGAAGCGCTCAAAACGTATTACCTCAGCAACGCTCCCCAAAAGCTTAAAGAAGATAAGCCCGCCCCGATCATAACGGAAATGACCAGTTTTATCGTTGAGCCCGTTTACGACACGACAGCCGGCAACGAGCGCGCCCTTACTACGCTGATCCAGTTCGATTCAACCAGAGGGATGATCCATACGGGAGGGGAGTTTGGCTCCGACGGCGTTTTCCGTGTCTTTGACGTTATGAACCGGTTGATCAGCCGGCAACCGACCGTAACCGCTCCGAGCGCTTATGACGCGGCTTCCGGTCTGGTACTGGAAATGGGCAGTCTGTCCCCATCGGATAATCCCCGCGGGTTACTCCATGCCGTCCAAGATTCAACCAATGAAAACCGCCTTCTTTCAGATTCTCTTGCCCGCCCGGTAGATATGCTACGGCTTGACCTGGACCTGAACGGAGAGCGGGAAGTGATCGTCGCTGAGTTTGGAAACCTTGTCGGCCGTCTCCGTACCTGGCTCGTTACATCAGACGGATCACTTGTACCGAAAGACGTTTTAGCAGCTACCCCTGGTGCGATCAGACTGCGTGCCGCGGACATGGACGGAGACGGTAACGATGACCTCTTGGTCCTCTTTGCCCAGGGTGATGAACGGCTGGAGGTCTGGTACAGCCGTCCCGGAAAACCCGTCCGTAAACGCCTCCTCCGCTTCCCGCCCAGTCATGGTTCTTCGGACTTTCAGGCAAGTGATTTTGACGGGGACGGAGACCTCGATCTCATTGTCACCAACGGAGATAATTTCGATTACCAACCGGAACCAAAGGGATACCACGGGTTGCGCATCTACGCCAACAACGGAGCGGAAGCGTTCAACGAGGTTTTTTTCCGGGAGATCGACGGTGCCTACGGCGTGGAGGTTGACGATTTCGATGACGATGGAGATCAGGACCTTGCGGTGATCGCCTACTTCGTTCCCCCCGCTACCCGCCAGTTTACCAGTTTCCTTTACCTGGAACAAACGGATGAGCTGGAATTTGAAGCCACGGGGTTTCTCAAAAAGGCCGACCAGCACTATATGCGCATGACCAGCGGCGATGTCGACGGCGACGGTGACACCGATCTGCTCTTAGCAAATTTCACCCCCTATTTGCCAAACGGAAAGGGAGGCAGTCAAGGTACAAAACCATCACCGGTTTACCTGAAACTGATCAACATCAGCAAAAAATAACGGGGGATCGCCCGGCCTCAAAACCGAAGGCTTCGGAGCAGTATCTTTGCGTCCCATGCCGACAACCACCGAAATTAAACTCCCCCCCGCCGATCTTCACCAGCCGGAAGCCCTGCGCCGCGCGCTGTTGCGCCAGTCCGATATTCCGGGCGGCGACGTGGGGGAGATCGTGGTGGAACGCCGCAGCATCGACGCCCGCGGCCGCCAACCCGTCTTCCGGATGCGGCTCGCCGTTTACGGCCCCAAAGAAACCATCGAGCCGGAAGCCCCGGTCTCCGATCGCTACCAGGATGTGAGCGATAAGCCCGTCGTGGCCATCGTCGGTTGCGGCCCGGCGGGGATGTTCGCCGCGCTGGAGATGCTGGAGATCGGCCTCAAGCCCGTCATCATCGAACGGGGAAAGGACGTTCAGGCGCGCCGCCGCAGCCTCCGCGCCATCCAGCAAGACGGTGAGGTGGACCCCGATTCCAACTACTGCTTCGGCGAGGGTGGGGCGGGGACCTATTCCGACGGCAAGCTCTACACCCGCAGCCTTAAGCGGGGCAACTACCAAAAGGCGCTCAACATCCTGCACGAGCACGGCGCGCAGCCCGACATCCTGATCGACGCCCACCCCCACATCGGCTCCAACAAGCTGCCGAAGGTGGTGGCCAACATGCGCCGGACGATTTTGGACGGGGGCGGCGAAATCCGTTTCGGCCACCGCATGACCGACCTCGAACGCGACGCGGCCGACCTGCGCGCGCTGGTCATCACCGACGAAAAGGGCGAAACCTACCGCCTGGAAGCCGAAGCGTACGTCTTCGCCACCGGCCACTCCGCCCGCGACGTTTACGAATTGCTGCACCGGCACGAGGTGCGCATGGAAGCCAAGCCCTTCGCCCTCGGCGTCCGCATCGAGCACCCGCAGCCGCTGATCGACAAGATCCAATACCGCCAGCCGGAGCGGGAGGAGAACCTGCCGGCCAGCAGCTACAAGCTCGTCACCCAGGTGAAAGGGCGGGGCGTATTCAGCTTCTGCATGTGCCCCGGCGGTCTGGTCGTTCCGGCGGCCACCGCGCCCGGCGAGATCGTCGTCAACGGCATGAGCCTGAGCCGCCGCGACAGCCCTTACGCCAACTCCGGCACGGTGGTTGCCGTCGAGCTGGAAGACCTGAAACCCTTCGAAAAGCACGGCGTCTTCGCCGGTCTGGAATTTCAAAAGTCGGTGGAGCAGGCCATGTTCCGCGCCGGCGACGGAAGCCAGGCCGCCCCCGCGAGCCGCCTGACGGACTTCGTGAAGAGCAGGACTTCCAGTTCGTTGCCCGACACCAGCTACATCCCGGGCCTGCTGGCCGCGCCGATGCACCAGATTTTGCCGCAATCCATCTTCAGCCGGCTGGTGCGGGGCGTGGAGGACTTCGGCCGTAAGATGCGGGGTTACTACACCGAAGAGGCCAACGTTATCGGAACCGAAAGCCGGACGTCGAGCCCGGTCCGCATCCCGCGCGATCGCGAGAGCTACCGGCATCCGGACCTGCCGAGCCTCTACCCCTGCGGGGAAGGGGCGGGCTTCGCGGGCGGGATACTGAGCGCGGCGATGGACGGGCAGAACGTGGCGCGGGCGGTGGCGGCGCGCATTGGTTCGTAGCGGGTCCGCTCCGGCCCCCTCCACCGGCCCGGGCCACGCGTTACCAAGCATTTATCAATTCTTTTCATGCCCCATATCCTCCTCCGTTTTACCGGTGCCGCCGCCCTCACTCTCGGCGTGCTCTACCTCGGTTTCGGGGTGGACCGGGCGGATTTCTGGTCCTTATTCAGCGCGTTCGCGCTGGCCTTCGGCGGGTACCTGGCACTGGTTTGGCGGGCGGACCGGCGGTGGCTGACGGCACTGATCTTGCTGGGCGTCGCTTTGCGGGTGGCGTTGGTGTTTGCCTTTCCGCTGCTGAGCGACGACGTCTACCGTTTTATCTGGGACGGGCAGCTGATTGCGGCGGGCGAGAACCCTTTCGCCCATTTACCGGCCTATTACCTGGAGGCGGGTAACGAGGTGCCGGGGCTGACGCGGGCACTGTTCGACCGCCTGAATTCGCCGGAGTATCACACGATCTACCCGCCGGTGGCGCAGGGGGTGTTTACGGCGGCGGCGTGGCTGTCTCCGGGCGGCTGGTACGGCGCGGCGGTGGTGATGAAGCTCTTTTTGCTGGGCTGCGAACTGGGGTCTTTGTGGCTGCTTTGGCGACTGATGGGGGCGGGGTCGCGGGTGCGAAAGGAAGGTTTTCAGGGGCGTGGGGATCGCGCGCCGACCGTCGTTCCGCGCACCAACCTCCTGTTCTACTGGCTTAACCCGCTCATCATCGTGGAGATCACCGGTAACCTGCACTTCGAGGGGGCGATGGTGTTTTTTCTGCTGCTGGCGTACTACCTGCTGGTGGGGCGCCGGTGGGCGATGGCCGGGGTGGCGATGGCGGCGTCGGTGGCGAGTAAGCTGCTGCCGTTGTTGCTGCTGCCGTTGTTGATCCGGCGATTGTGGCGGCGTACGAAAAACAGGGCCGCCGCGCGACCTCCGATAGAATACGGCGTCGCCCGGCGTTTTCCGACACACCTGCTGGAGAGGGGTTCGGCAATGTGGAAATATTACGTTCGGCCCAAAGACTGGGTGACCGGGTGGGACGGGCGGCGGTTTTGGGTCTTTTCGGTGGCGTTCGGGGCGGCGTGTTTGCTGTTTTTCGCTCCCTTCCTGTCGTCGCCGGATTTCATTGCCGGCTTCCGGTCGAGCCTGGAGCTGTACCAAAGCAAGTTCGAGTTCAACGCCAGCCTGTACTACCTGGCGCGGGAGGTCGGCTACTTGCGGGTGGGCTGGAACCTGATCGCGACCATCGGCCCGTGGCTGGCGAAATTTTCGGCCGTCGCCATCCTGCTCCACGCCCTGCTGGACCGGCGGCGCGGTTGGGGGAGTTTGCCGGAGGGCTGGCTGTGGGCTTTCCTGATCTACCTGCTGTGCGCCACGACGGTCCATCCCTGGTACCTGAGCGTACCGATCGCGCTAAGCTGCTTTACGCGGTGGCGGTTTCCGCTGGTCTGGTCTTTCCTGATCATGCTGACGTACACGAGCTACGTGACGGTGCCGTACGCGGAGAACCTGTGGCTGGTGGCGGGGGAGTATGCGGTGGTGGTGGGTGTTGGGGGGTGGGAATGGCGGCGGTTGCGTACCTTCTAATTAGCGTGAGCTCACACCATCCTGATATTAGCTTTCCAGTATTGTAAAACGGGTGAGGAATTGTATTCCGAATGTTGGACGGGCTGTAAAAACTAGCTTTTCCCAGATTTAAAAAGTTGTAAATTGGTCAAAAAAGATGGGCTACACTCAGAAACAACATTACCCCATAACCGAACAACCAACTTTACTGAGTTATCGTTTGGCGGGCAGTATTCACAAAACAGCATTGGATGATCTTTTGAAAAAGCGCAATCTTAAGATTGAAAAGCTAAACGTTGAGATACTCAAACTTCCGAGACACAAAAGACAAGAAATTCATGGACGAGAGTTATTCCTTATTCATGGAGAACACGCGCTTGCTATCGATCGCATACTTCACCAGGGCGCTGACGGTCCATATCACCTTATGGACCCCGTGATTAGAAAGTCAGTACTTGATTCCTGGAAGTTTTTACATGAGCAGAAAGTGATTTTCCTTATCGCTATTTGCGTAATGGGAAATCATGTTCATGTCATCGTGAGAGCACCGGATGGAACGGATGAGGTTGACCCAGGTAAATTGCTGCAGCGTCATAAAAGATTTACCGCCAGAGACGCAAATCTCTTACTTAAGAAAACGAACCAACCATTTTGGGATGGTGCTTATGACGATCGGACGATTCGTGCGGGAAAGTTTATCACGGCCATGTGGTATGTCTTGAATAATCCGGTAAAGGCTGGACTTGTGGAGAATTGGAAAGACTGGCCAGGGACGTTTGTTAATCCGGAATATGTCGGGCTGTTCAAGTGACGAAATTCTAGCACGAACTACAAAGTTTGATAGCCCATCTAACATTCGGAATGCAATTCCTCACCCGTCTATCTGGCCTGATGAAGGCGAGGTTGACATTCGACAACTCAAACTGTGTGACATTCGTTAAGAACAGACATCAAGTTTTAAATTCCGCCCACCATGCGTACCCTCCTCACCATCGCCCTGTTCACCTTCCTTTGCACCCGCGTCCCCGCCCAGGTACTGACCCTGAGTGATGAGCTGACGATGCGCAGCGATACCGAGTACGACCTGGTCGGGAAGCTCGGCGGGCGGGTGATGCTGTTGCAAGACCGCGGTACGAAGCATCTGCTGACGGCCTACGACCGCAATATGCGCCAGAGCTGGGAGAAGGAATTGGAACTGCGGGGCCGTAACATCCGCCTGCTGACCACAATAGCGAAGCAGGACGGGACCGGCTTCGACCTGCTGTACCTTTTCCGTAAGGGCGGGCGGAACTTTCTGCAACTCGACAACTACAACCCGGCGGGCAACCTGCGGGACAGCGTGACGCTGCTCGATCTCGGAGCCTTCGGCTACACGCCGGAAGACGACATCTACCGCAGCGATGACGAGACGAAGCTGCTGGTCATCATCAGCGAGCAGCAAAGCAAAGCGCGCTGCCTCGGCATCGACCTGGCCGAGGGGACGCTGATGTACGACCAGGAGCTGGAGCCCGAAAAATTCTTCTTCGGTGACGACTTCATGCAGGCCGAGATCGATAATGCGGGCAATACCTACTTCATCGTCCAGCGGGATAATTTCAAGAGCAAACGAAAAGACCACGAATACGAGGTGTATACCGTCGCGCCGACCAAACAGTTCACCAGTTTTAACGTGCCGATGGGCGACAGCCTGACCTACGACATCTTCTTCCGCTTCGATAATAAAAACCAGCGGCTGGTGGCCGGCGGCCTCTACACCACCAAGGATTTTACGCGGGCCGACGGTTACTTCTGGCTTCGCATCGACCCGAACGACGCGGCGACGGCCAAGCCCGATTTTACGCCCTTCCCCCTTTCGCTGATCAAAAACGTGGAGGGCAAGAAGTACAATAAAAAGAACCCCGGTATCGACGAGCTGTCCGTTCGTGACCTCGTACTACGGAAAGACGGCGGCGGCCTGGTCATCACCGAGCGCAACCGCCAGCTGGAGCGGCGCAGCAACGCGAGCCGAACGCAGGTGATCAACAATTACGGCATCCGCCCGCTGGTCGATTACCACTACGATGAGCTGATCGTTTTCAGCGTCCATCCGGACGGGGATCCGCACTGGAGTAACATCCTGCACAAAAAACAATACAGCCAGGACGACGGCGGCGTCTACTCCAGCTACTTCCTGATGGAGAATCCGCGTAGCCTCCGCTTCCTGTTCAACGACGAAATCCGGTTCGAGAATACGGTGAGCGAATACGTGGTCAACGGCCGCGGGGAATTCGACCGTAACAGCCTTTTCCATACGCGGGACCTGGACCTGCGACTGCGCTTCCGCGACGGGGTGCAGGTGGCGGGGAACGAGTTGATCTTGCCGAGCGAGAACCGGAATAAGTTGAGGCTGGTGAAGGTGACTTATGAGGCGCGGAAGTAACAGGTTTCCGGTAGCGCAATCGTTTTTTAGGCACGAACTACATTACTTGAAATCGGTACCTCCCGGAGAAAAGGAACAGTGAGGTCGCCCATACTTACCTCCTTACCTTCGCCCCATGACCATCCGCCCCATCGGCTCCGCCGACCTCCCCCACCTCAAGCCCATCATCGACGCCACGGAGATGTTCCCCTCCGGGATGCTGGACGACATGATCGCCGGCTACCTGACCAAAGCGGCGGGCAACGAAGATATTTGGTTCACGGCCGCCGACGCGGAAGACCGGCCGGTAAGCGTCGCCTACTGCGCGCCGGAGCAGCTGACCGAGGGCACCTGGAACCTCTACCTGATCGCCGTCGACCCGGCGGTGCAGAGCAAGGGCATCGGCCGGCAAATGATGGATTACCTCGAAGAACTGTTACGGGAGCGCGGCATGCGTATCCTGCTGGTGGAAACCTCCGGCCTGCCGGAGTTTGAGCGGACGCGGGCGTTTTATGATGGATGCGGGTACACGCGGGCGGCGGTGATCCCGGAGTTCTACGGGGTGGGGGAAGACAAGGTGGTGTTCTGGAAAAAGTTGTCTTAAAAAAATACGAACTCCGGCCGGGGTTTTTTCAGAAGTTGGCGCGTAGCCGTCTCCGACGGCGAGCTCGCCGGTCGGAGGCGGCTACGCGCCAACGCGGTGGATGCCGTAACTTCGCCGCGCCCGGAGGGCTTGACTCTCCGGCTGCTTGACTCCTGACCGATGAAATCCCCCCGCCGCTTCCAACGTTCCCAGGCCCGCAACGCGGGCAAGCCGCCCGGCCTCGACCGCCCGGCGGGCGACATTGTGGGGATGCGCCTCAACAAATACCTGGCGCACTCCGGCGTGGCGAGCCGGCGGCAGTGCGGCGACATGGTCAAAGCGGGCAAGATCAGGGTCAACGGCGAGACGGAGCCTAACCCCGCCTACCAGGTGAAGGAAGGCGACGAGGTGAGCTACAAAGGCAAGGTGGTCAGCCCGGACGAGCAATTCGTCTACGTGCTGCTCAACAAGCCGAAAAACGTCATCACGACCACCTCCGACGAGCACGACCGGACGACGGTCATGGACCTGCTGGCCGAGCCGGCCCTGGAGAACTACCGCCTCTTCCCCGTCGGCCGTCTCGACCGGGAGACGACGGGTTTGCTGCTGATCACCAACGACGGCGATACCGCCAAACGCCTGACCCACCCCAGCCACGAGGTCAGCAAGATCTACCACGCCACCCTCGACAGGCCTTTCAGCCCGCTGGACCTGGCGAAGATGGAGATCGGCTACGACCTAGAAGACGGCCCCTTCGCCGTTGACTGGGTGCGCTACGCCAAGGACCACGAGCCGGAGACGGTGGCCCTGCAAATCCACATCGGGCGCAACCGCATCGTGCGGCGGGCCTTCGAGGAACTGGGCTATACGGTGGAGCGCCTCGACCGCGTTTACCTGGCGGGCCTGACGAAGAAGGACCTGCCGCGCGGCTTTTACCGCTACCTGAGCGAGGAGGAGGTCAGGATGATACGGCACTTTAGCTAGTGGGTGGCGGAACGACCCACCACCCGCCACCCACTATTTTACCTATCTTGCACCGCGCCCAACTACCATCGCAGACCACCCCTCCATGAACAACTGGTTATTTTTTCGGGAAGCCGTCAAGAGTTTTCGCACCACCGGTTCGATCACCGCGTCTTCGCCCGCGCTGATCAAGAAATTGGTGGCGCCGCTGCCGACGCACCGCCCGCTGGTGATCGTGGAGCTCGGACCGGGGGACGGCTGCGTAACCCGCGCCATCCTCGAAAAAACCCACCGCGGGAGTACCGTGACGGCCTTCGAGATCAACGGGGCCTTCGTGGCCAAGCTCGGGTTGCTGCAAGACGATCGCCTGCGCGTGCTGTCCGTGGGGGCCGAGCGACTAAGCGATTATTTCATGGCCGGGACGGTGGATTACGTCGTCTCCAGCCTGCCGCTGTCCATGATCCCCAAGGAAATAAAGGAGGAGATCCTGCGGCAATCTCAACTCGTCCTGCGGCCCGAAGGGCGGTTCCTGCAGTTCCAGTACGCGTTGCAGGACTACAGTTTGCTCAAAGGTTATTTTCACCGGGTAAGCGTGAGTTTCACGATGGCGAATTTGCCGCCGGCGTTCATTTACAGCTGCTCGCTGGGGCTGTGATAAGTGGGAAGTATTGAAGTGGCAAGCGGGAAGTCGTGCGTGACTTCCCACTTGCCACTTAAAGCTGGGCGGGGACGCGGGAATGCAAGGGAAGGATCGGGGGTGTTGGATGGAACGGCAAAGGGGGGGGCAACCAACACGCCACCGTCACAAATCCACCGTATCCGCAACCATTCCCCGCTTTTCCGCGTAACCTAGGTCAAGCTAACCTTATACAACCATGCTACGCGTACTACTGGTCGAAGACGAAGAGAATATCCGTGAAACCGTAAAGCTCAACCTGGAGATCGAGGGCTACGAGGTGGTCACCGCGCCCGACGGCCGCAAGGGCCTCAAACACAGCCGGGAGCAGCACTTCGACGTGATGATCGTGGACGTGATGATGCCCGAGATCGACGGCTTCCAGCTGGTGGAGCAAATTCGACTCTCCGACCGGGAAACGCCGATCATCTTCCTGACGGCCAAAGACCAGGCGGCCGACCGCATCCAGGGGCTGAAAAAAGGTGCCGACGACTACCTGACCAAACCCTTCATTTTCGAGGAGCTGCACCTGCGCGTCCGTCGCCTCATCGAGCGGACGAGCAAGAACCCGGAAGTGAAGCCCGACTTGTTCACCTTCGGTACGAACCAGGTCAACTTCGCTACTTACGAAGCAACCGGTAACCAGGGGGTCTTCACCCTCACCAAGAAAGAAGCCATGTTGCTCAAACTGCTGACCGACCGTAAGGGCGAGGTGGTGAGCCGCCAGCAGATCCTCCAGTCCGTCTGGGGCTACGACGTTTACCCCAGCACGCGGACGATCGATAATTTCATCCTGTCTTTCCGGAAGTACTTCGAGCAGGACCCGAAGAACCCGGCGCACTTTCTGAGCGTGCGGGGGGTGGGGTATAAATTCGTTGATTAGCATTGTGGGTCGTCGGACGAACTTCTTTAGCTCGAAAGCTTGCTTCGCGCTTTTAAGCCGAAAAAGAATTCGTCAGACGACTTGTCGCATCGTTCGTAGAATGCCCACCCGCCCCCGTTCATTCCCTTTGCATCCCGCGGCCCCGCCCGGATTAAGTGGGTAAATGGGAAGTGGGAAGTACGTCAAAGGACTTCCCACTTTTTACTTCCCATTTCCCACTAAGCCTTTCATCTCGCACGTTACCTTACCTTAGCGACCCACATACGACCGCTCGGAAACGCCGGGCCGACCCTCAGAAAGCCCCAAATGCAAAACATTTCCTTCGAATACCCCGCCTGGTTCCTGATCCTATGCGCGCTGGCCGGTCTGGCCGTGGCGCTGCTGCTGTACTACCGGGAACGGACCTTTAAGGAGCAGCCCGCCGCGCTGGTCTGGGGCATGGGCGCGCTGCGCTGGCTCGGATACAGCCTCCTGGCCGCGCTGCTGCTGTCGCCCCTGCTGCGCTACCTGCAAACGGACCGGCAGGAACCGGTCATCGTGCTGGCGCAGGACGTCAGCGAATCGGTGGCCATGGAACTGGACACCACGGCCTACGCCGCGGCCTGGAACGCGCTGCGCGATGAACTTGCCGGCAAATACCAGGTGGTGGAATACACCTTCGGCGCGGGCGTGAAGCCCGACGGCGCGCTGCGCTTTACCGATAAGCGAACGAACCTCGATGCGGTGCTGACCGAGATCAGCGACGTATACGGCTCTCAGAACCTCGGCGCGGTCGTACTGGCCACCGACGGTATTTACAACGAGGGCACCAACCCCGCCTACCGTAATTTCCAGATCAAGGCCCCGGTTTACACCGTCGGCCTGGGGGATACGACGCAACGGCGCGACCTGCTGATCCGTCGGGTGTTCCACAACAAGATCGCTTACCTCGACGATCGGTTTTCGATTCAGATCGACGTCTCGGCCCGCAACGCGGCCGGAACGCGGACCCGCCTCAGCGTCAGCCGCGTGGGTGACGGCGGCACGAAGGAGTTGCACGCGGAAAACATCGAGCTGGACCGCAACGACTTCTTCACGACCCGCGAAGTGATCCTGGACGCCGACCGGCCGGGTGTGCAACGCTACCGCATCAGCCTGACGGGCATCGGTGAGGAGGTGAGCACGGCCAACAACCGCCGCGACATCTTCGTGGATGTGCTCGACGCGCGGCAGAAGATCCTGCTGCTCGCCGCCGCGCCCCACCCGGACCTGAGCGCCATGCGCCAGGCCCTCGCCGCGGGTAAGAACAACGAAGTGGAGGTGGCCTACGCCAGTAAATTTGCCGGCAAAGTGACGGACTACGACCTGGTGGTGCTGCACCAGTTGCCCTCCGCCAAACAGGCCGCGACCGCGGTGCTCGACCGGTTGAAACTGGGCAAGGTGCCGACGCTGTTCATCCTCGGCGAAGCCGCCCCCGCCCGCGCCCTGGAAGCCGCGCAGGACCTGCTGACCCTTACCGGCGGCAAGGGGGCGAAGGGCAACGACGTCAGTGCCCGCCTGGTGCCCACCTTCAACCTGTTCACCCTGAGCGACGACCTGAAGCAGGCGCTGCCGAAGTTCCCGCCACTGACCGCTCCCTTCGGCGAATTCGCCGCCGGGCCGGGGGCAACCACCGTGCTCAAGCAGCGCATCGGCCGCGTGGACACCGACTATCCCCTCCTCGTGGTGGGGGAGAGCCGGGGCGTGCGGACGGGTGTCATCGCGGGCTCCGGCCTGTGGCAATGGCGGCTGTTCGACTTCCTGGAGTACGGTAATCACGCGCACTTCGACGAGTTGCTGAGCCAGCTGAGCCAGTACCTCACCGTGCAGGAAGACAAGCGGCGTTTCCGCGTCAGCCCACCGAAAAACCTGTTTGACGAAAATGAACCCGTGCAGCTCGATGCGGAGCTTTACAACAGCAACTACGAACTGGTTAACGAGGCCGAGGCGACCGTTATCGTTACCGGGCCGGAAGGGCGGGAATACCCCTTCGCCTTCACGCGCACCAGCAACGCCTACACCCTCAACGCGGGCACCCTGCCCGTAGGGAATTACCGCTACCGCGCCACGGCCGATACGGGTGGCGAAAAATTAACCTACGACGGCCGTTTCAGCGTCCAGGCCGTAGAGGTGGAACGTTACGCCCTGGAGGCCGATCACGGTTTGCTGCGCCGGCTGAGCGATACTTACGGCGGTGAACTGCTCTTCCCGGCCGACCTGCCCGCGCTGCCCGCCCGCCTGGAAACCGGCGGCACGGTGAAGCCGGTGTTGTTTGAAACCATCAACACCAAATCCGTCGTACACCTCAAATGGATATTTTTCGTGTTGCTGGGGCTCTTTTCGGCGGAGTGGTTCATGCGGCGGTACTTCGGGGGCTATTAGGAAATTATCTTGATTTACCGGGGATGCGCCCCGATGCGAGGGGGGAAGTGACATTCGAAGGACCGAACGTGAACCCCCCGCACGCATCCCGCGACCAGCCCTTACGCGAAACAAAGAATCTTCCCCCAAACCCCTGAAACCGTCTTCCCAATTTAGCTATCTTTGCGCCCACAAAATCCCTTTGCTCTCGCCCCATGGCCGTACGTTTTACCGCATTGAACCATCGACTGACCAACCGGCGCGACGCCCCGGAGGACGATATGCACCTGAGCGAGAAGCGTTGGTTCGCGGTGCGGACGAAGAGCCGCCACGAGAAGCGCGCCGTTACGGAGCTCAAGCGGGCGGGCATCGAAGCGTGGATTCCGCTGCGTGAAAAAGCCTGTCGCTACAAGACCCGGAAAGACTTCGTGCGCGAGCTACCCCTGCTGTGCGGCTACGTCTTCGTACATATAAATAAGGCGGAAGAGTTGACGGTGCTGCGCGCCCACTACGTTTCCCGTTTCGTGTCGATGGGATACGGCAAGATCCGCCGCCGGGTGACCGACGCGGAAATGCAACTGCTGCAACTGCTGAGCACCGATCGCGAAACGGACTGGACGACGATGGAGGAAGTCTTCGAGTTCAAGGAGGGGACGCCGGTGGAAATCATCAGGGGCCCGCTCTCCGGCGTGCGGGGCCGCTACGTAAAAAAACAAGACAAAAAGACCTTCGTCATCGCGTTGGGCGGGCTCAACGCCTGCCTGTCGACCTGCTTCGTCGATCCTTCTTTCCTGGTGGCCCTTAACGGCGCGGATCTGGAAGAAGAAAACGGGGAGGAGTCCGGGGATGCGCACGACGACGGTAAGAAATCACTTTGGTAAGAACGCGTGTACCAAGTCGGATTGATTGGTCGCCGGTGGCGATTCGGGACAAGCGGTTTATACGCATGAACGGCGAAGCCGCATGATCCTGATAACCGGAACGGCGGGCTTCATCGGTCATGCGCTGGCCGTCACGCTGGCGCAAGCCGGCGAGAAGATAGTCGGTATCGACAATCTTAACAGTTACTACGACCCCGACCTGAAATGGGCGCGGCTGGCCGACGCCGGCATCGACCGCAAAACGGTGGAAGCGCAGGGAGAGGCGGTGAGTTCCCGCTTCCCGAATTACCGCTTCCGGCGCCAGTCACTGGAAGAGCGGGGCGGGATGACCTCCCTCTTCCGGGAGTTCAGTTTTACCAAAGTCTGCAACCTGGCCGCCCAGGCCGGGGTGCGTTACAGCCTGACGAACCCGCTGGCGTACATCGACAGCAACGTGACGGGCTTTGTCAATTTGCTGGAAAACTGCCGCCGCTTCGGCGTCGAGCATCTTGTGTACGCGAGCAGCAGTAGTATATATGGTCTCAACGACAAAGTGCCCTTTGCGGAAACCGACGCCGTGGACCGGCCCGCGAGCCTCTACGCGGCCACCAAACGCAGCAACGAACTGATGGCCCATACCTATGGCCACGTGTACGGCCTGAAAACAACGGGCCTGCGCTTCTTCACGGTCTACGGGCCGTGGGGGCGGCCGGATATGGCGTACAGCCTGTTCAGTGACGCCATCCTGCACGGCCGGCCGATCAAGGTGTTCAACCACGGCCGGATGTCGCGCGATTTCACCTACGTGGCGGACATCGTGGAAGGGGTGCGCCGCGTGCTACTGCACGAGCGACCCAACGCGGACGGCCCGGCGAACCGCCTGTACAACATCGGCAACGGAAAGCCGGTCAGCCTGCTCGGTTTTATCGAGACGATGGAGCGGCACCTCGGCGTGACGGCCGAAAAAGTGTACCTCGGCATGCAGCCGGGGGACGTGGAAAAGACCTTCGCCGATACTACGGCACTGGAAACCGACTACGGCTACCGGGCGGAAACGGACCTGGATATCGGCATCGGCAATTTCGTGCGGTGGTACCGGCAATATTATAAGCTTTAGGTGGGCGGGGACGCGGGTGCGGTGGAGGTTTTGGGGGCATTTGTTGCACCGCGCGTGCGAGGGGCTACGTTCGGTCCTTCGGCCCGAACTTCACCCCTCGCTACAATAGACGCCCCTCCGGGGCTACGCGGTAAGTTGAAGCACGTACTCATCATCACCTATTACTGGCCGCCCAGCGGCGGTGCCGGCGTACAGCGGGTGCTGAAAACGGTGAAGTACCTGCGGGCGTTCGGTTGGGAGCCGGTGGTGTACACCGCCAAAGACGCGGCCTACCCGGTGCTGGACGAAAGCCTGACCAAAGACATACCCGCCGGCGTAGAGGTGATCCGCGGCGACATTTGGGAGCCGTACGAACTCTATAAGAAGTTCACCGGCCAAAAGAAAAACAGCCGGGTCTATTCCGGCTTCATGACCGAGGGCCGGAAACCATCGCCGGCCCAGCGCGCCTCGGTCTGGCTGCGGGGCAACCTCTTCATCCCCGACGCCCGGGCGATGTGGTGGCGGCCTTCGGTCCGCTTCCTCAACGAATGGCTGAAGACTAACGAGGTCGACGCCATACTGTCTTCCGGGCCGCCACACACGACCCACCTGATCGCGCGCGACCTCAAGCGAAAGCACGGTCTGCCCTGGCTGGCCGACTTCCGCGACCCGTGGACGGACATCGATTTCTATGACCAGTTGATGCTCACCGGCTGGGCCGACCGTCGGCACCGGGCGTTGGAACAAAGCGTGCTGCGTGAAGCCGACCGGGTCACCACGGTGAGCTGGCACTGGGCCGAAGCCTTCGGGCCCCTCGGCCACCCCGACGTGGGCGTGATCACCAACGGGTTCGACGCGGAGGATTTTGGCGGCGAAATAACGGGCGAACCCGACGCGACCTTTTCGATCTGCCACATCGGCTCGCTGAATAAAGACCGTAACAGCGAAACCCTGTGGCGGACGCTGGCCAAACTGGCGGCGGAAGACCACGTCTTCCGCGCCGACCTGCGGCTGCGCTTCATCGGTAAGGTGGAAGCCGTTACTTTTCATCAGCTCACCGAACTCGGGCTGGAAGACCGGGTGGAGCGCATCGACTACGTGCCGCACGCGGAAATAACCGCCGCCCTGGCCCGCGCCCGGGTGTTGCTGCTGCTGACCAACGACACGCCCAACGTGCTGGGCATCATGCCGGGCAAGCTCTACGAATACCTCGCCGCCCGCCGCCCCATTCTGGCCGTCGGTGTAACCGAAGGCGATTCGGCGCGGGTGCTGCGGGAAACCGGCGCGGGCGTGATGTGCAACTTCGGCGATGAGGCGGCGATGGAAGCCGCCCTGCGCCGGCTGTACGCCGACTTCCGGACGGGGCTACCGCCAGTGGGGGGCGACGAAAAAGAAATTGCGCGTTTTACGCGAAAGGGCGGAGCGGCGCGCTTCGCGGAAGTGCTGGACGAAATTACCTGATGGGTCGCAGCGCTCTCCGAGCGCGTTGCGCGCTTCGTTTCCGGAGGACGAACAGGAAGAAAAGGAGAAGGAAGAGAAGGCCTCATAGCGTATCTACATCTCGTTGGACCAGTTGGACCACCCTTGGTCATCGCTTATTTAACGCGTCAACATACTTCTTCCTTCTCTTTTTCGTCCTCCGGAAATGAATCGCGCGAAGCGCAAAAAAGTAAACTTGAAGCGTGTAACGAATCAGCCGGCACTCGGAGAGTGCGGCAACCCAAAAAGCGCTCGGAAGAGCACTGACACCCATGAATACAGTAGCCAAAACAATACTCGTAACCGGCGGTGCCGGCTTCATCGGCAACCACGTCGTAAGGAGATTGGTGAATAACTACCCGGACTACAAGATCGTCAACCTCGACGCCCTGACCTACGCCGGTAACCTGGACAACGTGGCCGACGTGGCCGAGGCTCCGAATTACAGTTTCGTACGCGCGGACATCACCGATCTGGAGGCCATCCGCTCCGTATTCGCCGTGTACGCGCCCGACGTGGTGATCCACCTGGCCGCCGAGAGTCACGTGGACCGCAGCATCGAAGACCCACTCGTGTTCGTGAAGACCAACCTGATGGGGACGGCCACCATGCTGCAGGTCGCCAAAGAAACCTGGAGTAAAAGCAATTACGACGGTAAGCTGTTTTACCACGTCAGCACCGACGAAGTGTACGGCAGCCTGGGTGAAACGGGTTTATTCCTGGAAGACACGCCTTACGACCCGCGTAGCCCTTACTCCGCTTCCAAGGCGGGCAGCGACCACCTGGTGCGGGCGTGGGGGCACACCTTCGGCCTGCCGGTGGTGCTCTCGAACTGCAGCAACAATTACGGGCCGTACCAGTTTCCGGAAAAGCTGTTGCCGCTGTTCATCAATAACATCAAAAACATCAAGCCATTGCCGGTCTACGGCAAGGGCATCAACGTGCGCGACTGGCTGTACGTGGAAGACCACGCCCGCGCCATCGACGACATTCTGCACAAGGGTAAAGTGGGGGAAACCTACAACATCGGCGGCCACAACGAGTACCGCAACATCGACCTGATCCACCTGCTGTGCAAGCTGATGGACCGGAAACTGGGCCGGCCCGCAGGCACTTCAAAGGCCTTGATCACATACGTGACCGACCGCGCGGGGCATGATATGCGCTACGCGATCGACGCGACCAAGATCCGGGAAGAACTCGGCTGGACGCCGAGCCTCGACTTCGAGGCGGGGCTCAGCAAGACCATCGACTGGTACCTCGACAACGAGGCGTGGCTGGAAGGCGTGACGAGCGGGGCGTATCAGGCGTACTACGACAAGATGTACGGCTGATCACGTGCGGCAGCCTAAAAGACCAAAGAACTAAAAGACCAATGAAGGGCATCATCCTCGCCGGCGGCTCCGGCACCCGTTTGTACCCCATCACCAAGGGCGTCTGTAAGCAGCTCATGCCGGTGTACGACAAGCCGATGATCTACTACCCGCTGTCCATCCTGTTACTGGCGGGCATCCGGGAAGTGCTGATCATCACCACGCCGGAAGATAACGCTGCTTTCCGCAACCTGCTGGGCGACGGTAAGTCACTGGGTTGCACCTTCAAGTACGCCGTACAGGAGGTGCCGAACGGGCTGGCGCAGGCTTTTGTCATCGGCGCGGATTTCGTGGCCGGCGACAGTGCCGCGCTGATCCTGGGAGATAACATTTTCCATGGCGCGGGCCTGAGCGAGTTACTCCAGGAAAGCGCCCAACTAAAGCGTGGCGCCCGGGTTTTCGCTTACCCCGTTCACGACCCCGAGCGCTACGGCGTGGTGGAATTCGACGAAAACAAACAGGCTGTTTCCATCGAGGAGAAGCCCGAAAAACCGAAAAGCCGCTATGCCGTGCCCGGCCTCTACTTCTACGACGAGCGGGTGACGGAGATCGCGGCCAGCATCGCGCCCAGCGCGCGCGGCGAGTACGAGATCACCGACGTCAACCGCAAGTACCTGGAAATGGGCGAACTGGAGGTGGGCGTCATGCGCCGCGGCACCGCCTGGCTCGATACCGGCACTTTCGAAAGTCTGCACGATGCGGCGGAGTTCGTGCGCGTCATCGAAAAGCGGCAGGATCTCAAGATCGGCTGCATCGAGGAAGTGGCCTGGCGGATGGGGTATATTGATGACGCGCGGTTGCGGGAGATCGCCGAGCCGCTGGTGAAGAGTGGATACGGGAAGTATTTGCTGGATTTGCTGGCTTAGGTATTGCACTTCTTCATACCGCGCTTCGCGCGTGTGGGAAGGGCTGGTGCTTCGCGCGTGCGAGGGGTTACGGCGCTACGCGCGTGCGAGGGGTGAAGTGAAGGACGTAGTACGGAACGCAACCCCTCGCATCTCGCCGCGGTTCTGATCACGACTCCTACCCGGCAGCGAGCCGCTGCCGTACCCTTGGCAACAACGATAAATGACAAAGAAGAAAATAACAACATGACCACAGTTAACGGATCCCCCCAAACCCTTAACCCCACCCAAACCCTCGCTGACCTGCGCGCCGGCAAGACCGCCGTTTCGGTCATCGGGCTGGGGTACGTCGGCTTGCCGCTGGCCCTGGAGTTGGCGAAAAAATTCCGCGTCATCGGCTTCGACATCTCCGAGCCACGCGTGGAAATGATGAAACGCGGGGAGGACCCGAGCGAGGAATTGGATAGTGCCGCATTCGAAGACAAAAACATCCATTTCACCTGCGACCCCGCCCAACTCGCCGAAGCCACCTTTCACATCGTGGCCGTACCGACCCCGGTGGACGAAAGCCGCACCCCTAATCTGCGCCCCCTGATCGGTGCCTCGACCACCATCGGGAAGGTGCTGAAGAAAGGCGACATCGTGGTCTACGAATCTACCGTTTACCCCGGCTGCACGGAGGAGGATTGCGTGCCGGTACTGGAAAAGGAAAGCGGTCTGACCTTCGGCGATTTTACCGTGGGTTACAGCCCCGAACGCATCAACCCGGGGGATAAAGAACATACGGTGGCCAACATCCTGAAGATCGTCAGTGCCAGCGACGACGAGACGCTGAAGGTGGTTTCCGGCGTATACGGCGACATCATCACCGCCGGCATCTACGAGGCCAAAACGATCAAGGTCGCCGAGGCCGCCAAGGTGATCGAGAACAGCCAGCGGGACGTCAACATCAGTTTCGTCAACGAGCTGAGTATGATCTTCAGCAGGATGGGCATCGACACCCAGGACGTGCTGGAAGCCGCCGGTACGAAGTGGAACTTTCTACCCTTCCGCCCCGGCCTGGTAGGCGGCCACTGCATCAGCGTAGACCCCTATTACCTGCTGCACAAAAGCGTGAAGCTGGGGTATGACCCCCAGGTGATCGCCAGCGGCCGCCGCATCAACGACCGGATGCCCGCCTTTATCGCCAAGGAATTGGTGCAGCACCTGCTGAAGAGCGACAAGAACCCCAAGCAAAGTAAAGTACTCGTGCTCGGCATTACTTTTAAGGAAAACGTGGCCGACATTCGCAACTCCAAGGTTGTCGATGTCGTGCGGGAGCTGATGGATTACGGCGTGAACGTACACATCAACGACCCCCACGCCAGCCCCAACGAAGTCGCCCACGAGTACGGACTGACGATGGTGGACGCCATCGGGAAAGACTACGACGCGGTGGTGGTGGCCGTGGCGCATGATGATTTCAAGCGCAAATCGTTGGATGATTTCCGGGCCATCAGCCGGGGCCGGCTGCTGCTTTTTGACCTGAAAGCGGTGTACGAACGGAAGGAAGCGCAAGCGGGGGAGACGATTTGGCGGTTGTAACCTTTTTACACGATTTACCCGCCTGCGCGGGGCTACAACCGTCGCGCGTCTTCACTCTTTTCTATCCTAAGCGCCCCTCCGGGGCTTATATAAAACATCCCTGCATTGAAACTACTGACCAGCCTAATTTTGTTGTTGCTGCTGCTGTGTGTTGCCACGCCCGCGGCCGCCCAGGTTCCCGGCCCCGCCCAACAAGCGCAACTCCAACAGTACCTCGCCGATAGAGACATCTCGGAAACCGAGCTCCGTCAACGGCTCCTGGAGAAGGGGATCGACGTAGATACCCAGGATCCCGCCGAACTACTGGCACTGAAACCCCAGATCGAAGCGACGATCACCGAAATGGTGAACGAAAGGGAAGCCGCCGAGCAAGCCGCCAAGGAGAACGCCGCCGAAAGCGCGCTCGACATCGAAAAGGCGGTCGACGACGGCGCGAGCGTGGAAGAAGCCATCGCCGAAGTGACGCGGGAAGCCGCCGGGGAAACGCTGCCCGAAAGCAACATTTACGGCCACCAGGTATTTCGGAATAAAAGTTTGCGGGTATACCGCGCTTCGGAAAACGCGACGCCCCCCAACAGCTACCCCTTACAGCCGGGCGATGAGATCGCCATCACCATTTTTGGCGCCAGCCAGTCGGATTTTATCCTGCGGCTCGATGATCAGGGCTTCGTTAAACTGCCCAATGGGTTGCGAATGCCGCTGGCGGGCATTCCACTCGGCGAAGCGCGGCTGTTGCTGGCCAACCGACTGCGGCAGTTCTACACTTTTCGGGAAGGGCAGCTCAATATTCGTATTCAGGCGGCGCGAACCATCAGCGTCAACATCTTCGGGGAAGTGGAAAGCAACGGTAGCTTTACGATGTCTTCCCTTAATACCGGCTTCAACGCGCTGGTCGCGGCGGGCGGACCGACGGAGGTGGGTACGGTGCGCAACATCCAGCTGATCCAGGGAGAAAAGAAAACGATGCTCGACGTGTACGCTTACCTGCAAAGCCCCACGGAGGGTACGGCGCTTTTCCTGAACGACAATTCCAGGATCTTCGTGCCGCGCGCCGAAAAGATCATAACCCTGGAGGGGGGCGTGCAACGACCGCTGCTCTACGAACTCAAGGCCGGCGAAACGCTGACGGACCTGCTTGCCTTCGCGGGTGGGGTGAAACCGCGGGCGGAAACCGAAAACATCCGCGTGACCCGCTACGTAGACGGTGCGCTGGAGGTGATTAACGTCAACCTCGAAGAGCAGCCGGATTTCGTGCCGGCCAACGAAGACATCATCGTGGTACCCACCATTGTGGATCCCATCGAGAACTTCGTGAGCGTGGAAGGCGCCGTGCAACTGCCGGGCCGCTACGCTTACCGGGAGGGCCTGACGCTGGGCGAACTGCTCGATCTCGGCCGTCTGCGCCCGGGAGCCCGCCGGGACGCGGCCTTCCTTTTCCGGGACAATGACGACGGGACCAGCCGCCTGATTCGCGTGGACCTGGACGGGGACGCGGGTGCAAAGGAGGTGGAACTGCGCCGGGGCGACCGCCTGCGCGTACTGACCAGCAGTGCCTTCCTGGATCGCGCCACCTTCACCGTTACCGGGGCGGTACGCGATACCTCGGTCACCCTCCCGTTCCCGCAAGACGGTGCGCTGACCTTGGAAGAAGCTGTACTACTGGCCGGCGGCACCGAAACCAACGCGGCACCGGACGCAATGCTGGTGCGCACCGACATGACCAACCGCGCAGATCTTACCTACCGCCGGGTCGACCTGGCGACCGAGGGCGACCTCGCGCTTCAGCCGCTGGACCGCATAATCGTATATACCCAAGAGCGCTACACGGACCGTCGCACCGTTAGCATAACGGGTGCGGTACGGCAAAGAGGAGCGTTTGTCTTTGGACCGAGCCTGACGCTGGAAGACCTGCTTTATATGGCGGGCGGTACCAGCATCGACGCTGATCGCAGCCGGGTGGAAGTTTTCCGCTTGCAGTTTGTGGACGGGGCTGAAACCAAGACCTTGTTTACCAACATCGACGTGGATAATGCTGGTGATTTCGTCCTTCAGCCTTTCGACGAGGTGGTGGTACGCAGCACGGCGGAGTTCGAGGAAATACAAAATATATTCATCGTCGGGGAAGTTCGTTACCCCGGCCCCTACGCCCTGCTGAAGGATAATGAACGCCTGAGCGACGTTATTGACCGCGCCGGCGGACTGACGGCGGAAGCGTTTCCGGAAGGGGCGACGCTGTACCGTCGCGAAGGCGAAATCGGCTACGTTGTACTGGACCTTGATCAGGCCGTAACTGACCAGCTCCACCCGGCAAACATGGTGGTACTGGAGGGAGATACGCTCTTTGTCCCGAAAAAAAACGAGTTAGTAACAATCTACACGCAGAACACCTTGGCTAATCGCTTTGGCGTAGACTCCATAACGGTAAACGGTTCTATTCAGGTGGCGTATCAAGGAAAAAAATCAGCCCGTTGGTACGTTAATAACTACGCCGGTGGCTTTGATGACGACTCCGCCCGCAAGCGATGGACAACGGTGGAGTACGCCAGTGGGCGGGTAAAGGAAACAAATAGTTTTTTAGGTGTTCATGACTATCCGGAGGTTAAACCCGGGGCGAGTATCCGAATTGCAACGGCGCCGCCGAAAAAGCAAAAGCAGCGGCGGGAGGAACGGTTTGACTGGATTGGGCTGGCGAGTGTGATACTTGGTGCCGCTAGTTCCCTTACGACGCTGTGGCTGCTTTCAAGAAGGGACTAGAACGCGATCAGTAGCCCGGATATACTAAAGCACTTAACGAAAACAGATGCAAGAAGAAAATCAAGCGGAACTAAAAGATTTTTTTGAAAAAATCAATTATTATTTAAATATTTTATGGGCGAATAAATTTTTGTTGGTATTGTTTGGTTTGATTGGAGGGGGGATATCCGGCTATCTTGCTTATCGAAAGCCGGTTACTTATTCCGCTCCCCTTACTTTCATGATCAATGATGACGGTAGTTCCGCCGGCGGAGGCCTAAGCGTTCTCATCGGTCAGTTCGGACTGGGCGGCGGCGGAGACAAGTTTAATGCGGAAAAAGTTTTGGAGATCAGCAAGTCCCGAAAAATTGCCTACCCGATTCTTTTTGATTCCATTATAGTGCAGGGAGAGAAAAACTTAGTTGCTAATCACCTCATGAGAACCGAAGGCTATCGTGAAGATTGGGGTGAAAAATTTAATGATTTCAGTTTTACTTCGGATCAATTATCCGAATTCTCAAAACTAGAGAGAGTTGCTATCCAAAAGATTCACGCAAATATAACGAGCGTAAATAATTCCGCACTCGAGTTGCTTTACCCGGGGAGTACCGGCATATATTATATGACCGTAAAACTTAAAAATGAAGAACTTGCCAAGGAGTTATGCAATCTGTTCTATAACGCTATCGCTTCTTTTTATGTACAACAATCAATTGAACAACAGAAACAAACTTACCGGCTAATTAAAATCACCACTGATTCTATTCAGCGGGAGTTATTTACGAAAGAGAGTCAGTTAGCTACGATTAAAGATCGCTCCCGATCATTGTATTCCGCAAAATCAACGCTACGGGAAGCAAGGTTAATGAGAGAAATTCAGGGACTGGCACTCATGTATGCGGAAACCATGAAGAATCAGGAGACTTCCAGATTTATACTGCAGAATGCAACCCCGGTCTTCCAGATCATCGATCGCCCGTACCTGCCTCTCGAGGTGGTCAGAGATTCGACCGTAAAAGCAATTGCGATTGGAGGTTTACTAAGTGTTTTTGTTGTTGGCTTTATAGCTATTTTCAGGCGCGTATACGTCGATACAATGGGCGACGATTCCGTGCCGGAAGTTATTGAAGGATGAGTTACGGCACTAAGTTAATCAAGAACGCCGCGATATATAGTATAGGCACGGTGGGGTCTAAATTACTGGCTTTTCTCTTGCTTCCTATTTTTTCTTTTTTCCTGGAGAAAGAAGATTTAGGTCTGTACGATCTTGTTCTGACGACCATCGTGTTGATCGTTCCGCTTATATCGTTTCAGTTATCTGATGCTACTTTCAGGTGGCTTTTGCCCGCTGACAGTACCGAGGAAGATAAGCGTAAGGCGGTATCCAGTAGTTTTTTTTTGTTACTTGCTTCAACGGCTGTTATTTCAGCACTATTCGTCGTTGGCATTTATTGGTTCGAGCTTAACTTTGGGCTGTACTACCTATTGATGGGAGTAGGAGCAGTATACTTCCCTTTCATTCAGCAAGTAGTGAGAGGCTTGGGTAAAAATAGTTTATACGCCCAGGCGGGAATCATCAACGCAGCTACGCTGGTTAGTTTTAGCGCACTGTTTTTAATAGTGCTGGACTGGGGCCTCGAAGGTGTTTTTCTGGCCACCACATTATCTTATGTATTTGCATCTCTTTACGCATTTTGGCGTGGAAATGTTTCGAGTTATATCTCAGCCAAGAGTGTTACGCTGGAGCTGGGAAAGGAAATGTTGAATTATTCTTACCCGTTAATTCCAAATGCTTCAAGCTGGTGGCTGACGAATTCCGCAAACAAATTCATCATCCTGCTTATGTTGGGAGCTGAAGCTAATGGTATTTACGCCATTTCTTCCCGCTTCCCCGCTATCCTGACGATACTAAATTCTATGTTCATGTTGGCCTGGCAGGATCATGCAATATCAGAAGAAGAAGGGAAGGATCAGAAAGGGAAAGGACTCAAATTCGCTGGAGATGTCTTCAATCGATTGGTCAGGATCGAACTGACCTTAGTGGTTTTATTCGCCTTTTGTTCAGAGCCGCTTGTAAGAATATTTATCGAACAGGATTATTATACCTCGTGGAGGTATATGCCGTTTTTGTTTATGGCAACCGCAATGTCCGCTTTCAGTGCTTACATCGGTGCCTTTTACTTGAAAGCAAAAAAAACCAACAGGATATTCATTACAACTACATTAGGCGGTTTTGTTAATATCATTGTTACCTTTGCCCTCATTACTCAAATTGGTCTTTTCGCACCGGCAATCGGTACTTTGTCAGGCTTCGGATTAGTTTTCTTTTTGAGGTATCGAGATAGCAGGTCATTCTATCCTTTCCTCGTGAAAGAAAATAAACTCCTGATGATGCTCGCGCTGTGCGTGGCGAGTATCACGATCAGTATATTAAATTTGGGTAACTGGAGGTACTTGCTGATCGTGCTGTCCTTCGTTGCATTGTACCTGGTCAATAAGGACATTATCGACAGGTTGCGACAAGTCGTAATGGCTCGTCTTAGACAGGCTAAAACACAATAATCCCCGCTCAACGTCTAAATATAAATATAATATGAAATACGCTTTACTCGAACACAAACATGGCGATGCCGGAATAGTGAATTACGGAGACCACATTCAAAGTCTTGCGGCTGAGCAGTACTTACCGAAACTGGATTTCTACGTAGAAAGGGACCGTCTGAACAAGCCGGATTACCCCGAAGGGAAAATCATCCTGAACGGTTGGTTTACGTACGCGCCGGAGAACTGGCCGCCCAACGAAAACCTCGATCCGCTTTTCGTATCCTTTCACCTCAACCCCCGGTTTGCGCCGAAATTGCTGTCAGACCCTAAAAACGTAGCCTACCTGAAGCGACACGCACCTATCGGGTGTCGAGACTACCGGACGTTGGACATAATGCAAAAAGCGGGTATCGATGCTTACTTCAGCTTTTGTCTGACCACTACACTCGATATCAAATACAAACAGAAAAAAACAACGGAAGATATTTATTTCGCCGATGTCCTGTACGATTATGATCAGAGGTATGTATACAAGGCTGACCCTAAGCGCGTACTCTACCATCTCGCTACCGGCCGGATTTTCAAGACGATGAACCTGCCGAAAAAGAACAGCATATTGCGGGAACTGGTGCCTAAAGATGTGATCGAACAGGCAATCAACGTCAATCATTTCTGTGACAACAAACTGCCTACACCCGCTATTTACGACATTGCCCGAAATACACTCCGTAACTACAGCACGGCGAAAATGGTCGTTACTTCCCGTATTCATTGTGCTTTACCCTGTCTGGCCATGGGAACCCCGGTTTTGTTCATTTTCAACGGACTCGATGATGACGCCGGGCATCTCTCCCGATTCAGGGGTACGGTCGATCACCTCAATATTCTCTCTTCTAAACCCGAAAAAGAAATCAACGAGATATTCGGCATGAAAATGAACGTGATTCATCCGGAAGATGTAGATTGGAGCAATCCCCCCGCCAACCCCGAAACATTTCGGCCTTTGGCGGAAAAGTTGAAATCTACCTGCCGGAACTTCATCGAGCAATAGTCTTTTGAATAAAAAATTGTACGATCAATCTCTTTCCGCGTTTGATCAATTCAAATTCATTGTTGTATTAACAGCGATATTTTGTTTACCTACTAGGGGTGATTGGTTTAGATACTACACTTTAATCAACTGCATTGTTCCTCTAATCTTAATAGATTTTAGAGAGTTTAAACGAGATGCTGTTTTAATTTGGTTAATAGTTTGGTGGGGATTCTTTTTTGTAGCGTCTACTTTGTTCAAAAGCTATTTCATACCTGGTATAGACGTACTGAGAGAGTTTACGGAACTAGCAAGAATATTCATTTTTATTCCTCTGCTTTTGATACATCAAAAATATTTAGGGAGTGTAGGATTCCGTATTTTATCTATATTCCTAGCCGCTTTTGTAGTTATTAATTCTTATATGGTTTTAGCGGAGACTAAATTTCTCCCTAAAAATGGATTATATATATTTATTGAGACTAATTATCATTTTTACAGACAAGTAGGCCTATCCTATTTGGCTAAAGGAACATTTAGTCACGGTGCGTTGAATGCACTAATGATGAATTGCATTGTTGTATTTAATATTTCTACCTTTAAGAAATTTCGTTATCCTAAAGTAATGTTACTCATTACTCTGTTAGCAATATTCAATATGTTTGCGGGAGGAAGTCGTACTAATATGGTTGCTATTGCATTCTTTATAATCGTATTCTTTTCACTTTCTATACTAAAAGAGAATAAAAAAACGCCGCCGTTACTTTTTTTGATTCCTTTAGTTTTGGTAATAGGGGGCACTTATTTGATTTCTTTAGGGCTATTTGGTAAGCTACAAATTTTACTAGATACAGGGACAAATACTTCATCAGTTGTTGGGCGGCAGATAAATTGGTTAGCGTTCTTAAAAGAAATGGATAAATACTGGTACGTGGGTATAATAGGTTGGGGAAAGACAATGTTTATAAAAAATGGGAGTTCATTTTTTACGGATAATGACTATTTTACATACCTAATTGTTCACGGGTTGATTTCATTTACAACGATATTGTTTTTGATGGCTAAAAAGATTGTAGTAACTTTTTACTATTGGACTTGTGAAAACGAATTTGGAAAATGTTTATTTCACCTTATTTTATTAAACCTTTTGATTAGTACTAGTTCTGCGGGATTCTCTTATCCGATGGTGCTTATTTTTATTACACTTGTTTATCTGTTCGATAGGTCTGAGAAGAGAAATGGCTGGAGTTATTCAAAAAATTAAAATGAAAGATTACAGACCATCTAGGGTAAATAATTTTGACTTAATAAGAATCCTTGCTGCATCACAAGTCGTTTTTGGTCATTCTGTCAGTCACTTGAAAATCGAAGGGTTTCTATTTTGGTTACAAAAAAATGTTTTTATATTTTTTCCAGGTGTACCCATATTTTTTTTTGTAAGTGGTTTTTTGATATCGTGGTCGTTCAGTCGAAGCCCGCTAGAAGTGAAATCGTTTTTTTATAAACGATTACTAAGAATATTTCCCGGTTTGTGGATTTGTGTTCTACTTAGTATAATACTTCTTCTTGTAGATTTTCAAGGGGATGTAATTGATTTACTTTCAGCAAAATCTTTTATTGCATGGATTGGAATGCAGTTATCTTTTTTTCAATATTACACTCCGGACATATTGAGATTTTGGGGAGTAGGAACTCCAAACGGAAGCTTATGGACTATTTCTGTAGAATTGCAATTTTATTTAGCATTACCTTTGCTTTTCTTAGCCACAAAGAAAAGCAAGTGGTTACTTATAATTTTAATGGGCTTATCGATTATATCAAATTATTTTATTTCGATAGCGAATCAAGATATCGTAATTATAAAACTTTTGCAAGTAAGCGTTCTTCCATATCTTTACTACTTTGGCATAGGAATTGCATCCTTTTTTTATTATGAGAAGATTAGAAAATATGTAGAAAGTAAATTTATTTACTGGTTTGCAGCTTATGTTTTAATTATCGGACTATCGAGTTATTTTAATTTCAACATATATAGCTACTCAGTTGAAAGCCCAATGAGTTTAGTCGCAGATTTCGTTCTTGCATTCCTAATATTATCCGCTGCTTATACTGCGCCTCAATTAAGCGAAAAATTTTTAAAAGGAAATGACATATCATACGGTGTTTATATATATCACATGCTAGTCGTTAACTTCTTTGTCCAAAGAGGAATTGTAGGTGACAGTTGGTATTTGGCATTTGTGTACGCCATAACAGTGATTGTCGCGTTTTTATCTTGGAAGCTAGTGGAAAAGCCTGCTTTAAAAATGAAAAAAAAATTATAGCGAATTAATGACTTCTAAAGGCTTACTCATCCTAGGTAAAACTCCCCCGCCAATCGGCGGCGTTACCATACACGTTCAGAGGCTGGTGGAGTGCGTGAATAGAGATGGTCTGTCAGCTGATTTCAAGACGCTCGATTTAAAATCACTCTCTACTACAATGACGGCCGTTGCAAGAAGCAAGATGGTTCATCTTCACACATCGAACGTTTATTTAAGGCTTTTTTTAGCCGTGTGGGCCAGATTGGTAAGCACGGTCTTCATCTTCACTTTGCATGGTAACCTGGGTAGATACGGTAAGGTCGGGAACGCTATGGATGAAATGACCATTCGCCTGGCGAAGGTGCCCGTAGTAATAAACACTGGAAGTTACAATCGCGCACTGGAGCTGAATAAAAACACCAGGCTGCTATCCGCATTCATACCGCCCGTAGGAATTACACCACTACCAAAAGAATTAAACGACCGGGTTCAGCATTTCGTCCAAAAATACGACAAATGTTATTGTACCAATGCGTTCAACCTGACCTTTGATCGAGACGGTAATGAGATATATGGAATCTCCCACTTAATTACATTTTTTCAAGGGCAGCCAAATCTCGGCCTCATTTTTTCCGACCCATCCGGAAATTACACCGAATATTTAAAAGACAGCGGTGTTGACGTTAGTAGCAACGTAATGATCATTCCTTTCCCTCATGACGCTATAAATATCCTCAAGTTATCGGATGTCTTCTTAAGGACCACTACGACGGATGGCGATTCGCTTTCCGTGAGAGAGGCGCTTTACTACGGGAAAGGAGTTGTGGCCTCCGACTGCGTGGGTAGACCGGACGGTTGCACCCTGTACGAGACGTCCAACTTTGAAGATATGGGCAATAAAATTTTGAACACAAGGCATGCCGATGCAAAAGTAAGCCATGAAAATGGTTACGATCAATTGCGACTTTTGTATGAAGAAATAGCTTCTGAAAATAAAATCAAGATGTTTTGAAGCAGCTTATTTTCATAGCTTCTTTTGTATTGCTTTCAATGATCGCCACGGGCTGTTCTCCGAAAGCAGATATTTACGGCCGCCCCGTATTGTCAGTCGCCAAGGTGCACATGTCGACTTTGGTAAAAGACAAAAAAGGGGTGCTGGACAGCATCAATAGTGGCCTGATAAGAGCGGAGTTGAAAGAAGGAGAACCTACGTCTAAACAAGGTGACGCAGTTTGCTTGCTGGGAGAGCCGGGACAGTTGATTTTCGATGTGGTTGCTCCGGACGGAGCCGAAGGAGAACTTACGTTGGATGCTGTGTTGCCGGCGGGTTGGCCCTACAAGATCTATCGTCAGGCACTGCTGAATGACTGGTATTCCGCGAACGTCAATAAAGCGGGAGTTACTTTTTTCGGGGATGCTTTAATGCACTTACCCGGGGGGAGGCTAAAGCTGTCTTCAAATGAGTCCGCTCGCATCGTGATTGATTACACCGCTACGTCTCCGGGGCGTTTTTCCTGCGGGCTTGGTTTGAGAGGGGGAGGCAAAAAAACCACCTTCCTTTCCAACGTGGATGTTTTGGAGCGGGGGTTGCCGGATATTTCCTTCCCCAGCGTTCTGTTTAATTCAAACAACTACCAATCGGGTAAGGAATTCGTGAATAATGGTTTAAGGGCGGGTATGACGCATTTGCAGGTCAACTACGTCCCACAAGTCTATTTTGATAGTGAGGGCAGGCCCGTTTCGGGAATAGACTCCAGGTCTTCCACTTCCACCGGATTCAGAAATACGGCCTTACCCTGGCTGAAGACGGGAAACAAAATCTGTTTATTCTGGCAACCACGCTATGATAAACTCGCACCCCTAAAAGCAGGTGGATATTTGAAGGCCTTTACGCCTGAGTGGGAGCGCGCCTTTGTTTCACTGCTTAAGTTACTTCGGGAAGATATACGAAAGCGGTGTCCGGAATCTAAAACTGACGCAGTCGTGTTGTACGCAGCGGACGAGTTTTCAGCTGATATCAAAAAGGACAACAACCAAGCGGACTACCTTCGGTTCATTCGCAAAATAAAAGCGGAAATTCCCGATTTCCCGATTTTTGTAACGTTTGGATTTTACACGTCAGGTAAAGAGGCACAAATATTTACCCAGGCGGCGGACATCACCGCGCTTCATTTCATGATGCCGGAACGTTTGACCAGAAACAAGATAGCGTTTAATCCGCGCCGGTTAAAGACGTTACGTGATCAAGTCAGAACAACCAACAAAGAGAACTGGGCGTACCAGATCGGCAAAGGTAAAACGACGGATGTTCGGGACTTTATCGTTTATCCGATGGCTGCTGCTTTCCAGGGAAATACGGGTTTTAGCTGGTGGGCCTTTTTAGCACATCAAGGTTCCGGTTGGATTGCTAATGACGGTACGTTTCCTGACTACTCCATGGTGTACAATGCGGAAGGAGACAATCCGGTTTTTCGGGCGTGGAATACGGGAACAAAAGATCGCTACTTCCCTTCCATGCGGCTATTCGCCCACCGTATGGGCCTTGACGATGCCCGGATCATCAGGTGGCTAATGATCAATGAGCCAAACCTGTCGGTTGATGCCATTAGCGAACTTCGCCGAATTGAATTTATCGTTACGAAGATTGCGGCGGACAGAGAAGAAAAAGTAGAGGATGCGATGCCCGGTCTGGACGAAATAAACCAATTACGGAACGATTTGAGGCGGCTTTACGTAAGGTATGCATCAAATTAAACGATAAGCTTAAGACATAAATGTTTGTTAGGAGGCCAAAAAAAAGTCTCTCAACAAGTTCTCGACCTTGAAAAGGGTTATAACTACAGATATGAAACAAATACTCCAATCCTTCAAAACCGGTGCCACCGTCCTCGAAACCGTCCCTCGCCCCCGCGTGGGGAGTGGTCAATTGCTGATCCGTGCAACGTACAGTCTGGTTTCCCTGGGTACCGAGCGTATGCTGGTTTCCTTCGGGCAGAGCAACTTGCTGCAAAAAGCGCGCGCGCAGCCGGAGAAAGTTAAAATGGTGCTGGAGAAAGTGAAAACGGACGGATTGATGACCACCATAAACGCGGTGCGAAGCAAACTGGACGAGCCCATCCCACTGGGTTACTGCAATGTAGGCGTAGTGGAAGAGGTGGGCGCCGGCGTAAGCGGCTACCGAAAAGGGGATCGTGTGATCTCTAATGGTAGCCACGCCGAATTCGTGGCGGTCGGGGAAAAACTATGTGCGCACATTCCAGAGGGCGTATCTGACGAGGAAGCTGCTTTTACCGTAATAAGTGCCATTGGCCTTCAGGGCATCCGTCTACTGAGTCCGACGTTTGGGGAAACGGTAGTAGTGACTGGTCTGGGCCTGATTGGTTTGCTCGCCGGGCAGTTGCTGATCGCCAACGGCTGCCGGGTGATCGGCCTGGAGCCCGACCCCGTAAAACGAAAACTGGCGAACAGCTTTGGTATAGAGACCACGGAATCCAACGATCCGGAACTCGCTGTAATGGAAATGACCGGCGGTACGGGAGCGGATGGCGTACTGATCACGGCTTCCGCTAAAACGGACAACATTATCTCTCAGGCCGCCGGCATGTGTCGCCAGCGCGGGCGGGTAGTCCTGGTAGGGGTCATCGGCCTCAACATCGACCGGAGTGACTTCTACAAAAAAGAAATCAGCTTCCAGGTATCTTGTTCTTACGGCCCGGGCCGCCATGATGACGACTACGAAGGGCGGGGTAAAGATTACCCCATCGGTTTTGTACGGTGGACGGAGCAGCGCAACTTTCAAGCCGTTCTCGCCGCTCTGGCTTCCGGGCAACTTAAAGTCAAGTCGCTGATCTCCGAAATAGTGGATTTTGACGACATGGAGGACGTTTACGGAAGCATCTCCACTTCTGATTCCATCGCTACCCTCTTTCGTTATTCGGCAAAGGCTTCGGATGCCCGGACGATCAGTCTGGCGGCGACGGATTATTCCGCACCGGAGGGCAAAGCCTGGGGAATCATCGGGGCGGGCAATTTCACGAAGGTGGCCATGTTGCCCATCCTGGATAAAGTAAAACCACCGCTGGCTTACATCGCCAGCGCGGGCGGCGTATCGGCTACCGGGCTGGCCAAGAAGCACGGCATCGCCAAGAGTACCACCGACTATGCCGAGCTGCTTAAAGACCCCGTCGTGGGCCTGGCGGTGATCACCACCCGCCATAATCTCCACGCCGACATGGTTTGTCAGGCGCTGGAAGCGGGTAAGGACGTGTTCGTTGAAAAACCACTAGCTCTTTCCGAGACGGAGCTGGAGGCTATTTTAAATGCCAGGGAAGCCAGCCAAAAGAATGTGACCGTCGGCTTCAACCGCCGTTTTTCACCGCATACGATCGCGGTAAAAAAACACCTTTCTCCGGGAATAGGTAAGAATATGGTGGCCACCATGAACGCTGGTTTTATTCCGCGGGAAGTATGGATTCACGATATGCAAACCGGCGGTGGGCGCATCATCGGGGAGGCTTGTCATTTCATCGACCTGCTCGCGCACCTCAGCGGTAGCTTGGTGACGGACGTTTGCATGAACGCACTCGGCAACGACCCCGAAGAAAATACGGACAACGCCAGCATTCTGTTGCGCTTTGCTAACGGGGACAACGGAACGGTACACTACTTCGGTAACGGCAATAAGGCGTACCCTAAGGAAAATCTGCGGATATTTTCGGGCCAGCAGGTATTCGAAATCGATAACTTCCGGGTTACTAAAGGTTATGGCGTCGACGGGTTCAGCAAGCTCAAAACCGCCATGGATAAAGGTCACGTACGTCAGTTTGAATTGCTGCACGAGCGCTTTGCAAAGGGGGACGAGCCACTGATCAGCCTTCCCGAAATCGTCAACGCCACCCGGGCATCCTTTGCCGCCCTGGAATCCATGAAGACGGGAGGCTGGGTGAGTGTAGCGCAGACGGTATGATCAAAAACCTCGTTGATATCTTCCGCCAGATGGGCCCCCGCTACGTGGCCTTTCGCGGCGCGCACGAGATCAGGAAGCGCAGCGGCTTGCTCAAACGTGCTTTCCCCACCTCCTTTGCACCCGCGGCCGCGCCCGAATTAGACGCATGGATACGGGAAAAGCCGGCTTTTCTGGTGAGCGCCCGTAAAGACATCCGGGTGAAGAAGCGCCCGGAGCCCGCGCTCAGGGCCTGGTACGAACGCTTTCTAGGTGGCGAGTTCCAGTACTTTAATTACGAGTGGAAGCGCATCGGCCGCGATTACGATTGGCGGACGAACCCGACGACCGACTACCGCTATTCGCTGGAACACTGGACGGAAATACCCGATCTGGACCCAGCGAACGGTGACGTGAAATACGCCTGGGAAAAATCACGCTTCAGTTATTTGTTGCAGCTGATTCGCTACGATTATCACTTCGAAGAAAATCTCGGGGAACTGGTGTTCTCGGAAATTGACGGCTGGCTGGACGCTAACCCGCTGAATCTGGGCCCTAATTATATTTGTAGTCAGGAGATCAGCCTGCGTTTGCTCAACTGGCTGTTCGCCCTTTATTATTATCAGGACGATGCGGCGCTCACGCGGGTGCGATGGGGGAGGATAACGCAAAGTATCTACGGCCAACTGCGGCACGTACGCGCCAACATTCACTTTAGCCGGATTGCGGTGCGGAACAACCATGCGATCACCGAAACGCTGATGCTCTACGCCGGCGGTCTACTGTTCCCCTCCTTCCCCGAAGCGGCGGAGTGGAAGCGCAGTGGTAAGGCCTGGTTTGAGCAGGAGGTGGCTTACCAGGTATACGAAGACGGAACGTTTATACAATTCAGCCACAACTACCAGCGGGTCCTGACCCAGTTACTGAGTTACGGGCTCACCATCGCCGGCGCGAACGGGGAAACCTTCACCCCGGTGGTCTACGAGCGGGCGGCGGCAAACCTTAATTACCTGTTTCAGGTGAGCGAACCCACTTGCGGTAAGCTGCCCAATTACGGGGCTAACGATGGTGCCCTGTTTTTCCCACTGGCCACCCAGACCTACCGGGATTACCGGCCGCAGCTCAACGGGCTGTCCTTCCTGCTCTACGGCCGGCCGCTCTTCGCGGATGCCGGAGAGGAGGCGGAATGGTTGCAACAGGCTGCCGGGCCACCGGTGTTCCCAAACCGTACGCCGCCGAAGCTGGAAGCCGTCAACGTCTTTTCCAACGGTGGTATCTACACCTTTCGGGAAGGGCCGCTGTTCGTGTTTTTTCACTGTGGCAGCTACCGCGACCGGCCTTCCCACGCGGATAACCTCCACCTCGACCTCTGGTACGGGGAGCGCAACCTGCTGATGGACGACGGCAGCTACCGTTACAACCCCGAGCCGGAATACCGGGGGTTGTTCGGCCACACGGCCAGCCACAATACCGTCACCCTGGGAGCGCACCAACAAATGCGGAAAGGGCCCCGCTTTATCTGGTTTGACTGGAGCCGGGCGGAAGCCGCCGCGATCAGGGCAACGGACAACGGCTTCACCTTTGAAGGTACGCTGGCCGCCTTTACCTTCCTGGACCCCTCCGTCCGTCATCACCGCAAAGTGAGCTACGACCGGGATAAACAACAGTTAAAGGTTACTGACCGAATCATCGGCGTGGAAACCGGTGAGCCGCTGGTACAGCACTGGCACCTGGACAAAACCGGCGGGCCGCGAATCACGGCGACGGACAACGGGCAACCGCTGAGCGGCCTGAGGGAGGAGGGGTTTTATTCGCCTCACTACGGTCATCTGGTGGAAAATCTACACCTTCGCTTTGTGACTAAAAACCGGCAAGTGACTACTATCATTAATCTGCCTTCCGTCAAGACGGCCAAACCCCAATCGGGTATATGAAGATTCTACTATTACACCAGTACTTCCAGGAAAAAGACGGGAAGGGGGGAGCACGCTTCAATGAGATGACTGGTTTTTGGGCGCGGGCGGGACACAAAGTCACGGTGCTGGCGGGTATGTTTCACGATGCCGACGGTCAGGTAGCTCCACGCCATCAAGGGAATTATACTTATCGGGACGACTTCGCGCCGGGCGTTACCGTCATCAGGAGTGCGGTTTCCGCTAACTACGACCGGGGTTTCCTGGGCAGACTGTGGGGCTATTTCAGTTTCGTGATCTCTTCTTTCTATGCGGGGCTGTTTAAACTGGAAGAAAAGCCCGACGTCATCCTGGTGACCTCACCTCCTTTGTTTCTGGGTATAACCGCTTATTTACTCAGTCGGTTAAAAGGCGTTCCCTTCGTTTTTGAGGTGAGGGATCTTTGGCCCGAAAGCGCCATCGACACCGGAATGGTGAGCAACGGTCTTTTGATTAAAATGGCGTACTGGCTGGAAGGCTTTCTGTACCGTAAGGCGGACCACGTGACGGTGTTGACGCCAGCGTTTCGGCGGGTGCTGATGGAACAAAAAGGAGTGCCGGCCGCCAAGGTCACTTTCATCCCCAACGCCGCGGACTTCAGTAAGACGGACCCCTTGCTGCAAACTTTTGACCGGGACGCCTTTCGTCGTGAAAATGGCCTGGAAGGAAAAACGGTGATCAGTTACATGGGTGCGCACGGCCTGGCGAACCACCTGGAGCAGGTACTGGACGCCGCGGAACTGCTGAAGGGCGAGCCGGAGATCTTGTTTCAGCTCATCGGAGACGGGCCGCGTAAGCCCTGGTTGAAGGAAGAGGCGGCCCGTCGGGGGCTTACCAACGTACGCTTCGTGGACAGCCAGCCTAAACCCCAAATATATGAGTACATCATCGCTTCGGACTTCGGCACCTCGGTGCTGAAGAAAGTTGATACCTTCAAGACGATCTACTCCAATAAAACCTTCGACTATATGGCCTGCCGGCGGCCCATCCTGATGGTGATCGACGGGGTGAGCCGGGAGTTGGTGGAACAGGCGGGTTGTGGCTGGTACGTGCCGCCAGAGGACCCGGCCGCTTTGGCGTCCGCCGCTCGTAAGGCGGCGGCCCTGCCGGCGGAGCAAAGAAAAGAGATGGGAGAGAGCGGCAATAAGTACGCGCAGCTGCACTTCGACCGGGAAAAACTAGCGGCACAGTATCTTGGCATTCTGACCAGCCGCTGAACATTAGCGGCACCTAAAACGTACTCCTTCTTTGGCTGGATGAGCGAGAAATTTGTCTTTGCTTTTCGGCTTATTTTTAAAAATCTAATAATCCTGCTTATGAAAATGGATGCTTTTATCGCAAACGT